>Ga0209577_10007312_pt1 | contig 10163 bp, 10 predicted proteins | sample GraSoiAngelo_109_FD_185874 | JGI IMG/M metagenome (GOLD analysis project Ga0209577, IMG submission 185874) | Grasslands soil microbial communities from the Angelo Coastal Reserve, California, USA - 14_0903_12_20cm (SPAdes) (version 2) | ecosystem: Environmental > Terrestrial > Soil > Grasslands...
AGCATGGTGCCGTTCTCATCTTTGACGAGGTGATGACCGGCTTCAGGCTGTCCTTTGGCGGAGCGCAGCAGCTTTATGGCATCCGTCCGGACATGACTACGCTGGGCAAGATCATTGGCGGAGGGCTGCCGGTGGGCGCTTATGGAGGCAATCTGGACATCATGAACATGGTGGCTCCCATTGGTCCCGTCTACCAGGCTGGAACGCTCTCAGGAAACCCGCTGGCCATGGCTGCCGGACTGGCTATGCTGAAGCATTTGAAAAACCATCCGGAGATCTATGAGCAGTTGGAGCAAAACACAGCGGAACTAGTCAATGGAGTGCTTCAGGTGGCCAGGAAAAAGGGCGTTGAGCTGAGCGCCAACCAGGTGGGTTCGATGTTCACATGGTTCTTTCAATCCGGAGAAGTCCGCGACTGGGATACGGCTTCAAAATCCGATACCCAGGCATTTGCGAAGTTTCATCGAGGAATGCTGGATAGGGGCGTGTATCTGCCGCCCTCCCAATATGAGGCCATATTCGTAAGCGCCGCACACACCCGAGAGGACATTCAAAAGGCGGTCCAAGCGGCAGAACAGAGTTTATAAACTTCTACCTTTGCGTCCTTTGCATTGCTATATCCAAAATCCTTGTTTTCCTGCGAAGAATTCCATACTGCTTTTATCCTTTCATATCCAGCTTTGGCAAATTTTGAGGAACTGAAGCAGTGCCACATGAAATTACACATAAGCTTACTTTTGTTACCTCTGCGTCCTTTGCGTCCTCTGCGGTAAAAGGTTTTTGGTTGTGGCTTGCCACGCTGTAGTAAAGACTTGGGGTTACTTCAGCCGCAACGTGATATTGAACTGCTTCCGGCTATCGAAGGAGCTCACCGTCTTGGTGTCACTGCGTGTGCCGTTGAACTCGGCATGTACCTCATAGTCCACATTGGGTGACAATGCCGGGAAACGATACGTGCCGTCGGTATCGGCGATGTAGGTCTTGATGACCAGCGTCTTGGTGTTTTTCAGATAGACAATAGCTTTGGCTACCGGCTGCTCCTGCCGGTTGATTACACGGCCCGCCAGGGAACGTGACTGATCCTGCTGGTCTTTCTCAGCAGCAGCCATCTGGGGCATGTACGGAGATGCCGTGCTGAGCAGCAGTCCGAAAATCGCCAGACTGATAAGCTTTTTCATAGGTATCTCCTGATAGCAATAACGCGAAAAGCGGGCCAAAGTTGCTGAATATTTTAGTCCAAGGGGTTCGATGCCTGCCCATGTGTATCCGTGTATCTCTAAGAAAATAGGTTAGATACCTACTCTACGAGACGCAGGCCAATATCCTGCCGCTCTTCGCTATCGAGGTGGACCTTAGCCTCAGCTTTCAGGTGTTTTTTCTTGTTGGTCTGCAGCTTGCCATCTTCCATCGGCGCAATTTCCGCCTGGGCAGTCACCACATAGTCGGAGGGACCGGGTGGAACCCGCTGGGCAAACTCGCCTCGATGATCGGAGACGATCTCCCATTCCGGGTGCTTCTTGCCTGCCGGATAAATTTTAACTTTTACTCCATATAAGGGGCGATCATCAGGACCATAGACGGTGCCGAAAATAAGACCGTAATGTTTTTTCAGGGTCTGGTCTTTTCCAGCGAAGGATAGATGCGAGCAGATCAGGCAGGCCAGAACGATTGGAATTGCTCGTCTAGTAGTCACTTTCCTCATCTTCTTCGTCGGATGCCTCCTCGTCTTCGTCCTCATCGTACTCTTCCACGGGGTTCAACTCCAGCGGACTGACCGTGACTACTTCGAAGTCAGTGCCGCATTCAGGACAGGAGACGATTCCGCCCTCTTCGAGCTCGTCTTCATCCAAGTCCAGATCGGTTTCGCATTCAGGGCAAAGCGCCATGTGAGTTTCTCTCCTTGCAGGGCCGCCCAGTGGCAGACCCGTGTGAATATATTTAGAATCTCCGGTTACAAGCCGTCAAGCTCTCTTGTGAGGTTTCCTTTGACTCAAAAACCATTGCGTTGGGCTGTTGTGGCCTTAATTGCGGTTCTGATGTCCCTGCATCAGGGGGCGGTTGCCCAAAAACACAGCAGTAGAACACGTTCCAAGTCCGCAGACAAGGCCGCTGCCGGCAGGAATCCGGCCCGGCCCAGGCTGGTGCGCGATCTGGTGATTACGGAAGTAATCAAGAGCGGCTCTGCCGAGCATATTCGCCAGACCATCGAAAAGCTGGTCAGCTTCCACACACGGCATACGCTCTCAGTCAACAATCCCGGAGCGGCTGATTCAGATAAGGGGATTGTGGCAGCACGCAACTGGATCAAATCGGAATTCGAGCGCTACTCGGCTGAGTGTGGCGGCTGTCTGGAAGTAAAAACCGATACGTTCATCGAACCGCCGCAGAAGGCCGGACCGGAAGGACGCAGGCCCCGCATCACCCAGCCCACGGAAATTCAGAATGTCTATGCCATTTTGCGCGGCGCCGATCCGGCACAGGCCAGGCGCATGTACCTGGTCACCGGACATTATGACAGCCGCAACAGTGATCCGATAAACTCCACCGATCAGGCGCCCGGCGCCAATGATGATGGCAGCGGAACGGCCGTGTCGCTCGAATGTGCCCGCATCCTCAGCAAACACAAGTTTCCCGCAACCATCATTTTCCTCACTGTGGCTGGCGAGGAGCAGGGGCTGAATGGCAGTTCCCACTTCGCCAGGATGGCCAAGGCTGAAGGCTGGCAGCTCGAAGGCGTGTTGAATAACGATATTGTAGGCGGCAACCGAACTCCCGGAGACACCCAGCAGAACAATAACTGGGTGAGAGTCTTTTCCGAGGGTATTCCGGTGAACGCTACCGAGGCCGAACTACGCAGTATTCGTTCGGGAGGCGGGGAAAACGACTCCATATCACGCGAGTTGGCCCGCTATATCCATGAAGTCTCTGAAACCTACAATTTCGGCCAGTTTACCCCCAAGCTGATCTTCCGGCGCGACCGCTATCTGCGCGGCGGCGATCATACTTCATTCAATGAACAGGGGTTTGCCGCTGTCCGCTTCACGGAATACCGGGAGGATTACAACCACCAGCACCAGAACGTGAGGACGGAAAATGGCATCGAATATGGTGATCTGCCAAAGTTTGTCGATTTTGAGTACGTGGCTAACGTGGCCAGGCTCAATGCCGCTACGTTGGCGGCATTGGCCTCATCACCGGCGCTGCCTGGAAAGGTTCGGCTCATGGCCAGGCAGTTGGAAAATGACTCTAAAATTCAGTGGGAACCGGCCGCCGGAGCGGCTGCCTACGAGGTTGTATGGCGCAAAACCACCGACCCGGAATTCCCCCCGGAGAATGTTTCAAGAACTGCTGAAACCAAAGTAGATTTGAATCAATCCAAAGACAATGTGATCTTTGCGGTCAGGTCAGTTGACGCCAAGGGGCACCGCAGCCTGCCGGTAGTGCCTGCACCTGAGCGCTCACGGGAAGAGTAACCAATGTCTAGAGGTGTCTCACTTGCATTTCCGCCATTCACCCGTACGGTGAAGACCCTGATCGGGATCAACGTGGCCATCTATTTCCTGACACTGCTGCTGGCCATCAGCCATCAGGATGCAGGCGTGAGCGCGATCTATGGCACGTTGTCATTGATTCCCCGTGAGGTCGTGCATGGTCATATATGGCAGCTCGTTACCTATTCATTCATCCACGGCGGGTTCTTTCACATCTTCTTCAACATGCTCACGCTCTGGATGTTCGGCTCCAGCCTGGAGCAACACTGGGGCCGGCGGCAATTTACCGAGTTTTACTTTTTCTGTGTATTGGGCGCGGCTCTGGTGACGGTGCTGCTCTCCTACGCAGGCGGGCAGGTGCTTCACCTTTATCCAACCACTCCCACGCTCGGCGCCTCTGGTGGCATTTACGGCCTGCTGCTGGCCTTTGGGTGGCTCTTTGGCGAGCAGGAAATCTATATGTTTCCGCTGCCCTTCCGCATCAAGGCCAAATACATGGTGGCCGTGCTCATCCTGATTGCTCTGGCGGGAGCGCTCGGTGATCCTTCTGGTAGCGGCACCGCCAACATTGCTCATCTTGCTGGAGTCGTTTTTGGATATATCTACCTGAAATTCCTTCCTCGCCGCGGATTTGCCTTTGCCTTCTCAGAAAGCTTTTATGGGATGCGCAATTCCTACCATCGCTGGAAGCGCCGCCGCGCCGCCCGCAAGTTCCAGGTCTACATGCGCAAGCACAACAGCGATCCCAAACAATATTTTGATGAATACGGCAACTTCCGCCCGCCGGATGATATTGATAAGGATAAAAAGGATGGGGGCAAGGGCGGTTGGGTTAACTGATAATAAGCCCGCATCAGCCCTCGAAAGAGGACGAAAGAAGTTAGCTAAAGCATTTTAGGTTGAGGTGTAGGGAATTCACTCACCCCCCTTGTCATTCCGACCGCAGTCCGACCGACGTAGGCGGGAGGACGGAGTGGAGGAAACCCGAGGATGTCTGCTCCACCATGCTGTTACAAGGTGTTCTCGCGGAACTGTTGAAAGCGCACGCATGATGCTTGCAAAGTAATGAGCGGAGCGGAAGAACCGGCATGCAACTTGGCGATCCCTACATTATTTTCGAAACTGCTTTAGCCCCAAAACTCGTCCTTTAAAACCATCGTGACATCCAACATTTGGGGTGCAATTTTCTTTTGCATGCTGCAATAATCGTTCTATAATAGCTGCTCGAAAACCCGCGTCCTCCGCGAGGACGGTAACTCTCGTGGCTCTGTTTTTGCGTTATGCTGCAGATGTGCCGCTTTGCCCTTCAAGAAATTACAAATTAAAAATTACAACTTGCCTCCCCCCCTTTTTTGTAACCGCGATACCCCCTGCATCGGGCCGGAGCGTGAACTTGCTTAATGTTCTCTTATTGGCGATGGCCTGCTCCTCTGGGTCTTGCGTCGCTCGTCCGGACGGGGGTGTCGGTCGACTGAGCCGACCACGTGTAATCTCATGAAATTTGTTGACCCGGTGGTGGTGCGGGTTCCAGCTACGATGGCGATTACATCCTCAGCTTGTACGGCGTGTTTCTTCAGCAGCGTCCTTTCGGCAGTCAGCACCATGTCTTCTGTCTGGCTCTCCATTCCGCAAAGAATGGGCTGCACGCCCCACAGCAGGTTCAGGCGGGCGCATACCGTACTGCTCGACGCAAAAGCAAAGATCGGGCACGTAGGACGGTACTTGGAGATCAGCCGCGCGGTGGTGCCGGTCTCTGTGTAGACGGTGATCGCCTTCATATCTAAATCATGAGCGGCATGGGCAACCGATTCGCAGATCGTCTCGGAAATCGAAAGCTGCCGCTTTGGATGGCGCCGCCGCAGGGTTTCGTCCTGCATGTTGGTTTCAGCTTCGCAGATGATGCGTGACATGATGCTCACTGCCTCGCGTGGATACTTGCCGCTGGCGGTTTCGGCGGACAGCATGACTGCGTCAGTGCCGTCGAAGATGGCATTGGCTACGTCACTGGCTTCCGCGCGCGTAGGCCGGGGATTCTCGATCATCGACTCCAGCATCTGCGTGGCGGTAATCACCGGCTTGCGCCATTCAGTAGCCCGGCGGATGACATGCTTCTGAATGACAGGCACTTTCTCCGGCGGCACCTCCACACCGAGGTCGCCGCGGGCCACCATCACGCCATCGGCCACGTCGAGTATTTCTTCCAGATGCTCAATGGCCTGTGGCTTCTCTAGCTTGGCGATCACCCAGGCATCCGAACGCGCGGCCAGCACCAGCCTCTTTACTGCGCGCACGTCGTCGGCGGTGCGAATAAAGGAAAAGGCAATCATGTCCACGCCGTGCTTCAAGCCGAACTCCAGATCTTTTTCGTCTTTATCAGTCAGCGAAGGAACACGCACCACCGTGCCCGGCAGGTTGATGCCCTTGTGCTCTCCCAGCATGCCGCCGTTGATGACCTCGCATTCCACGTCTTCACCATGGATATTGCGGACGCGCAGTTCGATCAGTCCATCCGAGAGCAGAATGCGGGAGCCGGGTTCTACTTCCTGGGCCAGGGTCTTAAAGGTGGTGGAAATCGTATGCGAGGTGCCGGCAATATCGCGAGGCGTAATAGTAATGTGCGAGTCGGCCTTGATTGCCACAGGAGTGCGGAATTTCAGGCGTCCAGTGCGAATCTTCGGTCCCTGCAGGTCCTGAAGGATGCAGATAGTCCGGTCTTCCTTCTCCGCGCCCTTGCGCAGGCGGTTGATCATGCGCGCATGCTCGTCGTGGGTGCCGTGGGAGAAGTTCAGGCGCGCCACGTCCATGCCCAGGCGCATCAGGTCGCGCAGGACAGCCTCAGAATTGCTGGAAGGGCCGACCGTGCAGACGATCTTGGCTTTGCGGAAGATGGCTGGAGGTGGAGTTGGATCAAGGCCTTTGAAAACGTTGGTCAAGAGTTTACCTTTGGCGCGGCTGCTTCATTGCTGTCCATGATTTTAGGATAGACCTGCGCGTTGAACTCCGCGCCCAGCAGCACGATGATGGAAAGAATATACAGCCACACCAGCAGCGCAATAGCGGCGCTCAGCGAGCCATAGACTACGCTGTAGTTGGCATAATTGGTCACATACCAGCCGAAGAACATGGTTGCCGGGAACCAGAGAAAGGTAGCCAGCACCGCTCCCGGCATCACCCGTCGCCAGGACTGCGTCTTGGGCACGCCGTGATGGTAGATCAGCGCGATACAGCAGATGCTGGCCAGAATGGCGATGATCCAGCGCATGAACACCCAGAACACATAGACCAATGGACGGAAGAGATGCATCGACTCCCTCTGCATCCAATCTTCGATCTGGTTGCCGAACACTACAAGAATGGTGGCAAAGCCGAGCGGCAGCAACGCCAGAAAGACCAGGTAAAACGCGATGGCCCGCTCTTTCCAGAAACTCCAGGTGTTCTGCATGGAGTAGGCTTTGCGGAAGCCTTCCATCCACGAGATCATCACGCCCGAGGCCGCCAGTGTGGTTACGATAGCCGCAGAAGTCAGCAGGCGAACCGTATGCTGCTGTTTGGATTGAAAAAATGTCAAGGCAACGGAGTTCGGTCCCGGAGGCAGCACCCAGCCTACGGCTGCCGCAAGCTCGCGCACAAAGCCTTCTGTGCGGTGCGAAGTTTCAAGAATGGAGGTAATCACCAGGATGGCGGGAAAGAACGTAAGAATGGACGAATAGGCAGCCGCCTTGGCCACCGCCAGTTGCCCGTGTATCAAGACCCGCCAGAAGGCCCGCCGGAACCTCGTGACAAAACGCATGAAGGGATAAGGGTAATGGAGCTATCGGCAGATGGCAATTGACTAGACGGAGTACAGAAATCCAAAGTACAAAAGTACCCGAAAACCCGATTTCATTTTGCAGTCCCGGCGATTCCGCATATGATGCCCGCGAGGGTATGAATCATGAATCAAAACAGCTCCCGGCAGAACATTCTCATAGGCATTCCCCTTTACAAAAACTTTGACGCGCTGGATGTGGTAGGGCCGCACCAGACCTTCTTCATGCAAGACCCCCAATTGACCACCTTATTGATGGGACCGGCGAAGTGCGATCCGGTTGAATCCTATGAGCACCTGAGAATCCTGCCTGATTGGTCTTTTGATTCCTGCCCGCAACTGGATGTGCTGTTTGTGCCCGGAGGCGTCCGCTTCGACGACACGCTATGCGACGAGACCTACATAGGATTTTTGAAACGCCAGGCAGCCGGAGCGAAGCTGATCACCTCCGTCTGTACCGGCGCGCTCCTGCTGGCCGCAGCCGGGCTCCTTGATGGATATAAAGCCACCATTCACTGGGGATACAAATCTGTCCTGAAACTTTTCCCAAATGTGATTGTGGCCGATGGATTTCCCCGATTCGTGATCGATGCCAACCGCATTACCGGCGGCGGCATCTCCTCAGGCCTCGATGAAGCCATGGCCATTGTCTCCATTCTGGTCGGGAACGATGCAGCCAAACGAGGGCAGTTGATCATGCAATACGCTCCTCAGCCGATCTTCAATGATGGCGATCCTTCCACGGCAGAACCATCCATTCTCTATGAGGTCAGCACCGATTTACGCGGCAGCGTCGAAAGCCTCAGCAGGAAAGTGGAACAGGTATTGAGCGGGACATGCCCAAAACCGAAGGGGAAAGGTGCGGGGAAATGAGCTCTGCATTCACGGCCTGCTTGACCCCGGAACCTTAACTGTCTGCATAGTAGTCACTATCGTCATTACCGCGTTGTAAATAGCCCGTTGTACACTTCCATGCAACTCTGGAGAATTCCATGGAAGCGGCTTTTTATCTTCTCTTAGTGGTCGGCCATCTCGGCGCCTTTGACGTGCTCTATTTTCATATCTACAAGTGCACGCTTGCTCGTCGGCCGGAATGCCACAAAGAAGTTTTGTGGCATACGATTCGGCATCTCATCTATGCCTGCCAGTTTCTTATAATTGCGAACCTTCGGTTTCATGGCTGGTGGTTGCTTTTCCTGGCCGTTCTGTTCTCGGCTGACGTTTATGTGGCATGGTCAGACGTCTGGGAGGAGACAGCAAGCCGGAAAAGCCAGGGCGGACTGCCTCGCGGCGAATATTTCATGCATATTGTTCTGAGCCTGCTTGTAGGTTCCTATCTGCTGCTGGTTTTGCAAACCGTCTGGCCGGACCGTCTACTTCCATCATCGATTATGATCCAGCCGCCGCATGTTCCGTTTTTGCTGCGGTCCTACATGAATGTAATGGGAGTAACCGCAGTCATGGCGTTTACTTATGACTTTTATCACTGGTTTCAGGACGGCATCCGATACAAACTTCTGAACAAGGCAGCGGCCCAATCATGACGGGGGTGAAGATCGCAAACCGGAAAATCGTGGTAGAGGCAATGATCCCTGCTGCGGTTGAAACAGTTTGGCAACGAACACAAGAGCCGGACTTGCATGTTTTGTGGGACATAAGATTCAATTCCATTCGATATCTCGATGAGAAAGACACGCGCGGCTTCCATTTGATGGACTACCGGACCCGCATTGGGTTTGGAATGGAAGTTGCCGGGTTCGGTCACTATCTACAGAGCATTCCCCTGTCACTATCGTCGTTTGAGTTCGATTCCAGGGATTGGAAGTCAATTATCACGATGGGACGTGGAATCTGGCTCTATAAGCCCCGCGAGAACGCGACTTACTTCAAGACTGTGTATGACTATCAGGTCCGTTTCGGTGTCATGGGGCGTCTTGTAGATTATTTGATCTTCCGGAATTTCATCCGGCTGGCAACGGAATGGGGTTTTGAGACGCTTCGCCTCTGGTGCATGGGCGACGAGAGTGCTGTGCAGCGACGGCGCAGCCGCGTACGGTTCCTGCTGTTCTACTGCAGAAGAATGTGCGGCGTTGAACCGGAAAAAGGCGCAGCCCGCAGTTGGCTGGGGACAGGCAATGCTGCCGAGTCATCGTTTTCAGAAGCTCAGGACGCTGTTGCGCCCGCAGGCAGCGCGCGTACAACATAGCTGATCCTGCCCAACTCTTCAGGGCGTCTGAGTACGGTCCGCAGAAGAAACGTGCCTTGGGCAGAGCGTGGCTGCAGCAACAGCCTGCCTTCAATCCTGATCTCGGTCTGGCCATCACTTTCGGCGACACTACTCCGAAATTGAACGCGAAACCCGAATAACGGCAAGCGGATGCCTCGATAGAAAAGCTCATCGCCATGGATCAGCAGAGCGCCATTTCCCACGGGTTCCATCTGCATGGGAACTGCTATTTTCAAATCGTCGAAAATCTCGAATAAGCGTGGAGAGCCGTCTAATGTGCGTATGGCAAAATCAGAGTCGAAGGAACGAAGATTGTTCTGGCAGTAGATTTCGCGCACGAAGTGAAGCGAGCCATCGGAACGACGGAACGCGCGGAAACGCGTTTCAGAACCGTCCAGATGAGACTCGTACAACCCTTGTCCCAGCAACAAGGCGGCAAACATTGAGCCTATTCGGGCCGGCAGTGTTGAGAAGTGAACACGAACACGCGCCTGAAACCGGGCAGGATTACTGTAGAACTCCACAATGCGGGGATGAACCTCGGCAATTCGCACACCCATCGCTTCCTGCAGTAGCGGCCACACAGCGTCAGGCCGTTCAGTGCCACGGCCGGCTGCCTTCACTCCTCGCCGGTAGG
>Ga0209577_10007315_pt1 | contig 10162 bp, 10 predicted proteins | sample GraSoiAngelo_109_FD_185874 | JGI IMG/M metagenome (GOLD analysis project Ga0209577, IMG submission 185874) | Grasslands soil microbial communities from the Angelo Coastal Reserve, California, USA - 14_0903_12_20cm (SPAdes) (version 2) | ecosystem: Environmental > Terrestrial > Soil > Grasslands...
CCAGACCGCCCACGACCTGCTGCGCATCGGCGCGTGGGCGCTGGTGATCGTCGGTGCGTTGCTCGTCGTCACCGGCCTGATCCAGTATTGGGGCGCGCCGCTGGGGCGGTGAAGGCGCCCCGGCGACCCGGGCGCGAGAGCCGGATCGCCGAGCCGCGATGGGCCTTGGCCTCTCTTACCGTCGGACTTCTAGCCCGTCCGCTTCTGTTGTCCCGGGTTTGAATCCGTTGAAGACTGCTGACCCGCGGTAGGCGCCGTTTTCGCCTTCCAGGACGCCGAGGCCACACTGTGACGACGCTGCGTATCTGATTTTTTCAACTTCCGCGTTGACCTTTACGTTCCTGGGCGGACCGGCTTCGTTTACGTATTCGATCCCTGTCAGGGTCTGGGACGCGATCGTGATCACGCAGGCTGAAACGCCCAGCGACTCGAGTTCGATCTTGTTGCCCGCTGAACACTTGATCGCTAGGGGTCCATTTTTTCCGCCGGGCTTGATCGCCGTGTAGACGTAGTTGCAGCCCGTGGTCCTCACTTCTACGGGAAAGCTGCCTGCGGCTAGGGTCCCCCGGCATGCGGTGTAGATCGGATGGACTTCCAGGGTTGTCGATGCTTTCGTCGCGTTGGGGGCCCCTGCTTCGTTGGTTTTGAACGTGGCGTTCCGGCAATCGGCCAGGGCAGCGGGGCCGAATTCGAAGCGAGCGACGCTGGTGTTGAATCCCCTCACTTCCGCCGGGTACGTTTCTGCTCTGAATTCGAAGGGCGGCTGCAGCGCCGATGTCGACGCCGCCACGATCGCGCTCGCTGCACAGACCATCATGAAGGTGAGACCAATCAGCCTGATCGGTTTCATCGTCTACGTCTCCTCCTCAGTGATTCATGTAGTTGGCAGGCGTGCGTCGTCTGCGGGCCGATGCCGAATGCCCCGGATGCGGCATCACAAGCGCCGCATCGCTATGCAAGGCTGAACTTTCCTACTCAGCTACTCGGGTGTCAAGACCGTGGAACGAGGCGTTTGATCGGACGCGCCGGGCGGCCCCGGAGGACACTTCAGACCGCGCGACGGGTCCGGTGGGCCGGGGAGGCAACCGGCCCGCGCGCGAGATGAGCGCGCGCTGCACGACCGGGCGAAGGAGACACTGCCCCCGGCCGTCCGCGGCCGCTCATCCGCCTGGGAGCTGCCCGCAGTTCGTCACTACTCATCGCCATCGCCAGCGCGCCAGATCGAGCCGGGCGTCCCCGGCCGGACCGCCAGGCCGCCAAGTCCACCTCATGGCTCGCGGCTGGCGCGCTCGCGTGCGCGCGCAGGTATAGCGTGCGGGCTGCCGTGGACTTCCTCGTCGCCAAGGACGATCTGCACCGCTGCCGCTTTCGCGAGGAGGCCGCGCCCGAGCCCGAGGGCGGCCAGACGCTGCTCGCCGTGGACGCGTTCGGACTGAGCGCCAACAACATCACTTACGCGATCTTTGGTCAGGCGATGTCCTACTGGAGCTTCTTCCCGGCCGAGGAGGGCTGGGGCCGCGTGCCGGTGTGGGGCTTCGCCGAGGTGGCCGACAGCCGCCACGACGGCCTCTCCGTGGGCACGCGCGTGTACGGCTATCTACCTCCCTCCGCGTACCTGCTCGTCACGCCCGAGCGCGTCGAGCGGCATGGCTTCGTGGACGGGTCCGCCCACCGGGCGGCACTGCCCTCGGCGTACAACTCCTACGCGCAGGTCGAGGCCGACCCCTCCTACGACGCGGGCCACGAGGACGAGCAGATGCTGCTGCGCCCGCTGTTCTTCACCTCCTACCTGCTCGACGACTTTCTCGGCGACGCCGGGCTGCTGAGCGCGGGCGCGTTCCTCCTCTCGAGTGCCTCGAGCAAGACGGCGAGCGCGCTCGCGTTCTTGCTCGCGCGCCGCGGGGAGGGCGAGGTGATCGGCCTGACTTCATCGCGCGGCGCCGAGTTCACGCGCGGGCTGGGCGTGTATGACCGCGTCGTGGACTACGAGGACATCGCCTCGCTGCCCCAGCGGCCCGCGGTCTACATCGACATCGCCGGTGACGCGGGCGTGCGCGAGGCGGTGCACGGCCACTACGGCAGCGAGCTCGCGCACTCGGCGGTGGTAGGAGCCACCCACCACGACAAGATGGCCGAGCTCCCCGAGTCGCTCGCGGGGCCCCGGCCGACGTTCTTCTTCGCGCCCGACCGTGTCCGCAAGCGCGTGAGCGACTGGGGTCGCAACGGCCTCGAGCGGCGGATCGCCGAGGCCTGGCACCCCTACGTCGAGTGGACCGCGGGCTGGCTCGAGGTGATCCACGGCCGCGGACCCGAGGCCGTGGAGCGCGCCTACCTCGACCTGCTCGACGGCCGCATCGATCCGGCCAAGGCCCACGTGCTCTCGCTCGCGGCCTGATCCCGCGGCGCGGGGATCATCCCCAGGGCGCGCCGCATGCGGCGGCGCTGTCTCAGCCCGCCGCCGGCGCGCGGGCGTTGCGCACGAGGCGTCGCATCCCCTTCAGCCAGCGCTCGTGGTCGGAGCCCTTCAGTGCCATGAAGCCGGTCACGTTCTCGTGCGGCAGGATCAGCATGCGCTCCTCGCGCATGCCGGCGACGACGGCGTCGGCGACGTCCTCCGGCTCGATCAGCCCACCCGCGGTGAGCGCCGCCGCCGCGGTGGGCTCCTGCATCGCCAGGTCGAGCATCGGCGTGCGCACGCCCTGCGGGCAGATGCACGACACGCGGATGCCCGCGTCGGCGTACTCGATCGCCAGCCACTCCGCCAGCGCCACAGCGGCGTGCTTGGTCACGCTGTAGGTGAGCGATGCCACCTGGGTGAGCAGCCCGGCGGCCGAGGCCGTGTTCACGAGATAGCCCTCGCCGCGCGCCAGCATCTCCGGCAGCAGCGCTCGCGCGGCCCATACGTGCGCCATCACGTTGACCCGCCAGGCCTCATCCCACGTCGCATCGGCGGCCTCGGGTCCGCCCATCGCGCCCGGAACGCCCGCGTTGGACACGAACACGTCGATCGGGCCGTTCGCCTCGCTCGCCTCGGTGATCAACGCGCGCACGGAGCTCTCGCTGCCGGCGTCGAACTCCACCGCCAGGCCGCCAAGCTCCTCGGCCAGCGTTCGCGCCGGCTCGCGCTCGCGGTCGGCGAGCACGACGGCGCGCGCCCCCTCGGCGAGGAAGCGCCGCGCGAGCGCCCGGCCGATGCCGCCGCCCGCGCCCGTGACCACCACGTGTCTGCCGGTCACCTCCACCCGAGGCCCTACTCTATTGGCCGATGAGCGCCCAGTCCACGCGTCCGCGGGTGGCGCCCCCGTGGGGGGAGTTGCGCTACAGCGGCGAGCTCGCGCGTCTGCTCGCGCACATGGCGCTGCGGGGTCCGCGCCGCGCGCACGACGCCCAGCCGGTGCTCCTGATTCCGGGCTTCATGGCCGGGGACGGCTCGCTGGCGGTGTTGCGCCGCTGGCTCGAGTGGCGCGGGCACAGCGTGTCGATGAGCGGTATGCGAGCCAACGTCGATTGCGCCGAGCGCATAGTCGGCCGCCTGCAGGCGCAGCTGCTGGCGTTGGCATCCGAGGCCGGCCGGCCCGTGTTCGTGATCGGGCAGAGTCGCGGGGGCGCGATCGCCCGCTGCCTCGCGGTGCGCAGCCCGGAGGCGGTCTGCGGGCTGGTCATGCTCGGCACGCCCGTGCGCGATCCGCTCGCGATCTCTGCGCCGGTGCAGCGTGCGGTGGCCCTGCTCGCGCGCCTGGGCGATCTCGGATTGCCGGGGATGTTCTCCAGCAGCTGCCGCGACGGGGACTGCTGCGCGGACATCCGGGACGAGCTCGGCGCGCCCCTCGGCCCGCACATCCGCGCTGTCGCGGTGTATTCGCGAAGCGACGGCGTGGTCGACTGGCGCGCATGCCTCGACGCGCACGCCGAAGCGGTCGAGGTCCACTCGAGCCACTGCGGGATGTCGGTTCACACGAAGGTCTACGAGCTGCTCGCGCGCGTGCTCGACGGCGGACCCGCGAGCCCCGGGTCACGCTCGCGCGCGGGCCAGCCGCATCCGCGACCGCGGCGCTCAACCGCCCAGGCGACCGGCTGATGCTGCGGCTGTGAGCGGCGCGCGCCGGTGGCGCGCGAACAGCTCGAGCGCGAAGCGGCCTGCCGGGTGCTCGCGCGCCCGTCGCACGAGCGCGGCCGTCGCCGGGGCCATGAGCTCGGGTTGCGGGAGCGGAACTCCGTACTGCGGCGGCACGACGAGCGAGGCCGACAGCGCGGCGAAGGTCAGGTCGGCGGCACCGAAGCGCTCCCCGCACAGGTAGGGGCGCCCGTCGGCGAGCAGCCGCGCGACGTGGTCGAGCTCGCCGAACACCGCGGCCTCGTCGGCGGCCTCGATCCCCGCGGTGATGCCCAGCTCGCGCTTGATGAAGCCCGCCAGCAGCGGCCACCCCCAGCGCAGCGCGCGGTCCTCCCAGCGCGGCACTCCCTCGTTGTTGAACGCGAGCGCGAGCGCGCGCTGGGCGAGCATGTGCACGTACATGAGCCGGCGCCCGCGCGGGCCGAGCCCGGCGTCAAAGCGCCGGCACAGCGAGAGCACCTCCTCGCGGGCGGGCGGCTGGGATGGAAACAGGCGTGCCTCGGCAGGCGCGCGCTCGTCGACCCAGCTCAGTATCTGCTCGGACTCGCCGATCACGCGCTGGGGCGTGACGAGCACGGGCACCGTTGGCCCCCCGCCCGCGCGGCGCGCGGCGACGCGGTGGATGCCCTGCACGTGGCGATCCTCGCGATAGGCCAGACCGCAGCGCTCGAGCGCCCAGCGCGCCTTCTCGCAGTAGTGGCTGATCGGGATCGTGATCAGCCGCAGCACGACGGGGTCGCCGGCAGCGCCGGCAACCCCGTACACGCCGGCAGACGCGCTCAGAGCGTGGGCAGCGTCACCGTGACGTTGCTGGCTTCGATCGCGAACGTCCCGTTGCTCGCCCGGTAGTAGGGGGCGTCGCGACCAAGCAGCTGCAGCTTCACGGTGTCGCCGGGCGCGAACGCATAGCCGTTGCCATGCAGCTGGAAGGTGATCGTGCCCGTCTGGCTTTCGGTGAGTCGGTAGACGCCCCGGCTGATGAGCCTCTGTTCGCCGGAGGGCAGCACATCCCACAGGCGCGAGACGAGCTCGCCGAACGATCCGAGCGTTTTGATCGTCGCTGTCACCGTCGGCAGCCCCATCAGCGTGAAGCCGGTGCTCGTCATCGTGTAGTTGGCCGTGTTCGGCTCGGTTTCGGCTTTCACGGTCTTGCACGCGTCGGAGGTGCCAGCGATCGGATCGAATTCGGAGGCGATCGTGGCGTTGCCGCCGGCGGACGTGAAGGTCTGCGCCGCGGCGGAGCCGAACGCGACCGCGTGGGGGTGCAGGGCCGACCACGACTTGGCGGTGAATGGCCCGCCGCCCGCGGCGGCCTTCGGGCAGGTCTGCGTGTACGCCGTCACGTCGCCCGAGGCCGGCGGCGAGCCGAGGCGCTGCAGGCGCGCCGCGAAGAAGCTCGCGCCCTGTTCCTGGAAGGCGTGATCGGTGTTTTCCTTGTTCGAGCCGCGGCTGTGTCCCAGGTCGCCGATCTGGAGCGTCACCTTTCCTTTGGCGGCGTTGTACACGCGGAGCGCTTCCTTCGGCGGGAACAGGTCGTCGGTCCAGCCGTTCTGGATCAGCAGCGGCGCGGGGGCGCCGGACAGGCCGTAGCCCTGGTGGTAGCTGTAGATTTTGTTCGCGATTTCTTCGTCTTCTTTGGTGGCGGGCTCGCCCGCGCTCGTCGCCGCGAACCATTTCGAGAGGTCCGCTTCGGGATCCGCGCCCGGCGGGGCGATGTAGCCCGTGGCCTGCCCGAGCGCGAACAGTCCCGAGACGTAGCTCTGGATCTCCACGCCGAGCGGTTCGCGGCTCTGCAGCGTTGGCGCGATTTCCGTGTCCAGGAAGCGCCCGTTCGGATCCAGCGAGTCGACCAGATCAGACCATGGCCAGCGCGGATAGGCGGCCGCTATTTCCATCGCTGTCCCGGCCGGGCTCGTCCACGGGGTGAATTCGCCGCTGGTCAGCCGGACCCGGTTCTTCAGGTAGGCGAGCTCGATGCTCTGCCCGCCGCCGTAGGAGATGCCGGTGACCCCGTTCGCCTTCGGCTTGGCGAGTTTCTGATCCGCCAGCAGGCCGAGCAGGTACTGCGTGTCGCGGGCCTCATAGCGCTGGTCGGCCAGGTGCACCCAGCCTTTTTCGCAGCCGGGCGTGCCTTCCCGCGAGGCCGCGCTGCCGCACGATCTCCCCCAGCCGCGCGCCGAGTAGTCGAGCACGGCAAAGCCGTGCTGCGCGTAGAAGACGTTGTTGTAGTCGAACGTGGTGTTGCCGTTGCCTGCCGGCGTGCTCGACTCGAAGTCCGTCTTGCTGCCGCCCCAGCCATGCATCATCACGATCGTGGGGAACGGGCCTTCGCCGCTCGGGGGCAGCGTCACGTCGACGTCGAGCGGCACGCCGTCGAAGGTGGGCACCCGCTGCGCGAGCGCTTCGGTCGGGCAGAATCGCACGCCGTTCTGCGCTTTGCAGGCGTGCCCGAACGGCGCCGGTTCGGCCGCGGCGAGGGCCGGTGCGGCGAGCGCCCCGCACGTGATCGCCAACCCAGTTGCTGACATGCGCGTGAAACGACGACCCCTCACTCCAACCTCCTGACCCACTTGCGTGCTCTCATGATCCGGATCCGTCCCGCCGATCGCACCGTCGTGCCTGTGGCTGAGGACGGGCGCAGGTTCGCAGAATGCCGCATGGGCGTCAAGAAATCCGGGCTTACGCGTAGGCGCCTCTCGCGCCGCGTCGCCGCGCGCTGCCCCTCTCAGCGGATAGGGTTGCGCGCGCGCCGAGCAGTCCACAGCACGTGCCGGCCCGAGGAAGGAGAGCAAGATGCCCGCTGTCGAGATCCCCACCCCCGCCGGGACGACGCCCGGCTACATGGCCGAGCCCGCATCCGGGAGCGGCCTCGCGACGATCGTGCTGCAGGAGTGGTGGGGCCTTGAAGAGCACATCCGCAGCGTGTGCGACCGCTTCGCCGCCGAGGGCTTCTTCGCGCTGGCGCCCGACCTCTACCGCGGCGAGGCGACGACGAAGCCGAGCGAGGCCCAGCAGAAACTGATGGCGCTGTCGATGGAGCAGGCCGAGCAGGACATGTGCGGCGCGGCCGACTTCCTCTCCGCGCGGCCCGGGGTGCAGGGATCTGGCGTCGGCTCGGTCGGCTTCTGCCTCGGCGGCGGGCTCTCGGTGTGGGCGCTCGCCACCTGTCCGAAGATCACCGCGGCGGCCACCTACTACTACGTCATGCCGCACGGAAAGCCCGACTTCTCGAAGCTCAAAGGTCCCGTGCTGGGGCACTTCGGCACCAGCGACGAATTCGTGCCCATGGCGGCGGCCCAGGAGCTCGAGTCAGAGCTGCGGGCCGCCGGCGCCGACGTCACCTTCCACTACTACGAGGGCGCCACGCACGCGTTCTTCAACGACAGCACGCGGCCCGAACGCGTCGGCGTCCACGACCCCGCCGCGGCTCAGATCTCGTGGGAGCGCACCGTGAGCTTCCTGCGCAGCTCGCTGAGCGGCAGCTCGTAGGCCGCCGCCCCCCGCGCGGCGCGCCGGGGGCAATTAGGAAAAGATCCTTCTCGGATGGATCGGGACTACGAGCTCCAGACGCACCGCGCCGAGGACCGGCACTGGTGGTACCGCGGACGCCGAGAGGTGCTCGAGCGCGTGATCGGCCGGCTGGGGCTGCCACCCGGCGCGCGCATCCTCGATGCCGGCTGCGGCAGCGGGCGAAACATGGTCGAGCTCGCGCGCCGCGGGAGCGTGACCGGCGTCGAGGTCTCGGACACGAGCGTGTCCCTCGCCCGCGCGCGCGATGCCGGGGAGGTGATCTCCGGCTCGGTGCTGCAGATGCCCTTCGAGAGCGCCAGCTTCGATCTGGGCGTTTGCCTGGACGTGATCGAGCACCTCGAGGACGACCTCGCCGCGCTGCGCGAGCTGCGCCGTGTGGTCGTGCCCGGCGGAGCGCTGCTCGTGACCGTGCCCGCGTATCAGTGGCTGTGGAGCGGACACGACGAGGTCAATCATCACTATCGCCGCTACACCCGCAAGACGCTTGAGAGCGTCGCCGAGCAGGCCGGATGGGAGCCGGTGCGCACCACCCACTTCAACTCGCTGCTGCTGCCCGCGGCGATCCTGCTGCGCATCCTCGATCGCTTCAGCCGCAAGACGACCGAGTCGAGCCTCGACCTGTGGGTTCCGCCGCAGCCGCTGAACTGGCTGCTCGAGCGCCCGCTGCGCCTCGAGGCGATGCTGATCGGCCGCGGCGGGCGTATTCCGGTGGGGCTGTCGCTGCTGGCCGTGTTTCGCTGAGCGCGCCGCGTGCGCCCGCGGCGCGAACGTGTCGCGGCGGGCTCCCACCCGATCGCGGGCGGCTCACACGTCGCTGTCGACGACTGGCACCGAGGGGTGCGCACGGAACGTCCACGCGCGGTTGGCGAAGAATGTCGTGATCGTCACCACGGCCGTCGCGAACGCCTGCGCGAGCAGCTTGTCAACCCGCGCGTCTTGCACGAACAGGTACAGCAGGCCCAGGTTTAGCCCCAAGCCGGAGCACTGCACGACCGTCCAGCGCACCGGCGTCAGCGCGTCCCCCACGTGTCCGCGGAAGGTCCAGCGGCGATTGAGCAGAAAACTGTTAACGGTCCCGGCGCCGAAGCCGATCGCGGAGGCCGCCAGGTACCACACGCCGAAGACCTTCAGCAGCAGCGTGTAGACGGCAAACGTGAGCAGCGTATTGGAGACGCCGACGATCCCGAACTTGACGAACTGGACGAGCACGGGCAAGCCTCTCCGGCGCACCGAGGCCTGTAGGCTTGGCGTGCGTCGCCTGCTATCGGCGGGCTCTGAGGGCATCCCTAGACAGGATGAACGATAAATTCATCGGCGGCTTAGGACGCTAGTGGACGATCAGGACCGGGTAGCAATCCCCTCAGGAGCTCGCACAAGGGTCAGCGTGTCCGACAAACCCCTCCGCACACCCGTCTTCCTCAGCGTGGTCGCCCCCGTGTACGACGAGGAGCAGCTCGTCGAGCAGTTCGTCGAGCGCGCGTGCGCGGCCGCCGCCGACTACGAGTTCGAGCTCGTGATGGTCGACGACGGCAGCTCCGACTCCACGCCCGAGCTGCTCGATCGCATCGCCGCGGCCGACCCGCGCGTGCGCGTGATCCACCTCTCGCGCAACTTCGGCCACCAGGCCGCCCTCACCGCCGGCCTCGAGCACGCCCGCGGGGACGTCGTCGCGATGCTCGACGCCGACCTGCAGGACCCGCCCGAGCTGATCCCCGACATGATCGCTCGCTGGAGCCAGGGCGCCGACGTGGTCTACGCCGTGCGCAAGCAGCGCTCGGGCGAGACCGCGTTCAAGCTGGCGACGGCCTCGTGGTTCTACAAGCTGTTCAACAAGCTCGCGCAGGTCGACCTGGAGCCGAACTCGGGCGACTTCCGGCTGCTCGACCGCGGCGCGCTGGACGCCCTGCTGGCGATGACCGAGCGCTCGCGCTTCCTGCGCGGCATGACGGTGTGGGTCGGCTTCAACCAGAGCGCGGTCGCGTACGAGCGTGATGCCCGCCACGCGGGCGAGACGAAGTACACGCTGCGCAGGATGCTTCGCTTCTCGCTCGACGCGATCGCCTCCTTCTCGCACCTTCCCCTCCAGCTGGCCACCTACGCCGGCATGCTCTCCGCCGGCGTCGCCTTCATCGCGATCCCGGTGGTCGTCGGCCTGCGCATCTTCGACTCCTATCTGCCGGGCTTCAGCTCGATCACGATCGCGATCCTGCTGCTCGGCGGCATCCAGCTGATCGCCCTCGGCGTGATCGGTGAGTACGTCGGGCGCATCTACGACGAGGTCAAGCACCGCCCCCTGTACATCGTGCGCGAGGAGCGCAACGCCCCGCGGTCGGGCAGCGCCGGACAGCGGCCGCTGCGCGGCGCGCGCTCCGGCCTGACGGCACGGACGCCCCAGCGCGTCCGCTAAGAGCGGAGCCGGGCGGGAGGGCCGACGCGCCGCACGGGCGGCCAGCTACGCCAGCAGCGCCGGCGCGAACCGCGCCGGCGGGAGCGCGGACGTGTTTTCATCGGTCGATG
>Ga0209577_10007316_pt1 | contig 10162 bp, 3 predicted proteins | sample GraSoiAngelo_109_FD_185874 | JGI IMG/M metagenome (GOLD analysis project Ga0209577, IMG submission 185874) | Grasslands soil microbial communities from the Angelo Coastal Reserve, California, USA - 14_0903_12_20cm (SPAdes) (version 2) | ecosystem: Environmental > Terrestrial > Soil > Grasslands ...
CGGAACTGTCTGTGGGCCATTACTCGCATCATCGCTCACCGTTAACGTACCACTCCTCAATCCCGTGGTCGTTGGGCTGAAAGTTATGTTGATGGAGCAAGTGGCGCCCACAATCAGCGTGCTGCCGCAGGAGTTGGACTGGTTGTAATCGCCGGAGACGAGAATGCTGTTCAGCGTAACGGTCACCGCGCCGGTGTTCTGGACCGTAACTACTTGAGCGGGGCTGGTCATTCCGATCTGCTGGTCTGCAAAACTCAAGCTTGTTGGCGAGACACTCACGGAAGGCATGGGCGTGCCATTGCCGGTAAGCGCCACGGTCTGCGGGCTGCCGCTTGCATCATCCGCCACCCCTAGACTACCGATCCGTGTTCCAGTATTACTCGGCGTAAACACGACATTGATCGTGCAGCTAGCAGTGGGTACCAGCGAAGCTCCGCAATCATTGGTCTGAGAATAGTCGCCCGTAGTGCTAATGCTGGTGATGTTGACCACTACGGTTCCAGTGTTCCGTAATGAGATCGCCTGGGCAGAACTGCTACTTCCTACTTGCTGATCCGTAAACGTCAGGCTGCTGGGCGACAGACTGACCGTAGGAATGTTCACACCATTTCCGGTGAGCGCTACCGTCTGGGGACTGCCACTGGCATCATCGGTAATTGTCAGTGAGCCGGTGCGAGCACCGGTTGCCGAAGGCGTGAACGTGACATTGATATTGCAGGAACTGGCAACCTCCAGCGACGGGGGACAGCTGTTGGTCTGGCCATAATCTCCTGTTGTCGTGATTGCACTAATGTTAATCGCTATCGAGCCTGTATTTTGCAGAGTAATCAATTGTGCCGGACTGGTAGTGCCCACTTGCTGATCGCTGAAGCTCAGCGTCGTCGAGGAAGTGCCAATGGTTCCGACTACGAAGCCGGTCCCGGTCAAGGTGGTTATCTGGGGGCTGGCGCTGTCGTTATCCGTTATCGACAAGCTGCCTGTCCGAGGACCGCTGGTGGTCGGCGCGAACGTCACATTGATCGCACAACTGGTTCCCACGCCCAGGCTGGTCCCGCAGTTGTTGGTCTGCGCGTAATCGCCGGTGGTCGCGAGGCCGTTGATGCTGAGCGTCGCTGTTCCTGTGTTACTGAGCGTCACCGTCTGCGCCGCACTGGTGCTGCCCACCAACTGGCTGGCAAACGTCAGGCTTGTCGGCGATAACGAGGCCACGGGGGCAATCCCAGTTCCGCTCAGCGAGACTGTTTGCGGACTGTCACTGGCATTATCGGTAACCGATAGGGTGCCAGCGCGAGTGGCCGTCGCCGTCGGCGCAAATGTCACATTGATCGTACAACTGGTTCCCACGCCCAGGCTGGTCCCGCAGTTGTTCGTCTGCGCGTAATCGCCGCTAGCCGCGATGCCGCTGATGCTCAGCGCCGCAGACCCGTTATTCGTTAACGCGACAGTCTGCGCCGTACTGGTTGTGCCTACCGGTTGGGCAGCAAAGGTCAGGCTTACCGGGGAGAAGCTTGCGGCGGGCTGCCTGGGGAGGACGAACCGCGCTAGAAGGTTCCGCATCATCTGCTGCACGGCGGGGTTAACTGGGGCATTTCCTCCGTAGCTGTCTAGACCCCAGGAGAGATAGAAGGTTCCCGCTGCATAAACCGTGGCGCCACTTGCTGCCGTGTATGTCGTCATGTCGCCGTAATATACGGTGGGATCACCCGTCAAGGTATAAGGTGAATGGGCGAGCAGCGAAATGTTGGGCGGAGTAGTCGCATCGATGTAGATGCGATCCACCTCCCTGCCCAACAGTCCCGGGATATGTGAGCCGTTCTGCAGTCCAGTTCCGTTGAACAACCAGCTGGAGGCGTCGTAAACGACTATGTCACCGCTCGCATTGTCGTTCTCATACATTATCCCCACTACGGCGTCCTCTGGCAGGTTTGAAGGATAACTGCGCCAGGCGTCGGCGGTGACGAGGAAGTATTTGGATGGATCGCCAGCCAGGTACACCGGATCTATCGTGTAGTCCTTGTAACAGACCATCGTACGGTCGGCGACGCCTCCCTGCGTACTGGGCTCGAACCGGACCTGCCGGTAGATATTGTTGGACGAGATGAAACCGAGACTAACACCTGCGTCACGAGCCGCCAGTATGTTGGTGCGCATCTGGTACGACCAATATTCGCTGTGGCCGACCGTGAAGTCGCCACTGTGCGATAGCAGGATGTTGGAATTCTCGTGTAAGTCAACGTCGGTGATGTAACTGACGTTGTACCCCTCACGTTCCAAAAAGCGAACCATGTTGTACTCATAGCTGAAGAACTGGCCGGCACCCTGATTGTCGTCATAGGGCCGATTAAAGGACACTTTGTACGCGCGAATTTGCTGAGTGCTGTTGTAGGGGTAGAGCGACTTTCCCCCCCAGGCGTTGTAGGCCTGGTAGGTGTCCACCGCAACTTGGAACACATAGGGCGAGCTTCCGGCGTCGTCGCGCACGGTGAAAATAATGTACGACTGGTATCCGCTTTGCTGACCAGTCAGCAACGCCAGGTAGACGCCGCTCGGCCAGTTGGTTGGATCATTGGGATCGCCCGGAACCTGCAGAATGTACGGGTTCGTCCAGTTGCACTCGAGCAGATTGGAGCTGCTGTCGACGACCGGGCAGGCGGACTGTTGGACAGCGTTCACTTGGACGGGTGCCATCATGCGGCGTGCGCCGAGGCCCGCGTACCACCCCATTCGAAAAACATCGATCGTGTAGCTGCTATCAGCGGTGTTGACGTACAGGCTGATGCTGCCACCTCGGTTGACGCTGGTGGGATTTGAGTAGCCCTCGATCTGATGGTTCGTGGCCAAATTTGAAGTGTGCCAATCAGTTGATCCCGGCTTCGCATTTTCGATCTGGATGGGATTGCCCGACGTTAGTGTGGGCCCGGTTGCGGTACCGCTGAGCGAAATATTCTGTGGGCTGTTGCCGGCGTTATCTGCTAGTACAACTGTTCCGTTTCTAGTCCCGAGAGCGGTGGGACTAAATGTGACATTCAAAATGCAACTTGCACCGGCAGCGACCACCGTACCGCAATTGTTGGTCTGAGCAAAGTCGCCCGTCGTCGAGATGTTGCTGATAGTAAGCGGAACTACGCCGGTGTTGCTAAGTACGACGCTCTGTGCGCTGCTAAACGTGCTAATTTGCTGGCTCGCGAATGTAAGCGTTGTGACTGAGAGCCCGACCACGGGCAATAACCCGGTGCCAGACAGCGTCGCAGCCTGAGGAGTGCCGGGAGCGTTGTCGGCCACTAACAGCGAACCCGCGCGAGTACCCGCTGCACTCGGCGTGAAGCTGACTGTGATGGAACAACTCGCGCCAACGCCAAGGGAACCTCCGCAATTGTTGGTCTGCGTGAAGTCGCCCGCGGTGCTAATACCGGTGATGTTCAAAATGTCCGTGCCGCTGTTCATCAGTGAAATGGTTTGGGGGGTGCCGGTTGTGCCGACCAGTTGACCTTGGAAGCTCAAACTCCCAGGAGTAAAGCTGACCGCGGGGGCGACACCGACGCCGGTGAGCGAAACGGTTTGCGGACTGGAGGCGCCGTTGTCGGTGAATGAAAGAGTCCCGGTCCGGGTGCCGGAAGCCGTTGGAGTAAAGCTGACATTGATGGTGCAATTGGCGCTCGGCGCCACCGAAGTACCGCAGTTATTGGTCTGGGCGAAGTCGCCGCTGCTCGCGATACTGGCGATATTCAGCGCGTTGGAGCCACTATTAGTAAGCATCACTGCCTGAGACGGGCTGGTAGTGCCGGCAGATTGGTTGCCAAAAGTTAGGCTGGTTGGAGAAAGATTGACCGTGGTCGCGGCAAGTCCAGTACCACTCAATGGAACGCTCTGAGGGTTGCCAGTGGCATTGTCTGTGATCACCAGCGAACCGGTTCGTGTGCCCGCGGCAATAGGAGCAAAGATCACATTAATCGCGCAACTGGTTCCTGCTGCAACTGAAGTACCGCAGTTGTTGCTCTGCGAGTAGTCGCCAGTCGTTGCGATGCCGGTGATACTTAGGACCGCCGTCCCAGTATTAGTCAGCGTCATTGTTTGTGGCGCACTCGTCGTGTTTGCTTGCTGATTAGCGAAACTGAGAGTGGAAGGTGAAAGGCTCACGATGGGCTGATCTGCAATTGTGGCAGTAGTCGTTGTCACATTGCGCGAGCCAGCGTCGTCCGTGACCGCCAAAGTAATCGTGTAAGTACCGTTCGCAGAGTACTGGTGGGTTGGTTGCGCGAGTGTGCTCGTCGTGCCATCGCCGAAATCCCACTGGTAGCCGAGAATTACGCCATCCGGGTCCGAGGATGCAGTCGCATCAAGTTGGATCGATCGTTTTGAGATACCGCTGTAAGGACCTCCCGCATTGGCGACTGGGGGTCGATCTCCGATGAGATTGGCTAGGACGTTTCGTACGAACTGCTGCGCACCCGCGTTGACGGGCGCGTTGTTGCCATAGTTGTCCAGGCCCCACGGCAGCTTGAAAGTCCCCGCGTCAAATACACTGGCACCGCTCGCGGCAGTGTACACGCTCATATCGGCGAAGAAGGTCGTAGTCCCGATGAGATAAGGAGAGTGTGCCAGAAGTTGAATGCCGGCCGGCGCACCGGCGTACAAGTGATCAGCTTCTTTTCCGAGTAAGCCGGTGAGGTGAGTGCCATTCTGCAGGCCGGTTGTATTGAACAACGAGTGCGAAGCATTGGAAATTACGATGTCACCCGTGACGCCATCGTTCTGGTACATGAGCCCGACCAGGGTGTTTTCCGGCAAATTCACGGGAAAGTCTCGCCAACGAACCGTAACGAGGAAGTACTTGGATGGGTCCCCAGCCAAATATACGGGATCTTTCGTGTAATCCTTGTAACACACCACTGTCCGATCCGCGGCGCCGTTGAATACACTTGGCTCATAACGCAACTGCCAGTAAACATTGTTGGAAGAGATAAACCCGAGCCCCTTGCCGGCATCGCGCGCACTCTGAAAATTAGTTCGCATCTGGTAAGACCAGTACTCCGAATGGCCTACCGCCAAAGCTGCGCTGTGGTTCGAGAGCACGCTGGAGTTCTCGTGCAGATCAATGTCGGTGATATATGAGACGTCGTATCCTTCCCGCTCGACAAAACGAAGCATATTGATTTCGTACGAGAAGAATTGCCCCGCACCACGGCCGTCGTCATAGGGGCGGTTGAAGGAAACTTTGGTCGCGGGGATTCCTCCCGAGCTGTTGTAGGTGTAGAGCGACTTGCCGCCCCATGCGTTATACGCCTGGTACGTATTAACGCCGGTTTGGAACACGTACTTGGACGCGCTTGTATCATCACGCACTACAAAGATGACGTTTGCCTGGTAGCCGCTGGGCAGAGCCGTGAGCTTGGCAATGTAAACACCACTGGCCCAGTTGGTTGGGTCAGCAGGGTCGTAAGGCACATTCAGTATGTAAGGGCTCGTCCAATTACACTCGAGCAGGAAGGTGTTGGCGTCGACCACAGGGCATGCAGGCTGTTGCGTACCGCTCAGCTGAATGGTCGGCATCATGCGGCGGCCGCCGAGGCCGCCGTACCACCCCATCCGGAAGATCTCGATGCTGTACGAACTGTCGGTGGTGTTGGTAAACAGGCTGATGCTGCCCCCACGATTGACACTTGTAGCGGAAGCATATCCCTCGATTTGATGATTCGTGGCGCCTTTGCTGATTTGCCAAGCCGTAGTGCCCAGTTTCGCGTTTTCGGATTGGATTGGGTTACTTCCAAACGCGTGGGCAGACAACAAAACTGGAACGATGAGGAATAAGCTAAACGTGTGTGGGCGCAGCTTTACTTGTGTCATATAAGTTGATTTCGTCATTTAGAAAGTTTTGGAGCCGAATAACCTTGATTCGTAGGGTGAGAGTTCCACGATTAGTTGAGCGTCGTGGCCTGCCTTCGATATACCAGCAAAGCTAGGTTCCTTTGTATGCGGACGCGAGAGCACCTCGTTGCGTGATTAACCTTTGAAGGATTACGCTCGTGCGCTCACGCGATTGTGATCTGCGATAGCGGGGGAGGTCCCGAGGAAAGCCTGCATTGCTTGATACAGCTCGTGAAATGAAACGGGATAGGGATGGTAGAGCATGTAGATCTCTTTAGCAGCCAGCGCATCCCGCAGTGCAACGCGCAGGAGATTGTGCACATTCTCCAGAAAGTCATTCTGTATTCCGGGAAATGCGAACTTGAATGCGCTGTAGTGAGACATCAGAGACGTCAGTTCAAAATCCATGGCGCACGCCAATTGGTCCGCTACTGTGGCAGGCTCTGCAGGTTCGATCAGCACCCGCTCATCGGAGTGCACTATCCCAATGAAGATTTTGTCGGGATGTCCGGTCAGGCTTTCGCACCGGTCCCCGAAGATTGCTTTGGGTTCCACCCGGAAATTGAGTTGCCGGCGGAGAGCGGGCATGCCTTCGCGCAGAAGTTTCAATGCCCCGAAGCGGAACCATGCCTCAGGTATGGCCCGTTGCGCGGCGTCCAGAAAGCGGATCAGTCGGAACATATGGCCATTGCCGCCGATGTGACGACAGTGAGGGAGATTGCGGCGCTGCCAGTCCCACATGCGAAATGTGCCGGGCAGTCCGTACATTGTTTCACCGTCGGGATCGAGAAGAACCCACTCGCCGCCTACGTATGTGGCTCCGTGCTGAGAAAACGCCAGAAGGGCCTCGCTCTTTCCACTCTTGATCCAGCCGGTTACGACCACTCCTGTTCCTTTGTAGACGAAAGCCGAAGCATGGATCGGCACACAGCGATGTTTTTTCAGAGCAGTGAGATTAATGATCGATATCAGCAGAGGAATCCATCCCACGCGACGCTCGCACAAGATTTCACACTTCGTCCCTATGTGATCAAACGGAATGCTCACTTTGCCTTTAGCTTCCTGGTCGGGAAATACAATGAACCCTGCATCCGAAGATGCTGTCTTTCCCAGGTCCACATAACGTAGCGGCACGGCAGAGATGCAGTCCACGTAGCGGACGACGATGTCCGGGTGTCGTAACGGGGCGGAACAGGGCGGCCCGATTTGAGCGCTCACGGCAGCGATATTCGCTCGTGAAGGCCCCAGCAAGCGTACGCCAACGAGTCCGTGGATGTCGTAGTCCACGGTATGGCTGTGAGCAGATTCCGGTTCTCTCTCGTGTAGATCGGGTGTCATGGTTGACTAGGCCTTTCGCGTCAGCACAAGCCCAGCGCGGAGCCAGCGCGGCATCTTGGAGATCTCGTGATACCACACTTGGGACGCACCAAACGCGCGGAAAAACTTCTCTACTGCGGGAAGCTGGGACCCTTCGAAATCGAACACAGCAGAGCGCCCGGAGGCAAACTGCATTATTTTCCAGAGGAGAAGTGAGGTTGCCCCGCTGACTCGCAGAGTGGGATCGCCGCCTCCGGCCAGGTAGTAGGCCCTCTTCCGGTCCCACACGAGCAGAGCGGCGGCATGCACCCTGCCCTCAGCATCACGAGCTGCGAAACATTCTCCGGCACTGTTCTGTCGAGCCACATTATAGATTTCTCGTATGAGCCGAGTCTCAGGGGGCGCCTGGAGACCTTGGCGGGCGTATGTCTTTGCCATATTATCGGCAACTACTTCGGGCTCGCACTGTTCTACCAAAATATGGCGTTTTTCGGCCTTCCTTATCTCACGACGCTGGCTATCTCGCATTCCTTCCCAAATTCGCTCCAGGTCGCACAAATATTCGATCACATATGTAACTCGGGGGACCTGCTGGAACCCGTGCCATTGGAATGGCAGGAAATTGCTCATTTCCGGGTGAAAACGTTGAAGGAAGATCCTTTGTCCTGCCAGGTAGCGGGCAAAGATTGTGAGAATCTCCATCTGCCGAGATATCTGATGTTCACGTTTGCCTTCGACCGGCTCGATCACTACACCCCAGGTCTGAGTCAGCCTGGGCATTGTGCACAACTTGATGCCCCATCGCTTCTTAAAAAACAAGGGAATACCAGCGACGAGTCGACCCCCGTGAAAATACCCCATAACGCGGGCCTGAGGAGCCGCCATTCTAAGCCACCATGAACGACAGAACAACGACCCCTGTGGTGACGCTTCAACAAGTTCGTCCCAAAGTGGCTGCTCCTCTTCCGATAGGAAACGCAGCGACTCCTCACGGCCGATACAGGGAGAGGGCTTGCCCGCTTCGTGCGACGCTGGATTTCGCGCAACAATTTCCTCGGCCCGCTCCAGACTGCATACATCGAGAGCCTGTTTCATGGAAGCGGACCCCCTGTTCTGGAATCAGCGACAATCGGCTGCACTTCTTTCGCGGTGAAGAATTGCTTGACTCGCCAAAACAGGTCGCGTATGGGTGCCCACCAGTCAAGCAGAAAAGGCATAGGGTCGCTCCAGCAGAATACAGCTTCGCGTTTGCGTCCGCGCAACGACAGTGCCCACTGGATGAGCGTAAGTTCGCCTCTTCGCCAGTAGTACCACGACGACGCAAGATCCTTCTTGAAGTAGATCCATTTCGCTCCTTGGTACGTCTGTTTCCGGTGGGGGGGAAGCGGTAGCCCGGCGAGGTCACAGTACATTGAATAAATCAGCGGTACCCCGCCAGCTTCGGCAATGGCGGATCGCCCCGTCGGACGACCGATGTTGGGTTCGATGATCCAGTAGTGTCCTGTGTGCGCGTCCCGTTTCATTTCCAGATAACCCAAGCCTCTTAGGCCCACCTTTGTAAATAGGTCGAGGGTTTGCTTTAACACAATGTCATCCCGACATTCCTCGCCAGAAGCACTCACACCTAGTACGGGTGGGTTTTGCCGAAGTTTGCGGGCGACAAAGGTAACAATAGGTTTTGAGTTTGCGTCGAAGTAACAATTGCAGGAGTACAAGTTGGAGTCCTCACCCCTGATCCATTCCTGGGCTACGATCGACTCCGCCCAGGAGCCGCACCGGTCATAGGTCGCGAGGAACTCTTGTGGTGAAGAGACGAAGTAGACCTTGGCTCCGGCCGCGTTCCTTTCCCAGTTCAAGGTTTTGAAGGCCGGTTTCATGATGCAAGGAAAAGGTATTTGTTCCGAAGCCGCGACCGCGTCAGCGCGGTTTCGCAAGAAGAACGTCGCCGGAACGGGCAGACCTTGTTCCTTCGCGAAAAGAAGAAAGCTGGTTTTGTCCATCAGCATCTCGAGCGTTTGCGGCTCGGGGAGAGCGATGTGATAGTGCTTCTGGAGGACCTCTCTATTACGCGAAACCAGCAGTACGCTGTAGTCAGTGCAGGGATAAAGAACGGCCTTTTCGTCAAGCTGAGAGCTTATCCCGTCAAGGGCCTGCATCAATGGTTCCTGCGCAATCGCAGTGAACTGAATCGAATCGCATGTGTTGGTGCTAGAAAAGGGATGTTTCGGATCACGCGCGATACCGATCACGGGCACGCCATTCTGCGCCAGTATACGGGCGGTCTGGATTCCGGGCAGGCAATCCAGACCGATAACGACGGCCAGGGTTTTTCCGCGCTCCAGGTTCAAGCTTGGCATGTCGATGTTTCTTGTTTTCATTGGTGTCGGGGATTCACGGAAACTAGATTTTCCGCCGACATTGGATACGCCGGCACCGGCGGTTTGTGTTCTGAGGAGACGGGATGTGCCGGAGCCGATTTCTCGGACGGCAAATATCGCAGTTCCGCCGCCTCAAGCTCCGCCGAATTTTGCAAACGGAAGATCTCCTTAACCGGCACAATGCGCTCCTGAATAGCCACCACCGACCGGGTCTGGCGGATCGTTGACGCAACGCTTTGCATGACGGCGGTCGACGCCCGCAGAAGATGATTCGCCCAGATTACGATTCTTACTCCCGCTTGTTCGAACATCTCACTTGGCGTCTGGTAATAGGTAGTGGGTACGATGAGCACCGGGCAGTCCTCTTTCCACTGACTCATAAACGCGAGTATCTGGTCAGGAGAAGCAAGTTTGCTGTGTACCAGGATGCCGTCGGCACCCGCGCTGGAGTAGAGATGCGCCCGATCCAGGGCCTCATTTAAGCCAAGTCCGAGAATGAAGGCTTCGAGGCGGGCAATGACGGAGAAGTCGCCGTCCTGCTGCGTGTCTTTCGCGGCCTTGATCTTGCCGGCAAATTCCTCGGCGTCTGCCAGCATCTGATG
>Ga0209577_10007318_pt1 | contig 10161 bp, 7 predicted proteins | sample GraSoiAngelo_109_FD_185874 | JGI IMG/M metagenome (GOLD analysis project Ga0209577, IMG submission 185874) | Grasslands soil microbial communities from the Angelo Coastal Reserve, California, USA - 14_0903_12_20cm (SPAdes) (version 2) | ecosystem: Environmental > Terrestrial > Soil > Grasslands ...
AGTTTGTAATTCCCATTCACGTGACATTCCGAGCACTGAAATGTAGTGTGTGCTCCGGTCAGCGCGAACCCGGTGCTGGCGTGGTTGAATGTCGCTCCGCCCCATGATGCCGTGTTGTGGCACTGCTGGCACGTCTGCGGGAAATTTGCCATCACGTGATTCGGATCTGTGGTGCCCTGGTAATCCTTCAAGTGGCAAGACACGCAGGCGGTATTGGTCAGGTTGTAGTTGTTGTTCACGTGACAGTCGGCGCATTGCCGCGGCGGGACAGTGTGCAATCCGGTCAGTGGAAAGCCGGTGGTCGCGTGATTGAAAGTGGCGTTGGCCCACGACGTCGTGTTGTGACAAGTGGCGCAGGTCGTGGGAATACCCGACTGCGCGTGGTTGGGGTTGGTGGTCCCCTGATAATCCTTTAAGTGACAACTCGCGCAGTCGGTGGTTGTCAGGTTGTAATTTCCGTTGGTGTGGCACTGCGCGCACTGCAGCGTTGCGTGGGCGCCGGTGAGGGGAAATCCAACCAGGCTGTGATCGAAGGTTGCCGGAATCCATGCCGAAGTGTTGTGGCATGACTGGCAGGTCTGGGGGAGACTGAGCTTGACGTGGCTGGGATTAGTAGTTTTCTGGAAATCCGGCATGTGACAGCCCACACATTGCGCGGGCGTCCCTTTATATTTTCCGCCGATGTGGCATTGCGAGCACTGCAGCGTGGCATGGGCGCCCATGAGCGCGAACCCGGTAACGGCGCCATGATCGAATTTGGCGCCCAACCAGTTGTCCATTCCATGACACTGTTCACAGGTGGTCGGGAAACCGGTGGCGGCGTGACTGGGCGACGTGGCTTGCTGGTAGTCCTTCGCGTGACAGGAGTAACACTGCGACGACATGGTCTCGTACTTGGAGGTGGCGGCGCCCTTGTGGCACGAGTCGCAATCCACCACCGCGTGCGCTCCTACCAGCGGAAAGCGATTCTGGTGCTGCTGAATCTGCTGAACCGACACATGCCATCCCTTGACCGAGTGGCATTGCTCGCAATTTGCGCCTAACTGGCGACGATGGATGTCGGCGTGACAGTCGGCGCACTTGGCGCCGATGTTAGTGAATATCGGCTTGGTGTGGCACTGCTCACAGGTGACGCTTTCGTGCAATCCGCGCAACGGAAATTTTGTGCGGTTGTGGTCGAACTCGGGGACTGCGCGGATGGGTTTCCAGCCGGAAACCGTATGGCAGTTCTGACAGGCGATATTCAAATTCCCGTGCGGGCTGCGGGTTGTGGCATAGGACTGCGCCTGCCCATTCTGCGGAGTGCCCATAGGCAGCAGTACGAACGCGGCAACCACATTCAACAGCAACACGGACCCCAAAGCGCCCCAGCCTTCCGAGGATTCCCGTTCAGCCAAAATTCGCGAATGACAAAATTAAAAATGACGAATCAAGAAAGACGAAGCGCGAATACTGCAGAACTTCTTATGCAATTCGAAGCCCAGCCAGAATAATTTGGTTGCATGCGCAAAAAAAAGTTACGCAAGTGCACGTTCAATGGGCCAATCATGCGTGTTCAAATTTCTGTCGTGTGCGATGTCCATTTGAACGAAATGTAAGTTCTGCTTCCCTTTTTGGAACTTTTTTCTCCCGCTTGAGAAAGTTCAAAAATCTTGACGCGTTCAAAAATCTGACAGCTCAATAATTCAGCTGACCTTCGGTCCGTGGCACGCCGCGCAATCCTTGGGTGTGGGCTTGTAAAACAGTACCGGCTTGCCTTCTACTGTCCGGGTCTCTTTATGGCATCCTGCGCATCGCACGTTGCGATGCACTCCCTGGAGCGGGAAGCTTGTTCGAGCGTCATGATCGAACAGCGACGGCTTCCACTTAGCGCTGTTATGGCAGTCGGCGCAAAGTGTGGCGCGATTGGCCTTGATGAACTGGGCGCCGTGAATATCGGCGTGGCAACCCTCGCAAGTCGTGGGCGCCACCTTGAAATCGACATTGATGAGTTTGGTCTCCAGATTCGGAGGTTTGTGGCAATCGATGCAAGCTACCGCGCGGTGCGTTCCGACCAACGGAAAAGAGGTCTTGGAGTGGTCGAAGCCTGAGAGTTCCTTCCATGATTTCGTTGAATGGCAAGATTCGCAGCCTGCCGCTCTGCCATCAGCTCTCACCTGCTGCATTCGATTTTTGAATTGAGCTTTGTGCGGATCCGCGTGGCAAGCGGTACAGGAGCGATCTTCAAATCGGTACAGAGCCGCGAATTTTACCTCTGGCGTCGACCTCTTCTTGTGGCAATCACCACAGGGCACTGCGATGTGTCCTCCGGTCAGCACAAACCGGGTTTGCTTGTGCTGCGCCAGGGTGAAGGTGGAGGGCCGATATCCATTTAACGTGTGGCACTGCTCGCAGCGGTTCAGGTAAGGTGCGGATGCGAACTGTCCCTCGTGCTCGTCTTTGTGGCAGTCGAGGCAACGCGCGAACTTGACCCGGTACAGCGTCTCTCTGCCCTTGGGGACGTGACACTGCGCGCACTGCACGATGGCGTGCTTGGCTTCGAGCGGGTAAGCGGTCGCCGCGTGCTCTTTCACGCCAAATTTCGCCGGTTTGAATCCTTCCACGGTGTGACAAGAGGCGCATTCCCCACCATCAGCCCGCTTGATGAATTGGCCTTCATGCTCGTCCTTATGGCAATCCATGCACTTCTGGAAGGCGACCGGCTTCTTGAAATCGCCGCCCCGATGGCACTGCAGGCAATCGACACCTTGGTGTTTCCCGACCAGCGGGTACTTGGTCTTGGAGTGGTCAAAGTTCTGGTTTAACGCCGAAGTCGCAACTCTCTTCCAGCCACCTGTGTTGTGGCAAGCTTGGCAGCCCTGCTGGGCAAAACTCCCGCGGTGTGGATCGCTGTGGCAATCCGAGCATTTTCCAAACGGCAGCCCCAGATATCTTGGCTTGTTGTCCGCTCCTGGCGTGTGGCACTTCTGGCAAGTCACCCGGGCGTGCAGTCCGGTTAACGGATAGCGGGTCTTGGAATGGTCAAACGGGCCAGAAGTGATTTTCCAGTCGTTGTAGTTGTGGCATTGCAGGCAATTCTGGCCTAGCCGGCCTTCATGCTTGTCCTGGTGGCAGGCGACGCAGGCGGTCGGGATGCCGAGAAATGTTTTGTTCAAATCTTTAAACTTGATGTTCTCACGTTCACTTTGAGACACTTGCTGCGCGGTGTGGCATCGATTACACGCCAGCCCCGTGTGCTTGCCTTCGAGCGCGTATCCAGTTTGCTTGTGGTCAAAGCTCTTGATGTCCCACTTGATCAACGGAAAATCCACGCCGTTGTGCTCGGAGTGGCAGCGGACGCATTCCTGGCTTGATCCTGGATTGATGTGGTACGAGGCGTGCAGACCCCGCGCTGCACGCAGGCGGGAAGCGATTTCATCATGGCAGTCCAGACATTTGAACACCGCCTGGCCGCCGCCCAGCTTGTGGCACGCCGTGCATTGTGTCGCACTGTCCAGGTACTGGTGGGCGCGCGAAAGTGGACCCGGAGAGATCTGCGAGCGAGCCACGCCCGCGACCAAGCAGAGAAAGATCAACGCAAGCAGGGATCTCCGGAAGATCACAGACAAATTAGTTGCAATCTGTGATCCTTTTCCCCGGTAACTGGCAAGGATTCCTCTCTGTATTGGTAACTGCCCGGCTTCCTGCTTTCCGTGCAAAGCTCACCTTGCATGTGGAGGTCAATGGCTAGCAGCGTAGATGCACGAAGTAGCTTCTGCAAAATTAGCAACGTGGGTTCACAAACAAAAGAGATCAGAAGTGCAGTTCGCGGGCGGCCATATTCCCATTTCGGGAGGATCGGCTCAATCCAAAGCCGAATCGGCTGGCAATACCGCGCTTATCTGGCCCATCCTTAAGTTGTAACACCTCCTACTTTGGGCTTTGGTGGCGCCTAAGCGTAAATAGAAGTGCCTGCGACCAAACTAAAGGGCGCCATCGCGGCATTGGGGAGAATGGCGTGCTCAAAAATCTGTACGCGGATTCCTCCGCGATCGATTCGGAAATGGCCACCTTCCGTCGTCAGGAATCCATTTTCATCACCATCGATCTGCTTCTGCTGGCCTTCCTATTCTTATTGCATACGACGTTCGCTTCTTTTTGGGGAACCCCCACGCGAGCCTTGGTCGTTGTGCTGGGCATAGCTTTCCTGGCTCGCACATTCGAAATGATCTGGTTGCAGCGACTCTCCCAGCCGCTGTCACCAGTCGCTCAAAGAGCTCTGACCTGGGCATGGATCACCATCGATCTATTTCTCGCGGTTTTTCTCTCCGCCCTGACGGATCATGAAGATAGCCCCTACTTCGCGCTCGTAGTCGTTCCCATTCTCGAGAGCGCCTTCCGCTTCTCGCTTCCACCCGTAATTGGAGTCTTGCTGTTAGCCGACTCGCTGAACTTCTATTGGGTACGCCAATACTTCCAGCGGCATCCCCCGCTGGACATCAGCGAATACTTCGAGGCTGGGATCATCTCTCTCATCTTTGCAATCGTCGGATTGCTGGTTTGGCTGTTGGTAAATCAATTGCGGCGGAAGGAAATGCATCTGGCAGATAACTTGCTTGAGCTAGAACGTACACGCGAAAAACTTTTACAAGAGGAGACCCTGGCCGCCGTGGGACGCCTTTCCAGTGCGATTGCACACGAAATTCGCAATCCCGTAGCCATGATTTCCAGTTCGCTGGCCACCGCCTCACGCGGAGGCTTGGATCCAACCCAGCGCGAGGAGATGTGTGACATTGCTGCCAAGGAAGCAGCGCGACTCGAGAAACTCACTGATGACTTTCTCACTTACGCGCGCCCGCGTCCCCCGCAGATCACAGCCGCTCCCGTTGCCGATACCCTGGCTTACGTCGCTGGAGTGTGCCGGGCTTATGCGAGCGGGAAGGGAATTGAAGTGCGCGTAGAAGTTCAGGAGCCGCTGTCGGCCGAAATCGATCCTGCCCAGATTCAGCAGGCCCTTCTCAACCTGGTGATGAATGCAGTCGACGCTTCGCCCCCGGCAGGAACCGTGGTGCTGAGGGCCGGACGGAATGGCGACGAGTGGGTCCATATCGGAGTGGAAAATCATGGGTCGGCGATTTCTACCGAGGATCTACCTCGCATCTTTGAACCCTTCTTCACTACGAAGTCCAAGGGAACCGGACTGGGCTTGGCCATTGCCCGCAACATCGCGCGCGCTCACGGCGGCGACCTTGTCGTCGCGACTAACGGGCCACAACAAGTCTGTTTCCACATGATTTTACCGGTGCCAAATGGATCAATCGCGGGGAAGGCTCATGCAAAGGGGGAAGATGGGCAGAATCCTCATCGTTGATGACGAACCTCACATGCGCCGCATCCTGGTTTCGAACTTGCGCCAGGACCAGCACCAAACCTGGGAGGCGGCGGGCGTGCAGGAAGCCCGGCGACATCTGGCTACCAGCGACTATGACGCCGTCTTTACCGATCAGAAGATGCAGGACGGGGAAGGCCTGGAAGTTTTAAAGGCAGCCCGCGAGTCGGATCCCAGTCTCTCCGTAGTATTCCTTACTGCCGTCGGAACCATTGAACTGGCCGTCGAAAGCATGCGGCATGGCGCTTTCGACTTTCTCGCCAAACCCTTCCAGCCTGAGGTGGTCCGCGCCGCCGCTCGTCGCGCTTGCGAGCAGACACGCTTGCGGCGGGAAAACGAATTGCTCAAAGGCGCGGTCGTTCGCCTGGAAGGCACATCGGAGATTTACGGTCGAAACGAAAGCATTGTCGCTCTACGCGAGAAGATTGCGCGCGTCGCGCCCACCAGTGCCACTGTCCTGATTACGGGAGAGACTGGCACTGGTAAAGAATTAGTTGCCCGCGCCATCCACCACAGCAGCCCGCGTTCTTCCAAGCCTTTCGTCGCCGTGAACTGCGCCGCATTTACGGAAACTTTGCTTGAGAGCGAACTCTTTGGCCATGAAAAAGGAGCTTTCACCGGCGCGGATCGCAGCCGCCAAGGGCTGTTCGAAGCTGCCCACGAAGGGACGCTATTTCTTGACGAAGCCGGAGAGATGTCGCTCGCCGCGCAAGCCAAGCTCTTGCGCATTCTTACCGACGGTCAACTGATCCGCGTCGGTTCTACTAAACCGCGCACCGTGGATGTCCGTGTGCTGGTTGCAACCCATCGCGATCTTGAGCAGCGGGTTCGTGAAGCCACCTTCCGACAGGACCTTTATTATCGGCTTGCGGTTGTGCCCATTCATATTCCGCCGCTACGCGAGCGGCGCGACGATATACCAGGTTTATGCGAAATGTTCTCCCGCCAGATAGCGACAGACCTCAAGCTGCCCCAAAGGCGCATCAGCGCTACGGCTTTGCAAAGTTTGATGCAGTATGGTTTTCCCGGCAACGTTCGTGAACTGCGCAATTTAATCGAGCGCGCCTACATTCTCTCTACCCAGGATGAAATCGGTCCTGAAAATTTCCCAGTTGCCCCAGCCAGCGACGTTCCTGCGGCCGTCAATAATAACGGTCACAAGGATTCCGGCCATCTGCCTTCCCCAGAATCGCCCCAGCAATCATTCGATCTCACCGCTTTTCTGGAAAAGACCGAAAAAGAACTCATCCTCAAGACGCTGGCATCAACCGGAGGCGCTCAGGCAGAAGCAGCCCGCCGCATGGGCCTTTCCCGCAGCGCCCTAGCTTATAAGTTGACCAAGTACGGAATAAAACCCGCGGGCGAGTGAATGATCGAAACAGTTTCTGTGTGAAGGGAATGGGTCTTCGACGCTTCTCTGATCAAGACTATGAGGAAATCAATTCAGCACAAACTCGGCGGGTCAGCGATTTCCTCGATTTCAACAGGGTCTAGAGCGCGGCGGACCTACTGGTGCCTGCGGCTGCGAAAACGTCAGACGCTTCCTGCTCGGCTATGGGGATAAAGATCTGCACTACTTCGGGATCGAACTGGGTTCCGCTACTCTGCACTAACCGGCGTATCGCCTCGCCATGAGGCAGCCCCTTCCGGTAGCAGCGGTTCGAAACCATCGCATCATAAGCATCGATAACTGCCACGATCCGCGAGACCAGTGGAATGTCGTGTCCTTTGAGCCCCGCCGGATAACCAGTGCCGTCGATGTTTTCGTGATGATGCAAAGCGTAGAGGCTGGCCTCTTGCAGCCCGGTGAACAGCCGCAGAATTGACCAGCTGTATTCGGGGTGGCGGTTGATGATGGCCCGTTCTTCGGCCGTAAGCGGCCCATTCTTCTTCAGAATGGCGTCCGGAACGCCGATTTTGCCCACGTCGTGTAGCAGTGCAGCAACTTCCACCTGATACAGATGCTCTTCCGCAATATTTAGCTTTCGTGCTACCCGAAGCGACCACTCTGCCAGGCGCGTGCTGTGCACTCCGGTGTTGATGTCTTTGAGATCAAGCAACTGGTTGAACGCGCAGATCAGCGAGTTGCCCAAAGCTGCCTGCTGCTCTTCCAGTTCCTTGACCCGCAGCACCAAGGATGCGGAGCTGTCAAACAACGGATTGGCGGCTGACGTGCTCATTGCAGTACGCACGTTGACCCTCACCATTGGCGACAGGACTGCACCGCCTGATACGTATCCAGGCGTCCATATCCCAATTGGGGATCGGAGATGGATACCGCGTTCGCGAGCCCAGAAGCCACGTTCGAACTGGTGCAGTTGCCATTCGCCCCCAGCATCAACGCTGCCGTGCCGGCAACAAATGGCGTGCTGAATGAGGTGCCCCAGCCCGCGGCATATGTGCCCCAGGGATACGTCGTCACGACGGCTTCACCCGGCGCTGCCAGCCACACGGGAGGCGCGCCATAGTTGGTGAATACAGATTGCGTGTCCTGATTGGAAGTCGAGGCAACGTCGATCACCGACGGCAGTGCGCCGGGATAAACCGCAGTTGCCTGGCCGTCATTTCCGGCTGAGGCCACCGAGACAACGCCGTTCTTGTTTGCGTACTTGATCGCATTAGCCAGCTCGGGCGAATAAGTAGTGTAATCGAAGCTCATGTTCAGGACTGTGGCCCCGTTTTTCACCGCGTAGTAGATAGCGCGCAGAACATCGGAGTCATAGCCTGATCCGGCCGCATTGAACGACTTCAACGGCATGATTTTCGCCTGCGGCGCAACCAGGTGCACGATGCCCGCGGTCATCGTCCCATGTCCAAACGCGGAATACTGTGAGCCGTCGAGCACCGCGACGGTGCGTTGGTCGAGCACCGCAACCGTTCGCTGATTGACCTGCGCAGTCTGCGCCTGGCTCAAATCTGGCGAAGTGCTGACATCGGATTGTTCAGAGCCCCCGCTCATATTTCGCGTGAAGTCATACCCCGCGACCAGAACATTCTGCAGGACAGGGTTCGTGGGATCCACACCGGTATCAATTACTGCAACCGTGACCCCCGAGCCAGTGGTCCAAAATGTCGAGTGTGTCGAATCCGTTCGTGTCAGCTGAGTTGCAGGTTGCGCAACGTAACCATGCCACACGCTTGTGCCGTAGTACGAGGTCGGAGTTTGGTCGCTCAAATATGAGGGTGCTGGCCCGGCATAGGCCGCCTGAGCATTCACCTGCTGATCTATCTCCGCATCCACGATGCCCAGTTGCAGATTAATTTTGAGGAGGGCGGTTACGGGGTTAAGGATGCTAGGGAAATAAACCAGAAACAGCTGTCCCTGCGGGTCGCCCAACCCACGAACAACGTTGCAGCCCAGTAATAAGCATGTCAAGTTAATGCCAGACAAACCCAGAGAGTCGCGGACGACCAGCCGAGCTTGGGCTTGCGCCGGGGGTGCGCACAATGGAATCAGCAGCAGCAGCAGGCAAACGATTGTGCCCCGCCGTTTGAAACTCAACCTCTTGTCGTTTAAGGCCTTCATAATCTGTTTTTCCCCCGCGGGCGCTTCAACCATCGCGTTCGAGAAGTCTAGAGTGTTGAATTTCGCCACGCTAATTACACCCGTAATCCTCACCAGTAACCTGCTCGGATTCCTTTCGTAATCTCATCCGCGAGCCCTTACTTCAAATCGGACAAAGGAATGCGAACTGACCTCCGGCCCGCCATTTCGATCGACAGCCGCAATTGATCTTGTGCTTCAAATTCCAGTTGGAACTCCCCGAGTTCATTCGCCTTCGTTTCGAGCACGGGTTGCCCTTTTTCCGTCCATAGCAGGATGGTGGGGCTACCTGGAGACCGTGGAGTACCCTTATCCAGCACCTGCCCTACCGCGCAAATGGTCTTGGAGCGTGGTTGCATATCGAGACGCAAGTCCACCGTGAGCCCCTCCGCCTCGTACACCAGCTGCCGCCCAATGGGCGCTCCAGCGCGCACCCCAACCGGCAGCGGCTGCGCCACCGAATCGAATACCAGCTTGCCCAGTACCCACGGCGACGTTTCCGGCTCGGACCTGGCCGTGAATTCCTGTTTGACCATCCGAACCAAAGCTTCCGGCGGCATATAGCTGTTCTCATGCGAGGCAATCGCGTGCACCCGCTCCCACACCGCGGATTCGGCTGCGCAATCGGAACAGCCGGAATTCAGATGCGACTCCATTTCCACACTCGTTTCGGACTTGATTCCGCGAGCGAAATCGGCCCAGGCTTCTTCGGAAAAATGCTTCATCTCAACCTCACGCTTTGGGGTTAGCGACCCGGCATGCCGCCCTTTTCTGTTACGGGGCGCCGGGCCTTGCTTCTGATCAAAAAGGGGAAGAAGTAGGGCAGAAAATATAGCCCACTACGAAAAATTCTAATGCTGGCTTAACCCTTTCCTATCAATGTGAAAGGAGCCCAATAATAAGGATGAGGGTAGCGTTCTCTCAGCTCCAGCATGGCCCCTTGCAGGGCCGCACGCTTGCCAAGCCCCTGCTGCAAACGCGTATACAGTGCGATCATGAACTCGCGCGTGCTCTCGTCATGAACTTCCCACAAACTGAGTACCAGCGATTGGGCTCCCGCTTGTAGCAGGCCTCGCACTAACCCGAGCAGTTCGTCACCCGGTGTCACCACGTTCAGGCCTGACGCGCAGCCGCTCAGAGTCACTAGCTCTGCCGGAAGTCTCAGGTGATACAAGTCATATAAGCTCAGGTAAGATCCGCCCAGCCGAATCGAAGAAAACATTGGGTTGTCCTGACGAAAATACCCATG
>Ga0209577_10007319_pt1 | contig 10159 bp, 11 predicted proteins | sample GraSoiAngelo_109_FD_185874 | JGI IMG/M metagenome (GOLD analysis project Ga0209577, IMG submission 185874) | Grasslands soil microbial communities from the Angelo Coastal Reserve, California, USA - 14_0903_12_20cm (SPAdes) (version 2) | ecosystem: Environmental > Terrestrial > Soil > Grasslands...
CGCGACGCTTTCCAGTGCCGGACAGCTGCGCCGCTCCATAGGCGTCTCGTACGGCTGGTAATTCGTTTTGTCGACGACCAGCGCCTTGAGATTGACTTCCTTCGGCACCGGCTGCTTGCGCAGATTGCGCACGGCGATCTCGACGCCGAGGCAGCCCTGCAGGAAGCCGTTGTAATCGCCGCTGCCGATGATGTCGCCGGACTTGATGAAGTCGAGCACCTCCTTGCTCGCATTGATGCCGACCACGAGCGCCTTGCGGTTCACCGCCTTGAGCGCCTCCACCGCGCCGATCGCCATGGGATCGTTGGCGGCGAGCACGCCGTCAATCTGCGGATAGAGTCGCAGGAAGCTGCGCATGGTCTCGGCCGCCGGCGTGCGCGCATAGTTGGCCGATTTCGAAGCCAGCAGCTTCACGTCCGGAAATTCCTTGAGCGCGTCTTTATACGCCTTCGCCCGAGCAATGCTGGTGGGCAGGTTATCCGGGCCCTCCAGGATCACGACGTTGCCTTTGCCGCCCATTGCCTTCATGAGGTAGCGAGCCGTGGTGAGGGCGAGCTGATAATCGTCGGTCCCTACGTAGGACACGACCGTGCCGCCGGCGAGACGCTCGTTGACATTGGTGACGGGAATGCCGGCGGCATTGAGCTTGTCCACCGCGGGCACCATCGCCTTGGGATCGAACGGCGCGAACACGATCGCATCAGGCTTGTTGCGAATCACCTCGTCGACGAGGCCGAGCTGCTCGGGCGGCGCTTCGCTGCGCGGTATGAAGTGGACGATGCTGACAGCGAGCGCGTTGGCCGCAATCTCGCCGCCGATGCGAACGCCGCGCAGAATCGGGTTCGAGGGATTGCGGGTGAAGGTGGCGATCGTCTCGGCGCTCACCGGCGAGGGCGTGGTCATCGCAATCACCGTCGATAGGGCCAGGAGGCAAGCGCCGGGATGCTTCGTCACCATTTGCGCGTTACTCCGATCTGGAAATCCTAGCCGGCGGTCTTGGCATCGTATTGCTCGTCGGAAACATGCTCGAGCCAGATGACGTGCTTGCCGTCGAGATGCTCTTGCAGGGCAATGTGCACCATGCCGGTATCGGGGCTCGCGCCATGCCAATGCTTTTCTCCCGGCGCGATCCACACCGTATCACCCGCGCGGATTTCCCGGACCGCGCCGCCCCACAGCGCGACCCGTCCGACTCCGGAAACGACGTGGAGCGTCTGACCGAGGGGATGAGTGTGCCAAGCCGTGCGCGCCCGTGGCTCAAAGCGCACCCAGGCGCCGCGGATGCGCGCCGGTGCCGGCGCCTCGATGATCGGCTCCTGCCACACGGTTCCGGTGAACGACTCTGCCGGCATGCGGCGCGAAGGCATGGAGCCCAGTGGCTTGATATCCATGGACGGCTTCCTCCGTGTGCCATGAGCATCGTCGGCAAAAGCTCCTAGCACGGATTGAGAGCGGCCCGAAGCCTGCGCGCGTTGCCACGGCGTCTGGCCGTGCTAAATCAGCGGCGCCAGTCTGAGGTCCGCGGCGCAATCGAGCACGGCATGAACATCCTTCTTCTTGGTTCCGGCGGACGCGAGCACGCGCTGGCCTGGAAAATCGCGGCGAGTCCGCTGGTCGAGCGACTCTACTGCGCGCCGGGCAATGCGGGAATCGGTCGGGAAGCCGAACTCGTGATCGTGGATCCTGGTGATCATGCCGCGGTGGTCACATTCTGCAAGTCGCAGCGCGTCGATCTGGTCGTGGTCGGTCCCGAGACGCCGCTCTGCGGCGGCATTGTCGATGATCTCGCAGCGGCCGGCATCAAAGCCTTCGGTCCGAGCAAGGCAGCAGCGCGGCTCGAAGGCTCCAAGAGTTTCGCCAAGGACCTGTGCAAAGCGAACAGTATCCCCACTGCCGCGTACGAACGGTTTACTGCGGCCGCGCCGGCCAAAGCCTATGTCCGCGCGCAAGGCGCGCCGATCGTGGTGAAAGCCGACGGGCTCGCCGCCGGCAAGGGCGTGGTCGTCGCCAGCAGCATTGTGGAGGCCGAGGCGGCCATCGACACGATCTTCGGCGCCGAATTGGGCGAAGCCGGATTGGTCGTCGAAGAGTTCCTTCCCGGCGAGGAAGCCTCGTTCTTCGCGCTCTGCGATGGCTCAGCCGCGATTCCGCTCGCCACTGCCCAGGACCACAAGCGCGCGTTCGACGGCGATGCAGGGCCGAATACCGGCGGCATGGGCGCCTATTCGCCGGCGCTGGTGATGACGCCCGAATTGTCGCGCCGCGCCATGACCGAGATCGTCCTGCCGACGGTTCGCGCGATGGCGAGGATGGGCACGCCGTATAAAGGTGTGCTCTACGCGGGGCTGATGATCACCGCCACAGGCCCGAAGCTTATCGAATACAACGTGCGGTTCGGCGATCCCGAGTGTCAGGTCCTCATGCTGCGCCTGATGTCGGACCTCGTGCCAGCGCTGCTCGCCTGCTGCGATGGGATACTGAAAAACTTTGACCTGCGCTGGTATCCGGACGCGGCTTTGGCCGTGGTCATGGCGGCCAAGGGTTATCCGGGAAACTATGCCAACGGGTCCGTCATCGAGGGGCTCGATGCGGCGGCGGAGATCGAGGGCGCAGAAATTTTTCACGCCGGCACCAAAGCCGTCAGCGGCCGCATCCTGGCGAATGGCGGACGCGTGCTCAACGTCTGCGCGCGCGGCAAGGGCGTGACCGAGGCGCAGGCGCAGGCCTATGCCGCGGTCGACCGCATCCGCTGGCCGGAAGGCTTCTGTCGGCGCGACATCGGTTTTCGCGCGGTCGCGCGAGAGCATAAAGCCTGACGCGTGCCCGACCTCGCCGATCTCTACCCGGGCTTCGCCTCGCATTGGTGCGACACCGCGGCCGGCCGCATTTTCGCGCGCACGGGCGGGCAGGGGCCGCCGCTTCTCCTGCTGCACGGCTACCCGCAGACCAACGTGATGTGGCACCGCGTCGCCCCGGCATTGGCGCAACGGTTCAGCCTCGTCATTCCCGATCTGCCGGGCTATGGCTGGTCTGCAGTCCCGGATGCCGACGCCGAACACGCGCCTTACACCAAGCGCGTGATGGCGAGCGCCATGATCGAGGTCATGGAGGCCCTCGGGCATGCGCGCTTTCATCTCGCAGGCCATGACCGCGGCGGGCGCGTCGCCTATCGGCTCGCGCTCGATCATCCCGGCCGGCTCGAGAAGCTCGCCGTGCTCGACATCGTACCGACCTGGGCCATGTGGCATCGCATGGACGCGCGCCTCGCCAATCGTGCGTGGCACTGGATGTTTCTCGCGTTGCCCTATCCGTTTCCCGAGACGATGATCGGCAAGGATCCGCTGTTCTTCTTCGACTCGCGCGCGGCGGCGGGGACCAAGATCAAGAGCCTATCTGCGTTCGATCCGCGCGCGCTGGCGCATTATCACGCCTTCTTCAGCGATCCACTGCGCATCCACGCCACCTGCGAGGACTACCGCGCGGGCCGCACCAGCGATCTCACCCATGACGAAGCGGATCGCGGCGCGGGCAAGCGGATTGCATGTCCGTTGCTGGCGATCTGGGGTGCAGCCGGCGGGATTCCGGCGGAGACGGAAGGACCGCTCGCCACCTGGAAGGAATGGGCGAGCGACGTGCGCGGCTATCACCTCGACAGCGGGCATTACCTCGTCGAGGAAGCGCCGGAGGCGACTGCCAGGGGGCTGATCGACTTTTTTGTCGGCACTTGAAGCCTCACCGCCAACGCAATCGCTTGCGCGCGAACGACCGTGGTGCATGGATGCGCTCCATGATCCCACGTATCGATCGACAGGCGGCGTTCTCCGGAATCAAAGATGTCGGGCCTGCGCTGGCGTTCGATGTCGCGCGACTTGAGGACTATCTGCGCGCGCAATTGCCGGATTTCCAACCCCCTCTGCGCGTGCACCAGTTCAAGGGCGGCCAGTCCAATCCGACGTACCTATTGGAGAGCCCTGCGCGCCGCTACGTGCTGCGCCGCAAGCCGCCGGGCAAGCTGTTGCCTTCCGCGCATGCCGTCGACCGCGAATTCCGCGTCATCAGCGCGCTCCATCAGCAGAATTTTCCGGTGGCGCGGCCGCTCTTCTATTGCGCCGATGCGAGCGTGGTCGGCACACCGTTTTACGTCATGGAGCACGTCGCCGGACATGTCGTCTGGGAGCCGCATCTGCCCGATGCGCAGCCCGGCAATCGCGCGGCAATCTACGATGCGATGAATGCCACGCTGGCGCGGCTGCATTCGTTCGATCCGGCGGCCCTCGGACTATCCGACTTCGGGCGCGGCGAAAATTATGTAGCGCGCCAAGTCGAACGCTGGTCCAAACAGTATCGCGCTTCCGAGACCGAGACGATCGAGGAGATGGAGCGACTGATCGCGTGGCTGCCGTTGAATCTTCCACCCCCGGCGCCGGTGCGGCTGGTGCATGGCGACTATCGACTCGACAACATCATTCTGACTCCGTCGCAACCAAAAATTCTCGCCGTGCTCGACTGGGAGCTCTCCACTTTGGGCGATCCGCTCGCGGATTTTGCCTATCACCTCATGCAATGGGACATGCCGCCATCCGAAACCGGAGCCGGCGTGGGAACGCTCATCGGCCATGACTTGGCTCGCCTCGGCATTCCCGACCGTACGGCCTACGTGAACGCTTATGTGGCGCGCACTGGCCTCGAGATGCGCGAACATCTGCCGGTCTATCTCGCCTATAATTTTTTTCGCCTTGCCGCGATCTTTCAGGGCATCGTCGGCCGGGTGCGGGACGGCACGGCGGCGAGCGATCATGGCGCTGCCATGGCGCCCCTGGTGCGCCCGCTCGCGGGACGCGGCTTCGAATTTGCCCGCGAAGCGGGCGAGCAATGACGAAAAGCTTCGCGCTGGCGCTCGGCGGTGGTGGGGCGCGCGGATTGGCGCATATCCCGGTCCTGGAAGCGCTTGACGAGGCCGGCGCAAAGCCCGCGGCCATCGCCGCGACCTCGAGCGGCGCCCTGATTGCCGCCGCGTATGCGGCGGGCATGTCGGGCCGCGAAATCCGCCGCTTCGTGATCACGCTCGCCCATGATCGTACCGACGTATTCCGGCGCTTGATTGCCAGCCGCGCCAGCACCTTTGCGAATCTTCTCAACTTCGGGCTCGGCAGCGCGACGCTGCTCGACGCGGAAAAGTTCTGTCAGCAGTTCCTGCCGGAACACATTCCCGAACAATTCGAGGCACTGCGCATTCCGCTCGCCATCATCGCCACCGATCTCTACCGGCGACGGCAGGCGGTGTTCTCCGCGGGTGCGCTCAAGCCGGCACTCGCCGCCTCGATCGCGCTGCCCACGGTGATGCGCCCGGTGGTGATCGATGAGCGGGTGCTCATTGATGGCGCCGCAACCAATCCGCTGCCGTTCGATCAACTGTATGGACGCGCCGATGTGATCGTGGCGATCGATATCACCGGCGTTCCAACCGAGGAGCGGCATGACATCCCAAATCCCTGGGAGTGCCTGCTCGGCACCGTCCTAGTGATGGGCAATGCGATCATCGCCGAGAAAATCAAACACGGCGCTCCCGATCTGGTCGTGCGTCCGAATGTAGGCGCGTTTCGCGCAACCGACTTTTTCCAGGCGAGCGCGATCTTGCGCGTCGCGGAGCCAGTCAAGAAGGATCTCAAGGAAGCGCTGCCGGCATTGCTCAATGCATAGGAATGCGGGATGGGGCACAGGCGTCCGGACGGTGACGCCTTGCGGCAGGAACGCCCGGATTCGCCCGCTGGCGTCTCCAGCTGCAAACTGCGCAAGCCTGCCCTACCGCACCTCGCAGCGGCGCGCATCGTCGAGCGTGCCGGCGCTGAGATTGATCCAGTTGGCGGCGGCGAAATAGCAGACCGCCACCGATTTTTCTTTCTGCAGCGTAACCAACAAGATCTCCCGGTTGTCAGTCGATTCGCCTTTTGCGAACGTCACGCTCTTGATCTCATAACCCTTGCCTATGATGGTCTTGAACGACTGCTGCTCCTGCGCCAGGGCGCCCGGGACAAATGCGGTCAATACGACGGCGAGCGCAAACCAGTTTTTCACACGGTCCTCCTGCCTTCAACGAGTTGGTTGCATGGGCAGATACTAATCGAGGAGCGCTCGCCACGTCACCCGTTCCGCGACGCCGCGTCGTTTAGCGGCGCGCAACGAAAAAACCGCGCAGCAAAGTGGCGGCCTCCTGCTCGGCAATCCCGCCGACGACCTCGGGCCGATGCAGACAGGTCGGTGCCGAGAAAAAGCGCACGCCGTTTTCCACTGCCCCGCCCTTGGGATCGCTCGCGCCGTAATAGAGCCGCCGGATGCGGGCGAGGGAAATCGCCGCCGCGCACATCGTGCAGGGCTCCAGCGTGACATAGAGGTCGCAGTCGATCAGGCGCTCGCTGCCGAGGGCGCGCATAGCCTGGCGCAATGCGATCAGCTCCGCGTGCGCCGTGGGGTCGCGGTCGATGAGCGTGCGATTGCCCGCCTCAGCGATCACGCGGCCGTGCGCGACCACCACGCAGCCGATCGGCACTTCGCCTGCCGCTGCCGCCGCCCGCGCCTGCTCGAGCGCGAGCCCCATAAAGCTCTGCGTCCGCATATTTCCCATCACACGTCGCGTCCGCGAGCCGAGCGCATCGCGACACGCGAGCGCAACTTTGCTATCACGCCGCGGTCTGAGCGGCGAGCTTTGCAGATGGGAAACGAGCCAAATGATCGTCCCGGGCGCGGCGCGCGCATCGCCAAGGTGATCGCGCGCGCCGGGCTCGCCTCGCGCCGCGCGGCCGAAGCATGGATCAAAGCGGGGCGGGTGAGCGTGAATGGCAAAGTCATCGATGCGCCCGCGCTCAACGTGACCGACGCGGACCGCATTGCCGTGGATGGCGAGCCGTTGCGGCAGCGAGAGCGCACGCGCCTGTTTCTTTATCACAAGCCGCGCGGTCTGCTCACGACGCATGCCGACGCGCGCGGCCGTCCGACGGTATTTTCCAAGCTTCCGCCGAGCCTGCCGCGTCTGATCAGCGTGGGCCGGCTCGACCTCAACACCGAGGGCCTGCTGCTCCTCACCAATGACGGCGGCCTCGCGCGCGCTCTCGAATTGCCGGCAACCGGCTGGCTGCGCCGCTATCGCGTGCGGGCCCACGGCCACGTCACGCAAGACCAGCTGAACGCGTTGCGCAAAGGCATCAGCATCGACGGCGTGGACTATGGGCCAATCGAGGCTACGCTCGATCGCGTTCAGGCAAGCAACGTCTGGCTTACCTTCGCGATGCGCGAGGGCAAAAATCGGGAGGTCAAGAACGTGCTCGCGCGCCTCGGACTGACGGTGAATCGTCTGATCCGGGTGTCGTTCGGCCCGTTCCAGCTCGGCGAGCTCGCCGCGGCCGAGATCGAAGAAGTCAAGACGCGCATCTTGCGCGAGCAGCTCGGCCGCAAGATCGTGCAACTGGCCGGCGCGGAATTGTCAGCACCGGTCGGGTCGGGCAAGGCACCGCCGCGGCCGGTGGCAGCGCGTGATCACGCGCGCCGCCGGCGGCCGCGCAAGAGCCGCTGATGCGAATCGTTGGGGGGCGCTTGCGCGGGCGGGCGCTCGCCGCGCCGAAGTCGCTGACGATCCGGCCGAGCGCCGACCGGCTGCGCGAGTCGCTGTTCAATATCCTCGTTCACGCCTACGATGATCCGACAGCCGGCGCCCGCGTGCTCGACCTGTTCGCGGGCACGGGCGCACTCGGGCTCGAGGCGCTCTCGCGCGGCGCCGCCTTCGCGCTGTTCGTGGATCAATCGGCCGAGGCGCGCGCCCTCATTCGTGCCAATATCGCGGCGCTCGACTTGGGCGGCGTTACGCGCATTTTTCGGCGCGACGCGCGCAAGCTCGGCTCCGCGCATCCGCTTGAGCCGTTCACGCTCGCCTTTCTCGACCCGCCTTACGGGAAACAGCTCGCGGCGGCGGCGCTCGCCTCGGCCGCGGCGGGCGGATGGCTGGCGCCGGGTGCGCTCGTCGTCGTCGAGGAAGCGGCAAAGGCCGACCTTACCGCACCGGCAGCCTTCGCCCGACTCGAGCGGCGCAGCTACGACGACACCGCGCTGATCGTGCTGCGATATGAACCGGACGCTAATCCGCGCTGACGCCGCTCGCTTTGATCGGGCCGGCCCATCGCTCGATTTCGCTGGGGACGAACTTGGCCAGGTATTCCGGCGTCCTGCGCTCAGGCGGCGGAATTGTCACGCCGATGCTGCCAAAGCGTTCGCGAACGAACGGCGTCTCAACCGCATCATTCGATGCTTTCGCGAGGCGGCGCGCGATCGCCTCCGGCGTGCCCTTGGGCAACGAGAGCGCGCCCCAGGCGCCGCAGTCGAGTCCCTTCACCCCGAGCTCTTCCGCGGTGGGCAGATCGTCCAGGCCGGGGACGCGGTCGAGCCCGAGTGTGGCGATCGCTTTGACCGCGTGGCCCTGAATCTGCGGCAGTGCGGTCGCGATCTGCTCGGCGACAAAATCGATGCGGCCCGCGATCAGATCCTGCATTGCGGGCGCCGATCCGCGATACGGCACGTGGGTAATTCTGGTGCCCATGGCGGTGTCCAGCAGCAGCGCGCAGACATGCATGCCCGAACCGGCACCCGCCGAACCGTACTGCATGTTGGTTTGGTTGGCTTTGGCGTAGGCGATGAACTCAGGAAGGGTTTTTGCCGGAAAGTCCTTGCGGATGATCAACACGCGCGCCGAATCCGAGAACAGCGCAACGTGCTCGAAGTCGGTCACCGCGTTGTACAGCGGATGCTTGTAAAGGGTCGGGATGATGGCGAGCACCGCGCTGCCGGAAAGGAGCACCGTGTAGCCGTCGGGCGGCGCCTTCGCCACGCGCGCAGCCCCGGTCATGCCGCCGGCGCCGCCGATGTTCTCGATCACCACCTGCTGGCCGAGCAGCTCGCTCAGCCGCGCCGCCATGATGCGTGCGCCGGTGTCGACCGGACCGCCCGCCGCGTAAGGAACGACGAGGGTAATCGGCCGCGTCGGCCAATCTTCCGCTTCTGCAACGCCCGAGAGCGCGAGGCCGAATGCCAGGATTAGGGTGTAGATCGTATGTCTCATCGTTGCTCTCCGCGCCGACCTGGCTGCGCCCGCGTCAATCCGCGCTGATCCCCGCCTCGCGGACCACCTTCGCCCAGCGCACGATCTCCTGCGGCAAGAATTGCGCGAGATATTCCGGCGAGCGCCGCTCCGGCGGCACGATTTCGAGGCCCAACTCCGCGAGCCGCTGGCGAATACCGGGATCGTCCAGCGTGTCGCTCGTCGCCTTGTTGAGCTTGCGCACGATCGTCTCGGGCGTGCCCTTCGGCAGGAAGAACGCGTTCCAGACGCTGGCCTCCACGCCGGGCAGCCCTTGCTCGCCGGCGGTGGGCAACTCTGGAACGATCGGCACGCGTCGTTCCGCCATGACGGCGATGCCTTTCACGTTCCCCTCCTTGGCCTGCGCCGCGCCGGTCTGCACGGTGGCGCACATGTAATCGACGCGGCCGCCGATCAGGTCCTGCAGCGCCGGATTTTCTCCGCGATAGGGCACGTGCGTCACGTGCGCTCCGATCGCCGAATTGAATAAAACGCAGGGCAGATGGGTGCCGGAACCGACCCCGGCCGAACCGAACTGGGCGGTTTTTTCTCCGGCTTTGAGATAGGCGATCAACTCCTGCAAATTGTTGGCGGGCAAATCCTTGCGCGCAATGATGATGCGTGGCGATTCCGAGACCAAGCCGACCGGCTGGAAGTCGGTCGCGGCGTTGTAGAGCGGCTTCTTGTAGAGCGACTGGTTGTAGGCGTGGGTGCCGGAATTGCCGATCAGCACCATGTATCCGTCGGGCGGCGCCTTGGCGACGCGCTGGCCGCCGGCCATTCCGGCAGCGGCACCCACGTTTTCGACGATGATCGATTGACCGAGCAGCTCGCTCATGCGCTGCGCCTGGATGCGCGCGCTCACGTCGACCCCCCCGCCCGCGGCGAACGGCACCACCAGCGTGATTGGCCGGGTCGGCCAATCCTGCGCCGCCGCGGATACGGTGAGCCCGAGCAACGTCACCGCAACCGCGTTCGCCGTTTTGCCCATCCCAGTCTCCCGCTCCGCATTCAGTCGAGGCTTATCCCCGCGGCCTT
>Ga0209577_10007321_pt1 | contig 10159 bp, 9 predicted proteins | sample GraSoiAngelo_109_FD_185874 | JGI IMG/M metagenome (GOLD analysis project Ga0209577, IMG submission 185874) | Grasslands soil microbial communities from the Angelo Coastal Reserve, California, USA - 14_0903_12_20cm (SPAdes) (version 2) | ecosystem: Environmental > Terrestrial > Soil > Grasslands ...
CCGGAGTTACCCATGGCGAGCGCTCGGGCGTCGTATCGAGAAAAACGCTTGGCCGGCTCGGCGCGCCAAGTGCAACGAGTGAAGCGATCTGCGGGTCGCCCGCGACGATCTGCAACGGCCGGCCGGTACGGCGCTCGAAACTTTCCGAGAAATAACGGCCCATGGCCTGGGCCGGCTGCATTACCTTCAGGTCGAAGTTGAGCCACGGCAGGATCAGCAACGCGGTAGCGGTCATGATCGGCGGAATGATGAGCAGCCCGAACCAGGCGGCGATGACCACATGCTGTCGGTTGAATCGAATGCCGTCGCCCGCAGCGACAACCGCGAGAAGCCCGGAAAGGATCACCAGCGGCGCAATCCCTCCGACCGGTCCAGACCATCCGATCAGGACCGCGAGCAGAGTGCCGGTGAAGGCCGGCACGATCGCAAAAAAGTAAACGAACTGCCGAGCGAAGGGATCGAGCTCCGGGCGCACGATTACCGGGGCAGGATCGTGACGCGGCCACGGCCATCCTGCCACCAATGCGACCAGCACCAGGAGGCCCGCATGCGCAGCGAGAATCAATCCGATTTGCCGCAGCCAAGCCAGGAGATTGCCGGCCACCGCCTCCGGCATGCGGAGCCGATCGAGTACCGGCATCAAGCCCTCGGCCGAATCCGCGGCCCAGATCAGATGCGGACCCATCACCACGCCGGCAATTATGATGGCAATCAGCGGATCGTACGACGTCAGCGCTGCGCGCGCACGCTTGTTGGTAAGCGTGAACAAGACGAGCAAGCCGATCAGCAGCAGGCCGATATACGTCGTGAGCAGCAACAGCCCCATCTCGATCGCGAGAGCGAGCCAATACGCGCGCCGTCCCTCCCCGATCGCCCGCCAATAATGCAAGAGGATGATCGCCCACAGCGGCATAGTGAGAATGACCGGTCCAAAGTCCGGCGTCGGCACCGTGAACGCGGCAATCCCGACCATGAGCAGCACGGCGAGCGCTGCATGTTGCGCGCCGACGACCAAGCGTCCGAGCGCGAACACCGCCCAATACGTGACGACCACACAGATCTGCGAGAGGATGTAAACGCCGATGAGCCGCCCGCCGGCGAGATCGAAGGCCAGCTCGGCCAACCAGAAGGCGAGCGGCGGTCCCAGATACGTGCCAAGCTGAAACTCGTGACCGACCGCGAGCACGTTTGCCAACTCGCCGGGCGGGCCGGCATAGAACAGCACCGGCACGAGTATCCACAGCAGCGCCTGGATCAGTGCCGCCAACCATACCGCCACGGACGGGCGCGACCGCAACAGCTCGACGAAGATGGAAACGTAAAGCATCGGCCGATCGTTGTTGAAGGCGACCGGCAGAGATAAGGCGGCGGGCCTAGAGAGGCAACTCGTCGGCCTCGCCGCCGCTTGCCAGCTCGGCGGTGACGACGTCGCCGTAAGCCGCAGCCACGGGTGCAAAGGACCGGCGGTGGTGAACCGTGGGGCCGAGCCGCGCCAGTGCATGGAAATGCTCGGGAACGCTGTAGCCTTTGTGCTGCTCGAACCCGTAACCGGGATAGAGCAGTCCGAGCCGAGTCATCAGCCGGTCGCGCGTCACCTTGGCGACAATGGAAGCGGCAGCAATCGATGCGATGATCGCATCGCCGCTGACGACTGCCTCGCATTCGCAGCCGACATCGATGCGATCACGGCCATCCACGAACACGAGCTTCGGCTTGACCGGCAACGCCGCCACAGCCCGCGCGAGCGCCCATAGCGAAGCCCGCAGGATGTTGTCGCGGTCGATGCGCGAAGGCGGCGCCAGCGCGACGGCAACCTCGGCGCTCGCGCAAATCTTGGCGTGTAGCTTCTCGCGTGTTTCAGGGTCGAGCCTCTTCGAATCATCGAGGCCGCGCGGCACCCGTTTGGGATCGAGAATGACCGCAGCCGCCACCACCGGGCCGGCGAGCGGGCCCCTGCCCGCCTCGTCGCAACCCGCAATCGGCCAGACCCCGCGTTTCATAGCCGCGCGCTCCCGACGGAAGGTCGGGCGGATCGCCGCCTCGCCCAGCGGCAAACGGACCGCGCGCACGGCGATCGCGGTGTGATTCGCTGCTTGCCGAGTCATGGACCGATGGTGCGCGCCGCCACGCGCAAGTCAACGGTCGCGGAGTTCCCGTTGTGAAGGATGGGGAAAGCGCGAGCACCTTGAGCCGATTTCGAGCACGGCTGACCGGCGGGTGCACCCTCTGGCGCAGCTTCGGCCCCGAAAGCTTGATCAGAGCAGGCGCAGTTGCTCGGCACCCTGTCGCGGCGGGCGAAAATGCTCAGTGGTCAGCTTGGTATGCGTGCCATTGAGGCCGAGTTTCTGGCAGGCAACTTCGAACCGTCGGCCGATCATCCAGGCGACCGGCCCACCACCGGTCATCCGCTTGCCCCAAGCCGAGTCGTAGTCCTTGCCGCCGCGGGTCTCGCGAATGAGCTTGAACACATGCTGATAACGGTCGGGAAAATTGGCGATCAACCACTCGCGGAAGAGGTCGCGGACCTCGAGCGGCAGGCGCAGGAGCACATAGCCGGCCTCCTGTACGCCGATCGCTGCGGCGGCTTCGAGGATGCGTTCGATTTCGAAATCATTGAGCGCAGGGATCACGGGCGCCACCATGACGGAGGCTGGAACGCCTGCCGCGACCAATTCGCGCAACGTATCCAGTCGCCGCGCCGGCGTTGCCGCGCGTGGCTCCATCACACGCGCGAGCTTGCGATCGAGGGTGGTTACCGAGAGGGCTACCTTGACCAGGTTTCGCCGCGCCATGCGCGTGAGGACGTCGAGGTCGCGCAGGACGAGCGCGGATTTCGTGACGATCCCAACTGGATGGCTGAAACGGTCGAGCACCTCGAGAATGCGCCGCATCACCTGATGTTCGCGCTCGATCGGCTGGTACGGGTCGGTGTTGGTGCCGATGGCGATGGTGCGCGGCACATAATCCTTGGCCGCGAGTTCGCGTTCCAAAAGCTTCGCAGCCTCCGGCTTGGCAAACAACTTTGATTCGAAATCGAGCCCTGGCGATAAGCCGAGATAAGCGTGTGTCGGGCGCGCGAAGCAGTAAACGCAGCCGTGCTCGCAGCCGCGATACGGGTTGATTGAGCGGTCGAAGGAGATATCGGGCGAATCGTTGTGGGTGATAATCCTGCGCGTCGTGTCGAGCGTCACGGTAGTCCGGAACGGCGGCAATTCCTCAAAGCTTTGCCAACCATCATCGAAGGCGGTTCTGGCCAATGGCTCGAACCGACCGGAGGCATTCGACTGCGCCCCACGGCCCCGGCGGCGGATGGCGTCGACAGCGACATCACCATCGATGGGGGTGCTGAGATCGACTGCGGCAGGCCGCTGCAGATGTCGATCGCGCGACGCCTTCTGCTCGATCCGGCCTGGACGGTCGGACGGGCCTGGAGTGCTGACGAGTGCCGAGCTACGAGCCATGACCCAGGTTACGCCGCTTGTTAGAACAAAACAAGAACATAATTACCGGAAGACTTCGCGCAAGGGGGGCCTCGACGACCCATACTCCGAGTAGGGTTGTTGGGCCCGCTCACGGAGGAGACGCGTATGAAGAAGCTGATTGGAGGTCTGACCTTCCTGATCGCGATCGGTGCGGCCGGAACGCCCGCCCAGGCCGCAGCGTGGTGCGCATTCTACGGCCCTTCCACGTACAATTGTGGTTTTCACACCTATGAGCAGTGCCTCGCGACGGTGCGCGGCGCCGGCGGCTGGTGCCGACAGAATTTCTTCGAGAGCGGCCCCAAGCCGAACCGGCGACGGGCACGCGACGATCGCTACTGAGGCGTCGTCTTCCGATTTTGGCATGGGATGAGAAAATCGGCCCATGTTCAGTGTTGTTATTGCCACGCACGATCAGGAGCGTGCGTTATTGCGCACCCTCGCCGCATTGGTACCGGGCGCCGTCGCCGGGGTCGTTCACGAGGTGATCCTCGCCGACGACGGCACATCCGAGGCGATGGCGCAGATTGCCGAGGCGGCCGGTTGCCGCATTCTCACAACACGAGGAGCCCGTGGTGCACGTCTGAGATCCGCGGTGGCTGCGGCGCGCGCAGAATGGCTACTGTTCCTTTGGCCGGGTTTCCTACCCGACGCCGATTGGATCGAACAAACGAGATGGTTTATCGAAGCGACAGAGCTTCGCAGCGATGGCGAGAACCGTGCGGCCCTTTTCGCCGCGCGCGGGATGAGCTTTCGCCCGACTCTCCCGGACGCCTGGGCGCTGCTGCGCATGGCCCTGGGCCGCAGAACGGATGCAGGCCAGGCCATGTTGATCGCCAGGTCTCACTACCAAGCAATTGGCGGGCACCGCGATGTCAATGAGCCCGAGCGCGCCCTCATGCGGCGGATCGGCCGCAGCTATCTCGTTTTCTTGGGCCACGGCGCGGCGAGGTAACGTTGGCTGCGCCGCACGATCGGGAAAAGGCGGCAGTAGCGCCGCCGTACATGTTGCGACCGCCACGCCCCGGCGACATGGGCTGGATCGTAAGCCGCCACGGTGCGGTCTATGCTCGAGAATTTGGTTGGGACGAACGCCTGGAAGCCTTGACCGCGGAGATCGTCGCCACCTTCCTCCGCAATCCCGATCGCATGCGCGAGTGTTGCTGGATCGCGGAGCGTGACGGCGAGAACGTCGGCTCAGTGTTGCTCGTGAAAGAAACCGAGGAGGTCGCGCGCCTTCGACTCCTTCTGGTCGAGCCGCAGGCGCGCGGACTTGGCATCGGCGGCCGGCTCGTCGACGAATGCATTCGGTTTGCCCGCAAGGCCGGCTATCGCAAGATCACCTTATGGACTCACCGCGTGCTCGTCGCCGCGCGCCATATCTACGAGTGCGCTGGATTTATTCTTGTCGGCAGCAAGAAACACAACGAATTCGGCAAGGAGGTGATCGGCGAGACGTGGGAGTTAATGTTGTAGCGGGCGAGTACCCTACCCTGTCGCCCCTTTCGCCTTGCCGCGCCGCAAATGCTCGTCGAGGCGCGGCACGATCTCGACGAAATTGCACGGGCGATACCGGTAGTCCAGTTGGTGCACGAGAATTTCGTCCCACGCGTCGCGGCAGGCACCAGGTGAACCGGGCAGGCAGAAGATGTAGGTCGCCCCGGCAAGGCCGCCGGTCGCCCGTGTCTGGATTGCCGAGGTGCCGATCTTCGCCTGGCTCACCAGCAGAAACATGGTGGCAAAGGCGTCCATGCGCTTTTCGAATAGTGGCTCGATCGCTTCCGGTGTCACGTCGCGCCCGGTGAGGCCGGTGCCCCCCGTCGTGATGATCACGTCGACTCGCGAATTTGCGATCCATTGTTTGACGCGGGCGCGGATCTTTTCAATGTCGTCGCTGACGATCGCGCGGTCAGCGATGGCGTGACCCGCTTTTTCGATGCGCTCGACCAAGATCGCGCCTGATTTGTCGTCGGTGAGATCGCGTGTGTCGGAGACCGTCAGCACCGCGATGCGCAGCGGGACGAATTGCCTGCTTTCGTCAATGCCAGGCATGGAGGCGCCGCTGCGGCCTCACAGCTGCGATGCGGCAAACGTATTGCAGCTTGCGATCGCGCCCGACTGCAGCCCGGCATTGAACCAGCGCTGGCGCTGCTGCGCGCTGCCATGCGTGAAACTGTCCGGAACGACGTAACCCTGCGAGCGCCTTTGCAGCGTGTCATCGCCGATGGCCGCGGCCGTGCGCATGGCCGCCTCTACGTCGCCGCGCTCGATAAATGGCGGTTTGCCCTGGCTTACCAGCATCTTGTTCTCGCGGTTCGCCCATACGCCGGCAAGGCAGTCGGCCTGGAGCTCGACCTGCACCTGGATGTGGTTCGCCTCGGCCTTGTTGCCCGTCGTGCGCTGCGCGCGCTGGGCACGCGGCAAAATGCCGAGCAGATTCTGCACGTGATGCCCGACCTCGTGGGCAACGACGTAGGCCTGCGCGAATTGGCACGCCTTGCTGCCGACATCGCAGCCGCGAAAGCGCGTGGCGATCTGATCGAAGAACGACGTGTCGAGATAAACCTTTTGGTCGGACGGGCAATAGAACGGGCCCATCGCGCTCTGCGCGACGCCGCCGCAGTCGGCGCGGGTGCGGCCGCGGTACATGACCAGAATGGGAGCACGATAGGTCTTGCCGTCGGCGGCGAAAATACTCTTCCATTGCAATTCGGTGCTGCCGAGCACCTTGCTCACGAAGCGGCCGATGTCGTCCTTCGGGGCACCCGTGCGCCGTGACGTCGCCGGCGGCGCCTGGACGTTGGGTGAGCTGCGAGAAGCCATCTCGGCGCCGCCAATGAGCAACATCGGATCGATGCCAAGCGCCCAGCCGACCAAGCCGAGCACCACGATGGTGCCGATGCCCAACCCGCCGCCACCGATGGGAAGACCAAACCCACCCCCGCCGCCATAGCCACCGTCGGCCCGTCGATCTTCGATGTTGCCGCTTTCCGGCAGATCGTCCAAGCGCATGGACCGTCTCCTTGCGCGCCGGGCCGCTCAGGAGCCGCGGCACTGACGGCAGTGTAGCAGCGCGCGGATCAACGCGCCTGCGACAATATAGTTGCTGGGCAATTCTTTCCCAGGGCCGGCGCGAGCGCGATTAAGCCGATTTTTACCTGCGGCACTCATAGTGCGCCGCGTCGGTTGCAGGTCCCGCGTCACCGACCGCGTCACCTGAATCAGAGTCCTGAGTCATGGTTGTATCGCGTCGCGGGGCGTCCATGCGGGCGCCCCGCGTCAGTTTCAGGTTGAGCGAATCCCACGCAATCCTGATCGGCGGCTGCGTCGAACGATTGGCCGAACTGCCGGCCGAGAGCGTTGACCTGGTCTTCGCCGATCCTCCTTATAACCTGCAGCTGCGTGGCGACCTCAAACGTCCGGACGATTCCCACGTTGACGCGGTGGACGAGGCTTGGGACAAATTCGCGAGCTTTTCCGCCTATGACGATTTCACCCGCGCCTGGCTGCTCGCCTGTCGGCGTATCATGAAATCGACAGCGAGCTTATGGGTGATCGGCTCGTATCACAACATTTTTCGAGTCGGTGCGTTGCTGCAGGATCTGGGATTTTGGATTCTCAACGACGTGGTTTGGCGCAAAACGAATCCAATGCCGAACTTCCGCGGCCGCCGCTTCACCAATGCCCACGAGACGTTGATCTGGGCCGCGCGCGATGCCGGCAGCCGCTACACATTCAACTACGAAGCCTTGAAGGCGGGAAATGACGACGTGCAGGTGCGCTCGGATTGGACAATTCCGCTTTGCACCGGCGACGAGCGGCTCAAGGCGGGGAACGGGAGAAAACTCCATCCGACGCAAAAGCCCGAGGCGCTGTTGGCACGCGTCATTCTGGCCTCCTCGCGCCCGGACGATCTGGTGCTCGATCCGTTCTGCGGCACTGGCACCACCGGCGCCGTCGCCAAACGGCTAGGTCGGCGCTTCATCGGGGTCGAGCGGGAGCGCAGCTATGCGAGTGCCGCGCAAGAACGCATCGCCGCGGCAGCCCCGCTTGCCGCGCCGGCGCTCGCTTCGTTCGTGACCGCGCGCGAGGCTCCGCGCGTCCCGTTCTCAACGTTGCTCGAGCGCGGCCTGATCATTCCGGGCGCGCGGCTGTGCGACGCGAAGCGAAAGGTCGAAGCGCTGGTGCGCGCCGACGGTGCGATCGCGATGGGCCAAGCGGTCGGATCCATTCACCGCATCGGCGCGCTGGCACAAGGTCTGGACGCTTGCAACGGTTGGGCGTTCTGGCACGTGGAGACGCCGCACGGCCTGCTCTCGATCGATGCGCTGCGCGCCGAGATCAGGGCGCAGATGCGCGAATGACCACACCGGCCGCGGCTCGTCCGGGTCACCCTCCCGGCGCGCCCTGCGTGTTCACATAGAGCGAATAGATCGAGTGGCTCGCCGCCATGAACAGACGATTGCGCTTCACCCCGCCGAAGCAGACATTCGCGCAGCGTTCCGGCAGGGCGATGAAGCCGATCGGCTTTCCAGCGAGATCGAAGATCTTGACCCCGTCCTGCTGCGCGTTACCCATACCCCAGCCGCACCACAGATTGCCCTCGACATCGCAGCGAAAGCCATCGGGGGTGCCGCCGGGTTCGGCGGTGAGGAAGGTGCGTCCGTTCGCCAGCTTGTCGCCGCTGACGTCGTAGACGCGGATGACGCGCGGGTTGAGACCCGCCTCGACGATGTACATCTTGCTTTCGTCCGGGCTGAAGCAAAGTCCGTTCGGCCGGTTGATGTCGCCCGCCACCACCGTTGCCCGTCCAGATTTCGGATCAAGGCGATAGACATTGGTCGGCAGCTCCGGGGTTGCGACGTGGCCTTCGTAATTGCCGAGGATGCCGAACGGCGGATCCGTGAACCAGATCGAGTCGTCGGACTTGACCACAATATCGTTCGGCGCGTTGAGCGGCTTGCCATCGAATTTGTCGAGCAGCACGGTCAGGCTGCCATCGTATTCGGTGCGCGTGACCCGCCGCGTGTCGTGCTCGCAGGTTATCAAGCGACCCTGTCGGTCGCGCGTATTGCCGTTGGCGAAGTTTGAAGGCTTGCGGTAGACGCTCGCTCGTCCCGTTTCTTCATCCCAGCGCATGATCCGGTTATTGGGGATGTCGCTCCACAAGAGACAACGGGCGTCGCCGAAATAGACCGGTCCTTCACACCAGCGCATGCCGCCGGCGAGCCGTTCCACAGTGGTCTGTGCGATGCGATATTTCGCAAAGCTCGGATCGAGAATTTGGATCGCAGGATCCGGATAGCGCTCGCTCGGCTCCCAGCCGCCGAGCGCTGTCCGGGTAAATGTCCCGCCCGAAGCCGCCGCTGCAGCAGCGACCAGATCGCGTCGCGTGATCATCACGTGTCCTCCCATCCTCGTGCACGATCTCTGTGGACCGCGTCGGGCTCTATCCTAAACCGCGGTCCGGCAAAGTGGAACGTAATCGCGCTAACGCCCGGGCGTGCACGCGCAGAAATGCGCTGCCACTTGTGGGTGCTCTGCTCTTGGATGCACGAAGGCGAGACGACACTTGGGTGCGCGGCACGCCCGTTCGCATCACGCCCGGCCTAACTCCGGACAGGCGTGGGCGAGCACCTTGCGCATGAGTGTGGACCACGCTTCGCCGGGCAAATCGGCAGGAGCGACCCAGCGCATGCCGGGCGGCGCGTCGGTGCTGGTAGCGACGCGCGCGACATAAACCACCTGCCGCACCGGAAAGTGCGTGAAGCCATGCGCGACCACACCCGACAGGCGCCGCCAGCGCACCTTCAGCGGCGCCTCCGCGAGCGCGCGACATTCATCGAGCTCGTGCGCCCATGCGGTCGAGGGGACTTCGGCCATACCGCCGAGCAGCCCACACGGCGGGCGATTACGCACCAGCACGCATCCGTCCGCCCGGCTTGCAACAAACGAGACGCCGTAGCGCAGCACGCCATCCGGCTTTGGCGTCTTGCGCGGAAATGCTTCGGGATCTCCGCGCCGGCGTGCGGCGCACGCATCTCGCCACGGACACAACACGCAGGCCGGCCGTCTCGCCGTGCAGATGGTCGCGCCGAGATCCATCAGCGCCTGCGCGAAATCGCCACCGCGGCGTGATGGGACAAGATCGTCAGCAAGACGTCTTACCACCGCCTTCGCCGCAGGCAGCTCCTGCTCGACGGCAAACAGCCGCGCGATTACACGCTCCACATTGCCGTCGATCGCTGCGACGGATACATCGAACGCAATCGCCGCGATCGCCGCCGCCGTATAGCGACCGATGCCGGGCAAGGCGGCGAGCTCGCCCTCGGTTCGCGGAAAGCGTCCGCCGTGCCGCTCCACGATGGTCCTCGCGCAGGCATGCAAATTGCGCGCGCGCGCGTAGTAGCCAAGCCCGGCCCAGAGCTTGAGCACATCCTCGAGCGGTGCAGCGGCAAGCGCCCGCACGTTCGGCCAGCGTGCGGCAAAGCGGGCAAAATAGGGGGCGACCGCTTTGACCGTGGTCTGCTGCAGCATGATTTCCGAAAGCCACACGCGGTAGGGATCGGGCGTCTCGCCGGGCAAGGCGCGCCAAGGCAGCCGACGTCGGTAACGGTCATACCAGGCAAGCAAATCAGCGGGTCGTGGATCGCGCCGCGACGCGACGCGCTTTCGTTGCG
>Ga0209577_10007322_pt1 | contig 10158 bp, 10 predicted proteins | sample GraSoiAngelo_109_FD_185874 | JGI IMG/M metagenome (GOLD analysis project Ga0209577, IMG submission 185874) | Grasslands soil microbial communities from the Angelo Coastal Reserve, California, USA - 14_0903_12_20cm (SPAdes) (version 2) | ecosystem: Environmental > Terrestrial > Soil > Grasslands...
GGAGTTACTGAGTCAATTGCTGGTAGCCCAAGTAGCCCAACTGAGGGACTGAAAATCGGTCGTGTTTCCCGGTAAGCGACACACGATAAAGCATTTAGGATTTCAACCACTTCGGCTGTTAACCGAAATGTTGGAGGTTCGAATCCTCCCCGGGGAGCCAACTCCCTTTTCATTCAATGAGTTGCGAACATTTTCAGGAAATTCGGCCCTTCGATGATGAAGTGTCGACTGCGCGAATCACGATTAATTGCGATTAATGAAGGTGAACGAAGCTTAACTGCGGCAGATGTTTCTGCGGTTTATCAGATTAATGGCGATGAAGCCAAGCGCTCGCAACCGAATGCTTGAATGCTTGGGCATGCGAAGTGAAATTAGAGGTATCGAAGCTGCTGAACCAAAAGCTCTTCTCGGTCGCCCGTCCAAGATCAAAGGGTGCTGTCATATCATAAAGATGTAATAGTCTTCTCAGTTTCCTGAGCCCCCACCATCGTTCTTGTTCGTCGCGTAGCCTGAGATTTCCGGTAGGTGGCATTTGTTCTCTGTTTATTTCCAAGCGGGCCGTCGTTCGGGTTTCGCAGATTCCTTAGACTCCCAATCTAATTGTATGAATATCCGCCATCTGTGTATTATTTCGTTGCAGCGGGTTGGGACAAACGGTGGAAGAGTTTCTTAAAGCGACGGAAATCATCGACTGGACTCAGCCACTGGTATCGTCGAAAGCAAGAGAATTATCAACGGGCCTGACCCGAGCGGAGGATATTGCCCGCCATTGTTTTGAATGGGTTCGGGACGAAATCCAACACAGTTCCGATTTCAAACGGAATCCGGTCACTTGCCGGGCATCTGATGTTCTAGCGGCGGGAACCGGCTACTGTTACGCCAAGAGCCATCTCCTGGCTGCTCTTCTGAGAGCCAACGGGATTCCCACCGGGTTCTGCTACCAAAGGCTGAGCATTAACGATAAAGGTGCGCCGTTCTCTCTGCACGGACTCAACGCGGTATATTTGCCCGAAATCGGCTGGTATCGGGTGGATTGCCGCGGAAACAAAATAGGAGTCGATGCACAGTTCACGCCACCGATTGAGCGGTTAGCGTTTCGGCTTACCCTTCCAGAGGAAAGAAGTTTCCCCGAGATATTGCCCGATCCATTGCGCGTAGTTATCGCTGCGCTTCGCACGTTTCGCACGTGGGATGACTTGTACAAGAATCTTCCTGACTGGGCTGAATCCTCATTATCAGTTTCGGAGCCAAGCGATTCTTCCGGGACAGAGTAATCTCCGGATGGCCCGTTCACTATCTAGGTCTAGCCGGAGCATATCTCAAGCTGCAGGACTGTGCTGTGAATCGTACCCTCATCATTGGCGGCACGGGACCGTCGGCCGCCAAGTTCTCTCTCACCTGTCTGCTCTGGGAGTGCAAACCCGAGTGCTGACGGGCAACCCGGAGGGCGCTCGTTTGCCACCACAAGTTGAGGTGGTGCGCGGAGATCTCACACTTCTGGAAACCCTTGATGCATGCGTGGAAGGCATCGATACGGTGTTCCTAGTGTGGGTGGCGCCGCCGGCCGCGGTTGCTCCCGCCTTTGAACGAATCGCAATACACGCCAGGCGCATCGTATTTCTTTCTGCGCTACTCAAAACGGCGCATCCTTTGTTCCAACGTCCCAATCCGGCCAGAGAGCTAGCCCGAGTTTACCGCCCTCAGAGAGCGAATACGAGTCTAAGCCGCTACTGGAGCGGTCGCAGCTTATGTCGGGTTGTATGACCTACGGGCTGCGATAACGCTCGAGACCGAGAATCTTGACGAGTTCGCGCTGGGTCGGGTCCATGTCCGCCAGGACGGTTCGCGCAAAAGGCTTCTGGGAGGCAGATGCTCCGGGGTAGAGCAGCGTCGCCTCGCGAATATCGGTAAGTAAGTCCATCATCTTCGCAATGCTGAGCGGGATGCCGGCCTGTGCGAGCTTGCGCCGTAACAGGTTCAGCAGCAGGGCGAGCACGCAGTAAAAGGCATGCACCTTGAGCTTCTGGTCCGTCCAGTGGAAAGCAGGACGGAAGGTCAGATAGTGCGGATCCTTCAAACGTCGAAAGTCGGCTTCCACGTGGTGTTGGGCGCGATAGGCAAGAACGATCTGCTCATCGGTCCAGTCGCTGCGGTCGGTGAACAGCAGGGTCTTGCCCAGGCGATCCAGGATGCTTTGCGGGGGGCCTAGGTAAATGGTGGAAACAATCTTTGGCTTGCCCTCGACCCGCTGGCATTCGCGCAAGTAGTAGTAGGGTTTGCCGCGAATGATCTTCTTGGTGAGGCTTGGCATGCTGTTAGGTCATACTACACACTTAACATCCACAGCGGCTCCGGGATCAACCGGAGCGAGAGCATTGCGTAGAGGACAGCCCGCAGGAGCAGCTCCCTCGCCATTCGCGTAGCGCGATAAGGCGAAGTTGTTTTCTACATGAATGACATTGTTTTTATTTTGATAGATTCGACTGGCTTGATCGTGACATCGCCAGGAATCTCCGACAAACGAAACCCGGTTAGGAACTTCCTGGGTATGATCGTTTCTCCAGTCTCTTCGTCGCACGAAAACCTTTGGCCATTCACCAGCATGGCCGTAGGCTCACCTCCAACGCTTTCCAGCTGTACGTTCATCCAACACCTGATATCCCGGCCCCAATCTTGGAGGGAGTTTCGTACCGACTCAAATGAGCTTGAAATTCTTCTTCAATTGCCGCACCTGGTCATTCTCCCAGCTTGAAAACCTCGCAGGATCGATTCGGAAACGCTCCCATGCCTCATTCAAGAGATCGGCAATAGGCTTCGATCCACGACTATATGGCTGAAGCCCGGAAGCTTCGAACAATTGTTTCGCCTCGGCGGCAAGTTCACGAATCAAGCTCTCCGGATATGCAATTCGAAAGTACTGGGGCTCCGAAGCGCCAATCGTTCCCAACAACTCTCGCCACTGAGTGTCAACTTTCTGGCCTTCCTCGGGCGTGGCCACCAAGCTCACCATCCCGAGGATAGCTTGCGCCCTTGCCGCGTCGGCCGGATGTGAGCGGGCCGTCCCGAACACGTCGGTACTCATTCGCGCGCATAACCGGAGATTTGACCAGGCAAAACTCGCGCCCGTCGCAAATGTCGCAAACCAATCGCACGCAAATTCAATAATCCAATCCCCAAGCCATAACGTGCGATAGGCATTTAGTTCGTCGATTGCACGCGACGTCCACCCTTGTCGCACCGCATCATCAGTTGCCTTCTGGAAGTGATCTCCGACCCGTTTGCGCAAAGGTTGTAGGAGCCCAAGCTGATTCCTGGCAAGGATGAAGTGAGCCAGCTCATGATACAGATCTGCCCACCCGAGCAAATGAGTTGCTTCTCCGTGCGGGACAAGGACCAAATCCATACCCGTCATGGCGCAATAGTATTGCGAACTCATGGCCGCGCAGATCGGTACTGCATATGGGAAGCTGAATTCCTGGCACACCGCGCCAAGCACTCTAGTTAAGAAACGATCCTCTTCCCGAAACCGACTCAACGCAAAAAGGGGTCCCTCGTCAACCGCTTGCGCCAATTCACAGAGCCGTTTATATGTGTGGTAAAAGTTCTTGGCGAACTCTGGCCGTCTGATGTCTGGATCAGCTAAGACGGAATCGATTCGGTTCTTCCCTATGGTTACGAGCCGATGTATTCGTTGCCTGCACGATTCCGCCTCAGGCGGCACCTGCATCTTGGAGATTTCCTCATCCAAGAACCGAAATCTTTCCGCTAGATCATGGAGGAGTGGTTCGAGAACGTGGGTCATTTAGCGCCTGCGCATACGACGAAACACGGCAGATGCGGTTTCATCTGCTGCATCGCATATCTCGTCCAACACGCCAATAATGCTATCGTCCAGTGGCACTAAGTCATTTCCCAGCACGCTCACGGTCCGAGATAGGTCATCCAGGAAATAAGCCATCCTTGGGCGATGTCGCTCACTCAAGCGCTCCACCATTTCCTGCGGCAGGAATTCGGACTGGCCTCCACCTTGGCCTGCCTCTAACTGTTGTCGAAGTGCCCCAACAGTGCCTGCAAGGATTTTCCTTTGATCCTCGGTCAGTCCAATTCGTTGATGCAAGCGAGACTTCTTGATCGTCAAAATCGCTTCATTCAACTCCTCGGCCAGTCTAGCCGAAGCCTCATATTCGTGGGACAGGGCGGAAATCTCACTCATGACGACCCTCCTCTGGAACCAGGTTAAGCAACCTCTGCAGCATCGTCCACTTCCTGTCCGTAAACGGCTTCCTCTTCGTTGGCTTCCGCGGCGAAGGCGCGGAGCATTTCATCGCAAAGTTTCAAATCTATTGGCAAGCTCATGCAATGGTCAGGAGCCGGCCACGCAAGCAGCGATTTCCTAAAGACATCCTCCATGATCCACTCCAGATTTAACGGCTCACGATAAATCCGGACTGCCAGCGGGGAAGAAGTTCCGCGAAGCGAAAATGGAAAGCCCGTGGTGCAGACGATGCCTTCATCTGACGTTAGCGAGCACGTCGCACCAATTCTTGGGTTCTGCAACCTCCCGTTCCATTCTTGGACCAAACGTAGGCCTGCGTTGAACTTCTTTGCTATCTCGATAGCCCCGTAGACCACGTCCTTATCCAAAAAACCCTCGCGGATCAGCTGCTGAATTGCATCCTCGAAACCGAGCCATTCTGACCAGAACAAGCGGCCATCGCGTTGAAGAATTATGGACTTCGGCTTCGCTACACTTGCCAAGTCTGCCTTCAGGCCTTCGTAAACGATTCTCCGCACCTGCTGTCGTAGCAGCTTCTCAGGCTGATTGGAATCGTAGAGGCGCGTGTAGCAGTGACGGCCTCCTTGGTAAAAGAACGTGAAGGCGGCCTGCCGATTGAGAACGTCAAACGTGACATAGCTGTCGTACCGGGTTCCATCCCTGAGAACCCAACCCCACTGCCGGTTTACGATCAACAAGCCCAAAGCTGCGTACCTCAGATAACTTGTGAAGCGGCGTTCCAAATCAGGAACCACCTCTACACACTTCGATCCCTTGCGAAGAACGGTATGGTAAAACCCGGAGACCTTGCCAGCATCGAGACAATGAAAGTGCAATTGCTCCCGGAGCGCCCGTTTGACGTAGTGATGCAAATCAGCGTGGGCGTTCACAGGCAAGATCAGGATGCCTCGACCATGCTTAACATTTGCGTGCTGAACTCCCCCAATTATCGCGTCGACGTGTTGTTTCAACGTTCGCGCGCCGCGATCGTCGTAGAGGACCGTGTCAAGCCGATACGAACTCTGCAGGAAACTACGCGTGACCGCCTCAAGCCGCTTTGTGATATCAGATCCTATCGTCCGTTCCAGTGTTTGTGGAACCATGATGTACTGCGGTTCGAGAGTGGAGGTAACAGCCACACCGGCACCGCGATCTAGGAGAGCGTTCATCCGCGCACGCCCTAGGTCAGCAAGCGGAGTCTGGCCGTTACGAGCATTTCCTCCTACTTCCAAGACGTGGCCCTGGCCGAATTCCAGAGTCGGTACAGGATACAGCCGTGTTTGCACAGAATGTGACTCTGGCTTCACTCGGATTTCTTGTCCGAAAAAGTCCCGACCCTGGAAAAAGCTTTCGATCACGTTGCGGCTGAAGCTGAAGCGCTCTTCAGGACCTTTTATTGAGCGATGATGAAGTTCCTTCGCTCCCGCGTCGTTAGTTCGGTGAATTAGTTTCGCCAGACCCAGCGCTGCAAACAAGCGTTGATCCCGGCCAGGGTAACGATACAAAATTGCCGGTGAATTAGGATCGAGGGACCGAATCCAGGGCGGTGGGTTTTTTCCGCCTTTCTCGACGGTGTAGTCGAACACGCTTACGGGCTCTGCCGCACCTTCTGGGACAAATCTTGCCTCTTTGATTGATTTTTCCAGTGTCTCCAGTAGCTGGACAGGGAACCACCGATTCCCGAAGTGATAGAGAAACATGCGCATCTTCAGGGCTTTGCATTCCTCGGAACTAAAACGGTCTACGGCCCACGCCACATCCACATATTTGTGGGCGAGCTTGATTCCCACGAAGACTTTGGCTTCGAAGTAACGCAAATGGAAATGAAAGCCTTCATACAGGTCGATTTCACGGCTAATTTCACGACCATTCAGCGCCCTCTTGGAGAAAAAAGTCTGTGGACTCGAAGACCAGAGATCTGGATGCATCCACAGCGGGCTCCGCAAAGAGAATCTCAAAAACTCTGTCGCAATATGCTTATCCCGCGAATTAGAGGCCAGCGCCGTGCTCTGGTGTGTCCTCGACAACGGCTCTAGCGTTACGACATCTGGTGCCAACTGATATTCAAATTGTTCGATTTCGCTCTTAGATGGCAGTGCCAGGAATAACTTCTCTGCATCACGGACAATCGCAACCGGGCACCTCTCATTAATTGCAACGAGTTTCGCCAAAACATTCAAATTCTTATCAACAAGGTCCGGATTGCTAACCGCTGACCGCTCCAGACCTCGAACTTGAACTAAGCGGTAATCAAGGGCAAGGTGCCCTGGTTCTTCGATTTCGTAGAGATTGATGCGATAGTTATCCATGCTTCCGGCTCCCTACAGATATTTCCATACGAACAAAACCGGCAGGAATTCGGATTCTCCGTGTGGGGAAAATTCTCCAGATCACCAGGCCGCTCGTAGCTTCCGTCCCCGCAAAACCCGCGCAATTGATCGGTGCTGCGGTACATGAAGTCCTCTAATTCATCAAATAAGGCGCCCCCGACCGGATGATGGATAGCGCCAGGCTCGGCCAGCCTGACCCCCCAAAGTTCAATTTGCGATGGGTCGGTCACAGGCCAAGATTTGTTGTGGCACAGAAGCCACGCGTAAAGAGACATTTGCAGACGCGCGTCACCGGAGGATGGTGTTTCATAATCTTTCCAGTCCACCACACTGTATTGCCCATAGCTCCGGGCGAAAAGGAGATCGATCTGCCCCTTAATTCGCACTCCGTTATACTCTGCTGAGACCGCGACTTCGGGCCAGTAGTAATTCGCTCCTTCCACGCGCCCTAGGAAGTCCGTCATCAGTGACAGATTCCTTAGGGCCCTCTCTACCGAATCCAAAATGCTGGCGGACTGTTCCCCCGAGATCGAGACACCGAACTCATGAGGGAAGAGAGCACAATAATCCCCGGCTGCTTTGGTCTTGGACATCCCAGATTCTCGGTACCGACGCTCTGCCGAGAACCGGAACTGCCGCTCCGCGAGACTGCGCGCTTCACAGATGACTTTTTCCCAAGGTACCGATTGGCGATTCTTCCAGCACGGCACTACGAGCGTGTGAATCGCTTGGTGCACAAGCGATCCTCGCCAAGCCTCCATGCTCTTTACTTGACCGAGCAAATAGGCCTCCCGCCGGAAAGGGTCCCGCGCGTTGTGCCACGCTGCAACGTCGGCAAGAAACAATTGACGAGGGCACCGGCGCATCCGGCGATCAGTTGAAAAGGACCAGTCCAACGCCATCTAGCGCTCCTTCTTCGTTCCCTTTTCCTTGCTTTTTCTTTTCTTCGTCTGCCGGTGCTCAAGTAAGTTAAGCATAGCTTCCCAATCCTCTGGCGAAGCAACTTGACTTGCTCTGTGAAAGAACCGTCGTGCCTGCACGTTTGCGTTAAGCGGCTCAAGTTCTTTCGGGAGCTTGTTCGCCAGCGTCAGAAACTCTATAGAATCCACTCGCAGTATTTGAGCCAAGTCACGGATTGTTTCGACCCCAGGCGTGTAGCCGACCCTTCCATTCTCGATTTTTGACAAATACGTAAAGTCCACGCCCACCTGTTCCGCAAGTTGACGCAATGTGAGACCCCTTTCCTTCCGTACCTGTCTTAAACGGTCACCGAAAGTCATGGTGTTCCTCCAGACAGAAACCTACTTGAATGTTGAGTTGAAGTCAACAACAATTATTGTCTTTAGGTTGCCTAAGTTTGTTTACGACGGTAACGGCGCACCGTACCACACCGTCCCGGCGGCAACTCCGCTCCAAGGCGGCAACGTAGTGGTCCATCTACAGTAGATCTATGGAGCTACAGGGGTCTGTTTGAGTTTTGCGTGAGTTTTTGCCGGTCTACGGTGGATTGGCATGTACGTCCGTGTACGACCGCGTACAGAACACAAATGACTTACGAAATAAATCCTTTATTTGTGGAGTGTTTCGGTGGAGTGACAGTGCAGCGCGCAGAGGTAACTAGTTGTAATTTCAGGGCGCCGATCGCCACCCTTGGCGCGCTAGGGAATCCTCGGGAAGTCTTAACGCACCCCAATTGCACCCAGATTTTCGCGAGACCAGTCAATACAAGGGCGTTTAATTAAGCACTAGCGTTTATCGGTTCCTATCCGGCCTATGTTGTACGATTGCCTGTGTCGGGGCGCTGGGCGTAACATGCACCTCCAGTGACCGATTCCTCTTCCATAATCGGCCGCATTATCACCCACTACCGCATTCTAGAGAAGATCGGTGGGGGCGGAATGGGAGTGGTCTATGAAGCCGAAGACCTCAGCCTCGGCCGTCACGTGGCGCTGAAATTTCTTCCCGAGGACCTCGCGAAAGACCCGCAAGCACTCGAACGTTTGCGTCGCGAAGCCCGCGCTGCCTCTGCACTGAACCATCCCAACATCTGCACGATTTATGAGATAGCCGAAGACGGCGGGCGTCGTTTCATTGCCATGGAGTTCATGGAGGGCAAGACGCTGAATCATCGCATCGCTGGTCGTCCTATGGAACTGGATCTGCTGCTCGATCTGGCGATCGAGATTGCTGACGCGCTCGATGCGGCGCACGGCGAAAGCATCGTCCACCGCGACATCAAGCCGTCGAACATCTTTGTCACCAAGCGCGGCCACGCCAAAATTCTCGACTTCGGCCTGGCCAAGCTCGCGCCCAAACGGGCGGTGGCACCGGAAGAGGCCACCCTTCCCACGGATGCCACGGCGGGCGTCACCCACGAGCATCTAACCAGCCCCGGCGCCGCCATCGGAACTGTGGCCTACATGTCGCCGGAGCAAGCCCTGGCCAATGAACTGGACGCGCGTACGGATCTGTTTTCCTTCGGTGTGGTGCTGTACGAGATGGCGACCGGCGCGCTCCCATTTCGCGGTAACAGTTCCGCCGCCATTTTCGACGGCATCCTTCACAAGGCGCCAGTGGCGCCAGTGCGGCTGAATCCCAGCCTGCCGGCGGAACTCGAACGGATCATCAACAAGGCCCTCGAAAAGGACTTTCACCTACGCTACCAGCACGCCTCGGAGCTAAAGACGGACGTCTTGCGCCTGAAGCGTGACAGAGATTCCGGGCGATCGGCAGCCCCAGGCTTGACTCCCCCCTCCAGGAGCCTTGCAAGGCGCGCGGCGCTGACAGTCGGCGCGCTCGCTTCGCTGGCTCTCCTGATCGTTGCCGGGGCTTATTTCCTCTCCCGACGGAGTGGCGGGGGAGTCGACTCCATCGCGGTCCTGCCTTTCGCGAACGTGAGTGCTGATCCGAACGCGGAGTACCTGAGCGACGGCGTCACTGAAAGCCTCATCAACTCTCTTTCGGAATTGCCCCATCTGACAGTCATGTCGCGCAGTTCAGTGCTCCGGTATGCGGGGCGAGATATAGACCCCCAGACTGCCGGGCGTGATCTCAAGGTTCAGGCTGTGCTGACCGGCCGGGTGGTTCAGCGTGGCGACGGCCTATCCATCAGCGTTGAACTGGTGGACGTAAAAAATAACAGCCATATCTGGGGCGAGGAGTACAGCCGCAAGCTGGCCGACCTCCTCACGGTCCAGGGGGACATCACGAAGGATGTTTCCGGCAAGCTACGCCGGAAGCTGACGGGGGAAGACGAGAAGCGACTGACCAGGTGGGGTTCTCAACGACCATCCGAAAGATCAATTTCCGAACCTCCTTCGGTGTCGGTCTTCTTCCGACCGCGTATGGTCAAAAATCTCAAACGCATTGAAAAGGCTTGTTTTCCGGTCTCGTGATTTCCTCGCACAGCCGGTTTCTGAAACCTTCAGAGCATGTACAATCCGGGTTCGACGATCAAGTCTAGGGAGGCTCTGGAATGATTTGGGCTCGCATGCTTGCTTACATCACCGGAACCGTAGACCAGGAACTTCTACTCCGTACAAGATCGACGAG
>Ga0209577_10007326_pt1 | contig 10153 bp, 8 predicted proteins | sample GraSoiAngelo_109_FD_185874 | JGI IMG/M metagenome (GOLD analysis project Ga0209577, IMG submission 185874) | Grasslands soil microbial communities from the Angelo Coastal Reserve, California, USA - 14_0903_12_20cm (SPAdes) (version 2) | ecosystem: Environmental > Terrestrial > Soil > Grasslands ...
CCAACTCGATGCCTTGGCAGATCTATCAGGCTTACCTTCGTGGGCCGAGCGCCCTCTTCCGGCTCTTTGAAGATGCCTTCGGTCGGCAAGCTCTCTACGGGTCGCCTGACCCGGATGAGCAACAGCGGGAGATCGAGAGCTTGTCCGAATACATCGGGAGGCTCAAGGCACAGATCGAGAGGCTCCAGGCGGAGGTTAGTGAACTACACGGACGCAACTTTCAACTCGGGCGCAGGAACGCGGAGCTAGAGGCACTCGTCAGCAAAGACTCTCATAACTCGTCGCGTCCACCCTCGACTGATCCGCCGTGGGCGAAGCGCACCAAGAGCCTACGTCGCCCATCGGGCAGACGCCCGGGCGGTCAGAGAGGGCATCGCGGAGAGACGCTGCGGCTCGCGGCACGTCCCCACCGTGTCGTCGAGCATAGACCGAGCACATGCAGACGCTGTCATTCCGGGCTCGCTGGCGGTGAGGTTGTGCGCCACTTCCGCCAGCAGATCATCGAAGTCGTACCGGCGCGCTTGAGAGTGATAGAACATCGGGTCGCGCTGCTGCGGTGCCCCGCCTGTGGGGAGACGACACAGGGGAAGTTCTCCGGCCGTGTCCGCTCGGGCGTGCAGTATGGGCCGGGCGTGAAAGCCAGAGTGCTCTACCTCCAGCAGTATCAACTGCTGCCGTATCAGAGGACGGGCGAGGCGATGAGAGACCTCTTCGGCTGCCGCCTCTCTGCGGGGACGGTCGCCAACATCGTCAGAGAGTGCGCCGCAGGGCTCATCGAGACCGAGCTGAGGATCAAGCAGAAGCTCCGGCGTTCGCCTGTGATCCACGCCGATGAGACGGGGCTGCGCATCGACAAGCGGCTCGGGTACGTGCACGTGGCGAGCACGCCTCGGCTGACGCACTATGCCTCAGCCGCACATCGCGGGCAGACGGCCATCTCGGAGATCAACGTACTGCCGCGCTATCGTGGGACGTGCGTGCATGACGGGTGGCTCGCCTACACGCACTACACGCGGTGTCGCCACGCGCTGTGCGGTGTGCACCTGCTGCGAGAGTTGACTTACTTCGAGGAGTTGGGGGCTGAGACGAGGGCGTGGGCTGCGCCGCTCAAAGAGCTGCTGCTGGAGATGAAAGGGGAAGTCGAGCGGGAGCGGGATGGGGCTGGTACCCGACTGCCGGCAGAGCGGCTTGGGGAACTGATGACCCGGTACGACCGGCTGATCACTGAGGGGCTTTGTGCACAGCCTCCGCCCGACGTACCGGAGCAGGTGAAGAAGCAGGCGCGCAACCTGCTGCTGCGGCTGGAGCGTCGTAAAGAAGAGGTGCTGCGCTTCCTACTCGACTTCTCGGTGCCGTTCGATAGGTATGAAAGGCGAAGGTCAAGGGCGCACTCCCCCGGCCCCACCGAACCACACGCTCTTGGCTTCGGAGGGCTGCTACGCCTCGCCGGATGGCGGACGGCCTCAGCCCATCACGCTCGGCAGCTTCTCCCTGCGTGCCGTAGGTCATCTCGCGCACTGGTCGAACTCGGCTCCGCTCTGGCCTGTGACCACTAGCCCAGACAGGTATGGGAGGCTCACCCCGACGGGGCGGCCTATGGTTCGATCAGGCTTAGCCGGCGAAGGCCTAACCAACAACAGGGGCTCGATCCGCCAGGCGCGGTGCGCGTCTGGTTGATCGGCCCAATCGAAACGGTAGAGGCTGCTTCACCGTCCCGGTGCGCGTCTGACCTCAGCACATGGGCTGCCGCGCGGTGACCCGGTCAGAGACCATCGCCCGGCGCGCTCTCTGGTTCATCCGGGCACCGTCAGCCCGGCTCGTCCCGGTAGGGCGACATCTGAAGCCACATCGCCCGTAGCACCGAGGCGAACTTCCGTTGCACGTTGAGGCGCGCGTGCGTCTCGCTGTGCGTGCGCTCCAGCGAGAGCGCGTAAGCCCGCTTGAACGCGTTATCTCGCTTCGACCGCAAGGGCGGCCGTGAAGGCCTTGCGCGTCACGTCCTTGAGCCGCCCGCACCCGGCGCGGTCCAGCCTCGGGCGGCCTATCCGCTTCCCGTCGCTACTGCGATGGCTGACGCCGAGCCGGCAGTAGCGCCAGAGCTTGCGCACGTTGCTGAAGCGGTGCGGCGTCTGGAGGTAAGCGCTCTTCGCGGCACGACCCGCTCGGTCCCATGCCGGGGACGGCCTCGAAGAGCGCGACCTCGGGGAACGACTTCGCCGCCTGGAGCATGAGGCGCTGGGCGGCCAGCTGCGAGACGAGCGTCTGGTCGAGCACGTCGTACAACTGGCGGAGGGCGGCCCGCACGTCGGCAGACCCAACCTGCGCGAGAGCCTCCACGCGCCCCTCGGCGGTGAAGGGTCGCGCGCCGCGGATGATGACGCCCTGGACGCGGAGCCGGGACTTGATCTTCTGCTTGAGGCGGACCTGCTCGGCCGTCAGGTCATCGTAGTGCTGGACGAGGAGCTTGAAGTCGCGGCGCGACTGCTCCTCCGGGTAATAGACCTCGTGGAGCAGGTTCAGGCGCAGGAGGTCGGCCAGCTTGCGGGCGTCGACGCGGTCACTCTTGTTGGGGTCTTTGGCGATCCAGGCGTTGGCGCAGGGGTGGCTGACGACGAGACGCGCCACCCGCGGGGCGAGGACGGAGCGGACCCAGGCGACCAACTCGCCGGCCTCGACGTGGACATGGAGGTTGCCGCCGAGTTCCTTCACGGCGGTGAGCAGGTTAGCCTCGCTGGTGGGGAAGCGGCGGTTGATGGTGACGGAGCCGTCGGCGTTCATCGCGACCAGTTGGCAGTTGCGCGAGCCGAGGTCAAGCCCGACGAAGAGAGTAGTCATGGGATGCCTCCTGAAGATGGAACTGAGACAAGCACATGATACCTGTGGGGCAGTTGGCGGCCGGCCCCGATCAAGGAGACGGAGTCGCCAGCGCGCTGATGAGTGCCCGACCTTTCATCGTACCAATAATCAGGCGGAGCGTGACCTGCGGATGGTGAAGTTGCAGCAGAAGGTGTCGGGGTGCTTCCGCAGCGAAGAGGGGGCGCGACGGTTCTGCCGCATCCGCTCCTACATCTCGACGATGCGCAAGCAAGGGAGAGGAGTGCTTCCGGCGCTCGAAGTGGCGTGCCGCGGGAAGCCGCTAAGCCTAAGAAAGCGCAGCATATAGCTGAACAGTAACTTCTTGACTCCTTTGGGGCTAGAGTAGTTAAGCACTTTCAGCGAGGTGCTAAACTACTGACATGGAACGACCGAACCCGTTCTATCGCCGTTCCCGAATTTCCGCTAAGAAATTTCGTCAACTCTTACGCTTGTTTGCGCTCGATTTGACGGCCACCGATGCGGCACAACTGACCGGCTTGACGCGTAAGACTGTCACCACGATCTTTCTCAAAATCAGGGAGCGTATCGCCGAGGAATGCGAGCGAGCGTCTCCGCTCTCCAATGGCGAAGTCGAAGTAGATGAGTCTTACTTCGGCGCTCGACGGGTTCGTGGCAAACGCGGTCGCGGGGCGTCAGGTAAGAGCATCGTCTTCGGGCTATTGAAGCGTGACGGCAAGGGTCTACACGGAGATTCGTACCGGACTGCAAAAAGGTCACGCTGCAAGCCATTATTCGCGGGCGGGTCGCGCCCGAAGCGGTCATCAACTCAGATGGCTGGCGCGGCTACGACGGCCTGGTTGACGTGGGCTACTCGAAGCACTTCAGAGTCAACCACGGGCAGGGCGAGTTCGTCCGAGGCACGCACCACGTCAACGGCATCGAGAGCTTCTGGAGTTATGCTAAACATCGTCTCCAGCAGTTTCATGGCGTAGCCCCGAAGAACTTCTACTGGCACTTGAAAGAGTGCGAGTATAGGTTCAACTTGAGAAAGAACAATGTGTACGCTGAGTTGTTGAAGCTGTTGCGGAAATACCCGCTTTAACTACTCTAGCCCCTTCCCAATTATTTCATCACGCATGATAATCTCTACTTGGTTCCGATCGCAGGAATAATCGCGCGGCGTCTTCTCCGTCAGCATGTAGTAAAGTGTAGCGCCCATGCTCCACACATCACTGACGGGCTTATAAGGCTTGAAGTCTATAAGTTGTTCACGGGGCATGAAGGCTAACGTTCCGGCTACTGTCCCGGTGGCCGTCATGCCTGAAAGTCCCGCCTCCTGAAAGTTCTTAGCCAGACCAAAGTCCGACACCTTAGCGATCCCGCCGCGTTTGGCCGTAAGCAGAATATTCTGGGTTTGAGGTCGCGGTGTACAAAATTCTGCTGATGTGCATACGACATTAGGTGCCTGCTTCATAATATCACTGCCTCGCGGTCGCCCTGCTGGCCTGCTACATCCCTGCGTGCCGCGCAGCCCGCGTCGACCCGCTGGCGGCATTGCGCCACGAGTGAGCCGGTCGGAACGGGGTGGTATTATACAGGCCGTTCGTGTGACGGCAGGCAGAAGCTATTGTTCCGGTGGCCGCGAGTTTGATAACCTACGGCCGGGCCGCGCGAGGAGGCACAGCATGAGTCGAGACGAGACCGAAGACAACACCATCTACAAGGTCGTGGTGAACCATGAGGAGCAGTATTCGATCTGGCCAGCCGAGCGCGAGAACGCGCTCGGCTGGCATGACGCCGGGAAGACCGGGACGAAGCAGGAGTGCCTGGCTTACATCGAGGAAGTCTGGACGGATATGCGCCCCCTGAGCCTGAGACAGAAGATGGAGTCCGGCCCGGCCTAGACCCGCGGACGACACGCCGCGCCCCGCGAAACGAACGCGACGAACGTCTGACCCGTTCGAGCGACCCGCGCGGCACCACTGTATGCAGACCGACGACCGAGCCACACCTTGGCTCGTGCGCTATAGGGCTTCACCGCGCACGCGCCTGCGGCTCTTCTGTTTCCCCTACGCGGGAGGCGCGGCCCAAGTCTTCCGGCTGTGGCCGCAGTCGCTGCCGGATTTTATAGAAGTCTGCGCCGTACAGCCGCCCGGGCGGGGCAGCCGGCTCCGCGAGGAGCCTTTCACGCGCCTTGATGCGCTGGTCGAAGCCGCCATGCCCGCGCTCATCCCTTTCATGGATGTGACCTTCGCCTTCTACGGCCACAGCATGGGAGCCATGATTGCGTTCGAGGCTGCGCGGCGGCTGCGGTGCATGGGCGTGGACGGCCCCGCGCACCTGTTCGTCGGGGCCTGCCGCGCGCCGAGGCTGGCGTCCGAGCGCGAGATAACTTACGACCTGCCGGAGCCCGAGTTCATCGAGGAGCTTCGACGCCGCGGCGGGACCCCGACCGAGGTGCTCGGCCACGAAGAACTCCTGCACCTGCTGCTGCCGCTACTCAGGGCCGACTTCGCCGTCATCGAGACGTACAGCTACGCGGAGGGGCCGCCGCTCGACTGTCCACTGACCGCCTTCGGCGGACTTGAGGACGAGGGGGGGCCGCGCGAGAGCCTGACCCTGTGGGAGGAGCACACGGCTGGACAGTTCTCGCTGCACATGCTGCCGGGTGACCACTTCTTCCTCCGCTCCTCCCAACCGCTGCTCGAAAGCATCGCGCGGACACTCAGGGGCGTGGCCGCCGGCCTCTCATGAGTGACTCGCCCACAGACCTGACGCCTGGTCATGCGCCAGCAGGTAATTTGCTAGCCGGTTGCTGCGCGCCTCAAGCTCCCTGTACGTCCAGCGCTCGCGCGCGTCGACGACCGCGAGGCGGCCGGGCTGCCTGCACGCGCGCTCGGAGAACAGGTTGTGTACGGCCCCTTCCCAAGTGGAGGCGAGCGGCTCGGCCGGGTCGGGCAGTGGCTGGCGGACTCGGGCGTGACGAGTGAGTAAGAGGCGATGTGCTTTGACGGCTCCCGCGCGACCTGCGGGCAGAGGTGGCGGAGTTGCTCAATCATCTCGGCCAGCGCGGGCCGGTCGAAGAGTTCCGTGCTGTAGACGAGCGAGAGGTCGATGCCCGTCGGGTCTTCAACCACGTAGAGCGTCAGGTCGAACTTGGAGAGCAGGGGGATCGCGACGCTCTTTATTTCGAGGCCGGGCAGCTTCATCGCGCCCTGCTCGAAACCGTGCATGTTAATGTAGACCTGAAAGATTGGCGTGTAGGACGGATCGCGTTCGGGCCGCAACTTTTCAATCAGCTTCTCGAAGGAAACGTCCTGATGCGCGTAGGCGCTCAGACAGACTTCGCGGACTCTTCGCAGCATTTCGCGAAAAGTCGGCTCCCCGCCGAGGTCCGTGCGCAGCGCTTCGTGCCTCAGCTCGACCTGACCGAGGGCGGCTTCGAGGGCGGCGACGTTTCAGGTCGCCGATGAGTTGCAGCGCGGTGGGGAGGTTGTAGGCTGGATTGCCGGGCCGAACGGCGAGTAGTCTGATGCTAATCGGCCGAGTCCTCATAAACACCGCCGAGCGCCGCCGCCTCGACCTGCCCACGGCCGTTCAGGCCGGGCGACGGGGCCGGGGCGGTGCGCGCGGCGGGACTGCTGCCGCGGCGGCGCGCCAGCAGCGGCAGCGCCGTGCTCCCAAGTGTGAAGCCGAGGAGGGCGAGGAGCACGAAGGCAGAGGCCCACACGCCCGCGACATCGATGCGGCTGCGCGCATACGTCAGCCGGGTCGGACGGCGCACGAACGTCAGCATGTACATCGGGTCGGCAGCGTAGATGACGTGCCCCGGTTCGGCTTGCCAGTTGGGGTGGTAGGTCGTCGAGACGAGCACGGGCGCGCCCGACTCGGGCGTCGGCGCAGCCGGGTCGTAATTGATCTGAATCGTGTTCCCCTTAATCTCACCGGAGACGGCTGCGGCATCTTCGACCGGCAACTTGTGGCTTTCGAGGATGCGGCGTATCTGCGCCCACAACTGGCGCGGTGGGCTCGAAGTGTAGCGGCGCGTCGCACTGTGGTTGTCGAGCCACGCACCCGGCGGCGCGTCCGGGTCGCGTTCGATGATGGTCGCCTGCGGGAAGTCTGAGATAGAGGCACGGATGCGGTTGAAGAGGCTGCTGTCGTCCATGAGCAGGATGAGTGGCCGGTTCTGTGAGAACGTCCTCAACTGGCTGTAGACCAGATCGCACCTCTCGCACTCGTACTTGTCAATGATGAGCGCGCCGAACTGGTTCAGCTCCCTCATGGTGCCCAGCGCGTCCAAGTTGGTCGAGGGCGCGCGCGCGAGCAGCACGTCGAACCAGCCGTCGGCGAACTGCTCTTCAGCGAACCTGACGTAGTTGTACTCGTTGCCGCGCCGCCCCTTGACAGTGAAGTCGCTGACGAGCAGCGCCGGACGGAAGGGGAGCGCGCGGACGGGCGGCGGCGGGGGCTCGCGCAGCTCGAAGACGCTCCACGACCCGAAGTCGTGCCGTTCGCCGACCTCCGGCTCGCGGGCGAGGCGCTCCTTCATCGCGGGCGTGTGGATGACGAGGTAACGCGTGCCGAGGTAGCGCGCGCGCATCAGGTGTTTCGCCAGCGGCTGCTCGGCGAAGTCGAGGTCGTCGCCGAGGACGGAGCTGAAGCCGAAGTTGTCGGGGTTGTTCGAGAGAGCGCCGACCTGCGGGAACATGAAGATCGAGTTCAGCGACGCCTCGCGGTAGACAACCGTCAGCGTCTGGTTGCCCTGCGCGCCGAGGTAGGAGTTGAGAGCGCGCGAGTCGAAGGAGGCGGCCTCAACGCTGTACTGCGCGGGGATCTCGACGAGGTAGCGGCCGTCGCGGCGTTCGCGCGCGAAGTCGAGGACGCCTTCGATGCTGGCGGCGGCTGCTGCCGCGATCTCGTCGTCGCGGATGTGGTCGTTGCCGAACGCGTCGGCGATGTCGCGCAGCTTCACGTCGGCGGGGCTGCTGTCGGCGAGCGCGTCGGCCCACTTCTCCTCCCGCGCCGGGTCGGCCGCGGGGGGCGGGAGCCGGGCCGCGCTGACGCTGGCCGGGTAGTCGGCGAGCCTCGCCTGGTACTCGTAAAAGAACTCGACGGCGGGGACGCGCGCGGCCGCGTAGTACCAGTACATCACCACCAGCAGTAGCCCGCAGAGCGCGTAGGGCGCGAGCCTGACGCTGAGCGGGCGCACGCGCGGGAACCAGCGGAAGAGCCAGCCCGTCGCCACGTCCCAGCCCGTCGAGAGCGCATAGCTGACGGGAACCGCGAGCAGGAAGTAGAGCGTCGGCATCAGGCGGTTTGCCTGTAGGGGCAGCCAGCGCGGGGCCGACGCGGCGGTGAAGATGACGGCGGCCAGCACGACACAGGCCGTGATGTAGGAGGCCGCGGCGCGCGTTGGCCGCCGCAGCCAGCAGACGCAGCCCACGGCCGCGGCAGCGAACCACCAGAGCATCTCCGTCGTGACGATGACCAGCGTGAAGGGGCGCGTGACGAAGTATCTGTAGGAGCCGAGCATCGGCACCAGCCAGAAGAGCACCAGCCCGGCCGAGACGACGGGCGAGAGCGTGTGCGCGACGAGCGTCCGGAGCGCGCCCTCGGGCCGCCCGCCGGCGCGGCGCGGCCGCGCGCGCAGCAGGTCGAAGAGGAGGACGGAGGCGACGACGATGGTCGCCATGATGCCGTTGAGGAAGTTCGCCAGCACGGCCAGCGCGAGCAGCACGCAGGCGAGCGCGAAACGCCGCGCGCGCCGCTGCGCATCGACGTAGACCGCGTACCACGCGAGCAGCAGCACGAACCCGAGCGGCTGCGTGTACATCCCGATGGAGAGGGTGCTGAAGTAATCGAGGCCGGAGGCCCACTGCATCTGCCCGCCGAAGCGCGCGCTCACCAGCGGGTAGACGCTCATCAGCGCCGCCCAGAAGGCGACGCGCCGGCTCCCGCCCGAGACGACCCACGCCAGCAGCCAGATGGCGGCCGGGATGAGCAGGAGCGGCAGCAGGACGAACGCCTTGAAGATCGTCAGCAGCGAGGCGAGGTGCGTCCGCTCCACGAGCGCCACGCACCAGAAGAAGAGCGGCGGGTAGAAGTTCGGGAACGGCATCCCCGCGAAGTGGGCGTGCGTCCAGCCGAAGGTGTCGGGGAAGATGGACTGCGCGTAAATCTGCGCGATGCCGTAGTGGCCCGTGCCGTCCCACGCGCGCGGACGGCCCGAGCGCCATACGTCGAGCAGAAGGTCGCGCACCAGCAGCGTCGGCAGGACCGTCACGTAGAGCACGGCCCACAGGGCTTTGAGCGACACGAGTCGGGTGCCGAAGGCGCGGAGCCTCCCGCCCGGCGTCAGGTTCTTCAGGGGATGTGGGATTCGCATAAGTAGAGTTGTGGTGGAAGTGGCCGGGCCGTCCGGCGTCCCGCCGCCGCGCGTGCTGGCGCGCGTGCGGCTCCGGGAGTATCATCCCGTGCGGCGTCGGACGGGCCGAAGTGAGGCCTGTGAACGGGGAAGTGACGGGCTCCTCTTTTGTCCGAACTGAGTCCGTTGACGGATGGCAAAACGACTCCTCTTCATCAGGAAACGGAAACGCTTGCTGCTGCTCATAGCCGCCGGGGCGGTCGCCCTCCTCGCCGGGTTAAGACTCTATACCGTATGGCAGGTCCGCACGTTCGAGACCAGATACCCCCCGCCCGGCCGTTTCCTCTCGGTGAACGGGATACTTGTACACTACGTCGAGAAGGGGGAGGGGCGGCCGGTGGTGCTCATCCACGGCGGCCTCGGCTCGGTCTACGACTTCACCCTCTCGGTCTTCGATCAGGTCTCGCGGGAGTACCGCGCGGTCGCCATTGACCGCCCCGGTCACGGCTACAGCCAGCGCCCGGCCGGCGTCGCCTACATGAGCCCGGCCGATCACGCGCGCTACGTCCGCGGCGCGCTCCAGGCCCTGAAAATCGAGAGGCCGATCCTCGTCGGGTATTCGTGGGGCGCGGCCGTCGCGCTGGCCTACGCGCTTGAGTACCCGGACGAGACGGCGGGCCTCGTCCTCTTGTCACCGCTCGCCTACGCCACAGAGTCGCGCTGGCCCTCAAGGTTCGTCTTGCCGGGGCTGCCGTTGGTCGGGCCGCTCTTCATGTCGGTGGCCTACACGCCCGTCGTGCACCTGACGGGTGGCCGGATGATGCAGGGCGTCTTCTGGCCCGACCCGGTCCCGCCGCGCTTCAACGAAGTGGCGCTGGCCCTCACATCGCGCCCCGCCGAGTACGAGATCGAGGCCGCAGACAGCCTGCGCCTCGGCGGGCACCTGAAGGAGATGGCGGAGCGGTACGG
>Ga0209577_10007327_pt1 | contig 10153 bp, 11 predicted proteins | sample GraSoiAngelo_109_FD_185874 | JGI IMG/M metagenome (GOLD analysis project Ga0209577, IMG submission 185874) | Grasslands soil microbial communities from the Angelo Coastal Reserve, California, USA - 14_0903_12_20cm (SPAdes) (version 2) | ecosystem: Environmental > Terrestrial > Soil > Grasslands...
GGCCCCGCGCTCCTCCCAGTTCTCGCGGGTCGCGTACTGGAGCTCGGCGCCGGCCAGCGCGACCGCAGCCGCCTTCGCTGACCCGCCGCGGCCCAGCACCAGTGCCCGGCCGCCGTCCCAGCCGACCTCCTCCAGCGCCGCCCGGACGCCGGCGACGTCGGTGTTGCCGCCGAGCAGGCGCTCGCCGTCGCGGCGGATGAAGTTGACGGCGCCGACCTGGTGGGCCGTCCCGTCGAGCTCGTCCAGGAGCGGGATCACCGCCTGCTTGTGCGGGATGGTCACGTTCGCGCCGGCCCGGCCGGGCAGGCGCAGCGCCGAGACCGCGGCCGGCAGGTCCTCAGGCGCGACGTCGAAGAGCTCATACGACCAGTCGCTCAGCCCGGCGGCCCGGAAGGCGGCGTTCTGCATGGCGGGGCTGGCCGAGTAGGCGATGCGGTGGCCCAGGAGCCCGACTAACACCCATTCCCGACGACGCCGTACTGCTTGAGCTGGCTCTCGAACTCGGCCTCCGACTTGGCGAAGTGCGTCTTGCCCTGGCAGTCGGCGAAGTAAAACAGGTAGTGCTGGTCCCGCTGCTGCGGGTTGACGCAGGCGTTGAGCGCGGCGGCCCCGGGGTTGCTGATCGGCCCCGGCGGCAGGCCGGGGTGCGTGTAGGTGTCGTAGGGGGAGTCGGCCGCCGCCGCCAGGTCCTCCTTGGTCAGGTTCTGGGCGCCGCTGGTGCGGCCGAGCGCGTAGAGCACTGTCGCGTCCACGTCCAGCGCGTTGTGGATGTCGAGGCGGTTGTAGTAGACGCCGCACACGATCGCGCGGTTGGGGTCCGACTGCACCTCGCGGTCGACCATCGAGGCCATGATCACGATCTGGTCGATGGTCTGGCTGTGCGCTTTGACCGTCCCCCTGAGCTGGTCGGTGAAGACCTTCTGGAACTGGTCGAGCTGCGCTTTGACCAGGTCCTTGGCGGTGGCCCCCTTGTTCAAGAAGTAGGTCTCGGGCGTCAGGTAGCCCTCCAGGCTGTCGGCGCGGCCGGCGACCTGGGGGCGCTGGGCGACGAAGTCGTAGGACTGCCAGTTGGCGGGGTTGGCGGCGTCGAGGTAGCCCTGCGCCGGGCCGTGGCCCTCCGCCTCCCACTTGGCCGCCGTACGGCCGATGGTGTAGCCCTCGGGGATGGTGAAGCTGACCTGGTCGGTGCGCGCGTGCTGTAGGTCCTGGGTGATCTGGCGCATGCTCTCGTGCTTGTCGAGCTGGTAGTCGCCGGCCTGGAAGCTGGGGGCGAGCCCGTTCAGGCGCACGTAGAGCTCGAAGACCTCGCGGCTGCGGATCAGCCCCTTCGCGTAGAGATCGTCAGCGATCTCGGTGGTGGACTCGCCGCTGGTGACCTTGAAGGCCACCTTCTGCGAGGTGTCGGAGGCGGGCTGGGTGGTCTGGTCGTTGTACCAGGCATAGCCGTAATTGGCGCCGAAGGCGAGCAGGCCGATGACTACTATGAAACTGACGAGAACCTTCAAGCGTCCGACTCATTTTCCATGATCGAGAGGATGCGATCGAACTCCTCGCCCTCGATGGTCGCCAGCCGGCCCTTCTCCTCGCGCAGCAGCAGCACCAGCTCGGGGTCGGCCGCGTCCTCGACCAGGTAGTAGGTGACCCCCTCCACATCGAAGGCGTCGTGGAGCGCGAAGTCGCGCTCCTTGCCGTCCTCGTCGATCAGGGTGACGGTCTTGGGGAGCTCCTTCTCAGTCATGCCGGCGGCGCTCCAGGAAGGACTGCAGGACCAGCGCGGCGGCGAGCTGATCGACCACCAGGCGGCGCTTCTCGCGCCGCAGGCCCTGGCCGACCAGCCGCCTCTCCGCCTCCGTGCTGCTGAGCCGCTCGTCGTAGAGAGACACCGGCAGCCGGGTGCTGCGCTTCAGCTCGTCGGCGAGGCCGCGGGCGCCGCGGGCCGCGGCGCCGCTGCTGCCGTCGAGGTTCTTGGGGAGGCCGACCACCACCTCGACCGCCTCGACCTCGCGCGCCACCTCGGCGATGCGTGCGGCCAGGGTCTGCGGCGGGTCCGCCGGCAGCGTCCGCAGCGGCGAGGCGAGGCGGCGCGACTCGTCGCTGAGCGCCAGGCCGACGCGCTTGGCGCCGGGGTCGACCGCCAGGATCCTGCCTTCCATGTTCCGGAAGGCAGCGTACCTAGGCTCAGGAAGCGGGTGTCGGCGTGGCCCCCGTGTCGACGATGTACTTGATGTCGATGCGCGAGCTCAAGAAGGGCAGCAGCGGCAGCTTGAAGGGCTTCTGGTTGACGACCGCCGACTCGACCGGCAGCGTGCCCAGGTAGAGGCGCGCCGAGGCGGTTGAGGAGCCCAGCAGCCGGTTCCGGACCTTCTGGAAGTCGATCTTGGGGGCGATGTAGCCCTTGGCGGTGCCGGCGAAGGAGATGTGCCCGTCCGCGGTGGACTGCGAGATGTGGAAGTCGCTCTGGACCGGGTTGTCGGTGAGCGAGAAGCCCGACGGCACCTTCTTGCCCAGGTCGGCGGCGAGGGCCTTCTTCACGTCGTCGGTGTTGTAGGCGGCGCCGCTGCCGGTCATGGAGACGGCGCCCTGGAAGGTCTGCACGGGGTCGTTGGCCTTGTGGTCGGCGGTGAAGGTGTCCTGGTAGTCGACGGTGTCGGCGAGCTTCTCGGAGGCGCCCGCCTGCTTGGTCAGGTCGTCGAGGACGGTGCCACGCAGCTGGCCCTCGAGCTGCGCCTTGGCGCTGTCCAGGTCGCCCTGAGAAACGACCGGAGTCTTGACCTCGTCAGCGCCGTTGGCCATGGCGCTCTGGTTGGTAGCTGACAAGCACACCGTGACGCCCGGATCCTTATTTGGATTGTTGATCTGATTGATCGTCCCAGCGCCGACATTCCCAGCAGCGCCAGGAACGACAGCCAGAATCGGACCGTTGGCGGAACTGTTTCCGTTGATCGTGACCGGCGACTGCAACGTGAATTGCACGCCGCTACTCGTCGACACGATCTGACGGGCTGGGAATGTCCATTGCCCACCACATTTATTGGTGAACGTTTCGCTGCCGCCTGCTTGCACAGCGGGAGTGACCTTCACGCCGGTCGCATGGAACTGCTGCGACAGGTCGTGCTTGCTCGTCAGCGTGCGCACCTTCACCGGCGCCGAATTGGGCGCGGCGTCGATGTTGGCCGTGTCGCTCAGGACCTGCGCGTGCGCGCGCAGCGTCACCGACGCCGAGGGCACCAGCACCACCGCCGAAAGCATCGCCACCATCGCGATGATCCCCGCGCCCAGGTAGAGCAGGAACCAGCTCTTGTTGCGCACCGACTCGCTGAGGTACGACCCCGTCGGCTTCAGGGACAGCTTCGACGGGCGCTGCGGCGCCGGCGCCTCGGGCCCGCGCGCGGGCGTGAAGGGCGGCGCCGAACCGGCCGCCACGCCCGCCAGCGCGAGCTCCGGCTCGGCCTCGGGAGAGCCGTAGTCGAGCATGTCGGCGAAGGCGTTGAAGCCGTTCTCCTGCGCCATCTGCTGGACCGCGCGGTCGTTGGAGATGATCGCGATCCGCTTCCCGAACTCCCGCGCGTAGTCACGCAGAAGCCGGAAGTTGAAGCGGCTCTGTCCGATTCGGCTCCTCGCCGGGACCACCACCGGGACCTCCTGGGAGGGCGTCCGGCGGAGCCTCTCGATGAGCTCTGAGATCTCTTCTTCGACGTCCAGGTAGATGGGCTGTGCAGGCATGTGGGGAGGGACGTTGTTATTCAATTCCGGGCGACAGGTTACACCTTCAAGGACTTCAGCACACGCCGCATGACGGCGTTGACGACGTCCTTTTCATCCGCTTCCAGGCGCAGCGCGTGGTTCGCCAGCGCCATCGGGCCGATGTCGCGGGGCGAGGTCAGCAGACCCGTCGTGTCGGTCAACCCGCCGATGTCGGTGGGGCTCAGGCGCCGCACCTCGGGCTGCCTGACGAAGGGCAGCCCCTCCGCCCAGGCACCCCGGCGCAGCTCGCTCAGCACCTCCGGCAGGAGGCTGCCGCCGCCGCACAGGTAGATGCCCGCCGGCAGCCGCTCGCCGCGGGAGAGCTCGTCCAGGCAGAGCACCAGGCCGCGGATCAGGACCTCGGCGTCGGCGGTCATCAGGTCCGCGACCTGCGGCTCCTCCCCCGGTCCCAGCAGCCCCTCCGAATGGCGCAGCTTTTTCGCTTCCGCCTGTTCGGGCGTGATGTTCAGCGCGGTCGCCAGCCGGCGCGTGAAGGAGCGGCCGCCGAGGTTGAACATGCGCGTGCCCTCGATGCCGCCGTCGCGCATCAGGGCGACGTCGGTGGTGCCGCCGCCGATGTCGACGAAGATGCCGCCGGCGTCGTGGACCTCGTCGATGGCCGCGGCGCGCGCGATCGCATAGGGCTGGGCGACCGCCGCCACCAGCTCCAGGTCGAGCTCCACGACGACGTTCTCGATGGCGCTGATGTGCGTCAGCGGCGCGAAGGTGTTGAAGACGGTGATGTCGAGGTTGTGGCCCTGGAAGCCGAGCGGGTTGGCGACCGGGTAGCCGTCGATGCGCACGCCGGTGATCGCCGAGTGCACCAGCCGGGCGTCGAGCTCGCCGTAGGCTCGTTCCAGCTCCAGCAGGTGCTGCGCCTCGCGCAGCGCGCGCTTCTGGAGCAGGTTGAGCAGGTTCCGGATCTCGCCCTCGCGGATCTTGGACTCAGGCCTGGTGCGCGGGTAGGCGGCGGAGGAGTTGAAGCCCTTCACCAGCTCTCCGGCGACGCCGACCACCGCCTGCCCGGGCGGCGGGTTGAGGCCGGCCATGTCCTCGGCGGCCTCCAGCGCCCGGTTGGCGGAGCGGATCACCGACTCGATGTCGGCGATGGCGCCGCCGCTCATCGCGATCGGCTCCTGCGGCTCGCGGCCGACGCCCAGCACCGAGCCGCCCTTCTTGTCGCGGCGGACGACCAGCGCCTTGACCATGTCGGTGCCGATGTCGAGCGCGGTGAAGTGGCGGTAGTAGTCGTCCCGGCGCTTGACGAGCTTGAACCTGCCCATTACTGGAGCGCCCTCTCGAGCGCCGCGAACGCCTCCTCGGGCGGGTGCGCGAGCCGCCCCTGCATGAGGTGCCCGGGCCCTCCCCCACTGCCCATCGCGGCGCCCACCAGCTGCTTGTCGAGCGCGCCGTCGCCGGACTTGACGACGTAGCTGGTGGTGTTGGCGACCGCCACCATCCCCCTGCCGCCCTGCCGCTCGAGGAGGCGGTCGGCGAAGGCGCGGAGGTCGTCCATGCTCTCGGCCTCGACGGTGGCCGTGGTCAGGGGCACCCGGGTCGCCCGCTGCCGGGCCTCCACCGAGCCGCCCTTCAGCTGCGCGTTGCGGAGCTCCTCCTCCAGCCTCTCGATCCGTTTCTGAGCCTCGTGCAGCCGCCGCTCCAGCTCGGCACGAGCCGCCGCGGCCGCCCCCTCGCGGCGCTCCAGCTCGTCTTCGGCCGCCTCGCCGGCGACCAGGTCGAGGCGGCGGACCCCGGAGCTGACGCTGCGCTCGGAGCGGATCAGCACCAGCCCGACCTCCGCGCTGCTGCGCACGTGGGTGCCGCCGCAGAGCTCGCAGGTCCAGTCGCCGAAGCAGACGACCCGCACCACCTCGCCGTACTTCTCTCCGAAGAGCGCCATCGCGCCCGAGGCGCGGGCCTCGGCGATCGGCTGGAAGCTCTCCTGGAAGGGCAGCGCGGCCCGGACCTGCTGGTTGACCAGGCGGCCGACCTGGCGCAGCTCATCGGCGGCGACCGCGCGGCCGAAGGAGAAGTCGAAGGTGGTGTGGTCCGGCCCGACGTAGGACCCGCGCTGGATGGCGGTCTCGCCGAGCACGGTCCGGAGCGCCTTGTGGAGCAGGTGGGTGGCGGAGTGGTGGCGCCTGATCGCCTCGCGGCGGTCGCGGTCGACCTCGGCGCGGACGGCCTCGCCGCCGGCGATCCGGCCCATCTCGACGGTTCCCAGGTGGGCGATCACGCCCTCCGCCGGCCGCTGCGTGTCCTCGACGCGGACGCGGCCATCCGGCCCCAGCAGGTAGCCGGTGTCGCCGACCTGGCCGCCCGACTCCGCGTAGAAGGGCGTCTCGTCCAGGAAGACCTCGACCTGCTCGCCCTCTTCGGCGGCGGCGACCGGCGCACCATCCCTGTAGAGCGAGGAGATGGCCGTCTCGGTTTCGAGCTCGAGGTAACCGGTGAAGGTCGAGCGGGGCAGGGCCTGGACGTCGGGCCAGCGCTGGCCCGTCATCGTTCGCGAGCGCGCCCGCTGGCCGGCCATGGCCGCCTCGAAGCCGGCCATGTCGATCTGCAGGCCGCGCTCGCCGGCCAGCTCCCGGGTCAGGTCGACCGGGAAGCCGAAGGTGTCGTGGAGCTTGAAGACCTCCTCACCGGGCAGGACCTCGGGGTACCTGGCCGCCAGCGCCTCGAACCGCTCCATGCCCTGGTCGACGGTCTTCAGGAAGCGCCCGGCCTCGTCATCGACGGCCTGCCGGATCAGCGCCTCCCGCTCACGCAGCTCCGGGTAGGGCTCGCCCATGGCCTCGACGACGGCGCCGACGCCTTCCGCCAGCGGCCGCGCCAGCTTGATCCGGCGAGCATGCAGGGCGGCCCGCCGGAGCAGCCGCCGGAGCACGTAGCCGCGACCCTCGGTGGCGGGCAGGACCCCGTCGGCGAGCAGGAAGCTGGAGCCCCGCAGGTGGTCGGCGATCAGCCTCTCCGAGCGCGTGCTCGGCTCGCCGGCGTGGTCGCGGACGAAGCCGAGGATGGGCGCGAAGAGGTCGATCTCGTAGACGCCCCCCACGCCCTGGAGGATGGAGGCGATCCGGTCCAGGCCCATGCCGGTGTCGATGCCGGGTCGCGGCAGCGGCGGCAGCGAGCCGTCCCGCTGGCGGTCGTACTGCATGAAGACCAGGTTCCAGAACTCCAGGAACCTCTCGCAGTGGTCCGGGTAGCAGTCGGGCTGCCCGCAGCCGACCTCCGGGCCGCGGTCCCACCAGAGCTCGGAGTCCGGGCCGCAGGGCCCGGTCTCCCCCGCCGACCACCAGTTCTCCTGGTTCCGGTAGATCCACTCCGGGTTGACGTCGGTGAGGCTCTTCCAGAGCCCGTCCGCCTCGTCGTCCGTCGGGTGGATGGTGACCCGGAGCCGCTCCTTGGGCAGCTGGAAGCCTTCTGTGACCAGCTCCCAGGCGAGCGGGATGGCGCCCTCCTTGAAGTAGTCGCCGGTGGGCGCGAAGTTGCCCAGCATCTCGAAGAAGGTGGTGTGCCGGTCGTCCCCGACCTCCTCGATGTCCTGGGTCCGGAAGGACTTCTGGCAGGAGGTGAGCCGGGGCGCGGGCGGACGGCTCACGCCCTGGAAATAGGGTTTGAGCGGCTGCATGCCGGCCGAGATCAGCAAGGTCGTCGGGTCCCGCTCCGGTATCAACGGCGCGCTGGGCAGGACGAGGTGATCCCGGCTGGCGAAGAACTCTAGGAAACGTGTTCGGATTTCGTTCCCGGTCATGCCGTGGGCGCCCATCAGTCTACCGGCGCCGAACTCGGGTCAGGAGCCGGCTTCCTGGGGCACCACCTCGCGGAGGTGCTCCAGCGCGGCCCGCTGCAGGCGCGAGACGTGCATCTGGGAGATGCCGAGGCGCTTGGCGATCTCCGACTGCGACATCTCGTCGTAGAAGCGCATGGCCATGATCGAGCGCTCGCGGGGCGTCAGGTGCTCCATGGCGCGGCGCAGCACGTCCCGCATCTCGACGCGGTCCAGGGTGGTGTCGACGTTGCCCAGCGACTCGAACAGCGAGCGGCTGTCCTCGCCCGGGTCCGACCCGACCGAGGCGTTGAGGGAGAGCGGCGCGTGGGCGGGGCTCATCTCCATCGCCTCCAGCACCTCCTCCTCGGAGACCTTCAGCCGCTCGGCGATCTCGGCCACCCGGGGCGTGCGGCTGAGCTCCTTCTTCAGGTCCTCGTTGACCCTCACCACCTGCTGGTAGAGCTCCTGCAGGCGGCGCGGGAAGCGGATCGCCCAGCCCTTGTCGCGGAAGTAGCGCTTGATCTCGCCGGTGACCGTCGGCGTGGCGAAGGTGGTGAACTCGTTGCCGAGGTCGGGGTCGAAGCGCTCGATGGCCTTGATCAGGCCCAGGAAGCCGACCTGGACGATGTCCTCCAGCGGCTCGCCGCGGTTCATGAACTTGCGCGCGAGGAAGTAGACCAGGCTGCGATAGCCCTCCACCAGCCTCTCCCGGATCTGGTCTCTCCTGACGGGATCGGTGGTGGCCCTGTACTCGCGGTGCAGAGCGCGAAGCTCCTCCCGCGAAATCTCTGGCCGGCTACCCAATCAGGTACTTGACGAGCTTGAAGCGGACCCGGTTGGGTCCCAGCGCGGAGCGAAAGTCATCGACGAAGCAGCGGATCATCTCATTGGCGATTCTGTCGAATGCCTCGTCGTGGACGACGGCCGGCGGGCGCCGGATGGGGACGACCTTGGGCTGCATGGCCTGGACCTCGACCTCGAGGCCCCTGTCGGTCGACCAGAAGGCAAGCTTCAGGGTCGCGTCATCCCCCCAGGCCTCGCGGCCGGCGGTGATCGCGCTGTCGCAGGCCTGCGCCACGGCGATGTTCAGCTCATCGATGTCCTCGAGGCTGAAGCCGACGACGCTGCCCAAAGAAGACGCGGTGCGCTTGGCGGCCGAGATCATCTCCGGCTGCGCGGGCAGCTTGAGCTCGGCGAGGAACCTCCGGGGCGGGTGATGCATGTCTTTTTTGATACCCGCTCAGGCCTCGGGCTGGCCGTTGCCCGTCAGGTCGGTGACGTTGGCGGAGCGGGTCTCCAGCTCCTGGCGCCGGCGCCGGGCGGCGGCCACGCCCTCGCGGACGGCCTTGCCGACGGGGTGCTCGGGGTCGTTGACGGCGCTCCTCGCCCGCTCGGCGTAGGCGCGCGCCTTGTTCGGCAGGTCGCTCTGGTTGGTCAGCTCGATGGTCCGGCTGCGGAGGCTGTCGACCTGGTCGCGGCCGGGCCCCGAGGCCAGGTAGGCCCCCGCCAGGAAGCCGATCAACCCGCCGACCAGGAAGCCCCAGCCGAACCCGCCGCCGCTCTCGCTCTCGTTCGAACTTTGCGCCACTTGCTTCACTCTCCTTCGACCAATGACCGCCAGAGACTGGCGGCCCCCACCTTGACGCCGTGCGCGGCCGCCGCCGCCGTGTTCGCGGGACCTCGTAGGCCGATCCGCAGCCTTCCGCCCATCTCGACCGCGCCGGACCCCACGGCCCGGAGCCCGAGGTTCACGCCGGCGGTGAGCTCGTTCACGTTGCCGATGCTCTCCCGCACTTCCGGCAGTGTCTCTCGCATCTCCTCGGTGGTGGTCACGACCAGCTCCTCGACTGCGCTCAGCGTCCGCGTCAGGCGGTACAGGACCCAGGCCAGGAACAGTGCGAGCACCAGGGCCAGGATCCCGAGGGCCAGGAAGGCGAAGCCTTGCGTCAACTAGTTTCTTTCCTCCGATGACGGGCCCCGAAACGTTGAAGGCCAGCGAAAGTGTATTGGCACCCTCGGGGCGAGCGGCTGGAGGGCGGCCGCGAAGGCGAGCGCCGGGAGCAGGTTGGCCTCCCCCAGGTGGAGCGAGGGGAGCTCGAGGTACTGCCAGAGCTGGCCCAGCGCGAAGCCCGTGGCGGTCAGCAGCAGCACGCCGGCGTAGTTGCGCCGGGAGTGGGGCCAGAAGACGTAGAGGAGCTGGCTGGCGATGAGGGCGAGGAGCGGCGCCAGCAGAAAGGCGGGACGCAAGCTAGGAGGGAAGGTTGGCCGCGGCCGAAGCGAGAACCCCGGGGTTGTCCTCTCGGACCCTAGGTGGGTTCCCTGCCGTTTGCTTTCGACGTCCGGTCATGCCGGCTTGCCGTCTGCCGCCGGACTCCGGGATCCCGCTGTGACGCTGTTGGGCAACGCGCGCATGGGTCCCCGCTCCGGCCGCGGTCCCCTCATGGTACCCGTGGCGGGCGGGGCTTAAGCGCCAGGCCCAGCTCGTCCAGCTGGACGGGGTCGACGGGGCTTGGCGCGCCCAGCATCAGGTCCTGCATGGACTGGGTCTTGGGGAAGGCGATCACGTCCCGGATGTTGTCGGTGCCGGCCAGCATCATCACCACCCGGTCGATGCCCCAGGCGATGCCGCCGTGGGGC
>Ga0209577_10007328_pt1 | contig 10152 bp, 9 predicted proteins | sample GraSoiAngelo_109_FD_185874 | JGI IMG/M metagenome (GOLD analysis project Ga0209577, IMG submission 185874) | Grasslands soil microbial communities from the Angelo Coastal Reserve, California, USA - 14_0903_12_20cm (SPAdes) (version 2) | ecosystem: Environmental > Terrestrial > Soil > Grasslands ...
CATCTTGCACCACCTGCAGGAAGCCGGCGTGCGGGAACGCACGGTTTTTCTGGTGGATCACAACGGCCGCCTGGTGGCGCACCAGGACACGAAAAATTTTGTCCCTGGCGCCGATGTGAGCAGCAATTCTCTGGTGACGCAAGTGAAGGCGCTGCCTCAAGAACTTCGCAACACAGAAACGGTTCGTTACGCGGAAGTGATCAAAAAACACAAAGTCGAAATGATCGGGACGTATAGCACGATTCCTGAATTGAATTGGACGGTCATTGCCCAGCGGAGGCTCGATCAGGCGCAAAGCGACACCGGCGTAACCGAGTTGAACCGGCAGGCGCTCGCGTTCGTCAGCGTGGTTATCCTGGCCGCGATTCTCGTGGGGTATTTCTTCGCGGTGGGTATCAGCGGGCCGATTCGCGGTTTGGCAGCGTCCACTCGCGCGATCAGCCGCGGCGAATTCCACCAGCGTTCGCCCGTCCGCGGGGCTTCGGAAATCAGCGAGCTGGCTGAAAACTTCAACAAAATGGCTGGCGATATCGAGGAGTACATCGAGCGGCTGAAAGAAGCGGCCGAAGAGAACCGCGAGCTGTTTATCGGCTCCATTCGAATGCTTGCCGCAGCCATCGATGAAAAGGATCCGTACACGCGCGGTCACTCCGGCCGCGTGGCTAAGTATTCGGGGCTGATCGGACAGGAACTGGGGCTGTCAACGGAAGAACTGGACAAGCTGCGTATTGCGGCGCTGTTGCATGACGTCGGAAAAATCGGCGTCGAGGACCGTGTGCTGAAAAAGCCGGGTTCGTTGACACCCGAAGAATTTGGGTTGATGAAGCAGCACACGGTGAAAGGCGCGAACATCATGCGCCCGGTTTCGCAGTTGAAGGAAATGCTCCCGGGCATCGAGTTGCACCACGAGCACATGGACGGCCGCGGTTATCCTTACGGATTGCAAGGTCAGCAGATTCCGCTAATGGCGCGGATCATCGGTGTGGCCGATACTCTCGATGCCATGACGACCAACCGACCGTATCAGACGGCGATGGAACTGGACTATGCCATGGACCGCATTCGCGCGCTGACTGGTTCAAAATTTGATGCGATTGTTGTGACGGCACTCGAGTCCGCTGTCAACGCCGGCAAGCTCCGCCTCAGCGCCGTTGAAGTGCACGTTTAGCTAGAGGCCTGATGACCGCAAGCTGGATAAATTGAGCTTTTGTCGCAACTGGGGCATTCCTCGTCGTCTCGGGCTTCTCGAAGGGGGTTTTTATACTGGAAAGACCCACAGTGCTAGTTCGAAGTTACTACCTAAATGGCTGGGCAGATTGTCTTTCATTGCCATAGGAATACTGCTCGTCTATCACGGACTGTCTGGGTTGCATATTCTAAGTTTCATCCGTTAGATCGTACCCCTTTCCGTCGTTGTCAAAGCCGTTCTGCTACAATTTTGGGTTGCAGCGTGTGCCATGCGCGCAGCCATATGATTTCACTTTTTGGGAAGAATGAGCCGGAGCCGACGCTACTCGAGCGGCTGAAGAATTCCGTCAGCAAAACCAAGGCGGCGCTGTCCGAAACCGTTGATACGATCTTTCTCGGCGAGCGGAAGATCGATCCTTCGATCTTGAAAGATCTGGAAACAGCGCTGCTCTCCGCCGACCTTGGCGTGAAGCCGACCCGCGAGATTCTGGATGCGGTGCGAGAGAAAATGGACCGCAACGCGCTCGCCGATGCCGCGCACCTGAAGCGCGAAATCAAGTCGCACATCATTCGCATCCTGAACATGCCCGTCCGGCCTGACGTGGCGGCCGGGAGCGGCATTTCCACTTCAAAGAATGGCAGCGGAACGCGCGTGATATTCATTATCGGCGTGAACGGCGCCGGCAAAACCACCAGCATCGGAAAGCTCGCAAACCGCCTGCGCCAGGAGGGCCGCAGCGTGATGCTCTGCGGACACGTTTCGCGCCGCCGCCGTCGAGCAACTGGAAATCTGGGCGCAGCGCAACGGCATCGAAGTCATCAAACAGAAATCCGGCGCTGATCCTGCCGCAGTTGTTTACGATGCGGTCGCCGCCGCGAAAGCGCGCTCGTCCGACGTCGTCATCGTGGATACCGCGGGACGCCTCCACACCAAATCCAACCTCATGGCCGAACTGGAAAAGATGAAGCGCACTGCGGCGAAAGTCATTCCCGGGGCTCCGCACGACGTGTTGCTGGTTCTCGACGCCACCACCGGGCAGAACGGTCTTGCGCAAGCGCGCGAATTCACTTCCACCGTCGGTGTCACCGGAATCATCCTCACCAAACTTGATGGCACGGCCAAGGGCGGCATCGTCGTCGCGATTTCGCGTGAGCTGGGCTTGCCCATCCGCTTCGTCGGAACGGGCGAACAGATCAACGACATGGTTCCCTTCGACGCGGAAACCTACGCTAACTCTCTTTTCGATTAAATCGTGGACGCACACGCCATCCGCTTCATGCAATACGCGCTGGCGCTGGCCCGCAAAGGCACCGGCCTGGCCAGCCCGAATCCGATGGTGGGTTGCGTCATCGTGCGCGAAGGCCAGATTGTTGGCGAAGGCTTTCATCAGTACGAATGGCGCGACCACGCGGAAATCGTCGCACTGAAAACGGCCGGCGAGAAGGTGCGCGGCGCGACGCTCTATGTCACGCTCGAACCCTGCAATCACATCGGACGCACCGGGCCGTGCACGGAAGCAATCATCGCCGCGGGCGTTCAACACATCGTCGTTGCGGTGGAAGATCCGAACCCGGTCAATTCCGGCCGCGGATTCGAGCGCCTGCGCTCAGCAGGCATCGAGGTTGTCACTGGCGTTTGCGAAGAAGAGGCGCGCCGTCTGAATGAGGCTTTCGCGTGCTGGATCCGAACGAAAAAGCCATTTGTCACATTAAAATCCGCGCTGACGCTTGACGGCCAGCTCGCACTGCCGCAATCCCAAAAGAAGGCTGGCAAAAGCCCGGGCAAACGCAACCATGACGCCTGGATTACCTCGGAAGAATCGCGAGCCGAAGTTCACCGCATGCGCCACGCTTCGGACGCGCTCCTGACCGGCATCGGCACGATTCTCGCCGACGATCCGCTACTAACCGATCGCAGCGGTCTCCCGCGCCGTAAGCCTCTTCTCCGCGCGGTTCTCGATTCGAAGCTGCGGCTATCACCACAATCCCGCATTGTAAAAACTTCGGATGACGATCTGCTTGTATTCACTGCCGTTGCAATGACCTCAGCGAAAGCGCGCAAGCTGCAAAACGCGGGGGTTGAAGTGATTCGAACAAAAACGAAGAACGGCCGCATCGATCTGCTTTCAGTGCTTGCAGACCTCGGCCGCCACGAAATCTTGAGTGTGCTTTTGGAAGCAGGCCCGGCGCTCAACGGCGCGGCGCTCGCCGCCGGCATCGTTCACAGACTTTTTCTCTTCTACGCGCCAAAGATCGCCGGCGAAAATCGAGTCCCTTTTGCGATCGCATCGAAGCTAAATCTTCCTCCGCTGCGCGACGTTCGTACACAATTGTTCGGCCCCGACATCGCCGTCGAGGCTTATCTGCAAGACGTTTATAAGAAATAGACATGCTTACTCGCCAATGCGAAGGACGGCCGCGCCGGGTATGGCGTCATTCTTGAGTGCATTGAGGGCGCGGTTCGCTTCGTCCAGCGGAAAAACCTGGACGCGCGTTCGAATCGGAATCTCAGCCGCCACGCGCAAGAAGTCTTCGCCGTCCTTCCTCGTATTGTTCGCCACGCTCCTAATCTGTCGCTCTTCGTACAACAAATCGTAGCTAAACGATGGGATCGGGCTCATATGAATCCCGCCAAGAACGAGCGCGCCGCCTTTCTTGAGGGCCTTCAACGCAGCGGGAACTATCTCGCCGGCCGGCGCAAAGACGATTGTGGCATCGAGTTTCTTTGGCGGTTCATTAAGCGTTCCGCCAGCCCATGCCGCGCCCAACTCCATCGCCAGTTTCTGATGACGCGCATCGCGCGTGAAAGCGAACACCTCCACTCCCCAGTGCCGCGCCACCTGAATCGCAACGTGCGCCGCTGCGCCGAAGCCGTAAAAACCCAATCGCGAACCACGTTTTACGCCCGAGAGCCGCAGTGACCGGAACCCGATGATTCCCGCGCAAAGGAGCGGCGCGGCTTGTTCATCGGGAATGCCTTCAGGAATGGCATAGGCGAAATCCTCGGGCGCGACAATAAATTCGGCGTAGCCGCCATCCACGGTGTAACCGGTGAACATCGGGTTGTCGCAGAGATTCTCCACGCCAGCGCGGCAATATTCGCAGGTTCCGTCCGTCCGATGCAGCCAGGCGATGCCAACGCGCGCTCCGGCCGCGAATCGCCGTGCACCCTCGCCTCGTTTCTCGATGACACCGACGACCTGGTGCCCGGGAATCAATGGCGATTTGCGCGGCGGCAATTCTCCTTCAATCACGTGCAAATCGGTTCGGCACACGCCGCAAGCACGTACGCGCGCAAGTACTTCCCCGCTATTCGGCTGCGGAGTCGCAACTTCCCGATATTCCAGCGGATTCGTCTCAATCGCGGCCGGCCCGCGCAGCACACATGCCTTCATCGCGAAACCTCGGCGTAATCTCAGTCCATTCGATGCGCCCTAGTCAGTCTAGTGCTTTCTACCTTGGGCGCGAAATACGGTACACTCGAGTTCGAAAGCCATCGGAATCGCCATGTTCACCGGAATCATCGAGCACACCGGCACGATCGAAGCGCTCGTCCTGAACGGCGACGGCGGGCGTGTCACCATTCACGCGCCGTCTGTCGCGCCGTCGCTGGCAGTCTCGAACAGTATCGCTGTGAACGGATGCTGTCTGACCATCGTCGATCTCCACAACGGCCGGCTCACCGCGGATTTATCCGGCGAAACGATTCGCAAGACTTCCTTCGGCGCAAAGAGCGGCGAGCTGAAAAAAGGCGCGCGCGTCAATCTGGAGCAGCCGCTGACTGCGGGCAAGGAATTCGGCGGACACTTTGTCCTCGGCCACGTAGACACCATCGGCCGCGTAACGCATCTCACTCCCGAAGGAGAAAGCTGGTGGTTTGGCGTGGATGTTCCGGAAGAATTCGCGCGCTACGTCGTGCCAAAAGGCTCGATCACCATTGACGGCATCAGCCTGACCATCGCGAGCTGGCACAACAACATCGCCGAAGTCGCCATGATTCCCTACACCTACCGGCACACCAACATCCACGACCGTAGGCCCGGCGACGCAGTCAACCTCGAAGGCGATGTGCTTGGAAAGTACGTCGAACGCTATCTGCAGCAGCGCGACATCGCGGCGCCGGCGGAATCGCCGCTCACTGTCGCACGCCTCCTCGAAGAAGGGTTCTAGCTAGTCACCGGCTACAACGCCTTCGTGGCTCTTCTCGCGCGCCCCGCGCCAATACAGCGTCAATCCCAACACAATCGCGGCCACTGTCCCGCCGACAAGCTTCAATTCAAATCCCAGCTTGTCCGACGAGTCTCCCGGCGGCACCAGTGAAACGAGAATGCCAATCAGCACGATCGCCAGGCCCGTTCCGGACACGATCCATACGCCCGCTCGGCCTCCGGGGATAAGCACAGCATCTCTATTTGCGCGCCGGTCCGGCCGCGAAAGCAGCTTGATCGCCGCCGCAAACATATAGATGAATGGAATGAAGTAAAGAATGATGGTCGCATCCACGAGAAATTGATACGCGCCGCGCGTCGTCTCGTTGATCTGGCTGATCAACAGAATCGCGCACGATGCAATGCCCTGCACCAGAATCGAAACGTATGGTGTCTTCCAGCGCGGATGAATTTTCCCGAACGCTGCCGGCAAGTATCGGTCGATGCCAACCACGAACGGCACGCGCGCAATCCCGGCCACTGTGCTGCCAACGCCGCCAGCGTTGCCCACTGTCACCACCACGGCCGCAGTAATTCCCAGCGCACCGATCTTCAGCGCGATAGAACCCACGGTAATCGCATGAAACACGCCGCTAGTAGTGGATACTTCCGCCGCTGGAACCAAGGCCAGCACCGCGACTGTCGCCACGATATACATTCCGGCAATCAGCATTCCCGATGCGTACACCGCTCGCGGCAGCGTTTTCTGCGGGTTGCGCACTTCCTGGCTCATCGCGGACACGAGCTCCAGCCCGCTAAACGCAAATGCAATTTGCGACCAAAAGTTCACGGTATCCCAATTCCACACCGGCAGCATGTTGGCGCGCGTGAAGTGCGTGACCGGCCCATTCTTCATCCACAGAATTGCCGCGATGCCCAGCAGTGCCAGCAGCGGCAAATACGTGGACACGCCGCCCGCGTTTTGCAGCCACTTGCCGATGTTCAATCCGATGATATTCAGTCCGACCGCCACCACGAGCATGGCGACCGACACGGAAAGCAAGAACGTTCGGTTCTGTGAAAGCGCCGCGCCGTTTTCACCGATGATGTACGCACTCATCGCCGCACTGGCCAGCAACAAGCCGGGAAAATAGAACACTGTGTAGATCCAATAGTTCCAGCCAGCCACGAAGCCGTGAAAATTTCCGAACGCTTCCTTGGTCCAGACGTACAGCCCGCCTTCTTCCGGGAATCGTGACGACAATTCATTGATCACCATTGCCGAAGGCGCGAAAAACAGCAACGCCGCTAAAATCCACAAGCTGATCGACGAAGTTCCGCTATGCGCGGCTGCTGCCACCCAGCGCGGGCCAAGCACCGTCGCGATGTTGAAGAGCATGACGTCCCAGAAGCCCATCTCCTTCCGTAATTGCTTGATGGGATCGGGAGAACCGTTTGCCGTTTGGCTCACAGAGTTACGTCCAGCGCGGGGATCAATTCATCCTGCATGCGGAAGTTTTTGAGGAAGGGATCGCTTGAATTCTCAAATTCTTCCCACGGTCCGAAAAGCGTTACGCGGCCTTCCTGGAGAAAGACGACTACGTCCGCGAGCTTCTTAGCCAAATGCGTGTCGTGAGTTACAACGATGGACGTCTTCTGAAACGCTTTCTTCAGCCGCAAAATCAATTCGCCCATGTGCCCCGCCATGATGGGGTCCACCATGGTCGTCGGCTCATCGAACAGGATCGCCTCGGGATTCTGTGCCAGCGTGCGCCCGATGGCCACGGCGCGCTTCATGCCGGTTGAGAGTTCGCTCGGCAACTTGTCCAGAACGTCCTCAACTTCCACCATGTGCGCGATTTTCATGACGTACTCGTCAATGTCTTCGGCCTTCAGACCCGGCTGCCCATCGAGCGGGAAGGCAATGTTCTCTCCAACCGTCAGTGAGTCAAAGAGCGCGCCAGACTGAAAAACCATCGTCACTCTTCGCCGCACTCCTTCGAAGTCCTCTTCTTTGAAATTGGTGACGTCTTGTCCGTCGATGAAAATCCTTCCCGAATCCGCTTTCAGAAAACCCATGATGTGTTTTAGCGAAACAGACTTGCCAACGCCGCTGCGTCCCATGATCACGCAAGTCTCCCCGCGCTTCACTGTGAAGCTGACGTGATCGAGCACCAGGCGATCGTCGAAGCTCTTACACACGTCGCGAAACTCGAAGTAATTAACCGCCGGCTCTTCGTTCACTTGCGCTCCGCTTCCAGAACTCGCCGTGCTTCCTCGTAATCCGCTGCTGTATTCATGTTCCAGAACAATCGCCCTTCGTCATCAAATCGTTTCCAGTCTGCCTCGTCAAGAACTTCCGCGCGAAGCAGTGCGATCCCCTCGGTCACTTTGCGAACGCCGCGCTCGAATCCAGAGCGCAGCTTTGCCGCTGCGGCCGTTTGCCAGCAAGCGCAGAGCGGTTCCGGACCGGACGCCGAGTGAGGAAGCACGACTTGCGCTTTGCTTTTTGTTGCACGTTCGCAAACAAAACCCAGCCATTCCCGCGTCAGGAACGGCATGTCGCAGCTCACGATTAAATTCCATTCGCCATTCGCAGAACCCTCCGCCGTATCTTCAAGCGCTGTAATAATTCCGCCGAGCGGCCCTTCTCCAGGCCACTGGTCCTCGATTGTCTCCACTCCAAATGCAGAATACTTGCCTGGCGCTGCCACCAATTTCACTTGCTTTGTAACGCCTCCCAGAAGTTCAATCATGCGCGCCAGCATTGGCGTTCCGTCCACTTCCACAAGTGCCTTGTCCCGCCCAAGTCGCGTGCTCGCGCCCCCCGCCAAAACGTATCCGGTGACTTCCGTCTCGCCTTTCGCGCCTCTGACTCTCTGTTTCATTCTCTTCTCTGCTCTTTGTCTTCTCTGCGTTAAATTCTATTCTTCTTCAAGTGGCTCACGCCCTGGCCGCCGAATGCCAAGCTCCCGCAGCTTCTCCTGCAAGCTCTGTCGGTGCAAACCGATCGTCGCAGCCGTGCGCGAAACATTCCATCGATGACTCGCCAGCTGTTTCGTCAGATAGGCCACTTCAAATTTTCGCTTGGCTTCGCGAAAATCCCGTTCGCCAATGCCATTGTCCAGCTCCTCACCGCTGTGTTTGCGCGAGATGCTCTCGCCATGCACGACTTCGCCTGGCAAATCCTCGACGCCGATTTCGTCGCTGCGGGAAAGCACCACGCTCCGCTCCAGCGCGTTCTTCAATTCGCGTACATTGCCCGGCCAATCGTATTTCTCGACCGCCGCCATCGCCTCGCGCTTCAGCCGCGCGTTGCGTCCCAGCCGCGCTCCATGCAATTGCAAGAAACTTCCTGCCAGCAGCGCAATATCTTCTTTGTGCGCCCGCAGTGGCGGCAGCTCAATCGTCACCACCCGGAGCCTGTAGAACAAATCCTCGCGAAACTTTCCCGCGCGAATCTCCGCTTGCAGATTGCGGTGCGTGGCGCTAATCACTCGCACATCCACGGGGATTGATTGCGTCCCGCCCAACCGCTCGATGGTGCGGTTCTCGAGTACGCGCAACACTTTCGCTTGCGTCACCGGATTCATGTCCCCAATTTCATCCAGGAAAATCGTGCCGCCCGAAGCCAGCTCGAACTTTCCTTTTTTCTGCTGCGCCGCGCCCGTAAATGCGCCGCGCTCGTAGCCGAATAGTTCCGATTCGATGAGCGTTTCCGGGAGTGCAGCGCAATTCACCGCCACATAGGCTTTCCCGTTTCGCGGCGAGCGCGCATGAATTTCCTGCGCCAACAAATCCTTTCCCGTTCCGCTCTCACCCAGAATTAGCACCGTTGAATCCGTGGCCGCCACGCGGTCCGCCATTTCAAAAGCGCGCCGCATCTCTTCAGAGCGGCCGATCATCTGGCCAAACTGCCCTTCGGTCGTCAAACGGCGCCGCAGCGCATCATTTTCTTTTTCCAGGGTCACCAGCTTCAGCAAATTTGCCACGCGCTGGCGAAGCTCTTCCAACTCGAAACCTTTCACCAAATAATCCGCCGCGCCAAGCTGCAGCGATTCGACCGCCGTTTTCGCAGTGTCCAGCGCCGAAACCATCAGCACCGGCACCTCGCTTCCCTGCTCGCGTATCCACCGCAAAAACGACAGTCCATCCTGCCCCGGCAGCACGACGTCCAGCAGCACCAGGTCCGGTTGTTCGCGAGGCAGCGCCTCTCGCGCTGCTTCCGCCGAGTCCACCTCCGCGATTCGATACTTCGCCTCCAGCGCCTTTCGCAGGCCGTATCTTGCCGCGGGTTCGTCATCAACGATCAGAATCGTCTTCATGGTTTCGATTCCTTACTTCCCTTCCCCCGTTGGCAACGTCACGTAAAATCTGGTTCCATTTCCATTCCGCACGGGACTCTCCCAATCTAACTTGCCGCCAAACTCGGCGACGCGCCTTGCCACAATTGCCAGACCCAATCCCGTTCCTTGCGACTTGGTCGTAAAAAAAGGCTGGAGAATTTTTTCCCGCAGCCCCGCCGGAATTCCCGGGCCATCGTCTTCCACAGCCAGCGTGCAAACTCCATCTTGCGAGGTAGCACAAACCGTGACGTGTCCGCCACGCGGCGTAGCCTCCAACGCATTCACAACGAGGTTGGACACAATATCGTTCACCGCTTCCGCGCTGGCTGCCACCATCGCCCTTCCGCCGGAAACTTTGATTTCCATCTTTACGCCCCGGCGCTCAGCCTCATGCGATAAGACGCCCGCCACTTCTTCCACGGCTGCCCGAGCGTCGCAACTGCCAATGGCGCTGCCTCCTCGGACCGTAG
>Ga0209577_10007329_pt1 | contig 10152 bp, 9 predicted proteins | sample GraSoiAngelo_109_FD_185874 | JGI IMG/M metagenome (GOLD analysis project Ga0209577, IMG submission 185874) | Grasslands soil microbial communities from the Angelo Coastal Reserve, California, USA - 14_0903_12_20cm (SPAdes) (version 2) | ecosystem: Environmental > Terrestrial > Soil > Grasslands ...
CGTCCGCGTTTGCCACGCAGACGACCAGCGCACCTGACTTCATGGGGCCGTCATCCGTTAAAAGCGAGGCGGACGCGCCACCCGCAACCTGGATTCGTCCCAGCACGCCCCGGATCTCCGCCATCGCGTCGCCGGCCGGTGCGGCCGTGATCACGAGGGCGAGGTGCGGCGTCGCGCCGTGCAGGCGTGAAGCCGCGGTGGTGGCCGCGCGCGTCACCGCGTCGCGCCCGCCGGAGGCGTATCCGAGACCGATCTCCAACGTCGAGGATGTCGGTCCGCTCAGTGTCGTGGTCATGCGGGGGGAGAGGATGCACCGGGGGTGCCAAAGCGGAAGTATCGGGTAACATTGATAATTCGGGCTGATTGCAAACTTGATCGTGTCCGGGCGGCACACACGCCGTGACACGTTTCGGCACGACCAGAACGGCTAGATCGAGGACCGCCACGGGGAGGGCTAGAGAGCGCATCTCGGGTATCGAGGAGCACCAAAGCTGGCGAGCGTAAAGAAGCGTCATTAGAGGAGCGTCACGGGTCCCCCGGGACGCTCCGAACGTTGGGGGGTCTGGGGGCCATCTCGGGGCCCCCAGTATTACAGGACCCCGTACTCCTTGAGTCGGCGGTAGATCGTGCGGCGGGAGATGCCCAGGGCTTTGGCGGCCGCTTCCTTGTCATCCTTGAACACGGCGAGAGCCTTGAGAATGAGCTCGCGCTCCACGTCGGCCAGTGCCGGGACGCTCTCGGGCGACGTCACCGGCGTGGAGGCCATCGGCGTCTTGCTGAGGCTCGGCAGGTCGTTCAGGGCGATCTGCTCGCGGGCGCCCATGGCGAAGGCGCGCTCGATGAGGTTCTCGAGCTCGCGGACATTGCCGGGAAACGTGTAGGCCGACAGCGCCGCCAGCGCCTCGGGCGCGACCCCGCGCACGTCGCGATGGAAACGCTTGTTGAACCGGCGCAGGAAGTGGTTGATCAGCGACGGGATGTCCTCGCGGCGCTCGCGCAGCGGCGGCAGCGTCACGCGCACCACGTTCAGCCGGTAGAAGAGATCCTGGCGGAACGAGCCCTCCGTCATCGCGCGCTCGAGGTCGCGGTTGGTGGCGGCGATCACCCGGACGTCGACGGGAAACGCCTTCGTCGAGCCGACCGGCCGCACCTGCATCTCCTGGAGAACCCGCAAGAGCTTGACCTGGAGCGCCGGAGACAATTCAGCAATTTCGTCCAGGAAGATCGTCCCCTCATCTGCGCCGCGGAAGAGGCCGAGGGCGTCGGCCACCGCGCCCGAAAATGCACCGCGCACGTGGCCGAAGAACTCGGATTCCAGGAGGTCTTGCGGGATCGCGCTGCAGTTCACCGGGATGAACGGGCGCTTGGCGCGCGAGGACAGCCGATGAATGGCCGCCGCCACCAGCTCCTTGCCCGTGCCGCTCTCGCCCTCGATGAGCACCGGCGAGTCGGTCACCGCGACCTTGCCGATGATCTCCTTGACGCGCTCCATCGGCACCGAGGTGCCGATCAGCTCGTTGACGGTCAGTTCCTCGCCCAGCCGGGCGCGCAGCGTGTGGATCTCGCCACGCAGGAACTTGCGCTCCATCATCCGCGACATCAGGTGACGGAGCTCGTCGAGGATCAGCGGCTTGGAGAGATAGTCGTAGGCGCCTTCCTTGAGGGCCTGCACCGCCGAGGCGATCGTCGGATAGCCCGTCATCATGACGACTTCGATCGACTCGTCCTGCTTCTTCACCTCACGCAGCAGCTCGAGGCCGCTCATGTCGGGCATGCGAATATCCGTGATGAGCGCGTCGAAGAGCTCGCTCTTCAGCACACCGAGCGCCTCGGTGGCGGAGGCGGCCGTCGTAATGTGGTAGCCCCATTGGCTGAGTGCTTCTTTCAACAGGACCAGAATCGAGCGCTCGTCGTCGACGACCAGGATCTTTGCGGGTTCCATGTCTTAGCCGACTTTAGCACGTTGGGGTGTCAAACTGACAAGGAATCGTATCCCCAACCCGGGCGTCGGTTGCGCAGGGGCGCTCGGTATGTTAGCGTGGCGCTTGACTTTTCAGGGAGGGAGACCCAGCATGGCCGATGCTGCCGTCCATCTGACGGAAAAGAATTTCGACGAGACCCTCGCCCAGCACGACGGACTCGTGATGGTGGACTTCTGGGCCGAATGGTGTGGCCCGTGCCGCGCGATCGCTCCCCTCCTCGAGGAGCTGGTGCGGGACTCCGCGGAGCGCATCATCCTGGCGAAGGTCAACGTGGACGAGAACCACGCGCTGGCAGCCCGCTATGCGATCCGGTCGATTCCCACGGTCCTCTTCGTTCGTCAGGGCAAGGTAGTGGACCAGCTCATCGGCGCCGTGCCCAAGGCGAAGATCAAGGAGAAGCTGGACGCGCTCGCCTAGCGCGTCGACGCTTGCCGTCGCATCAGCGCCGCCGGCTTAGCCATCCCGACGCTTTCCCCCACGCGCGACGAGTTCCGTGAGCTCGCCGGACAGGGTAACCTCGTGCCCGTGTTCGCCGAGCTGCCGGCGGACCTCGACACCCCCCTGTCGGCCTATCTGAGACTGCGGCCCGGCCCTTTCGCGTTCCTGCTGGAGTCCGTGGAGGGCGGCGAAAAGTGGGCCCGCTATTCATTCCTCGGCAGCGATCCACTCATGGTCCTCAGCGCCAAAAACGGCCGGATCACGCTGCGGCGCGGGGACCGGACCGAGCGCCTGCCCGATGGCGATCCGCTCGAGGCGCTGCGCGGGCTGCTGCGCGAGTTTTCCCCGGTGGCCGTGCCGGGCCTGCCCCGCTTCCAGGGCGGTGCCGTCGGCTACCTCGCGTACGACATGGTTCGTCACATGGAGCGGCTGCCGGCGGCGGCGCACGACGACCTTGGGCTGCCCGACGCCGTATTCATGCTCACCGACACGTTGCTCGTCTTCGACAACCTGCGCCACCGTCTGCTGGTCATGGCCAACGCGCACATCGGCCAACGCGATCCGGTGTCGCTCGATGCCGCCTACGACCGCGCCGCCGTGAAGATCGGCATGATGCTGGCGAAGCTCGCGCGGCCGGCGCGGGCGCCGGCGCCGCTACCCCTGACGCCGCCCGGGCCCCTGCTGGCCCTCGGCGAGGATGGCTTCACCTCCACGATGGACGAGGACACGTTCACCGAGGCCGTGGGCCGCGCCAAGGAATACATCGCCGCCGGCGACGCCTACCAGATCGTGCTCGCGCGTCGGCTCGACTGCCGACTGCCGGCCGACCCGTTCACCGTCTATCGAGCGCTGCGGACGATCAATCCGTCGCCGTATCTCTTCTTCCTGCGCCTGGGCAAGACGACGATCGTGGGCTCGTCGCCGGAGGTGCTGGTGCGCGTCGAGGGCGACCGGATCGAGGAGCGGCCGATCGCCGGCACCCATCCGCGCGGGGCGACCGAGGCGCAGGACCTCGCGATCGAGCAGCAGATGAAGACCGATCCCAAGGAGCGCGCCGAGCACGTGATGCTCGTGGACCTCGGCCGCAACGACGTCGGGCGCGTGGCGGAGCTGGGCTCGGTGAAGGTGACGGAGTTCATGGTGACCGAGCGTTACTCGCACGTCATGCACCTCGTGAGCCACGTCATCGGCAGGCTGCGCGCCGGCGCCGACGCCTTCGACGTGTTACGCGCATGCTTTCCGGCCGGCACCGTGTCGGGCGCCCCCAAGATCCGCGCGATGGAGATCATCGACGAGATCGAGCCGACGCGCCGCGGGCCGTACGCGGGGGCGGTGGGCTACGTGGCGTACTCCGGCAACCTCGACTCGTGCATCACGATCCGCACGATCGTCTGCCACGGCAACCGCGCCTCCGTCCAGGTCGGCGCGGGCATCGTCGCCGATTCCGATCCGAAGACCGAATGGCTGGAGACGTGCTCGAAGGCGCGCGGCCTGATCCTGGCCCTGCGCATGGCGGCGGCGGGGCCCCGCGCATGATCCTCGTCATCGACAACTACGACTCGTTCACCTACAACCTCGTGCAGTACCTCGGCGAGCTGGGCGCCGAACTGCGCGTGGTTCGCAACGACGCTGTCGACGCCGATGGCGTGGCGGCGCTCGCCCCCGAGCGCATCGTGATCTCGCCCGGTCCCGGTACGCCGGACGACGCGGGCGTGTCGCTGTCGCTCATCCGGCGGCTCGGCGAGCGCACGCCGATCCTCGGCGTGTGCCTCGGTCACCAGGCCATCGGCCAGGCGTTCGGGGGCACCGTCGCGCGCGCGAAGGCGCAGATGCACGGCAAGACGTCCGACATCCGGCATGACGGCCGCGGCGTCTTCGCCGGCCTGTCGAACCCGCTCACCGCCACCCGCTACCACTCGCTCGTGATCCTGCCCCACACGGTCCCTGCGGAACTCGAGGTCACGGCGTGGGCCGAGGACGGCGAGATCATGGGCGTGCGCCACCGCCGGTGGCCCGTCGAGGGCGTGCAGTTCCACCCGGAATCCATCCTCACGGTCGAGGGGAAGCGGCTGCTCGGCAACTTCCTGGGCAGGACCGCCGTCGCCCCGTGAGCGGTGACAGACCGGGCGAGGACGACCTCGTCCGGTTGATCCGCGGGCTCGTCCGCCGGCACGCGCCCGGCCTCCTGACCGGCGTCGGCGACGACTGCGCCGTTCTCGAGACGCGCGACGGCGCGGCGCTCCTGGCCACCACCGACCTCCTCGTGGAGGACGTGCACTTCCGCCGCCGCTGGGCGGAGCCCGCCGACATCGGCGCCAAGGCGATGGCCGTCAACGTCTCCGACATCGCGGCCATGGGTGGCACGCCGCGCTGGGCGCTCGTCGGCCTCGGCTGCCCCGAGGGCACCGCGGCCGACGAGATCGAGGCGTTCTACGAGGGCGCGCTGGCGGTGGCCGACGCTCATGGCGTCGCCATCGTCGGCGGCGATACCTCGGTGTCGCCTTCGGGATGGCTGGTGAGCGTCACGCTGCTCGGCGAGGCTGCCCGCCCGGTGCTGCGCTCGACGGCACGGCCGGGCAACGTCGTGGCGGTCACGGGCACGCTCGGCCGCGCCGCGGCAGGTCTGGCGGTCCTCGAGCGTGAGACGGCGCCGCGGGGCATCGACGCCGCCCTGCTCGACGACGTCACCGGCGCCCACCTGCGCCCGCGTCCGCGCGTGGACGAGGGGCGATGGCTGGCGGGCGCCGGCGGCGTGACGGCGATGATGGATCTCTCCGACGGTCTCGCCACCGACCTCGGACGGCTCGTGGCCGAGAGCGGCGCCGGCGCCCGCGTGGACGTGGAGCGCCTGCCGATCGCCGCCGCCACACGGGCCGTGGCCGAGGCGCTCGACGCCGATCCCGTCGATTGGGCCACCGGCGGGGGCGAAGACTACGAGCTGCTCGTCGTCTGCGAGCCGACCGCCTTCGCGCGCCTGCGCGATGGTCTGCCCGAGGCCACCGGCACGCTGCTCACCGCCGTCGGCGAGGTCGTGGCCGGGTCCGGCACGCGCTGGCTCGACGGCCGTGGCCGCGCGGTCGCGGTGGCGCCGGGGTTCGAGCACTTCCGTGGGTGACGGCCTCGTGCTGCAGCTGCTCCTGCTCGTGGCGCTGATCATCGGCTCCGGGCTGCTCTCCGGCGCCGAGGCCGCCTACTTCTCGCTCGGCCGCGCGCGCCTTCGCCGCATCGCGGCCGAACGGCCGGAGGGCGCGATGGCGCCGGTTGTCTCGAGGCCGCACGACCTGCTCGTCACGCTGCTCGTCGGCATCACGGTGATCAACATCGGCGCCTCCGCGCTCGCCACCCACGTGGCGCGCTTCCTGTTCGGTCCGCGCTGGGGGCTCCTCGTCGAGCTGATCGCGATGGTCATCCTGCTCACCACCTTCGGCGAGGTCCTGCCCATGACGCTCGCCGTCAAGTACCCGGAGCGCTTCCTCGCGCTCGTCGAGCGGCCCGTGCGCTGGCTCGAGGTGCTGCTGGCGCCGATCCGCGGCGTGCTCGCCGGCCTCACCATGCTGACGGTGCGGTTGCTGGGTCGCGGCGGCACGGCGCAGGCGGCGCTCAGTGAGGAGGAGCTGCGGACGCTGGTCGACGTGGGCGCGCGCGAGGGCGTGGTCGAGCGCGAAGAGCGCGAGATGATCCACAAGGTGTTCGAGCTCGAAGATACGCTCGTCCGCTCGGTGATGGTGCCGCGGACGGACATGTTCTGCCTCGACGTGGAGACGCCGGCTGCCGAGATCCTGCCCGCGCTGCGCGAGCAGCTGCACTCCCGCGTCCCGGTGTTCGAGGGCTCGATCGATGTGATCATCGGCGTGCTCTACGCCAAGGACCTGCTGCCCTACGTGAAGGGCCTGCCGCCCGACTTCGACCTCCGGGCGCGACTGCACCCGCCGTACTTCGTGCCCGAGTCCAAGCGCGCCGACGCGCTGCTGCAGGAGTTCCAGGCCAAGAAGCTGCACGTCGCCATCGTCGTGGACGAGTACGGCGGCACGGCGGGGCTGGTGACGCTGGAGGACCTGCTCGAGGAGCTGGTCGGCGAGATCTCCGACGAGTATGACGAGCCGGAGCGCCTGATCCAGAAGATCGACGCCCGCACCTACCGCGTGGCGGGCAAGCTGCCGGTGGACGACCTCAACGCCGCCACCGGGCTGGCCATCTCCAACGAGGCCTACGACACGGTGGGCGGCTGGGTGCTCGACCTCTTCGGCCGCGTGCCGCGCAAGGGCGAGCGCATGGAGACGCCGGAGCTGTCGGTTACCGTCGAGAAGGTCGAGCGCACACGCGTGATCGAGGTGGTGATCTCGCTGCGCACGCCGCAGTCCACGGAGGCGGCGGCGTGAGCCTCGTCTGGATTCCCGTCCTCTGCCTGCTGACCACGATGTTCTTCTCGGCCGCCGAGATGGCCTTCATCGCCGCCGACCGCCTGCGGCTGCGGCACCTCGCCGAGGAGGGCAGCCGGACGGCCGCCCGCTACCTGGAGGCCTTCCGCCATCCCGAGCGGATCCTGTCCACGGCCATGGTGGGCGTGACGATTTCGCACATCGTCGCCTCGTCGATCGCCACCGTCGTCTTGATCCCGGCGTACGGCGGCTGGGCGTGGCTGGTCGCCACGGCGGTGATCACCCCGGTCATGCTCGTGTTCGGCGAGATCATTCCCAAGGCCGTGGCGCGCGAGTGGGCCACGAGCCTCATCCTGCGCCTCTACCGGCCGTTGACGTGGGCCTCGAAGCTGTTGCTGCCGTTCGTCTTCATCGCCAACGCGATCGTCGCGGCGATGCTGCGTCTCGTCGGTGGGCCGGTGCCCGACACGCGGCACTTCGTCTCCCGCGAGGAGCTCAAGGCGCTCCTCGCCATGGAGCCGGGCGAGGCCGAGGTCACCACGCAGGAAGCCGAGATGATCGACAAGATCTTCGACCTCGGCGACACGACCGTGCGCGAGATCATGGTGCCGCTGGTCGAGGTGGCGATGCTGCCCGACACGTCGACGCCCGACGACGCCATCGCGCTCATCCAGCGACGGGGCTTCTCGCGCATCCCGATCTACGCGCAGCGCGAGACGAACATCGTCGGCGTGGTGGGCGCCAAGGACATCCTCGCCCGAGGCGGCGAGGCCATGACGCTGGCCCAGCTCATGCGCCCGCCCGTGTACGTTCCGGAGACCAAGCGGATCGACGACCTCCTGCGCGAGATGCAGCGCTCGCGCAACCACATGGCCGTGGTGGTGGACGAGTACGGAGGCTCGACGGGCGTGGTGACGCTCGAGGACATCCTCGAGGAGATCGTCGGCGAGATCCAGGACGAACACGACCGCGCGCCGGCCTCCGTGGAGCGACTGCCGGACGGCAGCTATCTGGTGGCCGCGCGCACGAACCTCGAGGAGCTCAACGAGGCGCTCGACTGGACCCTCCCCAAGCGCGACTACGAGACGGTGGCCGGCCTCGTGCTGGCGACGCTGCACCGCATCCCCCGCCGGGGCGAGGTCTTCCAGGTCGACGGGTATACCATCACCGTGCTCGAGGCCGACGAGCGGCACGTGACGGCGGTGAAGATCACGCCGCGCGTGACGTCGGCCTCTCGGCTCACCTCGTAACCAAAGGAGATCGGCATGGCAGGCACGATGGTGCAGTTCCCGTCGAATGGCGGCACGGCGTCCGGCTATCTCGCGACCCCACCGTCGGGCAAGGGGCCGGGGGTGCTCGTCATCCAGGAGTGGTGGGGCCTGGTCGGCCACATCAAGAAGGTCTGCGACCGGTTCGCCGCCGAGGGCTTCTCGGCGCTGGCGCCCGACCTGTACCACGGCAAGACGGCGGACGAGCCGGACACCGCGGGCAAGCTCTTCATGGCGCTCAACGTGGGCCAGGCGGAGAAGGACCTGCGCGGCGCCGACAAGTTCCTGGCCGGGCACTCGTCGACGGCGAAGCTCGGAGCCGTCGGCTTCTGCATGGGCGGCCAGCTGGCCCTGTTCACGGCGACGCTCAACCCGAACGTCGGCGCCAGCGTGAACTTCTACGGCATCCATCCGAACGTCAAGCCGGATTACTCGAAACTCTCCGGCCCGGTGCTCGGGTTCTTCGCCGAGAAGGACGGATTCGTCACACCGCAGGTGGCGAAGGAGACGGACGCGGCGATCAAGAAGGCAGGCAAGCCGTCGGAGATCCACATCTACCCGGGCGTGGATCACGGCTTCTTCAACGACGAACGGCCCGACGTGTACAACAAGGCGGCCGCCGACGACGCCTGGCGGCGCACGCTCGCGTTCTTCCGGCAGCATCTCAAGTAGTCTCGACATCTCGGCCGGGCCGGGGTCACGCCCGCCGTGATCCCGGCCAGCTCGACGGCACGCGCGTTGCACGACTCCGCGCGGGCATGCGTAGGAGGGACCCGCACCACAACGCAACGACGCTCGACGTCCTGGATCGTGTCCTCGACAACGGCGTCGTCGTCGAGCGGCGCGACCGGACGTCGGACACCCAGGCCGGCGTGTCGATCGTCGGCCTCCGGGTGTTCGGCGTGGACGCGCGCGTCGTGGTCACCGACCTCGACGACGACGCGCGCGCCCGTGCCCGGCCGATTCGCTGAACGCTACGCCGTCGCCCGGTGCACGAACCCGTAGCGGCGGTTGCTGCGCAGACCGCCGGCGGCCACGTACTCCGCCTTGATCGCGGCCACCTTGTCGCCCGTGATCTCGCCCAGCGCCGCGCGCTGGTTGATGCGGTACAGGCGTGCGGCGTTGCCGCTGAAGATCGCCGTCTTCACGGCTCCGTCGGCCGGTCCCAGCGCCGCGAAGTTGTGCTTGCGACGCATCTCGTCGGGAATTTCGAGCCGCCGCATCGCCTCGATCTGCCACTGCGGCGAGCCGTACCAGACGGAATCGGTGCCCCACAGCACGTGATCGGCACCGAGGCCGCGCACGAGCGTGCCCACCAGGGCCGCCGCCATCCTCGGATTCGCGACGGCGCAGGTGGCGAACGAGGTCCCGATCTCGCCGTAGACGTTGCTGACGCCGAACTTCCCGGGGATCTCGGCGAGGTCGGTGGCCCACTTGATGCGACCCGTCTGGTCGAACTCGGCCAGTGCCGCGTCCGGTGGCTCGAGGAACGCGCGGAGCGCCGAATGGTAGATCACGAAGTTGATCTGCGGCCAGTCCTTGGCGGCCTTGCCGAGATCGTCCACCGTCGCGTACTGCCAGACGTTGGGCCACGACTTCTCGTAGTCGAGCGGCAGCAGGCCCTTGTGGATGCACACGGTGTTGATCCCGGACTTCGCGATCTTCTCGTAGAACGGGTACATCAGCTTCGTATCGTCGAGCCGCCAGTACGAGCCTGCCTTCGACGGAAAGAGCGGGTCCCCGATCGTGTAACCCTTCCAGCTGTCCGGCTTCAGCTCGGCGATCGCGCGGTCCACCTCGCCCATCCAGCCGCTCTTCTTGGGCGTGAAGACGGCGTGGGCCAGCATCCGCCGCGAGTCGGCGATGCGATTGATGGCGCCACGCCCGGCCGCAATCTGGTCATTGGTCAGCAGGTCCCAGGTCTGGTCGTCGAACGGCGCGCCCGAGAGGAGCGCCACTTTCGTGTCGCTGTCCACGAAGATCTCGCGCACGTAATTCTCGAACTTGTAGCGCGCGAGGTCATTCTCACCGGCGAGCGCGGGGTTCCAGTTCTTCTTGGCGTACTTCGCGAGGTCGAGCAGCCCC
>Ga0209577_10007333_pt1 | contig 10148 bp, 10 predicted proteins | sample GraSoiAngelo_109_FD_185874 | JGI IMG/M metagenome (GOLD analysis project Ga0209577, IMG submission 185874) | Grasslands soil microbial communities from the Angelo Coastal Reserve, California, USA - 14_0903_12_20cm (SPAdes) (version 2) | ecosystem: Environmental > Terrestrial > Soil > Grasslands...
CGCGAGGATTTCGTCAAACGCGTTGAAGAGATCACGGAAGGCAAGAAGGTGCCGGTGGTCTATGATTCCGTCGGCAAGGACACCTTCCTGAAGTCGCTCGACTGCCTGGCGCCGCTCGGAGTCGTGGCGCTGTTCGGCCAGTCTTCCGGCAACGTCGAGCCGCTCAACCTTGGCCTGCTCGCGCAGAAGGGATCGCTCTACGTCACCCGCCCGACGCTCGTTACTTATGCCGCCAAGCGCGAAAACCTCGTCGCCATGGCCAAAGAGCTGTTCGAGGTGGTGCAGTCAGGCGCGGTAAAGATCGAGGTCCACCAGACCTATCCGTTAAAGGACGCCGCCAAGGCGCACGCCGATCTTGCCGCGCGCAAGACCACTGGATCGACGGTTCTGACGGTCTGATGCTCTCCGTCGCAAGCGCGTTGCCGGCTTAAGCGGGCGACGGCTGAACCGTCCTTACTCCGCGCCGGCCGGGGCGCGCTCCAACGCATCGTCGTGGCCGAGCGTCAGTACGGTGCCCATCGCGACGATGCCGAGCCCGGCGAGCAGCAGCAGGCCGCCGGTATAGCTGCCGGTGTGGTCCCTGATCCAGCCCATCGCAAACGGCCCGGCGAAACCCGCGAGATTGCCGATCGAGTTGATCACGGCGATGCCGGCTGCAGCCGCGGCGCCGGAGAGGAAGGCCGTGGGCAATGTCCAGAATACCGGCAGGCAGGCGAAGATGCCAAAGCCGGCCACGCAAAGTGCGATCATCTTTAACGAGGGATCATCGAGCACTGTGGAGACGGCGATGCCGGCCGCGGCGAGGAACAACGGCATAGCGGTATGGAGCCGCCGTTCGGCGACGCGATCCGAACGCCGGCCCCACCATACCATGCCGACCACGCCGACAACGTAAGGCGTCGCGGAGACCACGGTGGTGAGAAACGTGTTGAGGCCGAACGCCTTGACAATCTGCGGCAAGAAGAAACTCAGACCGTAATTCGTCGCCACGGCGCCGAAATATACCAGGCTCAGTCCGAGTACCCGCGGGTTCACCAGCGACTCCGCGACGGTGTAGCTGCGCACCGCCAGACGCTGGCGCTGCTCCAGCGCCAGTCGCTCGGCGAGCCAGCTGCGCTCGTCGGGCGCGAGCCACGTCGCATCGGCCGGACGGTCAGTCAGATAGAAAAATACCACGCCTGCCAGGAGGATCGCTGGCACCGCCTCGAGGACGAACAGCCATTGCCAACCGGCGAGTCCGAGTCCGCCATGAAGTTAGAGCAGTACGCCGGAGACCGGCCCGCCGATCACGGTCGAGAGCGGGATGGCGGCCATGAAATAGCCGACGATCCGGGCGCGATATTCGGCCGGAAACCACAGCGTCAAGTAAAAGATGATGCCAGGGAAGAAGCCGGCTTCGGCCGCGCCGAGCAAGACACGGATCAGATAGAAGCTGTTCTCGTTGCCCCAGCCGGTGGCGCGGGCGATGTCTGGAATAAATGCCATCAGGCCGGAGAGAATTCCCCAACTCAGCATGATGCGGGCGATCCATTTGCGGGCGCCGAAACGCTCCAGCAGCAGGTTGGACGGCACTTCGAAGATGAAATAGGCGATGAAGAAGATACCGGCGCCGAAGCCGAACGCAGTTTGCGACAGGCCAAGATCCTGGTTCATCGTCAGCGCGGCAAAGCTGACATTGACCCGGTCGAGGTATGCGACGAAGTAGCAGACGATGAGGAATGGTACGAGGCGCCTGGAGACTTTCGCGAGGGTGCGGATTTCTACTTCATGCATAACACGGCGGCCTGGCAAATTGTTTAAGGCTGGTCGCAAGGCGGCGCGGACACCGCCTTGCGATGAGGTTCACCATCGGGCCATCGATAAGAGATGGCGGACTATTCCGGGGACGGCTGCATGGTGGTGGCGCCGGACATGCGTTCGCGGGGCGGGCTGTTGGTCGGACGCGGCCGGCTGGCCAGATGACGCCTCGCGGGCCGGCCCGATCGCCTCGAACTGTGCCTTCTGCTCGTCACTCAATTTGCCATAGAAGTCGTCAAGCGCCGCGCGCACATTTTTGACTGCCTGCAGCATGGTTTCGAGTCGCTTGGCGATCGCCTCGAGCCGCGCCGGCGGCGTGATCGGTTCACTGGTCGGACAGGACGCCTTGAGCATTTCCGCGGCGTTTGCGCTGGCCTGCTGTAGCGCCGTAAGGCTCGCGCGTTGCGCTTCGGTCGGGTGAACCTTGGCGTCGATTTCCGCCGCCGGCCACTCCGGCACACTCGCTTGTGCAGACTGGCAGCTTTGCAGGAGCGAGCCGCTGCTAGTGTTGGCCTGCTGCTGTTGCTGTACCAGCGCGTTGAGCCGGGCTCGCTGTTCATCATTCAGCAGGTCGTAAAACTTCTGCAGTGCCGGTTGGACTGTGTCGACCGCCGATATCATCGCCTCGATCCGCTGTTGCATGGCTGCGATTCGATCCGGCGCCGTCAGTGATACCTGGGTTGGACACGCGCCCTTGATCTCCTTCGCCGCCTTCGCTGAAGCATTGGCAAGTTCGTCCAGCGCTTCACGCTGGGCCTCGTTCGGCTGAATGATCTGCTGGATCTGGTCGATCGGAAGGCCTGCGATCTCGCGGCTGTCGTCACCGCACAATGGCGCTAACTGGCTCGCCGCTGGAGCCGCGCTAGCCCGCGCTCGTCCAACGGTGGCCCGAGAGCCTGCAGCATATCCGCCCCCGCCCGAAGGCAGATAAGCTAGCTGGTCCTCATAACCGTAAGGGGCAAATACGCCGGCATAGATGTCTTGGTAGCCGTAATCCCAGAATAGGGGATCATAGCCATAGCCCCACAAGGTATAATCATAGATGTCATAGTAGGCGAGCGGCCAGAACAGCGGCCCGACCCAGCCGAACCCGCCGTGGCGATGCCGCCACCATCCGCCGCCGCCGTGGCCCTCACGCCACCCCGCCGTGGCCGCGCTCGCAAGAAGTTGCGTGCGGGCGTTTGGGCTGCGAAGCGCGGTTGGATTGTGCAGCGCGGCGGTGGCCGATCGCGAGTTCATGACATTCCGCACCGCGTTCGATTTTACGATCGCGGCCCGGTTCATGGTCGCAGTCCGATTCGGGCCGATGCTTGCGTTGACATTCCGGGCGTTTCGGTTGATCGCGGCGTTGGATCGCGTGATCGCGGCTGATCGGGTGATCGGCGTATTGGTCCTCAGTGCTGCAGCGCGGCTGGCGCTACGGCCCACGCCGCTGCGAGCCGCAAACGAGCGCTGGCCGCGGAAGGCGGGGCCGCCGCCCCGCGCCTCGACTGAACGCTGACCGCGGAAAGCGGGACGCCCCGCGAAGTGTGAGACCGCCGGCCTGCCGGCGAAGCGAGGTGCGGCGCCTACACGCGGCGCTCCGCCGAAATGCGGTCCGCCGCCGCGCATGGCCCCTATAGCCGGCCCGCCACCAACATGAGGCGCGCCGCCGATGTGCATTCCTCCTCCGCCCCCGAAATGCGGTCCGCCACCGCCGCCGCCGAAATGCGGTCCGCCACCGCCGCCACCGAAATGCGGTGCGCCACCACCGCCACCGCCACCGATGTGAACTCCGCCCCCTCCGCCTCCGCCTCCACCACCCCTTCCGGGCGGCGCGGCGTAGGCGGCTCCCGCGAGAACGGCGATCACGGCAACAACGGCGAAATTTTTGATGGCTGCGAAAGCTTTGACGTTTGACATGGCACCCTCGGGCGCCCCCCGCGGATTCTCGACGAGTAACTCAACTCAATCGGATGGCGACATAACCCTCGCGGGGTGCCAAAGTTCCCGCCACACCGCGCCGATAGTTTCAGGACAAAAGGGACGGAGTGCGTTGCAATAGAGATCGCTGGCCTCTCGGGGAGATTGACGTATCGGTCGCGCGCGTCATCCGTAAAGTTACAGCGCCTCGTGCTTTCGCAAATCCCGGGCGTGATCGAGTTTTCCGGCCTCCATGCCGGCTTCATTCGTCGCGATGTCGGGAAGGGCGGCCTCGCTGAGGATGTCGGCGGTGATATCCTCGACCGAGCTATCGGCGATCTCATGGATGAAGCTGACATTCTTGTATTCGCCGGATGCTACGCGCGAAATCACTTCGCGCCTTGTGATCTCGGGATCGACCACGGCTTCGCGGCCGCGCCGTCCATAGTCGATCATCACGACGAAATATTGCAAGTGGGCCACCTTCAGGTCTCTGAAGGTAGTATTTCTGAAAATCAGAAATTAGTCAAGGTGTGATTCTGAAAATCAGAAAAAATGGATCGCCGGACCGTACCGGTCGCGGGCGTTGCCAGAATCAGCCGGGCGCTGGCCTGCGCCGGCGTGACCCTCATTTGTCCGGAGCCCGCCCGCCATGCGCTTTTGCCGCCTTTCGCGCGCGACCGGCCGCCTTGCTCCGCAAACGCTCGATTTGGCCGCGTGGCAGCGTGACGCAGATTTCCCCGATCCATTCCAGCTTTACGCCACTGATTGGCTTGGCGTTGAAGCTGGTCAGGTTGACGAGACTTGCGGATTTGCCGCGCTCGATGGTTTTCAGGTAGCGCTCGCCGGTCTTCAGGCGCACCGCGGCCTCTTCGCCGTAGAAGCTCGCCAATGGATGACGCTGCTCGCGGTATACCACAATGACGTCGCCGTTTTCGTACTTTGGCAGCATGGAATCGCCGGCCACCTCAAAGGCAATAGTTTCCTCCGCAATAGGGAAGGGCAGTTCAACCTCGCCGAGGCCTTCCGGCGGCACCTGCTCGTGCTCCGGCTCGATCGAGGCGCCGGCGCCGACGCGGCCCATGATCGGCACCGAGTTTAGCTCCAGATATTCGATAATGGGCGTGATTTCCGAGGCCTTGATCAGGCGCAGCCCGGACAGAATCTCCGAAACCGCGCCCGGGCGCACGCCCATCGCCTGCGCCAGACCGCCCTTGGTCTTGCCCGGCTTCGCCAGTCCCCGCTCGATCATGGCGACATCCAGCATGGCCGCTATCTCTTTCGAATTTCCGAAACCATAGCAATTCCGATTATCAGAAATCAAGCTTGACTTTGATTTCGGAATATCAGAAATTAATTCGCCTGGGTGGAATCAGCTGATCTGAAATCCCGCCCCGCACAAAGGCAAACAATCATGCAAGCGACCAACTGGGCGCCGGAGCATTGCGATGCGCTGCGCGAATATCTCGCCAAGGGCATGTCCTATTCGGAGATTGCCGGCGCGCTCAACGCGAAATTTGGAACCGACTATAGCCGCAACGCCGCGATCGGCCGCGGCAGGCGCATGGGGCTTGCCGGTCCAGACCAGCCCAAAGAGCCACATAGAGTGCCGCAGAAGACGAGCACGCCGCAGCCGCGTAGATCGCGCGAGCGCCGCGCTGCCAAGCCGGTGCCGCCCAAACCGGCGCCGGTATGCGTCGAGCCGGTCAAACTGCGTTGCGTCGGTATCAAGCCGCGCCTGCTTTCGCTTGTCGATCTCGAGCGAGGCGATTGCCGTTATCCCTATGGCGGCGACAGGGAGGGCGAGGCCATTGCTTTCTGCGGCCATCCCACGCGCGAAGGCTCGAGCTATTGCACGGCGCATTTTCATCTGACGCGCGGCCCAGGCGACGCGTCGGAACGCTCAGCCGGTCCGGTGATGCTGCGGTTGGTCGAGGCGGCTTAGCCGCTGCTGAGCTTAAAGCGACGGCATGGGAGTATCGAGATGGCACGCGCCAAACGCAACAAATCCTACAGGTTGACAAAAGTGCATGACCGGCGCTCCCGTGATCTGCCGCTCAATGCCGAAGTGGCGGCGATTGAAGTCGACGATCCGCTGGCGCTGGAGCCGGGCGAGAAGATCGTCGCCCTGCGCTCGATCCGCAACGATCCGTTGGGCCGGCTGCATTCGCATCGCCAGATCGACGAGGCCCAGTACCAGGGCGGGCGCGCGTTCCAGAACGATTGGGAAAAGGCCGAGCGTGGCCCGCAAGCCGTCGATCCCACACGCGAATATGTTGATGGCGTGCAGAAGCGGGAGCCGATCACCGAAGGCCAGCGCAAGGCGGTGCTGCGGCTGGGCCGGGTCGAGCGCGAGCTTGGCGCCGATGGAGCGGCGCTGGTGCACGAGGTGCTGGTCATGGGGCTCTCGATGGAGCAGGTCGGCCAGCGCCGCAACTTGCGGACCCAGCGCTGGCGCGATTATTTCGGCCGGCGGTTCGGTGAATGTCTCGACCGGCTGGCGCTGATCTACGGCTTTGCGACGGAGCGGCGGTAGAGCGCCGGCGCACCGCGCAAGATGCGCCGTCGAAACGATGCACCGTGCGCGGATGCGATTTATGGCCTTCGCGCCCGCATGGCGTCAGTGCCGTTGCGAGCTCGCTGTGGAATCCTGATGGGTCTCTCCGGAATGTGTCGCATCATATTGCAGCCACAGCTCCAGCAAGGCGAAGAAAATCACCACCGCGCCGATGCCGATGCTGTAGTGCATGGCGCGCGTGTGGGCGAACCCAAGTGCCCACGGAGAAATGATCAGCCAAAGCCCAACGGCAACGTTGGCCCACTCTTCCCAATTGGCGTAGGCGGCAATCGCTGCGAGCGATATCGCAGCAACCACAGCGCCTCCGGCCCACAGATCTATCCTCGCTGCGCCGTTACTCAACTTGAACAGCCAGGGAGACGCCAGTAGGAATGCGGCAAGCAGCAGATTATATAGGTCAAGGACGGATTCACGTCGCCATGTTCTCTTCATGGGGACCTCCCGCAGGTCTTCTTGACTAAATCAGCGGAGAAACGCCACGGGTACTGAAGGGGTTCCGCGCGAGCTGGACGCCGCCGGTAGACTTTGGATGAATGAACGCACGCGAGCCGCGGCCGAAATCGTCAGAATGGACCGGCGCTGAAGTTGAGCGGTTGCACCACGTCGTAGGACGCTTTCGTCAGTGGCACAGCGTAATTGACCGTCAGCGCGCCGAACGGGGAAGCCCAGGTCAGGCCGACACCGACCGAAGAGCGCACCACGTTGGCGTTCGCCACCTGCAACGATTGCGCCGAGCCCGGAAATGCCGTCGGTCCGCTGTAGCGGAATACGCTGCCGGCATCGACAAAGGCGGAGGCCCTCAGACCATATTCCTGCGGTATGCCCGGAATTGCGCTCTGCAATTCCGCCGTCGTTGCCCAATACATGCTGCCGCCGACATTATCCATGGTGGTGCCGGGCGTGAGATCGCGTGGGCCGAACCCGTTGGGCGCAAAGCCTCGCACCATGCTCGGGCCGCCGAAGAAGCTGTTGGTCAGCGGCACCTGCTGTCCGCCCCAACCGGTGATGTAGCCGCCCTGGCCACGGACCATTCCAACCAGGTCGTTGCCGAGCGACTGATAGTAGCGCGCGTCCTCGCTGGTTCGCAGGAACTTCACGTCGCCACCAAGGCCCGCGAGATCCTGCCTGAGCTGCGAATTGATGCCGTTGGTCGGGCTCTTGGTATTATCGAGCGTAGAGTAGGTGACGGTATCGCCGACGGCCGAGACCCATTGCGGCCCGGCCGCCGCCGCCTGCCGGATCGGCAATGACGCTATCGTAGCCAGCGTCGGATCGAGCGTGACGTTCTGATTATAGATCGAATAGCGCCACTGCACGTTGGTCTGTTCGTTGAGCGGCGTGCCGACCAAGAACGTAGCGCCATAGGTATCGACGCCATAGGATTGGTAGCTGTTCGCAACCGATTGCTTGCCGAACAGGTCGATGCCCGCCGAAATACGGTTGCCGAAGAAGGAGGGGTCGGTGGCCGACAGGTCGATGCCGCGCGCGTATTGGCCATAGCTGAAGGTGGTCTGCACGGTATCGCCGGTGCCGTAGAAATTGCGATCGCCCAGCTTGAGCTCGCCGAGCCATCCATCAGTCGTCGAATAACCGCCGGCAATGTTGAAGTCGCCGGTCGCCTGGTCCGCGGCCTCGACATCGAGCACGACGCGATCGGACGCCGAGCCCGGTTTAGTCGATATCGTGACCGTCTTAAAGTAGTTCAAGTTCTTCAGCCGCCGCTCCGCCCGGTCGATCAACGTCTTGTTGTAGGCGTCGCCTTCGCCGAAATCGAATTCACGGCGGATCACATAGTCGCGGGTGCGGGTATTGCCGTGGATTTCGATGCGCTCGACATAGGTTCGCTGTCCTTCGTCGATCACGAATGCGACGTCGGTGCGCAGTGCTATGGCGTCGCGCGTGATGCGCGGCACGGCATGTGCGAAGGGATAACCGAGCTTCGCCATTTCGAGGGCTAGTGCCTCAGTGGTCTTGTCCAGCGCGCTGCCGTCGAAAACCGCGCCTTTGCGCGCGAGCAACAGACGCCGCAGCTTCTCGACATCCATTCCCGGCACGTTGCAGTTGATGCTGATGTCGCCGAAATGATAAGGCTGACCCTCGTCGATCGAAAACGTGAGCGTGAATCCTTTGGTCGCGGGGTCGTATTCGGCGCGCGCGTCGGTGACGGTCGCATCGGCGTAGCCGTGGTTGCGATAATAGAGCCGCAGTTGCTCGCGATCTTCCGCGATACGGTCGGGGTCATAGACATCGCCGCCGATCAAAAAGCTCAGCATGTTGGTTGCGGAGGTCTTGATCACGGCGGCGAGCTGGCGCTTGCCGAACACGTGATTGCCGACGAAATTGATCTGCCGCACCGTGATCTTCTTGCCTTCGGTGATGGTGAAGACGAGATCGACGCGGTCGCCTCCGCGATCGATGATTTCCGGCACCACGCCGACATCATCGCGCCCGACGTGCCGGTAGGCTTCCATGATGCGGCCGACGTCGGCCTGCACCGTGGCGCGCTGCAGCGAGCCGCGTGCCTTGGACTGCACCACGCCGGCAAGTTCGGCGTCCTTGATTTTCTTGTTGCCTTCGAACGCGACGCGGTCGAGCAGCTTTGCTTCGGTCAGGTGGACCACCACTTTGTCGCCCATCCGGTCAATCGTCACTTTGTCGAATAGTCCGGTTGCGATCAACGCTTTCAGCGCGGCATCGAGCGAGGCGGCATCGAGTTGTTTGCCCGGCCAGGCATGGAAATACGAACGCACGGTGTCGGCTTCGACCCGCCGATTGCCTTCCACAACGATAGTCTCGCGCGCTGCCGTGGCGTCGTCGGAGGCCAACGCCGGCGCAACAAGGAGCGCTGATGCCGCGAGTAGCAGCGCGCTGACCATTCGGCCCCCGCGGTATCGCCGGAGCCGCGCCTTGCAATTTGTCGTCACGTCCCGCCTGTCCCATAAGGCCTTTTGAGGCAAGGATCGAATTGTCCGCGCAGGGCGAAAGAATGTCGGACCTGGGGTCAGTTGCGGGCCAATTATCAGCACCGCCACAATCGTTAACACCGCCACAATTTCGACGCGGTGCCGAACCGCCCGCTCCCTGAATCGTTCGTATAGCCGCTTTAAATGCTGGCTAGCCAAGGACATAAGGAAAGGTTCGTGGATCCTCGATCCGCGAGCCGCGTATCGCCGTGGGAGCATCACATGCGTCGCGTAGCCCTCGTCGCTATTTTATTCGCGCTGGTCATCCCCGCGCGTGCCGCAGTCACGCCGGAAATCGACCCGCGCGCGTCGCTTAGTGTGGTCCAGCAGTGGATCTACAACTACCGCGCCAAACCCGATTACGCCCATGTGCCTGCGGCGGTGCGGGTGCTGTTTCATTCGCAAACATTCAAGGAGCCGGAGAATGCTGGCATCTATCTCGGCTTCATCGCCGGTGCGATCGGATCGAACCCCGCGAAGGCCGAGCAGCTCATCGACAGCTTCCTTCCCGTGCCCCCGGAAGACGAATGGGTGATCGTCCGCGCCATCGCCTATTCGGGGCTGCCCGACTGGCGGAATTTGTTGCGCAGGATAGCGCCTAAAATGCCGGGGCGCAGGGTGATGATCGACAGCTACCTTGCCGGCTCGCTGCCGACGTTGACCGACATCCCGCTCGAGGAAACCAAGCCCGGGATGATGGACAAGCTGCGCGGCGTCTTCACCAAAAATCCTTTTGCCAAGGAAGAGAAGAAGCTGAATACGGTCGTTACTTATGCCGGAAACCAGGATCTTCTGGATACGCTTTGGGGCTATTACTTCGCGACCGGCTCGCACCTGCCAATCCTGCGCATCATGCAGATGCTGCCTTGGTCGAAAAGCCGCGACACCGTTGACAAGCTGACTGTCGG
>Ga0209577_10007336_pt1 | contig 10145 bp, 8 predicted proteins | sample GraSoiAngelo_109_FD_185874 | JGI IMG/M metagenome (GOLD analysis project Ga0209577, IMG submission 185874) | Grasslands soil microbial communities from the Angelo Coastal Reserve, California, USA - 14_0903_12_20cm (SPAdes) (version 2) | ecosystem: Environmental > Terrestrial > Soil > Grasslands ...
ATCATGAGCTGCATAACGACGCTCGCCTGCCAGTACTGCCAGCCCTTGAAAAGACCGCTCGGCAGCGTCGTGCCGGTGTTCTGGTTCGTGCCGAAGCCGTAGACGGGTCCCGAGGTGCACATGGCGCCGTTGACGGTCGGCGTGCAGTACCCGCCGGCGGCAGGGCTGCCCTTGGTGTATCGGCTGTAGTCGATGCGAACGCCGTACCCAGAGACGGGCTGGTTGGTCGCGATCGTGACGAGCGGGATGACAGGGCTGACGAGGGTGATGGCGGGCGGCGCCGGAACCACCGTCGACGTGGGGTCGGCGTCTGTCGGGAAGAGGAAACCGTAGACATACGCGCCCAGGAGCAGGACGAACGCGGCACCGTAAGCCGCGACGGTCGCCGGCAGCGTTCGCCGGAACAGCGACGAGAACGCGATGCCGATGAAACCGAGGGTCAGCGCCGTCGCCCCTGTGACCGCGAATGCATAAACCACCTGGTCCAGCTCGATCCCGCCGAGAAGGAAGACGAGGCTGAACAGCGGGATGGAGAGGATGAGGAGAAGGACGACGAACGACATCGAGGCAAGCAGCTTGCCCCAAAGGATCGAGAAGGGCGCGAGCGGGGTGACGAAGAGCAGGTCGAGCGTCTGCCGCTCGCGTTCGCTGCTGATCGCGCCTGCCGTGAGCGCGGGCGTGATGAAACCCAGCAGCGCGACCTGGAAGACGATCAAGAACATGAAGAGGTACATGCCGTAGTTGGTGCCCGAGCCGCCGAGGCCGAGCGTGTTGCCCGTCATCGCCGCGAACACGGCCCAGCCGAGGCCACCTAGCAGGACGACGTAGAGCGTGATCGCGAACGGGGAGCGCCATGTGCGCATCCGCGTGCGGTACTCCTTGGCCACGATCGGGTTCCAGAGCGCTCGCGCGACCGGGTTCATCCGACCTCCTCCGAGGTCGCCTTGAGGAATGCATCCTCCAGGCCGCCGTCCACCGGCGTGAAGCTCGACACGCGGATGCCCGCCCCCGTCAGCGCGATCAGGATGTCCGAGGCCGTCCTTTCGTCGCCGTCGTACTCGGCTTCGATCGAGCCGTTCACGGCTTCCACGTGCCTGATCGATGCCAAGGGCGTGAGGATCTCGATCGCCGCGTCCTTCTCGTCGAGCACGTTGATGCGAAGCCGGCGCCCGCTGGTGAGGCGCGCGATCACCTCACGCACCGACCCCGTGGCGCGCATGCGGCCGTGGTCGATGATGCCGATCATCGTGCAGAGCTCTGTGAGCTCCGGGAGGATGTGGCTCGAGATGATGATCGTCTTACCCATGCCCTGCAGCTCTTTGAGGATCTCGCGCATCTCGACCCGCGCGCGCGGGTCAAGGCCTGAGGCGGGTTCGTCGAGCAGCAGGACGGCGGGGTCGTGCACCAGCGCGCGCGCCAGGCACGCGCGTTGTTTCAGGCCGCGGGAAAGAGTGTCGACCAGCTGGTTCTTGCGCTCCGTCATGCCGACCAGCGCGAGCAGGTCCTCGACGATCTTCTGACGCCGGCTCTTGGGCTGCCGGTAGCAGGCGGCGTAAAAGTCGAGGTATTCGGCGAGCGTGAGCTGGTCGTAGACGCCGAAGAAATCGGGCATGTATCCGATCCGGGTGTGCACCTTCTCGCGTTCTTTCGTCACATCGGCGCCGTCGATGTAGGCCTTGCCATCGGTGGGCTCGAGCAGCGCTGCCAGGATGCGAAGGGTCGTGGTCTTGCCGGCGCCGTTCGGTCCCACGAAACCGAAGATCTCTCGCTCCGGCACCTCGAAGGAGACATGGTCGAGGGCGGCGCGTTTGCCGTAGACCTTGGTCAGGTTTTGAACAGCGATCATGCAACGCCACCTGAGAGGGACAGCCACGTCGAGGAGAAGCTGCCGTCAGAGCTCAACTTGAAACGGACCTCCCCGGTCTTCGGGTTGACCGCGGAGTCGGGGATCGGCGTCGAGATGTTGTCCTGGTAGGCGATGTCGACCCAGGTCGAGCTGCTCCAATCCCACACCTTTCCCTTCACCAACCCCGCTGTGCCGATCGGGGCCATCGCACCCTTGGCTCCGAAGGGGTTGCTGCTTTCGATCGCCGCGCCCGTGAGGTGCTTGCCTGTCGCCAGCGTGGGCGCGAACGAATAGGTGATCGAGCCACCCTGGGCCGCGATGAGACCCGGCATGCCTCCCTGGCTGACGTCGGCGTCGATGTCGACCATGCGACCCGCGACCACCGACGACGGGAAGTTTCCGCTGATCGGGCCGAGAGGCAGCGGCATCACGACCGCGTTCTCAGAATAGGTGCGCGGACGTCCTCCGTTGACGGTGACCGATTGGAAGGGCTGGTTGGTCCACAGCACCACGGTCGGCACCGAAAAGGATGATGTGACGGGACCGTAGTTGCCCATCAGCGCCGACAGCACGGCGCTCCGCATCTCATTCTCGCGTTCGAGGTCGGATGCATTGTTCAGCGGGTTTCCGTTGAAGGCGTTGGGGTAGGCGGTGACGAAGATCGGCTGCCCTCCAAGGGTGTTGCCGCCCACCACCTGGTAGCTGAAGGACACGCTTCCGTTCGGTCCGAGCTCGCCGAGCTTCTGAAAAGAGTTGGCGGAAAACACGATGCCGTCGGTGAAATGAAGAGTGGAAAGGTTGCGGACGGTCCCGGTGAGCTTGCCGGCGTCGAAGCGGGTCGTCCCCGTCAGCTGCGGACCGGCCACGATTCCTTCGTTGGCGAACCCGCGCAGCGTGAACGCGCTCATCCGCGGAAGTGTGACGGCCTGGGTGGTCGTGTTCACGCGCATCGCGCCGAAGTTAGGGTCGTTCATCGAGCCTGAGTAGTAGTAGATCGGGCTCACCATCCTGTGCCCAGCGCCGAGACCAACCTCATAGTCGCCGCGCGATGGGGTGAGGATGCCGGTGTACTCCTCCTGATACGCGCGCTCCCAGCCCTGTTGCACGTGGACGATCGAGATCTCGTTCGCGAGCACCGCGGTGCCTTTGGTGGCCACGCTTGCGCCGTACGCCCCGGCGGAGCCCACCAGCGCGATCGCAGGCACGGTGATCCACGCCAGGGCGCGCCGGTTGAGCGCCCGGAGCACGAAATAGTTGACCGGTCCCACCAGGAGCACGTACACGAGCACCAACGTGCCGATGAGCCACCAGGCGGGCAGCCCGAGGGAGGGCAGGTTGCCGAGCACGTTCGTCAACGCCCCGCCCTTGTTCGCGATCGAGGTGCTGGAGCCGAACTTGGTCATGACGGGTCCGCCGGGTGAGTTGCCGTTGCTGTTGCCATAAGTCGCCCGGACGAGGGCCTGGCGGAGGAGCGAGGCGGTACCGCTCCAGGCGGTGATCGAACCCTGCGTCCAATCGAAGGTCGCCATCTCCACCACGCCTCCACCGACCGACGACTCCACCAGCAGAGGCGTGCTGCCTTCAGCCAGCCAGACCGTGCTGTCCGCGGTCACAACGCCGGTCGCGACCTCGACCCGCCCCGGGCCGAGCGCGCTCGCAGAGGCCAGGACCATCGATCCCATCAGCTGCATCGGTAGCACGGCCGCCGGCAGGCCGGCCACCGTCTTGTGCCACGAGCCTCCGGTCCCCAGCAAAAGCGCCCCGCCCTGCATCACGTAATCGATGAGTGCGTTGCGCTGGGCTCCAGTCAAGGTGTCGGTGGCGAAGTCGTCGATGACGAGGAGGTCGAAGGCCCGGAGCACGGGCGCCGAATCGGAGAGCTCAGCGGGGGTGAGATGGACGACCAGCGGGGAGAGACCGGCCCGGACGATGGCGAGGCTGTCCAGCGCCGATGGCTGGTCGGAGATGACGCCGGCCATCAGGCCCGAGTAAGTGTTGGAGACGCTCGTCTCCTGGCTCGCCACCACGTGTCCGTCCTGGACCACACGCACGGCCACCGTCCCGGGGACGTCCTGGGTCACATAGGTCCGGACGTGCTTGGTGGCGCCGCTCGCCAGGCTGATCGGGGTCTGGTAGGTCGCCGCGCCGAGGGGCGGACCTCCGTTGCCGGTGCTGTTGTTGGCCTGGACTTCAAGCGTGCCGTCAACCGCCGGGCCGGAGTTGGTGAGGTCGACCGTGACCGGCACCCACTGGCCGAGCTTGACCGTGTTGTGGTAGCCGACCTGGACGGTGATCTGGAGCGGTGTGGCGGCGGCCTCAGACACGAGCGCCGTCGAGCCGGCGCCCAGCACCGCCGCGAAACACGCGGCGCCCGCCCTGACAGCCAAACGCCGCCCGCAGCCTGCCATTCAAACCTCTACAACGACGGGGGGCTGAAATGGTAATACGTGGGCCGACTAACTACGCGCCCGGCTGCCGCTACATAGATAAGGACGTAGGCCCGGTCACTTCTCCTTGTAGGCGGGCAGGGCTTGGGCGTCGCTGGGCCCAAGGTCTGTGACCACGCGCCGCGTGGTGATCCTGGTGATCCGGCGGGCGGGAATCTCCACCTTCTCGCCGCCTGGCTTTCGCTTCAGGACGATTCCGTGAAAGATGTCCTCGTCGTCATCGGCAAGCAGCGTTTCCGCCGTCCCGATCTCGGCCCCGTCCGCGCCGACGACCGGCGCGTGCCGCGGCATGGCCCGCCATGCGACAGAAGTCTCGTCCTCGAACATGCGGTCGCCTACCACTGTACCGGCGAGGGAGGCACGCGCGGATCTCGACCGGGCCTCCCCAAGCGTTCAAGATTGTGTGATGACCAACTACAGCCCCCTCCTGGCCCTGTTCGTCCTGGCGCCGCGATTGCGTCGCGCGTCGAACCGCGCGGTGAGCATTTACCTGCCCGCGCGTTCGGAGGGCTATGACGCTCGGTTTTACGACATCGAGTTTCGGGATCTGCTCCATCGTTACAAGGACCGGCTGAGTGAGAAAGACCGCGAGCTGATGGAGTACGAGCTGCGCCGGCTTCGTCACCACGTCGCCGTGGTGCGGCCGGCGGGATGCCCGGCGTTCGCCGGTTTTGCCGACGAACCGCATGGAGTGCTGGAGCTGATCAAGCTGCACGATCTCGTCGATGAGAGGCTGGAAGTCGGCGAGCTGCTGCTCGCGCCCATGCTCCGCCAGCTGGAGCATTACCCGCCCGCCTTGATCGCGGTCGTGGACAAGGAGCACGCCAAGACGTTCGGGGCGATCCTCGACGAGATCATCCCTCTACAGCATGTGAACGGGACCGAGGTCAGGCACTCTCGAGCCGGCGGCACGTCCGCGCCAAGCAACCAGCGCAAGGCCGAGAACAAGGCCAAGGCAAATCTCGAGAGCGCGGTCAAAACCGTCGAGCGCGAGATGGCCACCGGCGCCTACATGCATCTCTACGTCGCGGGACCCGACGAGGCGCGCGCCACGTTCGAGCGCATGCTGCCCGAGCGGCTCAAGAAGACTGTCGCGGGTCATCTCAGCGCTTCGCTCGACTCTTCCGCGTTGAAGCACGAGCTGCGCGAGAAGGTGGCGGCGGCGCTGAAGCGCTAGGCCGTCATCGACGCAGCACGAGCTGCGTTTGCGTGACCTTTGCGACCAGCTTGCCGCGGGAGTCGCGCACCTCGGTCTCAACGACGATCGTGGTGCCGCCGCGGTGCAGTGGGGTTGACGTGGCTGTCACGCTCCCGCTTCTGACAGCCCCCATGAAATTGGTCTTCGATTCGATCGTCGCCGTGCCGGATGCATCTTGTGGAAGGTTCAACATGGCGCACGCGCCGCCGGCCGAATCGGCCACCGCCATGATCACGCCGCCGTGGAGTACACCGCCGGCCGTGCACAGCGACGGAGCCCAGTCCAGGGAGATCGCGACCTGGTCCGCTGAGTATGCGTCGGCCCGCATGTCGAGCGTTGCGGCAAGTGGCATCAGCTGACGAATAGTTTCGGTCGCGTCGCGATCGGTCATCCAGCGAGTATGGGAGTAAAGAGGGACCCGCTGGCGTTTCAGGGTTGGAGGGCAGCACTTGGAAAAGACAGACCCGATCGCCGAGCTGAAGCGGCTGGGCCAGAGCGTCTGGCTCGACCAGATCGACCGCACCATGATCCGTTCCGGCCTGCTGGCCCGCTACCGCGATGCCGGCGTCAGCGGAGTCACCGCGAATCCGACCATCTTCGCCAGGGCGCTGGAGAGCTCGGACGCCTATGCGGACGAGATCGGCCGTCGTCTCGAGGCGCGGCAGGAGCCCGAATCGATCGTATGGGACCTGCTCATCGAGGACGTACAGGCAGCGGCCGACGTCTTCCGTCCCGTCTACGACCGAGAGCACGGTGGCGACGGCTTCGTCAGCATCGAGGTTTCGCCCGAGGTCGCCGGCGATACCGAGCGCACGATCGCTGCGGCGCGGGAGCTGCAGCGGCGATGCGCACGTCCGAACGTGATGGTGAAGATCCCGGCGACGCCGGCGGGACTGCCCGCGATCCAGACGATGATCGCCGACGGCGCGAACATCAACGTCACGCTCATCTTCGGCATCGAGCGCTATGTCAAAGTGGTCGAAGCATTTCTCGCGGGCCTCGAGCAGCATCGGGCCAGGGGCGGCGACCTGGGCCGCGTGCACAGCGTCGCGAGCTTTTTCGTCAGCCGGGTCGACACCAAAGTCGATGAGCAGCTCACGAACAAGATGGAGCAGCTCGATTCGACGCGCCGGCCCGAGCTGGAGGGCCTGCTCGGACGAGCTGCGGTCGCCAACTCGAAGCTGGCGTACGCGCTGTTCACACAGCTTCATTCCGGCTCGCACTGGGACGCACTCAGGTCCGCGGGCGCAGCGGTGCAGCGATGCCTGTGGGCCAGCACCTCGACCAAGAATCCCCGCTATCGCGACACGATGTACGTCGAGGAGCTGATCGGTCCGGCCACCATCAACACGATGCCGGTGGCGACTTTCGAAGCCTTCCGTGACCACGGGCAGGTCGAGCTCACGCTGCAGAAGGACGTCGACGGTGCGCGGCACGTCCTCGAACGGCTTGCGATGGTCGGCATCGACCTGGCCGCGATCACGCAGGAGCTCGAGGACGAAGGAGTGTCCGGATTCGCGAAATCATTCCGCGAATCGATCGAACGCCTCGGCAAGGTAAGGATTTCGCGCTAGATTCATAGGCGTGATCAAGGTCGCGGTGATGCTGCCGGCCACGATCAGTGATACGGGAGAGTTCCTGGCCGAGGTGAGGGCGCTGGAGGCGGCCGGCGCCGACATGATCGGTCTGGAGGGCGACGGACCGGAGCAGCAAATCCTGACGGGTGCGATCGCGGCCGTGACCGCGCGGGTCCGGCTGCTGATCGCGGCTCCTGAGCCCGCCGCGATCCTTCAGCAGCTGAGCCGCGGCCGCGTGGTGGTCGGAGAGCCGGAGGGCGGGACCTGGGTCAAGATTCCCATCCCACCGGACAAGAGCGCCTGGGCCGCGACCCTCGCGGAGCACGAGGGTGCGGGCGCCACGGGCGTGATCGTGGCCTGGGACCCGCGGCTGATCGACCTGCTGCGCAACCCCGAGCCTGACGACCGCAGCGACCTCCTGATGTCAACCGGCTGAAACGCCGGGCGCGCGCAGGCGCAATCCAAACTTGACGTGAGCGCCGCCCTGAGCTAGCGTCAGCTCATTCGGGGGGTTTGATTTGCCGACTGTCACACGTCGGGAATTCCTCAAGGTAGGCGTCGCCGGAGCGGGCGCCGTCGCTGCCACGGGTCTCGGTTTCGACATCGCGGTGGCGGAGTCGACGCGGGTCAAGCAGAACCTGCGGATCGCGGGAGCCAAGGAGCTCCACAGCATCTGCCCGTACTGCGCGGTGGGTTGCTCGCTGGTCGCCTACACCCGGCAGAAGAGCAACGGCACCACGGAGCTGCTGCAGATCGAGGGCGACCCGGACAGCCCGGTCAACGAGGGACGGCTCTGTCCGAAGGGTGCGACCGCGATGCAGCTCGCCATCTCGCCACGCCGCGTCGAGTCGCCGCAGTACCGGGCCTCTGGTGCAACCGGCTGGAAGAGCGTCTCGTGGGACTTCGTGCTCGACAAGATCGCCAACAACGTCAAGGCGTCCAGGGACGCCTCGTTCGTCACCACCGACGGCAATGGCAGCACCGTGAACCGGTGCGAGGGGATCGCGTTCGCCGGAGGCGCCGCGTTCAGCTCGGAGGAGGGCTACTTCGCCACCAAGCTGATGCGGGGCCTGGGACTGGTCCATCTAGAGCAACAGGCCAGGGTTTGACACGGCCCCACGGTGGTCAGTTTGGCCGCCACATTCGGAAGGGGAGCGATGACCAACCACTGGCGCGACATCAGGCATGCGGACCTGATCCTGATCAACGGCGCCAACCCGGCTGAGGCTCATCCGGTCGGATTCCAGTGGTTCATGCGGGCCAAGCTGGACCGCGGCGCGAAGTTGATTCACGCCGACCCGCGCTTCACGCGCACGTCTGCCGTCGCCGACATGTACCTCCGCATCCGCACCGGCAGCGACGTGGCCTACTTCGGCGGGCTGATCAACCACGTCCTGCAGAACAACCTGTTCCACGACGAGTACGTCCGCAACTACACCAACGCATCCTTCGTGGTCAAGGACGGCTACGCGTTCAACGACGGCCTTTTCTCGGGTTACGACCCCGACAAGCGCACTTACAACGTCGCGACCTGGGCGTATGAGTCGAACGCCAGGACCGGATATGCGAGTCGCGACCTGAGCCTGCAGCACCCGCGCTCGGTCTTCCAGCTCATGAAGGCGCACTACTCGCGCTACACGCCGGAGGTGGTCTCCAGCATCACTGGCATCCCCGTCGACGATTTCAAGAAGGTCGCGGACCTGGTCGGCCAGATGGGCAAGCCGGACAAGGTGATGACCATCGTCTACGCGGTCGGCTTGACCCACCACACGACGGGCGGGCAGCTCATCCGCGCCGGGGCCGTCCTGCAGCTGCTGCTCGGCAACATGGGCCGCCCCGGCGGCGGCATGAACGCCGAGAGAGGCCACGCCAACATCCAGGGCAACACGGACCACGCAATCTCGTGGGAGATCCTCCCGGGCTACTTGAGGATCCCAGCGCCTGGACAGAAGACGATCGCGGACTACGTCGCCGCGAGCGCGCCCAAGAAATCCGACCCACACTCCTGGAACTTCTTCGGCACGAACTACAGCAAGTTCATGGTCAGCACGCTCAAGGCGTGGTATGGCGACGCGGCCAACAAGGACAACGAGTTCGCTTTCAACTTCGTCCCCAAGCCGGCCCAGAACTCGTCGTGGATGTCGATCTTTGACCAGGCGCTGAAGGGAAAGATGGAGGGCCTGATCCTGTCCGGTATGACCGCGGCGAGCATCGGCCCCGACAGCAACCAGGTACGCCAGGCGCTCGGCAACCTGAAGTGGTTGGTCGTCATGGATCCCCTGCCGACCACCAGCTCGGAGTTCTGGCATGCCCCTGGTGTCGACGCGAGCCAGGTCAAGACCGAGGTCTTCATGCTCCCGACCACGCACTGGATCGAAAAGGACGGGTCGTTCACCAACAGCGGACGCTGGGCGCAGTGGAAAGACCAGGTCCTGCCGCCCGAGGGGCAGGCGCGCCACGACCACTGGATCCTGGCCGACGTCTTTCAGCGCGTGAAGAAGCTGTACCAGTCGCAGGGCGGCAAGTTTCCCGAGCCCATCAACAGCCTGACCTTCGCTTACAAGGACCCGGCGAAGCCTGAGCTGGATGAGATTGCCAGGGAGATCAACGGCAAAGACCTCTCGACCGGCAAGCAGATGACGAGCTTCGCCAACCTGAAAGACGACGGCACCACCACCACCGGAGACTGGATCTACACGGGCAGCTACCTGGACACGGGCAACTTGATGAAGCGACGCCAGGGCATCCAGGACCCCAAGGCAAACGATCCGACCGGGATGGGGTTCTATCCCAACTGGGCGTGGAGCTGGCCGCTCAACCGCCGCGTGATGTACAACCGGGCCTCTGCGGACCTCGACGGCAAGCCTTGGGATCCGGCGCGGCCTGGGATCGCGTGGGATGGCGCCAAGTGGGTCGGTGACGTGCCCGACTACCCGGCGACCATGAATCCGCACGACCCCAACGCGTGGCTGCCTTTCATCATGAACGGCGAGGGCGTCGGCCGCCTGTTCAGCAACGGCATGGTCGACGGCCCGTTCCCCGAGCACTACGAACCCGTCGAGTCGCCGGTGGCCAAC
>Ga0209577_10007337_pt1 | contig 10145 bp, 9 predicted proteins | sample GraSoiAngelo_109_FD_185874 | JGI IMG/M metagenome (GOLD analysis project Ga0209577, IMG submission 185874) | Grasslands soil microbial communities from the Angelo Coastal Reserve, California, USA - 14_0903_12_20cm (SPAdes) (version 2) | ecosystem: Environmental > Terrestrial > Soil > Grasslands ...
GCTCCGACGCCTCGGCGCATGTGCAGTCGGACCTCGCGCAGCGCCGCGCGGCGATGAAGGCGAGCCTCAAGGCGCGCATCGATCGCGGCGCCGCCGCGGGCGAGCTGCCGCGCGACACGGACACCGCTGCGCTGGCAGAGTTCTACTCGACCGTGTTCCAGGGCATGGTGATGCAGGCGCGCGACGGCGCGACGCCCAAGAGGCTGCTGGCGACGGCGGAAGCGGCGATGCGCGCCTGGCCGCGCAGCGTCAAGCGCTCTTAGGGATCCGCGGCGTAGAATCCCTCCACCCCGCGAGGAGGGTCCCATGCCGAAACGCCTGCCCGGTTCACGCGAAGAAGATTCCTGGCTGTCCGAGCGCCAGCTTTCCGGATTGACGCGCGCCGACGAGGCCGACGAGCTGCGCTCGCCGATCCCTACGCAGGTGGTGTCGAACGGGGAATACTTTCCGCTCGCTCAGACCCTGCAGCAGCGCCAGATCGAGCTACGCATCGCCGAGCTCGCGGGCGAGGCGAGCCGCAGGCTCGGCATGAGCCGCAGGCGCTTCCTCGCTTCGGCTGGCGGCATGGCGGCGGCTTTCATCGCCATGAACGAAGTGTTCGGCCGCTTCTTCGACGTGAATCCGCTCGAGCTGTTCGGGCCGGCGCACGCGGCAGACGGCGTGCCGCGCGATCTCTTCGTGTTCGACGACCAGCTGCACATGATCCGCGAGTCCTTCGACGGCCCGCTGGCGCTGCGCGCGATGTCGCAAGGCGCCGGTCCTGCGGCTTCTGCCGCCGGCTTCGACAAGAATCCGTTCAACGCCGAGGGCCTGCCCGATGAGCTCGGGCGCCCCTGGAGCGCGTGGAATCCGTCGCTCGGCCACACGCCGATCACCGGCGCGAACTTCCACCTCGTGAGGTTCGTCAAGGATGTCTATCTCGACAGCCAGGTGGCGGTCGCGATCCTGAGCAATGCGCCGCTTGGCCTGTTCGAGCCGCCGGGAGGCGCCCAGCCGCGCATCCCGCGCAGCGTCGACGAGTCGCTCACCGCGATGAACCTCACCGGCTACCAGACCGCGGCCGTGAGAGACTGGGTCAACAGCATCGCCGGCTCGACGCGGCTTCTCGCGCACGGGCAGATCTTCCCGGGCAGGCAGAACCTGGGCTTCATGCAGCAGCAGATCGACCAGTTCCATCCCGACTCGTGGAAGGGCTACAACATCGCCTACACCGCAAAGCTCGACGACAATCCCGAAAGCGAGCTGAAGCAATGGCGGCTCGACGACGAGCAGGTCGCGTACCCGACCTTCGAACTGATCCGCAACAACCGCAAGGAGCTCGCCGCCCATCCGGGCTTTTTCAACATCTGCATCCACAAGGGCCTCGCGCCCGCCGCGCCGGACACGCCCGAGCAGGGCAGCCCGACCGACCTGCCGAAGGTGTCGCGCGACTGGCCGGAGTTCAACTTCATCATCTACCACGCGTGCTTCGGCCCGCGCTTCTTCGATGCCGAGGCGCTGCAGGCGATCCGCGCCGAGAAGCTGCGCAACGGCGTTCCAGACCTGCGCTGGCTCAGCGAGTTTGCGCAGACCTCGGCGCCTCTGAAGAACGTGTACGCCGAGATCGGCACCACGTTCGCCTCGTGCGTCGTAACGTTCCCGAGCGTGTGCGCGCACATGCTGGGGCAGCTCATGAAGTACATGGGACCTGAGCGCATCGTATTCGGCTCGGATTCGCTCTGGTACGGCGCGCCGCAGTGGCAGATCGAGGCCTTTTGGCGCTTCCAGATCCCGCGGGAGATGGCGAAAAAGTACGGCTATCCGCAGCTCACCGCGCAGGACAAGCGCAAGATCCTCGGCCTCAATTCGGCGCAGCTCTACAAGCTGCCGACCGGCGTGGCCGCGTACCAGCCAGTGCCGAAGGATTTCGAAGCGCGCATCCCGGACCGCCTTAAGGCGACCCTGAACTATCCCGGATTTTCCAAGCCCGGCGGCGATCGGGGCGACAAGCTCTCGAAGCTGCGCGAGGACTACCTCGCGGCAGGGGGACACCCGAGCCACCGGCGCTACGGCTGGATCCGGAGAGCGTAAGCGGTTGGTGCAAACGTCATCAGAGAGCCGGCAGACTACGGTCCTGTTTGCCAACGTCACCGGCAGCACGAAGCTGTATGAAGCGGCCGGAGACGCGCAGGCCGCCGAGGCCATCGGGCGTTGTCTCGAGAGGCTGCGCCTGTCTGCCGAAGCGACCGGCGGGCGCGTGGTCAAGACCATGGGCGACTCGGTGATGGCGCTCTTTTCGAACCCCGACGCGGCGGCGAGCGCGGCAGCTCGGATGCAGGTCGCGATCGAGTCGCTTGCGGCGGTCGGCGACATCAAGCTCGGGGTTCGCATCGGCTTTCACGCCGGGCGCGTGATCCAGCGCAACAACGACATCTACGGCGACACGGTCAACGTGGCGTACCAGCTCCACGAGCAGGCGAAGAGGGGACAGGTTCTCACCTCGGACGATACGGCGTTGCTGCTCACCCAGCTGCTGCGCAATTCGACGCGGCCGCTGTACTCCGTCCCGGTGCATGGCAAGGCGGGAGACGTCGCTCTCTGCGAGCTGGTCTGGCAGCAGAGCCCGGACATTACCGACCTCCCTACCGCGATGTCGGTGCAGCGCACCCCGCTGGTCGGGCTTCGCCTGAGCTACCTGGGCCGGGATATCGCGCGACGGCGTGAGGACGACTCGCTCATGATCGGGCGCGACGCGGCCTGCGAGCTCGTGGTCGCGGATACGAAGGCCTCGCGGCAGCACTGCACGATCGAGCGGCGCCAGGACAAGTTCGTGCTCCGGGACCACAGCACCAACGGGACGTTCGTTACGGTCGTTGACGAGACGGAGATTGTGCTGCGGCGCGAAGAGTTCCCGCTGCGCAAGCACGGCTGGATCGCGTTCGGCCAGCCGCGGGCCAGCGCCTCCGCCCTTGTCGAGTACTTCTGCGAGCCATGATGCGAACGCTGAAGGTCATCTCTTCCCTCGCGATCAAGGCGGCCTACGTGGAGCTGGTGCCGCAGTTCGAGAAGGCGAGCGGCTGCGAGGTCGCGACCGAGTGGGCAGGGATGGTGGACATCCTGAAGCGCATGAAAGCCGGCGAATCGGTGGATCTGGTCATCGGCTCGGCGGCCGTGGTGGACGAGCTGATGCAGCTCGGCAGGATCGTGCCCGGCAGCCGCGTCGATCTCGCGAAATCGGGCGTCGGCGTGGCCGTGCGCTCAGGCGCGCGCAAGCCCGATATCGGCTCGGTCGAAGCGCTCAAGCGCGCGCTGCGTTCGGCGAAATCGATCGGCTATTCGAGCGGACCGAGCGGCGTGTATCTGTCCGGCCTGTTCGAGCGCCTGGGAATCGCCGCCGAGCTGAAGCCGAAAATCACGCAAACGCCGCCGGGGGTGTTCGTCGGCGAGCGCGTCGCGCGCGGGGAAATCGAGATCGGCTTCCAGCAGGTGCCCGAGCTGCTGCCGGTCGCCGGCATCGACTATGTCGGGCCGCTGCCGCGCGAGATCCAGGCCATCACAGTGTTTTCCGGCGGCATCCATTCCGGCGCGGACGAGCCCGAGGCCGCGCGGGCTTGGCTGAAATTCCTCGCTTCGCCGGGCGCCGCTCCGGTGATCCGCAAAAAGGGCATGGAGCCGGGTTGAGCCCGCCGGCCGTTCAGCCGCCTGCCTGCGCCAGAACGGCCTGCAGCAGCACATCGCAGCCTGCCGCCAGGTCCCCGGGGCGCGCGTTTTCGATCTCGTTGTGGCTGATGCCCGCCTCGCAGGGCACGAAGATCATGGCGCTCGGGGCGACGCGGGCGAGGTACACCGCATCGTGCGCCGCGCCGCTGACGATATCGCGGTGCGTGAAGCCGAGGTCTCTCGCCGCGCGCCGCACGGACTCGACCAGCCGCGGCGCGAACTTGCAGGGCGGGAAGTAGACCACCTCGCGCAGCTCGGCCGCGACGCGGCACTCGGCGGCGATCGCCGCGGCGCACCTTTCCAGATCGTCTGCCATCGAGCGCAGGGTCGCGTCCTCGGCGTTGCGCAGGTCCACGGTCATTCGCACCTCGCCGGGCACGACGTTGCGCGAATTCGGCGCGACCTGCATGAAGCCCACGGTGCCGCGCGCGTAATCGGGATACGCCTTCGCGATGCGGTTGACTTCGAGGACCAGCCGGCTCGCCGCGATGAGCGCGTCCTTGCGCAGCTCCATCGGCGTCGGGCCTGCGTGCGAGTCCTGTCCCGTGAACGCCGCGTCGAACCAGCGCTGGCCGAGCGCGCCCTGCACGACGCCGATTGTGGTGCGCGTGTCTTCCAGCACGGGGCCCTGCTCGATGTGCGCCTCGAAATAGGCCGCCACCTTGTGCGCGCCCGGCTTGCCGGCGTAGCCGATGGCGGCAAGCGCCTCGCCTGCGCGAATACCTTCCCGGTCGGTGGCTTTCAGCGCCTCCTCCACTGGAAAGATCCCAGCGAAGACGCCCGATCCCATCATCACGGGGACGAAGCGAGAGCCCTCCTCGTTGGTCCAGGAAGCCACTTCGAGCGGCGCGCGGGTGACGATGCCATGGTCGTTCAGCGTGCGCATGACTTCCAGTCCCGCCATGACGCCGTATGCGCCATCGAATCTGCCGCCCGAGGGCTGGGAGTCGAGGTGACTGCCCATCATCACGGCAGCGGCGCTCGCCTCGCTCCCGGGCCGCCGCGCAAAGATATTGCCGACGGCGTCCCAGCGTACCGCGAGCGCCGCCTCGCGCGCCCATCGCACGAACTGGTCGCGGCCCTCCCGGTCGGCGGAGCTGAGCGTGATGCGCCGCACGCCCCCTTTAGGCGTCGCGCCGATGCGCGCCAGGTCCATCAGCGAGTTCCACAGGCGCTCGGCGTCGATCCTGATCTTCATTTCGCAAACAGGAGCCTACCGCCCTGTTGCAGGCCGCGACAAGCGGGCATCATGTGCCCCTGGAGGAGGCATCGGCATGCCGGTCCAGGTCCGCGACATCGTGCGCAACCCGGTGAAGGAGAAGCTCGCGCGCGGCGAGGTGGTGTCGTCGATGACCGCGCGGCTGGTGTCGAGCATCGAGATCGTGCGCATCGCCAAGAGCGCGGGATTCGACTCGCTCTACATCGATCTGGAGCACTCGAGCTTCTCCATGCAGACGACCAACCAGATCTGCGTCATGGCGCTCGAGGCGGGGATCCCGGCGTTCGTGCGCGTGCCGGCGAATACTCCGGAGTACATCTCGCGCGTGCTCGACGGCGGAGCGCTCGGGGTGATCGCGCCGGGGGTGCGCTCGGCCGAGGAGGCGCGGGCGGTGGTTGCGGCGGCAAAGTATCCGCCGCCCGGCGAACGGGGGCTGTCGGCCGGGTTGCCGCAGCTGCAGTTCCGCACTTTTCCCGCGGCGCAGACTCTGCCCGCGCTCAACGACGCGACGCTGGTGATCGTGCAGTTCGAGTCGAAGGCGGCGCTCGACGCGATGGAGGAGATCGTCGCGGTCGACGGCGTCGACCTGGTGCTGATCGGAACCAACGACTTGATGGTCGACCTCGGCATTCCCGGGCAGTACGACCATCCGAAGGTGCGCGACGCGTATGAGCGCACCATCGCCGCGTGCGCGAAGCGCGGCAAGCACGTCGGCGTCGGCGGCCTGGGCTCGCGGCCCGACCTGATGGCGCAGTACGTGAAGATGGGCGCTCGCTACGTCTCCACCGGAACCGATCTCGCGTTCCTGATGGCGGCGTGCACGCAGCGCGCGAAACAGGTACGGGACCTTGAGCTTTGATGAGACTCCCGATACTTTTTCTCTTTCTGTTCTGCGCGATCGCGCAAGCGCAGACCTATCCCGCAAAGCCCATTCGCTTGATCGTGCCGCTGGTGCCGGGCGGGAACCAGGACATCATGGCGCGCGCGGTCGCCGAGGAAGTCTCGAAAGGGCTCGGCCAGCAGATCGTGGTCGAGAACCGTCCCGGGCAGAGCGCCATTATTGGCACCCAGGCCGTGAAGGCGTCCGCGCCGGACGGCTACACGCTGCTCTCGGTGGCGATCACCTTCGCGCGCGTTCCGGCGATCGTGAAAAGCGCCGGCTACGACCCGGCGAAGGACTTCGCCGGCGTGAGCCTCATCTGCCGCATCCCGCAGGTGCTGGTGGTTAACCCGGACGTGCCGGCGCGCTCGGTGCAGGAGCTGATCGCGCTCGCCAAGGCGCAGCCCGGCCAGCTGAGCTATGCGAGCTCCGGCAGCGGCTCGACGGGCCACGTCGCCGGGGAGATGTTGATGCGCATGGCGGGGATCCGCATGCTGCACGTGCCGTACAAGGGCAACGCGCAGTCGCTGATCGACGTGATGGGCGGGCAGGTGGCGATGATGTTCGACCAGGTGAGCACGTCGGCGGCGCACATCAAGGCGGGCAAGCTGCGCGCGCTCGGCGTGACGACGCTTGCGCGCTCGCCGCTCTTTCCCGACGTGCCGACGCTCGATGAGTCCGGGCTCAGGGGATTCGAGGACGTGACCTGGAACGGCTACGTCGCGCCCGCAGGCACACCGCGCGAAGTCCTCGCGCGCCTGCACGCGGAAATCGCGCGGGCGGTGAGCCGGCCGGAGTTCAGGCAGCGCTACCTCGAGCGCGGCATCGAGACGCGGGCGAGCGCTTCGCCGGAAGAATTTTCCGCGTACATCAAGTCGGAGGCCGGGGCCTTCGCGACGCTCGCGCGCGAGGCCGGTATCAGGGCCGAATGAGAGTCATCCTCGGGCTGCTTTTGGCGCTCTTTGCGTCGTCGTCTTTTGGACAGCCCTATCCCTCCCGAGCGATCCGCCTGATCGTCCCCTTCCCCCCGGGCGGCAGCAACGACATCGTCGCGCGCATGGTGGCGACGCAGCTCGGCGAGCGCGTTGGCCAGCAGGTCGTGGTCGACAACCGCGGCGGCGCAGGCGGAGTGCTCGGCACCGACCTCGCGGCGAAGTCGTCGCCCGACGGCTACACGCTGCTGCTGATCTCCGTCGCGTACGCATTCGGCCCGGCGCTCTACAAGAATCTGCCCTACGACCCGGAACGCGCCTTCACGCCGGTCGGGATCCTCGGCAGCGGCGCGGCGGCGCTGACCGTGCATCCGTCGCTGCCGGTCAACACGGTGCAGGAGCTGATCGCGCTCGCGAAGGCGAAGCCCGGCACGCTCAATTACGCCTCGGCCGGGGTCGGCAGCCTGCAGCATCTCGCCTGCGCGCTGTTCGTGATCCAGGCCGGGATCGACGTGGTGCACGTGCCGTACAAGGGCGGCGGACCAGCGATGGCCGACGTCATCGCCGGCCAGGCGCAGATCGTGATGCCGTCGCTGATCCAGGTGGTGCCGCACATCAAGAGCGGGCGGCTGAGGGTGCTGGCGACAAGCGGCGCCCGGCGCAGCGCGGTCCTGCCCGGCGTGCCGACCATCTCCGAGTCGGGCGTTCCCGGCTACGAGGCGCACAACTGGTGGGGTATCCTCGCGCCCGCCGGCACGCCTGCGCCGGTGATCGAGAAATTGCACGGGGATTTGACGAGCGTGCTGTCTTCGCGGGAGACGGAAAAGCGCTTCGAGACCGAGGGCGCCGAGGTGGTGCGCATGACCCCCGCCGAGTTCGGCCGCTTCATCTCCGCCGAGCTCGCGAAGTGGTCCAGGGTGGCGCGCGAAATCGGCATCAAGGCGGAATAACGGGTGAGCCTTTTCGCCCCGCCGGAGCGCATCGAGACCAAGGTGTTCGCCGAAGTGCCGGCGAAGCTGCGCAAGGGCAAGGCGCCGCCCGAGCGGCTCGCCGCGGGCAAGGGCCCGACGCCCGCAGGCTGCTTCCTGGAGGGGCCGGCGTTCGACCGCGAAGGCAATCTCTACGTCGTCGACCTCGCCTTCGGTCGTATTTTCAAAATCACCCCCCGCGGAGAGTTTCACGTAGCAGCCGAGTACGACGGCGAGCCGAACGGCATCGCCATCCACAAGGACGGCCGTATCTTCGTCGCCGACCACAAGCTCGGCATCCTGGCGCTCGACCCGAAGAGCGGCCGCTTGACGCCCGTGGTATCGCGCTATCACCAGCAGGCGTTCAAGGGAGTGAACGATCTGACGTTCGCGATGAACGGCGATCTGTACTTTACCGACCAGGGGCAAAGCGACCTCGCCGATCCGAGCGGCTGCGTCTACCGCTATACCGCGGAGGGCGTTCTGCAGCGGCTTGCGAGCTGCATCCCCAGTCCCAATGGCTTGGTTCTAGGCAAAACTGAAACCACGCTCTTCGTGGCGGCGACGCGGGCCAATGCAGTCTGGCGGCTGCCCTTTGCGCCCGACGGCACGGTGGTGCGCATGGGCGTGCAGATCGCCCTGTCGGGCGGCCGCGGGCCGGACGGCATGGCGATGGACGAGGCCGAGGGTCTCGCCGTGGCGCATCCGGACATGGGCGCGGTGTGGATCTTCAACCATCGCGGCGAGCCGCTCTACCGCGTGCAGTCCTGCGGCAGCGACCTCGTCACCAACCTCGCCTACGGCGGCCCGGAGCGCCAGACGCTCTACATTACCGATTCGGGCATGGGCCTGATCCTGATCGCCCGGGTGCCGACTGCGGGGCGGGTTCTTTTCTCCCATTCATGAAGAATTTTCTTTTGGCGTTGTTGCTGCTGGCCGGGGTGGCACACGCCTTCCCCACCAAACCCGTGAAAATCATCGTCGCCTTCCCGCCGGGCGGCGGCACCGACATCGTCGCGCGCGTCGTCGGCCAGAAGCTCGGCGAGGGCTGGAACCAGGCGGTCGTGGTGGACAACCGCGCCGGCGCGAGCGGGACCATCGGCACCGAGATCGCGGCCCGCGCCGAGCCCGACGGGCATACGCTGTTCATGGCGACGATGGGCAACATGACCGCCAACCAGCATCTGTACCCGAAGATGGCGCTGGACCCGCTGCGCGCCTTTGCGCCGATCACCAAGGTGGTCGATGTCCACTTCGTTTTTCTGGCGAATCCCGCGCTCGCCGCGAACAGCGTCGGCGAGCTGATCGAGCTGGCGAAGAAGCGCCCAGGCGAGATCCCCTACAGCTCCTCGGGTCCGGGGGGCGCGCCGCACCTGGCGATGGAGCTTTTCAAGCGCCGGGCGAGCATCGATCTCATCCACGTCCCGTACAAGGGCAGCTCGCCGAGCATCGGTGATCTGATCGGCGGGCGCGTCATGCTCACCATGGACAGCCTGGTGCAGTCGTTGCCTCACATCAAGGCGGGGCGGCTGAAGGCGCTCGCCGTGCTCGGGCCCAGGCGCACCGCGCTGCTGCCCGAGGTGCCGACGATCGCCGAATCGGGGCTTCCCGGCTATGCGCTCACCAACTGGTTCGGTCTCCTCGCGCCTGCCGCGACGCCGAAGGAAACGGTTTTGAAGATCCATGCTGACGTGATCCGGGTGCTGAGGGGTCCAGAGGTGAAAAAGCGCATCACCGACCTCGGCGCCGAGGTGGTCGGCGATTCACCGGAAGAGTTCGGCGCCGCCATGCGCGCCGAGTCGGCGCAGTGGGCCGAAATCATCAAAGCGGCCAACATTCGCGCCGAGGAATGAACGTCCCCATCGAGCGCGTCCGCGAGCAGATCGTCACGTTGCTGACGGCGTGGGGGATGGATCCGGAGCTCGTGCGCATCGCCGCGGAGGTGATGGTCGAGACCGATCTCGCCGGCGTCGACTCGCACGGCGTGTCGATGCTGATGGACTACGAGAACTCGAAGTCCAAGGGCAAATTGAATCTGCAAGCCCGGCCCAGGGTAGTGCGCGAGAGCCCCACCACCGCCCTGGTCGATGCCGACGCCGGCCTGGGCCATCCCGCCGCGGTGATGGCGATGGGAATCGCCATCAAGAAGGCGAAGGCGATGGGCGTCGGCGTGGTGAGCGTCTTCAACTCGCACCACTTCGGCGCCGCCGGCTATTACGCGGCGATGGCGTCGAAAGAGGGCCTGGTCGGCATGGTGACGAGCGCCACGCGCTCCATTGCCGTCGTGCCGACGCGCGCCGCCGTGCCGGTGCTCGGGACCAACCCGATCGCCTTCGCCGCGCCGGCGCGCCGCAACGCGCCGTTTCTGCTCGACATCGCGACCTCCACCGTCGCCAACAACAAGATCAAGCTGTACGAGCTGAACGGCAAGCCGCTGCCGCCGGGCT
>Ga0209577_10007338_pt1 | contig 10144 bp, 10 predicted proteins | sample GraSoiAngelo_109_FD_185874 | JGI IMG/M metagenome (GOLD analysis project Ga0209577, IMG submission 185874) | Grasslands soil microbial communities from the Angelo Coastal Reserve, California, USA - 14_0903_12_20cm (SPAdes) (version 2) | ecosystem: Environmental > Terrestrial > Soil > Grasslands...
ACATGCCGGGCTGCCGTGCGTGTTTGTGCGCCTGACGGGCTGCAACCTGCGCTGCTCCTGGTGCGACAGCGAGTACACTTTCACCGGCGGACGGCGGATGGCATCAGAACACGTCTTCCATGAGGTAAAGCGCTTGAGCCCGCATGGCGGGCTGGTCGAAATCACGGGCGGAGAGCCTATGCTGCAGGAGCGCGAACTGGTGCCCTTCATGGAGCTCCTGGTGGACGCTGGTTACACGGTGCTGATTGAGACCAGTGGGGAGCGTCCATTGGCTCGCGTGCCTAAATCGGTCATTAAGATTGTGGATGTGAAGTGTCCACATTCGGGTGAGGCGGACACATTCGATTTGGCAAATCTGGATGCCCTCTGGTCGGACGATGAGGTGAAATTCGTGCTCAGCGATCGCGTGGATTACGAATTTGCGCGCGATTTCGTCACACGCCACGGACTGGCGCAACGTGTGAATGCCGTGCTCTTCTCCCCGGCCTTCCGCAAGGACGCGACCGGGGCGCGCGATTCGTCACATTGCTTACTCGATCCGCAGGAACTGGCCGATTGGATGCTCGCCGACGATGTCCCGGCCCGCCTGGGACTGCAGATCCATAAATTTATCTGGGATCCAGCCGTGAAGGGCGTTTGAGAAGCGGGGCGTTCGGTGGTCAAGAACACCTGAGTTGGACTGGTAGCCCGCCACAGATGATCGACATTGGGCCGCCGTTGGCTCCTGGAAATTGCATCTAAACCATGGTGGAAAGCAGAAAACGCGCAGTGGTATTGCTAAGCGGGGGCATGGATTCGTGTGTCTGCGCGGCGCTTGCGGCTCGCGACTTCCACCCGGCCGCACTCCACATCAGTTATGGCCAGCGGACTGAAGAACGCGAACGTAAGGCCTTCCTGGAGATCTGCGACCGGCTCGGCATCCGCGACCGGCTGCTGGCGAAGAACCATGCTTTGCGGGCGATTGGTGGCTCAGCTCTCACCGACACCAGTATAGCCGTGCCTGAGCCGCATGCCATTGGGCGAGAGATTCCCGTGACATACGTGCCTTTCCGCAACGCGCATTTTATCTCGGTGGCCGTGAGCTGGGCCGAGGTTCTAGGCGCAGGAAAGATCTACATTGGCGCAGTGGAGCAGGACAGTTCCGGATATCCCGATTGCCGTCCTGCATATTACGATGCTTTCAACCAGGTAATTCGGGCTGGAACTAAGGAAGGCAACATCGAAATCGTTACCCCGCTGATTGCGCTGCGCAAACATCAGATTGTGAGGCTCGGCCTTGAACTGGGCGCGCCCTTCGATTTAACTTGGTCGTGCTATAGCCGGGAAGATCGGGCCTGCGGCGTCTGTGATAGCTGCGTGCTGCGGTTGCGCGGGTTTCACGAAGCTGGAGCGGCGGATCCAATTTCCTATGTGGGAAACACCACCGCGGCAGTCGCGTCGCCGAGCTAGGCTGTAGGAGTTTGGATTTTGAGATTTCAGATTTCAGATTGCAGATTGACGAAGATTCGCTCGCGACTTCCCACTCTGCAATCTGAAATCTGCAATCATAAATGGAACTAGCCGGGAGGCTCCTATGAAACAACGTTTTGCATGGACATTGCTGGTCGCCCTGGTGCTGGGCCTGTGTGTGCCGCCTTTGTTGGCCCAGGCCACGGGCACGGTGAAGGGTGTTTGCAGGGATGCCGAGGGAAATCCCGTAACAAGCGGCACCGTGGAATGGCTAAGTATGGATACGGGCCGCAAATACATTCTCAAACTCAACAAAAAAGGCGAGTATTTTTCGCTGGGCATCGCGCCGGGCAAATACAAAGTCACGCTGTTCGGTCCAGATGGAAAAGAAATGTTCCACATGACGGGCATTCCTGTCGGTCTGGATGAACTCACGCAGGATATTGACCTCAAGAAGGAAGCGGCAACCCAGTCTACTGGCCAGGGCCTGACTCCGGAGCAAAAGGAGCAACTAAAAGCGCAACAGGAGGCCCAGGCGAAAGCGCAAAAAGAAAACATGACGGTCAAGACGCTCAATGAGAAACTGCTGGCCGCCAAGACCGCGACTGATGCGGGCGATTTTGAGAGCGCAATCACTACTCTGAAGGACGCGACCGACGTCGATGCCAGTCGCGACCTCCTCTGGTTCAAGCTCGGCGACGCGTATCGCATGTCCGCTAACAAGCAGACCGATCCTGCGGAGAAGAAGAATCGTTACGAGCAGGCTGTCAATGCCTATCAGAAAGCGATCGATCTGAAAACCGCCCATCCCGACCCCAAAGAGCAGGACGCGGGTCAGAAGCTTGCCGCTTACTACAACAATCTGGCCGAGGCCGACGCCAAGTCGGGCAAGATCGATGACGCGGTCACGAACTACAATAAAGCCGCCCAACTGGACCCCGCCCGCGCAGGACAGTACAACTTCAATGTCGGCGCAGTGCTGACCAACGCTGGCAAAGTCGATGACGCAATCGTTGCTTTTGACAAGGTCATCGCCGCCGACCCCACGAAGGCCGACGCCTACTATTGGAAGGGCGTCAACATGATCGGTAAAGCCAGCCTCAAGGGCGACAAGATGGTCGCTCCCGACGGCACCGCGGAGGCCTTCAACAAGTATCTGGAATTGGCTCCTACCGGACCCTACGCTCAGCCCGCCAAGGACATGCTGGCCAGCATCGGGGCATCGGTAGAAACCGGCTTCAACAAGAAAAAAGCGGCCAGCAAGAAGTAGCTTTTCGGCAATTCGATAACAGGCGGCCCTCGGATGGGCCGCCTTTCTATTGAATACTCCAGCCATTCCTCAGCCAGGTAACCCCCACGAGGTTACTAAGGGGCACCTACCTTCCGTCCTTCGCGGAACCCCTTTCCCGCGTTACATTAACGATAGACCCCCCAGGTGTTCGTGGACGCTCTCCCAACTGTGGCAAGGAATCCCTGTACGCTGCGAGGAATGCAATGGCTGCACCGGGCATAGCCCCGATATCGGTTGCCATCGAGGGAGTCCATGAATCCGGCAAAGTGCCCACCCAGGCGCTGCTGGCTGCAATGCTGCGCGCTTCCGAGAAGGTCAGCGACCTGATCTTTTCTCCCGGGCGCCCACCGCAGGTGGAAGTCTTCGGACAGCTGGTGCCGGTGCAAATGGAAGGGCTCACGGTTTTGTCGGCGGATGACACCCGCCGCATCGCCGCCGACTTGATCGGCAATAACAAGCAGGCGATTAACACCCTGCGCGAACAAGGATCCTGCGACATTTCTTATGGACTTCCGGGTCTGGCTCGCTTCCGCGTGAATGCCTTCATACAGCGCGGAAGTTGCGCGGTGGTGATGCGCGTCATTCCGACCGCAATTCCGGAGTTCGAAGCCCTGCACCTGCCCGCGCATCTTGGGGACGTCGCCAATCTGCGCAATGGCATTGTGCTCGTGACCGGGCCAACTTCCTCGGGCAAGAGTTCGACCATAGCGGCGCTTCTGGATCGCATCAATCGCGAGCGCGACTTCCACATCATCACCATTGAAGATCCAATCGAGTTCCTGCATAACCACAAGCGGTCGACTATGCATCAACGGGAACTGCACAGCGATACGCCGAACTTTGCGCTGGCGCTGCGAGCGGCGCTACGACAGGCTCCCAAAGTCATTTTCGTCGGCGAAATGCGTGACCGGGAAACGATCGAGCTGGTGCTGGAAGCAGCTGACATGGGGCTGATCGTGTTTTCGACGTTGAATACGATTGACGCGTCCAAGACGGTCGAGCGCATTGCGGGCTCCTACACACCCGAAGAGCAGAAAGTAGTGCGCGAGCGCTTTGCGAAATCGTTCCGCTTCATCATCTCGCAGCGCTTAATCCCGCGCGCCGACGGCAACGGACGGTTGCCGGTCTTTGAAGTGCTGAAGTCCAACGGACGAACCCGGGAGTGTGTCGAAAAGGGTGAGCAGGAAGGCAAGACCTTGCTCGAGGCCATCAAGAGCGGCGAAGCTGATGGCATGCAGTATTTCGACAGTGAAATTGCCAAGCTGGTCCGCAACGGGCTGGTCGATCTGGAAACGGGAGTCTCGTTCTCCAGCAACGCCGCTGTGTTGGGGCAGGAACTGGCGAAGTAGGGCAGTCGTCGCTTCTTGCCAACGACTAACGACCAACGACTGTCTTCGCTGGCGACTGACGACTGACGACTGAATACCGTATCATCAGCGGCATGGCCGCGCTTCCGCAACCACCCTCAATTCTGACCTTCGAAGAAGCCCGCCACGTTGTAGAAGGGCACGCCGCGCAGGTGCAGCCTCAAATCAAAGAAAAAGTCGAGCTCTTCGCCAGCATCGGACGAGTCTTAGCTGAGCCCATTGCCGCCGATCGCGACTTCCCGCCCTTTCGCCGAGCCATGCGCGACGGCTACGCTTTACGAGCCGCGGACCTCACCAACCTCCCGGTGACGCTCGAGGTGATTGGCGAGATCAAAGCCGGTGCCGCGCCGGAGGCCCTCCCGCGCGAGGTGGCCGCGGGGCAAGCCGCCGCCATCATGACGGGAGCCCCCGCGCCGGATGGCGCCGATGCGGTCGTCATGGTCGAATATACGTCGCTGAGCGGTCAGCGGGTGACCGTGACCCGCGCTGTTGGCAGTGGCGACAACATCGTTGCGGCCGGATCGGAGGCACGCAAGGGGCAAGTCCTCCTGCACCATGGAACGCGCATGGACTATGGCGCGATCGCATTAGCCGCATCGGTCGGGTTGCAATCGGTTTCTGTTTTTCGACGTCCGGAAGTCGCCATCCTTTCCACTGGGGACGAAATCGTGGAAATAGGCGAGCGCCCTGGTCCGCACCAGATCCGCAATTCAAACAGCTATTCACTGGCCGCGCAGGTTCAGGACGCCGGCGGCGTACCCAAAATGCTGGGGATTGCCCGCGACGAAGCCGCCCCCTTGCGTCGCTTGATCGAGCAAGGTCTGAAGCACGATCTACTGCTGCTCACCGGTGGAGTTTCCATGGGCCGGTACGACCTGGTCGAGCAGGTGCTTGCGGAGCTTGGTGCTGAGTTCTTCTTCACAGGCGCGCAGATTCAGCCGGGTCGGCCGGTTGTTTTCGGCCGAGTACAAGAGCGCTATTTCTTTGGTCTGCCAGGAAACCCGATTTCCACGATGGTCACCTTCGAGCTGTTTGCAAGGCCACTGCTCGAAGCCTTGGCGGGGATGGCGGCCCGCGAGCTGTCGTTTGTGCATGCCAGGCTCAAATCAGAGATCAAAACCAAGACGGGGCTCAGGCGATTTCTGCCGGGATTGCTATCCGGAGAGTTTGAGCAGGCAGAGGTTGAGTTGGCGGGTTGGCATGGCTCGGGGGATGTCGCGGCCATGGCGCGCTCCAACTGCTACATCGTCATTCCTCCCGATCGCGAACGGATTGCGGCGGGAGAGTGGGTTGCAATCCTGATGAGATGAAGGTTTAAGAGTAGCGCCGCCGTCCCGGCACCTGTCGTTGCAGGGGTCCCGCCCGCAATCGCGCGAGCAAGATGCTTCTTCGAGTAGTTCCTACGCAGGCTCTAGCCGGCAAGGGGCCGGCGCTACTTTTTGAAACTCTGAAACTCTCTCCCTGTAAGATATTTCTTCATGCCCCGCAAGCTCTCCCATTACGACCGTGCCGGCAAGGCGCGCATGGTGGACGTCAGTGACAAATCGGTGACTCACCGCGAAGCCGAGGCGAGCGCGTTCGTCGCGATGAAACCCGCCGTACTCAGGGCGCTCCCGAAAAATCCCAAGGGAGACCCGCTTGAGGTCGCGCGGGTGGCGGGCATCATGGCGGCTAAGCAGACGTCGAACCTGATCCCGATGTGCCATCCGCTGCCGCTGGCGCACGTTGAAGTGACTATGCGGCTGTGCGAGAATGGCGTCGCTGTTACCTCAAAGGTTACCACCACGGCCGCAACCGGCGTGGAGATGGAGGCGCTGGTGGCGGCCAGCGTCGCTGCCCTGACCGTATACGACATGTGTAAGGCTCTCGATAAGGGCATCGAAATTCGCGAGATTGTGCTGCAACGCAAGTCCGGCGGCAAGAGCGGGGACTATGCCCGTTCGCCAAGAAAGTCGTAGTCAGGCATGTCGACGAACGTCAAAGTGCTGCTGGTCGACGACAATCCCATGGTGCTCGGGATGCTGAAGCAATCCCTGTCCACGCTCGGGCAGGTCTCAACGGCCACCGACGCTGCGGATGCATTGCTGAAGGCGGTCGATGACCCGCCCGACCTGCTCGTCACCGACTACCGCATGCCGGGAATGGACGGCCGGCAGCTGATCGAAAAGCTCCGCAGTCGCCAGGCCACCGCCAACTTCGCCGCCATCATTCTGGCCACCAAGACCGATATCACCGAGCGTCTCTCGTCGCAGGATCCGGTCGACGATTTTGTCGAGAAGCCCTTCTTCCTGAGAGAGGCCACTCGCCGCATCAAGCGCGTAATCGACAAGATCGCTCTCGAGAAGATGACCAAGGCCGCGCCTTCCGACGGGGTGCTGCGCGGCAGCCTCGCCCAGATGAATGTGATTGACCTGATGCAGTCGCTCGAAATGGGCCGCAAAAGCTGTCTTCTGACCCTGACCCGCGATAACGAAAAATGCGATGTGTACTTCAGCGAAGGGCAGGTCGTGCATGCCGTGTACGGCACATTGAAGGGGGACCAGGCCGTCTTCAAAGTCTTGCATTGGACGGGCGGCAACTTCCAACTCGACTTTGAAGGCAAGACGACTGAAACCAGCACCCAGCTCAATACCCAGGGATTGCTGATGGAAGGGCTGCGACTGCTCGATGAAGCCAATCGTGACAGCGGAGAGCAGACCGAGGAAGAAGATGTCCTCCTCGACACCTGAGCTGACCGCGGCAGTAATCACCATCAGCGATTCGTCAGCTCGCGGAGAGCGCGAAGACCTTGGCGGCCCAGCCGTGGCCGCCGCTCTCGAAAAAAGAGGCTTCCGCATCGCCGCCCGCGAGGTGGTTCCAGATGAGGAATCTGCGATCCGCGACGCCCTGATCCGCCTCTGTGTACAAGCGCGCTTCGTTGTCACGACCGGTGGGACTGGCATCGCGCCGCGCGACGTCACGCCGGAAGCGACGCGCGACGTTTGTGAGCGACTGGTGGAAGGCGTGGCCGAGCGGATGCGCTCCGAAGGCGCGAAGAAGACAAAATTCGCAGCCCTGAGCCGCGCGGTATGCGGCGTGCGCGGGCAGGCGGTCATCTTAAATTTGCCGGGAAAGCCTTCGGGCGCGATCGAATCGCTCGATGCTGTGATCGATCTGATCCCGCATGCTTTGCAGCTGTTGAGCGGGGATACGAAGCATGGATAGGAGATGGGTTTCGCGCTGAGCCAAATTTTCCAAAACAATAGGACGTACCGAGCTGTGCGTTACGAGCATCGAGCTACGGGCAATCACGTCGTTGCAGTGGCTCGTAGCTCGCGGCTCGAAGCTCGTAGCTCTCACACGTAAACTCGTGACTTCCCTTGAAAACCATCGGAAACATTCTCAAGCGCTACACCGCATGGATTTGGAAAGTACTGGCGCCCCTCGGGCCGTGGGGCGTGTTTGCGATCGCAGCGGTCGACGGCTCGCTGTTCGGCATGCCCATCGATGCGATCGTTGCCTTTTACGTGTACCGCGACCGTGCGCATTTCCTGTTCTACGTCGTGATGGCTTCCGCCGGATCAGCGCTGGGGAGTCTGGTCGTTTACGGAATCGGGTACTTGGGGGGAGAGACGGTTCTGCGCAAGCGGATCTCCGAAGAACGCTTCAACAAGATTCACGCCTCCTTTGAGCAGCACGAATTCTGGGCAGTGATGTTTCCCGCCATGCTGCCGCCGCCCACGCCATTCAAGCTGTTCGTGCTCGCGGCTTCCGCGTTCGAAATGCGCTTTACGCATTTTCTGGCCGCTGTTTTCGCGGGACGTTGCGTCCGGTTTCTGGTCTTGGCGTTGCTCACGATCAAGTTCGGCCCGGAAGTCATTCACCTGGTCGGAAGTTTGGCTCGGCAGCACCTTTCATGGCTCGTAGGCGGAGTGAGTGCACTGATCGTACTGGGAGTGGCTTTCTGGCAGCGTAAACGGTGGATGAAAAAGCCTGGCGACCTCGAGCTCCCTGCCCGGCAGAAGTAGTCGAAAGCGGAAAGGGCCAGTCGATCGCTCGACCAGCCCTCGAACCTTCTTCGTACTCCTGAGGCTAGGCTGCGGCCGTGTGGTCTCCAGCCTTGTGAATCGCTTCCGACAAGGCATGCAGGACAACAGGCATCGCGAACATGGCGCAGGTGAACAGCAGGTCGCCTTCGAGCGCGCGGCGGAAGAAAGGCACACCCGCAGCATAGCAAGCCATCAGTCCACTGAACGTCTTCGGATACATGTCGCCCCACGCTGCCCATACGCCAAAATTGCTGAACACGTAGAACAAAATCGAGCCCGCTAGTGCCGAGCCGATGATCGGCAAGGGGCGAGCGTTCTCCCGCAGCTTCGTTCCAAGCCACAGCATGGCTGCGTACCAGGTCCAGCTTATGAAATGATCCCACGTGAAGGGGTAGGTGTAGATCAGTTTGGTGAGGATCACGTCGGACGCGGCCAGAAGCACGAAAGGCACCCACAGGTGGCGACGCGGCCCGTGCGCTCCGAAGAACAGCAGCGACGCACCCACCGGGGTAAACGCCAAAGGATGGGGCATGAACCGCACGGCCACGGCCAGAATCACGAATAAGTAAGCCAGCATGATCACCTCTCAACCTGCAACTTACGATTGTTGCGCGCTAGGAGGACGCCGTCAAGTTGCCTGGACCCCGTTGCGAAAACGAGCAAAGTTGCGCGAGGAGTTTATGACTTGCACGCGCCTGCAGAAGTGTAGCCTGCTGCATCAATCTGGCGCGGGCTGGGCGTTCCTTCCCATGAATTCGGTGACTACATTGAGATTGCTGTCCAGGATCACGCCAGCGCTCAGCGGCCTTCGTCCGGACGATGCGAAAGTCTGCTCGAAGCGCAGATCGTAGAAGCGAACAAGATATCCTCCATCCGCGGTCCTCTCCGTCTCGGTGATTGGGAATTTTGCCCAGTCGAGGTAAACGCGTCCCAGGTAAGACCGCTTGGCTGCGAGCGTCACCGGCGTCTCTTCCGGCTTGTAACGAACTTCCATGCTGTCCCCCGGATCTACATCTGGCCCAAGAGAATTCACTTCGGCAAGCGCAAACAGCGAGCGCGTCTCCACCACGCCGTGCCATGTGAATGGATTTATATACGTAGGGTATGCGCCTACCCGAATCGGCTCCCCTTGCTCGTAGGTGCGCGCTCGCAACGCATTCACAGCCCGGCTGTGTTCGTAATCCCGGACCGTCCAAAGCAGGACCATTGCAACCAGAGCACACATAGCTGCTGCGCGCCCGCGCAGACCCTGCTGCTTCATTCCGATTTCCTGGTTGATCAGCGCGAAGAACCCGGGCACGACCAATCCCAGGAGGAGGACAGCCCAAAGAACCGGGTCGGCAATGAAAACGATGTCCCACGAGTACCATCTCTCCGAGAATGGCCAGAAGGGACGAACGCCATAGTTGTTGGTGAAGTCGAGCAGAATATGGCTCAGGCCGGCGAGATATGCGAACAGGAACAGCAGTCCCCAGTGCGGCGGAAGATTGGGGTCGTTTGTTTTGCGGCCGCGCAACCGCCAGACGAGATACATGAAACCGACCACCACCGCCGAAGTCAGGAAAAGCCCGAGAAATGAATGCGTGAACCCGCGATGATGGGCGAACGCGAAAACCGAGCCGTGGAATCTGCCCAGCACATCCAGATCGGGCGCCTCAGCTGCCAGCGTCATCGTCGCAGTGGCGAGTGCGGTCCTGCGATTGAAGCCGGCACGTCCCAAGCACGCGCCGGTGAGAAAATGCGTGATCGGTTCCACGATCCCCCGAGAACATCTTCTTAAGATGAAGAACGAGAATACAACGGCGGCTGCTTTCCCGGTAAACTACGGCGCGGGATCAATCATCCGGTCATCCTCATGAGCAAGCGAAATCTGGCAAATCCGGCGGACAAGCAACAGATTGTCGAACGCCTCGCAAAAATTCAATCTTCCAGCCCGCGGCTCTGGGGGAAAATGACAGCGCCACAGATGATCTGTCATCTCGCTGACTCGTTCCGCGTGACGATGGGCG
>Ga0209577_10007340_pt1 | contig 10140 bp, 11 predicted proteins | sample GraSoiAngelo_109_FD_185874 | JGI IMG/M metagenome (GOLD analysis project Ga0209577, IMG submission 185874) | Grasslands soil microbial communities from the Angelo Coastal Reserve, California, USA - 14_0903_12_20cm (SPAdes) (version 2) | ecosystem: Environmental > Terrestrial > Soil > Grasslands...
GCCCGACCCGGCCGGCTGCCGGGGAGCCTGGGGACACCGAACGTCCGTACGCCAGGCTACCACGAACCGGCGAAACGTCAAACCTCGGCTGCTACGACCGGCGCCGGATCCTCATGCGCGACGCCTGAACCACCGCGATGGCCCCGTCGAGGTCCGGCGGTTCGGGGTGAGCGAGGAATACAGCGAGGGTCGCGGCGACGTCACTCGCACTCTGGGTTGGCGGACGGACGACAACCACGCCGCGATGACCCCGACTGCGGAGCGCCCTCTCGCCGAGACCACGATCGAGCGTGACGAGCACGCGTCCCGCATCCGTGGCGGCCACGAGGATGGCGCCGTCGTCGGCGCCGATCAGGTGCTCGTCCCCCACGGTGTCGACGTCGTGACCCTCGCCAGCCAGATGCTCCGCGAGGTGCCGGGGAAGGTTCTCGTCGAGCTTGAGCCTCACGAACCGGTGAGGGGGAGAATCATCTCCTCGCGCGCGAGGTCCGCGGCATAGGCGATGGCCGCCCGCACGTCGTCGATGGTGACGCTCGGATACTCGTCGACAACCTGGTCGGGGCTGAGGCCGGCGGCGAGGTTGTCGAGGATCACCGAGACATGGACGCGTGTGCCTGCGATGCGGGGCGCGCCGCTCAGGGTCTCGGGGGTCGCCACGATTCGCTCACGCCAGTCCATACCCCGATGGTACGGCGGGCGGCGGCCTCTGAGGCCGGCCAGTCAACTACTCGGAGACCAGCAGCTTGATCACCGCGTCGTAGGCGTCGGTCGCCGTGAGGTGCGAGTAGACGTGCTCGATCATCCGGAGGCCGCTGTGGCCGAGCACCTGGGCCAGCTGCACCGGGTTCATCCCTTTCCGCAGCGCCTCGGTCGCGAACGAGTGCCGGAGCAGATGGGGATGCACCCGCTTCTTCATCCCCGCCCGCTCCGCCGCCCCGCGCATCAGCTGGAGCACCCCGCTCGTCGAGAGCGCCGGGTAGTCCCCATGCGGGCTCTTCCGCAGCGCCAGGAACAGCCGATCGCTGTGGGTCTCAGCGGTCCGCCCCCGCTGTAGCCGGTCCAGCCGGCGAACCAGCGGCGGTGACAGCGGCACCAGCCGCTCCTTCGACCCCTTCCCCCGCACCTTGAGGAAGGTCCGCCGGTCCTGCGACCGCACGATGTCCTCGGGCCGCAGCCCGCAGAGCTCGCCGACCCGGATCCCCGTGTCCGCCAGCAGCCGGATGATCAGCTTGTCCCGCTCGGTCGGAGCGGCTTCCTCCAGGCGCTCGATCTCCTCCCGGGAGAGCACGTCCAGCACCCGCCGGGTGAGCCGGGGCAGCTGCGGCGTCCCCTTCACTGCCTCCCCCTCCTTCGCCGCCCACTTCAGGAACTGCCGGACCGCCCGCACGTAACTGTGGACCGTGTCCTTGGAGAGCGGCTTCCCCCGCTTGCCGCCGTCCTCGAGCAGCCCGGAGGTGAAGCGGTCCAGCGCCCGCTGGTCCAGCTGGTCGACGGTCTCGACGCCCACCCGGGCGCACCAGGGCAGGAAGACGTCCTGGAGGCTGTAGGCGTAGGCCTGGTTCACCGTCGACGGCGCCAGGCCCCGCGCCCGGCAGGAGGCGAGGTAGTCGGTCACTAGCCCCTCGAGCAGCGTCGGCGCGGGCGGCGCCGCGACCTTCAGGTTCGGCATCCCAGGCCCTCCTCGCGCCCCGCGTAGAGCGCTAGCCTGTTAGCAGCGGTTTTGTGCAGCTCCGCGAGCAAAATCAGCGGTAGCCCCACACATCTTGAGGCCTTTCGACGGCCTTTTCAAGACCCTCGACGGAGCAGGCAACCGCTGCTACTGAACTCGACGTCGGAGGGTGGAGCGGGAGACGGGACTCGAACCCGCGGCATCCAGCTTGGAAGGCTAGCGCTCTACCAACTGAGCTACTCCCGCGCGGCGCTCAGGATACCCCCCGAGGGGGCGCGGAATGGGTCCGGGTGGTCTCGTCCACCCAGACCGCGCCGCCCTCGCCGTGCTCCTTCTTCCAGATCGGGACATCGGCCTTCAGGGTGTCGATCGCGTAGCGGCAGGCCTCGAAGGCCTCGGCGCGGTGGGGTGCGGAGGCGCTCACCACGACGCTCGCCTCGCCGATCTCCAGGGTGCCGGTGCGGTGCCAGAGCGCCACCGCGGTCGCGCCGGTGCGGCGCAGGGCCTCCTCGCCGATGCGGCGCATCTGGGGCTCGGCCATCTCCGGGTAGGCCTCGTACTCGAGGCGCTCGACGGCGCGGCCCTCGGCGTGGTTGCGCACCACCCCGGTGAAGGTGCAGACGCCCCCGTCGGCGTCGGTGCGCACCAGCGCCTCGGCGGCGGCGGGGTCGAGGCGGTCGGTGGTGAGCAGCACGTGCACCCCCGGGCCGCCCGCGGTCGGGGCGCCGCCGGCGACCGGGGGGATGAAGGCGATGGAGTCGCCGGAGCGCACCGGGTCGTCCCAGGCGGCGTAGTCCTCGTTGACGGCGACGCGCACGCCGGCGTCGGCGCCCCGCAGCCGGTCGTGGCGCCGGACCGCCGCCTCCCACACGTCGCGGACGGAGGCCCCGGGGGCGACGGCGACCTCCAGCGAGCGCGCCGCCGCGAGCTCGCGGAGGCGGGCGAAGAGGAGCACCTGGACGGAGAGCGCCACGGCCATCGTCTCCCGAGAGTACGCCACCGGCGGCGGCGAGCGCAGCCGCCTCAGCGGCGGAAGAGGTCGCGCTCGGGGTCGCGCTGGAGCTCCGCGGAGCCCCTCCCCTCCCCCGACCAGCACAGCCCCCGGACCAGGGCGACCGGGACGTCGTCCACCTTGCCCATCACCAGCTCGGCCGCCGAGGCGATCTCGTCGGCGGTGGCGAGCACCGAGGCCTGCATCAGCTGGCCGGTGGCGTCGAGGAGGCCGCGATGGTCGGTGAGCGCGGGCATCCCGGCGACGCCCACGGCGACGTTCACCTGGGCCTCGCGGAAGGGGCGGCCGAAGCTGTCGCAGACGATCACCCCGAGCGGGCCGCCGCCGGCCTCCTCGAGCCAGGCGGTGCGAAGCGCGGCCGCCGAGGCGTCGGGATCGCGGGGCAGCAGGGTGACGCTGTCGGCGTCGGGGACGTTGCTGCGATCGACCCCGGCGTTGGCGCAGACCAGCCCGCCGTTCGTCTCGCAGACGAGCACGCCGAGCCCGACGCGGAGCACCCGCCGGCTCTCGCGCAGCGCGACCTCGACGACCCGTGGGTCGCCGCCGGTCTGCCCGGCCAGATCGATCGCCGCCGCGGACGGGGTGATCGTGCCGAGGTCCACGAGCGCCCCCTCGGCCTTGCTCACCACCTTGTGGGTGACCACCACCACGTCCCAGGGACGCAGGTCGAGCCCGGAGCCTCCGACGGCGGCGAGGATCAGGGCGGCGAGGTCGTCGCCGGGGCGAACCTCGGGCACGCCACGGAGGGCGTGGACCTCGAGCGCGCCGGCGGCGCGCACCCCGGGAGTGGGTGTGGTCAGCCGACGGCCCGCCGCCCGGCCAGGCCGAGCTGGCGGAGCACGTGGAAGGTGGCGGTGGGACGCGGCTGAGAGATCACCCCGAGGAGGTCCTCGGGGCGGTCGCAGTCGATGCGCAGCGACGGCAGGTCGAGCACCTCGAAGCGCAGCCGTTCGGCCTCGGCGGCGGCGCGATGCCGCTCCAGCGAGTTGGGGCCGAAGCGCCAGACGTCGACGTCGAGGGGACGCACCGCGGCGGCGTTGGTGCCCTTGCCCTCGGCGTCCGGGGCGCAGGCGAGGAAGCGTCCGCGCCGCGCCGCCTTCTCCATGAGGGTGAGCAGGTCGTCGATATCGAGCATGGCGCAGTCGGCGGCGATGGTGGCCACCGCGGTGTGGCCGCGCTCGAGCGCCCAGGCCACCCCGGCGCGCAGCGCCGCACTCTGGCCGGCGCCGCGCTCGCGCACCACCGCCATGTCGTGACGGGTGGCGAGCCGGGCCACCTCGGCGTCGCCGGCGACCACGACGCACCGCGACCGCGCCACCGCCCGGCCGGCGACCCGCAGGGTGTCCCCCGCCATCGCGAGGGCGAGCAGGCGCCGCTCCTCGCCGCCGAGGCGGGTGCTCAGGCGCTGCTTGGCGCCGAGGGTCGCCTTGATCGGGATCACGAGGGCCGGCCCGCTCATCACGCTCCTCCCCCGCCGGCGCAGGCGGCGAGGAAGGGCTCGTCGTCGTCGAACCCGAGCGCATCGCGCACCGTCGCGGCGAGGGCCACCGCCGCGTCGAGGCCGTCCATGACCGTCTCGGCGAGGACCGCCCGCATCCCCAGCGCCTCGACGGCGGGAACCGCTGCGGCGTCGCGGCGATCGACCACCATCGCCGCGCAGAAGTCGGCGTAGAGGCGGCCCACGCCCGCCGGCCCGGCCTCGACGCCGGCGTGCTCGAGCATCGCCACCGTCGGTCCTTTGAGGGCCCGTCCGGCGACCACCGGGGTGACCGCGATCGAGTTGGGGACGGTGCGCAGCGCCTCGCGGATCCCGGGCACGGCGAGGATCGGGCCCACGCTGATCACCGGGTTGCTGGGGCAGACCACCACCGCGTCGGCCTCGGCGATGGCCTCGAGCACGCCCGGCGCGGGCCGTGACCGCTCGACCCCGGCGAAGCGGATCGCCTCGATCACCGGCTGGCAGCGCTCGCGGACGAAGTACTCCTGGAAGTGAAGGTCGCCGAGCTCGCGGCAGCGCACCCGGGTGGTGACCGGGTCGTCGCTCATCGGCAGCACCCGCGCCTCGACCCCGAGGGCGCGCGCCTGCGCCGCCGTGACCTGGGACAGCGGAGCCCCGGCGCGCCGGCGGGCGGTGCGCCAGACGTGGGTCCCGAGGTCGCGATCGCCGAGCTGGAACCAGGTCTCCTCGCCGAGGCGGTCGAGCATCGCGAGCGCCTGCCAGCTCTCGTCACGAAGCCCCCACCCCCGCTCCTCGTCGTGGACGTCGGCGAGCCCGTAGAGCACGCTGTCGATGTCGGGGGACACGAGCAGGCCGTGGCGCTCGACGTCGTCCGCGGTGTTCACGATCACCGTGATCCGGGCGGGCTCGAGCACGCGGATCAAGCCCCGGAGGAACTTCGCCGCACCGGTGCCTCCGGCCAGGGCGACGACCCGCGGCGAGGGAGCGATCACCGAGAGGGGGCGCGACGATCGGGGCACTGCTGCCGGCATCGACGAGGCCTCCGGACTCCTTGGGGGTGCCTGGGGACACCTTCCGCCCGACCGCTATTCGCGGGTCGCACAGAGCTTGAAGTGTACCGGAGCGGTCATCCGCCGCCCGTCTGGATCGCGCGAAGACTGAGCAGCACCACCGCGACGCAGCCACCGAGGAGGGCGAGGTGCTCGCCGCGCTCGTCGGTCCGCGTGCCGATGAGCCACGCGACCGGAAGGGAGAGGAACACCGCGGGGCCGTAGACGAAGTGGAGGCTGTCCTGCGGGCGGTGGCCGGAGACCGCCAGCCCGATGCCGAGCGCCGCCTGGAGGGTGATCACCGCCTCGCTGAGCAGCACGTAGACGCGGAGCGAGGGGCTCGCGGTGCGCCGGAGGACGCACCACCCCGCCCAGATCGCGCCCACGACACCGAGCAGCTGGACAGCCTCGCCAAGACGCTGATGGACGGTGACCATCAGGGCGCGATGCGATCAGGGCCCGCCGCGATCGTCACCGCGAGTCGCCGCGCCGCTCAGGCGGAGCAGGACTTGGGGCTGCCCGCCTGGTCGGCGGTCTGGAAGCTGTGGCCGCAACCGCAGGTCTTGACCGCCTGCGGGTTGTTGACGGTGAAGCCGCCGCCCATGAGCGCGTCGACGTAGTCGATCTCGGCACCGTCGATGTACTGGGCGGAGAAGGCGTCAACGTAGATGGGGAGTCCGTCGAACTCGGCCACCTCGTCATCCGGACGTGGCGGGTTCTCGTCGAGCCCCATCCCGTAGGAGAAGCCCGAGCACCCTCCATCCTGGACGAACACGCGGAGGCCGACCATCTGACCAGGCTCACCCTTCGCGAGGAGGGCCTTGAGCTGGGAGAGGGCTGCTTCGCTGACGGTGACCATGGCTACTGAGACCTCATCAGTTCGGAGTCCGGCAGGTGCCGACCACGGGCCGAGCCCTGACGGCGAGTCTACTGTACCGCCCCGGTTCGGGCCGAAACCTCCCGCGGCGACCTCGTCGCCTGTGGAACGGGCGTTCGTCTCACACCTTGCGGTACTCGGGCACCCAGGAGCCGTCGTCGCGGCGCTGGAAGTCCTGGAGGAGCCCCGGGACCTCGGCGACCATGAGCTCCGCCACCCGGTCGAAGATCAGCCGCATCTCCTCCTCGGCGCCGGGGGCGGTGCGCATCTCGACGACGTGGCGGACGGTGCGGACGTTCATGGTCATGATCAGGTCGGTGCTCACCCCCATCGGCGCCAGCCGGCGCAGCGCCGAGGTGACCTCCTTCTTGACATGGAAGGGCACTCCCTCGTCGTCGAGCCCGAGGGTCGATGCCGCCTCGACCTGGAACTGCTCCAGCCGCTCCACGATCTCCACGCACTGGCGGCGCAGGGGCTCGAGCGACGGCGGGAAACGGATGCCGAGGTCGACGAGCCGCACGTAGCGCAGGCTCTCCTGGCTGTAGGCGGCCCCGGCGCGATGTCGAACGATCTCGTGGGTATTTCCGGACACAACCACTTTTCCGTTTCGGCGCACAAAGAGGAGGCCGTTCGGGACCTCGACGCAGTACACCCGCCCCGCGAAAGGCACCAGGCAGTCGTGCTTGGCCTTGCCCTGGCGCTCGTGATTGACGAGCGGCCGGGTGCGACGGCGCACGAAGGAGACGACGTACGAAGGGTGGACGTTGTGGAAGACCTGTCCGGACGCCATGACTCGCTGCAGACCGATGCGGTTGTCGATGCGTACGTTGGCTGAATAACCGGCCTTGATCGCCAGGATCTGCAGATCGTCTGCCATGCTCCTGGAGGCGGTGTAGGCGACAGTGTGTCCGCTCGTGGCATGGACGGATCCATCCCCCTCCACGTATGCATCCAGGAACTCTCGAATCAACTCGGGGCTCCAGTCGTGGACCATGGGTGGGACGAACTTTCGATGCGCGGCACCCCCGAGACCGGCCAGAAAATCGCGAAGGGGTAGCCAGCAGAACTTGATGGAATCCGGACGCGAAGGAGGCGAAGACGGCGAGAAACCGAGTTCGCGAATCGTCGCGCACATGCGCGCATGGACAGGACCAGGATTTTGGCGCAGCTCGATGACGTGGCCGTTGATCCAACCCTCGGACAGCCAATATCCAAGAAACCTGGCAAACGGTCGGGCCGGGACGCTGGCGCCGGAATATGAACGCGTGGCGGATCGCAATCGATCCCGACAGAGATAGGTACGAGAGGTCGCTGGGATGGAGACAGTCGGAGGAGAGCATCCTCCCCACCGGCCCGCTTTCAGGTAGTGAACGCGGCGGCCTAGAAGATCCGATGCCGCGACGACCCGATATTGCTCCTCACCCCGCTTGGCCGCCTGGGTGTCGTGCAACCTGACCCACATACGGTGGTTGGGCGTCACCAGGAGATCCACCTGCTCGGAGGCCACCCGGTACATCTGGCCGACGTACGGGCCGGCGAAATGGCGAGTCGCCCGCTGATACTCCAGCTGCTCGGAGACCGGATTGAGGGTCGCGAACTCCTCACTGCCCTCGACGTCGGGCCACGCCACCCATCCATCGCGGGTCAGGACCTCCGTCTCCCCGTCGTAGCAGGCCACCCGGCTCACGTCGCGGATCGCAAACGAGTAGTTGGCGTGCTCCAACACGCTGCCGTGGGCGCTGCGCAGGATGTTCTCGAAGTACGCCCGCCGGTCGGTCCGCACCCGGGTCACGTTGGGGTTGAGCCCCGGTTCCCAGCTGCGGTAGCAGGCGCGGCCGGCGAACTCCACGAGGAGCTCGCCGGGGTTGAGCGACTCCTCACCCTCGGCGAGCCGCCGGTCGAGCCAGGAGGCGCCTCCCACCTGCTCGAGGTAGGCGCGCATGCCCTCGAGGTCGACCGCGGGGCGGGCGAGGAGATGGACCGACGGGGTGGTCTCGTGCATCGGGAACGGATGTTCGCAGATCCGGAGGCGTCGCCGCCATCCTCCTACAATCGACGCGATGGCCGAGCCGGTGCCGCGCTTTCTCGCCGACGTGTACGAGGCGGCGAGCCGCTGCAACAAGTGCTCGCTCTGCCAGGCGGTCTGCCCCACCTATCTCACCAACCCCGTGGAGTGGGAGACGGCGCGCGGCCGGGTCGCCCTGGTGCGCGACGCGATCGAGGGGCGCCTCGAGCTGCGCGACATCGCCGACGGGCCGCTGAGCACCTGCCTCACCTGCAACAACTGCATCGCCGCGTGCGCGCCGCGGGTGCCCACCGGCGACATCGTCAGCCGCGCACGGCAGGAGCTCCACGCTCAGGAGGGCCACCCGCCGGTGCAGACCCTCGTGTTCCGCTCGGTGCTCCCCCACCCGGGGATGCTCGCGACGGCGCACCGCCTGTCGCGCGCCGTCCAGGCCACCGGGCTCCACTGGCTCGCCCGCCGGTCGGGGATGACTCGATGGATGGGCGCGGCCGGGGCGTTCATGGAGCACGTCGGGCCGCTGCCGGCGCGCACCGCGCACCAGCGCGCGCGCGGGCTTCCCGCCGTCGAGGGGGCTGTGCGCGGCCGGGTCGCGGTGTTCGTGTGCTGCTACCAGAACCTCTGCGCGCCGGAGGCGAGCGAGGCGGTGATGCGGGTGCTCCTCGCCAACGGCTTCGAGGTGGACGTACCGCGGCTCGGCTGCGGCGGGCTGCCCGCCAAGTCGCTCGGCGACCGCGACGCCATGCGCGACATGGCGCGGCGGACCGTCGAGGCACTGGAGCCGCTCGAGGTCGACGCGGTGGTCGGCGACACCGCCTCCTGCACCGCGCACCTGCGGCGCTGCGGCGAGATCCTCGAGGACGAGCCGCTGCTTGCGGCCCCCGCCGACCGCGTCGCGGCGCGCACCTGGCGCGCGGCCGAGTTCCTCGACCGCGAGGGCCTCAGCGCGCCGCTCGGTCCGCTGCGCTGGACGGTCGCCTACGACCAGCCGTGCTCGCTGCCGCTCGACGGCGACGCGCGTCGCGTGCCGCAGCGATTGCTCGCCGCGATCCCCGAGCTGGAGCTGCGCCCGCTGACGGAGGCGGAGATGTGCTGCGGCGGCGCGGGCGACTACTTCCGTCGCGAGCCCGAGCGCAGCGCCGCCATCCTCGCTCGCAAGCTGGAGCACGTCGCCGCCGCCGGCGTCGAAATCCTGGTGACCGACAACGTCTCCTGCCTCACCCAGCTCCGCGAGGGCGCCCGCCACCACCTGCCGTCGCTGCGGGTGATGCACCTCTTCGAGGTGCTCCTCGCATCGATCGAGAGCGCCCGGCGCAGAGGCGCCGGCCCCCGGGGTTGACGCTCCCGGCTCTCAGCCGAGCGCGGCGACCATCTCGGCGGGGGGCATGGCGATGCAGGTGAACGAGGGCACGTCGCGCACCGTGTGCGTCGACGCCTCGCTCTCGCGCATCTCGTGGACGAGGTCGAGGAAGTCGGACACCGAGTCGCTCTCGAAGGCGACGACGAACTCCTGGTCGTCGAGCCCGAACGAGTAGGTGGTGTTGATCTTCACCGACGGGAAGCGGTGACCCATGGCGATGTGCTCGGTCATCTGCCGCTGCCGCTCCTCCTTCGGGAGCCGGTACCAGGCGCGGGTCTTCACGAAGGGATAGACGAAGAGGTAGCGGCGGGTGCCCGGCACGATGACCATCCGGTTGCTCCGCCCCTCCTGCCCCTCGTGCTCGTGCCGGTCCACGTACATGCTCCGCTTGGTCATCGCGAAGTAGTGGTACGGGGCGGTGAGGTGCCCCGCGATGCGGGTGCGGTTGAGGCGCGCCGAGAAGCGGTGGTGGTGGTCGAGGTCGTCGCTGATCAGCCAGAGCATGAAGTCGGCGTCGCCACGGGTGCCGACCAGGCTGTAGGTGCGCAGCACCACCCCGGGGAGGGACCCGGTCTCGACGAGGAGGTCGACGAGCTCCTCGCGGTCGACCGCGCGTTCGGTGTCGCTGCGCAGGCGCCAGGCGGGATCGACCCGGTGGAAGGCGAAGCGGACGAACTGGCGGGTGATCGCC
>Ga0209577_10007342_pt1 | contig 10139 bp, 7 predicted proteins | sample GraSoiAngelo_109_FD_185874 | JGI IMG/M metagenome (GOLD analysis project Ga0209577, IMG submission 185874) | Grasslands soil microbial communities from the Angelo Coastal Reserve, California, USA - 14_0903_12_20cm (SPAdes) (version 2) | ecosystem: Environmental > Terrestrial > Soil > Grasslands ...
TGTTTCAAGTTGTCCGAGCGGAAGCACTTGGCCATGGCCGCATCTTACAGCCAAACAATTCTTTGGAAAGCTACTTTTTTGATTCTGCTTGCAAATTTTTGCGAATCTATTTCCGACAGACTCCTAGACGAATGTGTCAATCCGCGTCTCCGTCAAGCTTTTCCTAATCATGAAGTATTGTCTGTCGCAAAAGCTAAGTGGCGTTCCCTTCCCGACCATAAGCTAGTTGCTCAAGCCCAAGGACAATGCGATGTTTTCGTTACCATTGACAGGGGATTTGAGTACGAACACAACTTGAAAAAAATCAAGTTCGGTATTGTAATCATCCAGGTCCAACGAAATCGGATGGAATATTATCGTCCTCTGTTCCCGGCGATTCTGGACGCCGTTGAACGCGTGAAACCCGGCCAGGTTATTCATGTCTTCGGCTCGCCACAACGAACGGTATTCAACGGCTGAACCGGGCTGAACCGCTGATCTTTATTTCGGCGGAGGCGGAATTGTAATATCGATCGGCGTGACTTTGCCAAAAGTTGAAAGCGGCTTATCGAAGTCTTTGGAGTTGCCGACTACCAGCACCGCAAGCTTTTCCGGATGGACATATTTTTTGGCGACGCGCTCCACGTCGGCCACGGTGACTTTTTCGACCCCGGCGCGGTAACGCTCCAGCGTGTCAGCGGGATAGCCATAGAACTCGTATCCCATGCGTGCTGCCAGCACACGCTCCTTTGAATCGAACTCGAAGATGAAGGAGTTGAGAATTCCGTCCTTGGCTTTTTTAACTTCACTTTCTTTTACGCCTCCCTGGACCAGATCGTCGATCTGTTTTCTTACGGCCTCGATAGCGGCCGCGGTGGAACTGCTTTTTGTTGCGACCGAGAAGCGTGTCATGCCGGGATGATCAAAGTCTGCGCCAATGCCGCCGCCCACGGAATAGGCGAGTCCCAATTTGGTACGAATATTGACAAACAGGCGCGAGGAAAAACCGCCGCCAAATAACTCGTTCATCACCTCTAAGGCGTAAAAATCGGGATTGTTGCGCTCAATCCCCAGGTCCACCATGGTGATCTCGCTCTGGTTCACGTCGTCTTTTTCTACGAAGTAGGTTCCGGGAACGGGATCGTGGAATTCGGTTTTTACCGATTGGAACGGTTCGCCTTTGGGCCAGTTGCCGAAGCTGTCGCGTAGTTTGCGCTCCATCGCGGCGGCGTCGAAATCACCGGTAATGCCCAGCATCATGTTATTGGCAAAGACGGTGCGTTTGTGCCAATCGAGCAAGTCCTGGCGATTGACAGCGGCCACCGTAGAGTATTCGGCGGTACGGGCATAAGGACTGTTGGGGCCGTAGGCCAGCTTGTTGGACTCGCGCTGCGCGATCGGGCCAATCTCATCGTTGCGGCGGGAGATGGCGCTCATGATCTGCCGTTTGGCGAGGTCGATTTTGTCCTGGCGAAATTCAGGGTTTTGCAGCAGATCGATTACTACAGGCCACACCTGGTCAAAATCATTCTTCAACGAAGACCAGGAGAGGAACATAGAATCACTGGCTGCCGAGGTCTCAACACGGGCGGCGCGCGATTCCAAAAAATCGTCCAACTCGTCGCCGGTCTTGCTCCTGGTTCCTCCAGTTCGCCACGATGCGCTGTAGATAAACCCCATGCCGAGCTTTGCGGCAGATATATCACGTCCGCCTCCGCGAATCCGTATGACGCCATTGATCAGGGGCAGCTCATGGTCTTCCTGGAGAAAAATCACCATGCCGTTCGGCAGCTCAACCCTGCGGGGTTGCTGCGGATTGAACGGGTGCAGAGGCGGTATGGGAACCTGCTTCCAGGAGGTGATGTTTCCAGCCGATGACGTGTGACTGGCCTTGGACTGAGGCCGGCTCGTCTGAGCGATGCCTAGAGAAATACAGGTAGCGATTAAGAGCGGAACGGAAAACCGGCGGCGGCGCATCATTGTTGGTCTCCCTTGGTCTGCTTTGCGGATTGATCGTCCGCGGCTTTCGTTTCCAGCATGGCAACTGACCGGTTTTCTTCGACAAATGTTTTCGCGGCCACGCGCCGGATGTCGGCTGCCGTGACCTTATCGATACGGTCAATTTGCCGGAAGAGTTCGCGCCAGTCTCCATAGAGGGCCTGGGCAAAGCCAAGCTGCAAAGCCAGCCCCTGATTATCGGCCAGGCCGCGAATCAGGTCGGCTTTGGCGCGGGTCTTGATCGACTGCAATTCCGCCTCGCTTACATCCTGGGTCTTGAGCTTTTCGAGTTCTTCATGGATGGGGGCCGCCATCTCGGCTGCCGTGTGGCCTTGCGCGGGAATGGCAAAACAGAAAAACAAGCTGGGATATTTGTTGCCGGGATAACTGCTGTCGCCTCCGGCAGAGAGCGCCATCTGCTTGTCGCGCACCATGGAACGATAGAGCCTTGACGTGCGTCCCTTGGAGAGCAGGTCGCCCAGAACATCGTAGACGGCGCTATCGGGATCGTGAAGGTCCGGAGGGTGATAGCCGTCGTAATAAAAAGGCTGGCTGCGTTCACGCAGGATTACTTGGCGGAGCGAATTCTGGTCAGGTTCCCGCGTGCGCAGCGGCTCAGGCGCAGGCCCCTTGGGCAAACGGCCAAAGTATTTTTCGATCACCGGCATCGCCTCAGAGGCTTTTAGATCGCCCACCACGACCACGGTGATGTTGGCGGGAACGTAGTACTTCTTGTAAAAGTTGCCGGCATCGGTGGCCGAGAAAGCCTTCAAGTCCGATGGAAAGCCCACGACCGGTCGCCCGTAGGGATGGGCTTTGTACGCCGCCCCAAGAAACTGCTCATCCAACCGCCCTTGCGGGGAGCTGTCGGTACGCAGGCGGCGCTCTTCGTAGACTACGTCGCGTTCTTTATAGAACTCGCGCATGACAGGATGAAGAAAACGCTCGGATTCCAGGTAGGCCCACAATTCCAGGCGGTTCTCGGGAAACGAGTAGAAGTATCCGGTTTCATCCCAATCGGTAAATGCGTTCAGGCCGACACCGCCCTCGCTCTCGACGATTTCGCCGAACTGGTTGGGAATAACATATTGCTGGGCGGCCTCAATGGCGTCCTGCCAGGCTTTTTCAAGCGCGGCAATTTTTTGCGGATCGCGTCCAACCTCCTTCAGATTTTCTGCCAGGTAGGCCGCATAGGCCTTCTCAACTTTTTCGAGCGCCACCTTTTCTGCCGGATAGTTCGTAGTGCCGATTTTGTCGGTCCCCTTAAAGGCCATGTGCTCGAACATGTGGGCCAGCCCGGTAATGCCGATCACCTCCTGGGCAGCCCCGGCATTCACGTGCGTGAAGAACGAAAATACAGGCGCCTCGGGCCGCTCCATGACCAAGACCGTCAAACCATTGGGCAATTTCTTGACGGCTATCCTTTTTTCAAAAGAGGAGACGTCCTGAGCTTGAATGATGGAAGCAAGAAAAAAGATAAAGAGTGGAATAGTAAGCAGACGGAACTTTACGGATCTCATAAGCCTTGGCTTTCTATACTATCAGCGATTCAAGATTATTCAGTGCCGCTCCAACCCATTGCGGTCCCAGCGGGCGAGGTTGGCTCCGGCCTCGTAGGCGCTCTGGCAAAAATCCAGAATGGCCTGATCGGGCGATTGAGAGGCGCGTGCGTCGTCGTACTTGAGAATGAATTCGCCCATCTTGGTGTCCCAATATGCAGCTTCGGGACGAATGGTTTGTTTATCAATCCCTTGGGGAGCAGGCTTTGTGTAGGAATAGAAAGCTGCCGCCGGAAAATTCAGATCACCCGGCCAAAAGCCAAAACTGATGACCTCATGGGAATAGGCTTCGCGCGTGATCGAATCGGCGTCTGGAGGCTGAGGCGAAGGCCGGCCAGAGAAGAAGGTCACCGCCAGATCGAATGAACCCCAGAAGAAATGCACCGGGCTGCACTTGCCCAAAAAGCGCGAGCGAAACTGCTTGAGCACCTGATCGGCATTCACCAGGACCTGGTGAAAATTCTCGACATGCTTTTTGTCATACGAGGCGTGATGGCGGTCCTGGTCATAGGGAGTGGTATCGGCAAACTCTGCGGGCAGGCGGTCGATGTGGACTTCAATTCCTAGCGAGTGCAGGCAGTCCATGTATTCCCTGTAAAAATCAGCCACGGAACATGGCTTTAATGGAAGGCTGTGCTCCAATCCGTCAATGGTCTCGATGGAAAGCTGGTGCGCCAGGAAATCGAATTCGACTTCAAACGTCTTGCGCCCAAAAGGAATAGGCGAGGTGCTCAGGCCGCGCGGCGTTACATACAGCGGAACGTTCCACCAATGGTTCTGCAAGGGCGTGAGCACCATGCGCGTCTTGCCCACGATCTGTGTCCACATGTGAAGCGTGTCGCAGGTAGCGGCCCAATCCGGGAAAGGAAGAGGCGGCCATTCATGCGAAGGCAAGTTCCACCTCGTCGACATAGCACCAGCCCCAATCTTCTCCAGGCTGATGCGACTTGATGATGGGATGTTTCGTCGAATGAAAATGCTTCGTGGCGTGCTTGTTCTTCGAAGAGTCGCAGCAGCCGACATGGCCACAGGTCATGCACAATCGCAGATGGACCCATTCGTCGCCCATCTTGAGGCACTCTTCGCAACCCTTGGTATGCGGCTGCACATCTTGAATCTGGCTGGTGTGTTTGCAGTTTTTCACCGATTTGACCCGCTCGTGCTATTTTCCCATGATAGTGTAGAGCGTGTTTCAAAAATAGGTTTGTAACAGGGCACGAATTTATTCGTGCCACAAAGCGTTTAGATTAAGTTGGACTTTAGCCCCTGCGGCCCCATTTCACTTACGGAAAAGGCATTTTTCCGCAAGCTCTTCAATCGTGCCGAAAAAGATCCAATAAAATTATCGGCTTGCGACCTACGAATAAACGAAAAGGAAAAACCGTGTTTCAAAACGACCTTCTTTCCGGCAAAAAAATCCTGATTACCGGCGGCGCAACCGGCCTGGGCAAATCCATGGGCCGGCGGATTCTGGAATTGGGCGCCGCCTCTCTTTGCATCTGCGGCCGCCGTGAGCAGGTGCTGAAGGAAGCCGCCGAAGAGCTTCACGCTGCCACCGGCGGCACGGTCAAGACCTATGTCTGCGACGTCCGCGATGCCGGACGCGTGGAGGAAATGATCGCCGGCATCTGGCAGCAGGGGCCTCTCGATGTCCTGGTCAACAACGCCGCCGGCAACTTTATCGCCCGCACCGAAGACCTTTCCACCAGGGCCTTTGAAGCCGTGATCGGTATAGTGCTGATGGGAACAATCCATTGCACCATGTCCTGCGGCCGCCGCTGGCTGAAAGAAGGCCGCAAGGGCGCCGTGCTCAACATCTCCGCCACCTACGCCGAACTCGGCACTGGTTACGTAGTGCCCTCGGCCATTGCCAAAGCCGGAGTCCTCGCCATGACCCGCAGCCTGGCAGTCGAATGGGGACGCAAAGGTGTCCGCTTCAACGCCGTAGCGCCAGGGGCCATCCCCACAGAAGGTGCCTTTTCCCGCCTGCTTCCCATCAAAGAACTCGAAGAGCAAGCCAAAAAACGCAATCCCCTGGGCCGCTTCGGCAAACACGAAGAGCTGGAAAACCTGGCCGCCTACCTGATCAGCGACCAGTCCGAATTCATCAACGGCGAATTCATCACCATGGACGGCGGCGCGCTCCTCCAAGGCGCAGGCTCATTCAACGCCATGGGCGACTCCCTTACCGACGAGCAGTGGAAGGCGATTAAGCCGAAGAAAACATGACCGCAGGTATAGCGAAAAAGTCTCGCGCCTGGTGCGCTCTGCGTAAGACCACATGGTTTTCCGCCTTTTTCGCCATATGCTTTGTCTAAGCTGTTGAAAAATATAGGAAATAGAGTTTTGATGGGACGATTGAAGGCCATTTTGGGACACTTGAGAGGCCGTTTGGGACACTTGAGGGGCTGTTTGGGACGCTTGGAGTGCCTTTTGGGACGGATCGAAGCCGGTCTGCCACGACCAAAATTCTTAGCTTTTGGCAGGCATCTGAAATTTTCTTGCAAATCTGCCGCTACAGGAAAAGCAGCCGTTAGCTATTAGCTCTTGGCCTTTAGCAGATATCTAAAGCCCGGGATGGCTTTTTGTTTTTTATCGATTTTGCCGCTACAGTCCTTCGGCTCACTTCGTTCACCTCAGGATGACAATTCGGCCCACTTCGTTCACCTCAGGATGACAATTCGGCCCACTTCGTTCATCTTGATGACAATTCTGCCAACTCAGATGGGACGAATCTGTAGCGGCTGATGGCGCGGCCCAAAAGAAAGCGAGGCGACCCAACTCGATATGCCAAATATTCAGTTGTCAAAGAGCAAAGTGGTGCGGACGACGGCCTGCACTGGGCAGGGACTTTACTCGTCCTAATCGCTTATAGCAAAGGCCGCGCCGCTTGGCAATACAGCCTGGAGCGTTAACAGTAGTACTAAATTTGTATCTCTATGATTCTAAAGTAAATAAATTTTTGTCTGGCGAGTTTGGGTTGTGAACCGTAACAGTAAGTTCTAAGCAGTTTTCTGTGGTTTTGCACGGTCGTTGACAAACCCTAACCCTTAAATTTAAAATTTAGATTCTCTCCATATCATTCTGATTCCAAAAGATCCTCAAGCACAAGGAATGGCTTATAGCAAGAGCTTTTTCGACAAGAAGCGATATGGTACCGAGGAAGCTGAATGATTTGATTCGGTTATCCGAACCCAGTCGACTTCAGGTTCATTCGCTTTGGGTACTTTACTCCGCAAGGCTGTCATTGATGAAACGATCTCCGGCTGAAAGAAGGCGAGTTTTGTGTCTCCAATTTCCCGGAAGAGACGAAAGGCTGTTAGCACGGTAGAATCTTGCGAACCATTATGGCTCTACAAATTCGGATTGGTAACCCTGGAGGGATAACAAGGAAGAGTTGCGAATTTGCTATTTCCAAGCAGACTATATCAGCCATTTCCGGGCTGCGACCGCATACTGTGAATGCTTGGCAACCTCAGGCAACACACTGGTTGAACACCCCTCCTCTGCGGACTTGGTAATTATTCATAATGAGCCGTGGACAGTACCTAGCTACTATCGGGCATTTCCGGAACTGAACAAAAAATACGTAGTTGCTTATTCGGTATGGGAAGCAAGCGTCCTCCCCGACTATTACCGATTGTGTCTTGGCCTCATCAATGAAATCTGGACTGCTTCCTCCTATAGTCATGATATTTTCCGTAAGCATTTCAGCAAGGTGTTCGTTGTTCCTCACGTCGTGACCCCTCCCATCCTGGATGTCCCAACGATAGAGCACCTCGAGACACGAATTAAATATCAAGATGATATGTTCTATTTTTACACCGTCACCAATGCTGCTGACCCGCGCAAGAACGTAAAGACGCTGGTCGGGGCCTTTGAGTCGCTGTCGGCGTCTAACAAAGCAAGGCTGTTGGTCAAGACCCATTCGCCTTTGCCGCCTGATCTGTCCAAAGTGCCGGGCGTGATTCCTTTGTACGGTGAAAGCAACGACAAGGAAATTGAAGCCCTGCATCATCTTGGACACTGCTTTGTAAGCGCTCACTGCTCCGAAGCATGGGGCATGGGAATTTCGGAAGCAATGTCCCACAGCAAAATTGTCATTGCTACCGGTTTTGGCGGAAACATGGATTATATGAACGGTGAAAATTCGCTGCCTGTGAAGTTCACCGTGGAGCACATCCGAAAAGAGGCTTTGAATGCAATGCCGTCATGGCTGCGACCGGAGATGCAGTGGGCCTATGTTGATGAAGATGACCTGAGAGCAAAAATGGCCACCTGCCTCACCAAAAGCGATAGCTTTCAGTCGATGTCCCGAAAGGCTCAACAGGAAATGCGGCGATTCTCTCCCGAAAGCGTCGCCCAGTTACTGCTGCACAGGCTGGATGCCATCAGGCGCAGGTAGCGCAACAATGCTTCTAAAACTGGAGACCGAGGCAAGGACTTCGGTAAAGCGGAGAGCGGACCTACTGCTTACAGAAAGCCAATAATGTTAGGATGGTCATTCTTGTAAGTACCAACGAGAGCTTCTGTGCGTTGAAGTTTCAATCAATCAATTATCTGCTGTGGGGATTCTGAACTCTTCTGCTTTTACGCGAAGCGCGAGGCGGCTTTTCGAGATGAATGTCACCAGATGCGCGAGGTGAAGAAAGACTAACTTGCTCACAGGAAACGGTTTATGATCCAAACCATCATAATTTCAACTTGCGGTATTGATCTGATCTTGTTCTTGTGAATTCCCAACTCGAAGGCTAATCGACGGATGGCGCTTCCGCAAGACCTCGATAAGATGCTCCTTACTGATGTGCGTATATCGTTGGGTTGTTGCGATCGAAGCATGCCCCAAAAATTCTTGTACAATGCGGATGTCAGCCCCATTACGTAGGAGTAGGGTGGCCACCGTGTGGCGCAACATGTGTGGTGTAACATGTCTTTGTATCCCAGCTTCGGATCGCAATTTCGTAACAACATTCGCAATGCCTTGAGTGGAGATTCTTTCACGTGCGACATTGAGAAAGAGGGCGGAACTCTTCGTTTCGACTTTCATCCTGGCAACAACGTGGTCTTGCTGAATCCGCAAACTCTCTTTATCAACCGCGAATGCCAGACGATCTCTCCCACCCTTACCCTGTACTCTGAAGACCGCCTCTTGTACCAGAAAATCGCGCAGATCAAGTGCGGATACCTCTCCCACACGCATTCCAGTTGCAAACATCAAATCGACTAACGCTGAGTTGCGAATTGTGCGATAGCGTGAGCAGATACCGGCTCGCGCGGATATCGAGTCTTTACCCTGCTTATTAGTGTCCGAATGGTTCCTTCTTGCCTGAGCAAGAAGAGCACGTATCTCGCTTTCAGACAGTGTTCGAGGAAGTTGCTCAATTCGACCAAGACTCAGTTTAACCCGCCAAAATGGTGACACTGGAAGCACACCCCTGCGTGTCCAATACGAACAAAACACTTTCAGAACAATAATTTTTCGCCTTATGGAGGCCGGAGAATATTCATCTCGACGTAGATGGGCCGCCCAGCGTTCAATCACAACGCTATCCAGATTCAGGAGATCCATTTCCGGGCTAGCAAATTGCTGAAACTGTGTAAGGTCGGAGCGGTATGAATTCCTGGTTTTGGCACTTCGCTCATTGGTCGAAAAATAGCCGCTGAGAAAATCTGCACATGCTTCTTTTAGCTGCATCGTAGAGTTTAGCCAATCAGGCGACGAGTGAAACTGGCTTTGGCATTCCCGTGAATTTTAGTGAAGAAGCCTTTTTATACTCCACCGGCATTGAAAGAGAAAGTCACCACGGTCGTATTTTTGGTGGCATACCGAATTTCGATATCTAGGGGTGATTATCCAATTATTGAAATTGTTTTACAAATCGCGCTTTTGCTAATTCGCCGCTTTACGTCTTCACCTCTGCTCAGGCGGTTTGGCTTTAAATCATAGAAGTATCCAGAGAGGTAATTCTTGAGCATAGAGAGGAATCAAGATCGGCAACATAAAAATAGAATTTTAACTAGGCCTTTAGTTTTTCAGGTTTGTGGAGCGGTTGCCGCCGACCCAGTTTCCCGTCGCATGGGATAACTAGAGGTTATCTTATGACCCGACAATCTTTTGACTATGGCCACTGAAGCGCCTGAAACAATTCTGATCTTTGCAGCAAATCCGATTCCCGAAGCCCAATTAAGTCTCGATAAGGAAGTTCGGGAAATTGAAAATGGCCTTCGACACTCGCGCAAACACTTTGAGATAAGGCAGCAATGGGCCACTCGACCAATAGATCTACGACGCGCACTGCTTGATTACAAGCCAACTTATGTTCATTTCTGTGGTCATGGAGCTGGCCGCCCGGGTATCGTCCTTGAAGGGCAACTCGTCAGCTCCGAAGCGCTCGCCGGACTCTTCAAGCTCTTCGCCGACAGAATCAAATGTGTCGTCCTCAACGCCTGCTACTCAGCGATTCAAGCGCACGCAATTGCCGCACATATAGATTTCGTCGTAGGGATGAACAAGGCGATTGGGGATTCTGCGGCTATAGAATTTGCTACCGCATTCTACGATGGGCTTGGCGCTGGTGAATCTATTCAGTTCGCTTTTGCTCT
>Ga0209577_10007343_pt1 | contig 10139 bp, 10 predicted proteins | sample GraSoiAngelo_109_FD_185874 | JGI IMG/M metagenome (GOLD analysis project Ga0209577, IMG submission 185874) | Grasslands soil microbial communities from the Angelo Coastal Reserve, California, USA - 14_0903_12_20cm (SPAdes) (version 2) | ecosystem: Environmental > Terrestrial > Soil > Grasslands...
ACCCGATGGCCTTGAAAATTACAAACTCGCGAGTTTCTCAAGATTGATCCGGCTGCCGTGCCTATGAATATCGTCGACGATCTGAAGCGCCAGGGCGAGCGCGCGACGGCCGTCTTCCAGAGTGACGGTGGGGATCGATCTCTGGCGAACTGCATCCAGAAACGAGCGCAGTTCGGCACGCAGGGGCTCTTCGGACTTGATGGGCGGCTTCACCACGCCGATCTGCGGATTCACCGAGGGCGTGGCATCACTATCGCCCACTGTAAACACAAGCACGTCCTGCCGGCCGTAGTCGATCGAAATGTATTGCCTCGGCTGAAAGAAGCGCAGCTTGCGGATGCGTTCGGTAGACACCCGGCTGGCGGTAAGATTGGCCACGCACCCTGAGGCAAATTCCAGGCGCACATTGGCGATGTCGGTTTTGCCCGAAAGAATGGGCAGTCCAACCGCCCGCACTTCCTGCACGGGCGAATTCACAAACGACAACACGATATCCAGATCATGGATCATCAAGTCCAGTACTACATCGACATCGAGAGCACGGGGACTGAAGACGCTGAGCCGGTGTACCTCGAAGAACATGGGTTGAGTGATGAACGGGATGGTTGCTCGCACGGCGGGATTGAAACGCTCGAGGTGCCCAACCTGGGCGACGCGCTGGTGCTTCTTTGCCATGCCTAAGAGTTCGTCGGCCTCGGCGAGTGTCGATGCCAGTGGTTTTTCGATAAGCACATCCACTCCAGCTTCGATTAACTTCCTGGCTACCGACAGATGATGCAGCGTAGGAACCGTGACCGACGCCGCCTGCACCTCGCTATGAGTGGTGAGGAGTTGATCGAGCGATCCGAAGGAACGGCAGCCAAATTCCCGTCCAACCGCATCCGCTCGGCGCACATCCTGGTCCACAATTCCGAGCAAGCGCAACGGCTCACCCTGTTGCTCGAGTTCCTTGTAAACGCGAGCGTGGTTGCGTCCGAACGCACCCACACCGATCACCGCAACGTTGACGAGGTCCCCAGGATGCAGGAGAGATTCTCATGCGGCCGGTTGCCGCCTTGCCGATTGTAGTCACGAACAGTGGAGGCGTACATCGGGGGTTCTCCCCCGGTTACCTCTTCAAGTGCGCGCCTTTTTCAGGATTGCAATTTGTCCGGCGTGGTAAAGCTCGTGCTGGACGACGCCCTCGAGCATGAAACGGATGTTGTAGGTCTTGCCCGGAACTTGTTCGGTGAGCCGCTGGTCGGGCAACCCCTCGACGGTCATCAGCAATTGCTTATGAGCTTTCTTCACATGATCGACGGCCTTCTTCCATTCCGCCGCACTTTTGTCCTTCACCGGCGGAAAATTCTCTTCATCCTGGAGTTCGAGAGCCTTCCCCAGCACGATTCGGCGGTTTACGGCATCATCCCAGGCGGCGATGTGCAGAACGAGCTCCCAGATGCTATGAACGTCCTTGATGGGATGCATCGCCGCCGTGGGTGCATCGATGTCAGTTAGCAACTCGAGGAGAGCAGGGCCGTGCCAGGCGTCACCCTCGAAGGCACGGCGAAGCTGGTCAGCCAGGAGAGCAGGTTCATTGGTTGCGCTAGTCGGCGACGATGGTGATGTTGGCTTCGTTCGCGGCATGTCGTACTCCGTCGCCATCTAACAACAAGCATTTCCCGGCGTCGATGGCGAGGCAGGTTGCCCGGGCTTTTTTCATGGCTTCAATCGTACCGATGCCAATCACAGGAACATCGAAGCGCATGTCCTGGTTTGGCTTGGCAATCTTGACAACCGTGAGCGAGCGGCTCAGGGTGGAGGCGGCGCCTTCCAGCGATTGCATGAGTTGTCCAGCGCGTTCGATGGTCGCATCGGTGCCTTCCATAGCTTCCACAGCTACGCAGGCAGCCTCGGCGACCACCACCGTCTGTCCAATGTCGTACTGCGCGACATGGCGGGCAACGGCGCGGCCATAGTTGACGTTCCTTCTTTCTTCCTCCGAGGGCGGGCGCTCCGTAAACACCCCAGGCTTGGCGAGAAGTGGTTCCAGAAAAGAGGTGGAATTTTCCACCGTGATGCCCTCATCGCCCAGAACCTTGGCTACCGCACCCAGCAAAGCATCGGTATTGCGCGTGCGCAGCGACAGCAGCAGTTTGGCCAGGCGCCAGTCCGGCTTGATGCTGGAGAATATCTGCTTGTGTTTCACCTGCCCTGCCATAATCGCGCGATGTACGCCTTCTCGCTTGAAGGTCTCGATTAACTTGGAAAGTTCGCCCAGAGACAGCCAATGAACGGAGGCGGCGCCGCTGGACGCGATCTCCGGGAACGTTTCCTCTTTAATGGCTGCCACGACAACTTCGAAGCCCTGCGCGCGAGCAGCATCGAGAATCAAGAAAGGAAATTTTCCGTTCCCGGCAATGAGTCCGAGTTTGTCCTTTGCGGGCATAACGGTCAGTGGTCAATGAGAAACGGTATCAGCTACTTAATGACTCCCCTCTCTGAGGACTCGATAAATCGGATGAGCAGAGCTACATCTTCTCCCAGATCACCCTCCGCTTTCAGCTTCTCAAGAGCCTGTGTTGTATTCAGTTTGGATGCGAGCAGCACTCTATAGGCGCGATGAATCCTGGCGAGCCGCTCTTTGCTGAAACCTCTGCGTTCAAGCCCAACCGAGTTCATCCCAAAAGCGTGGGTATTGCGTTCTGCGGACGTCTTCGAGAAAGGGAGCACGTCCTGCGTGATGGTAGTACCGCCGCCGACGAACGCGTGCGTACCGATGCGGACAAAATGGTGCACCGGACAGAGCGCGCCCACCTGCGCCCAATCCCCGACGATCACATGTCCACCGAGCGTCGCTGCATTCGCCAGGATCACATGATTGCCGACCTGGCAGTCGTGCGCGATGTGGGTATAGGCCATGACCAGCACATGACTGCCGACCCGCGTTAAGCCGCCGCCCTTCACGGTTCCGCGATTGATGGTGACGAATTCGCGGATCTTGTTGTGATCGCCAATTTCAAGGCGGGTGGGTTCTCCGGAGTAGGTCAAATCCTGCGGCGCCATCCCTACCGAGCAGAAGGAAAAGAAGGCATTATCAGCGCCGATTTTTGTCGGGCCCTCGATCACCACATGCGACACTAGTTCGCAACCCTCCCCCAGTTCGACATTCGCGCCCACCGTGCAATAAGGACCAATTTCGCAGCCAGAATGAATTTTTGCGCCGGGATCAACGATGGCCGTCGGATGAATGCTCATCGGCACAAAGAATCAGGTGGCGAGCAGCGGATTGTGGCTGGAGTTTCCAAGGAGACGTATGCCAGCGCTATGCCTCCGGAGAGGAGCCGTTGGCCTCAGGCTCGGTCTTTTGCGTGCCCGCGCGGGCAATCAACTGGCACGTGACGGTCGCTTCCGCAACCCGCTTGTCACCAACGAACGCTTTGCCTTCCATGCGGACCGCGTTCATGCGCCAGGACTTCACCTCAACCTCAATGCGCACCTGATCGCCGGGAATGATCGGGCGGCGGAAGCGGGCGCGCTCGATTCCCGTGAATACCATCAGTTTCTGATCGCGGTCTTCGACTTCCGTCAGCAAGAGCGCACCCCCGGCTTGCGCAATTGCTTCCACGACCAGCACGCCCGGCATGATGGGGAGATTGGGGAAATGGCCCTGGAAGAAGGGCTCGTTAATGGTGACGTTCTTGATGGCTACAATGCGCTCGCGCGGCGTAAGATCAATGACCCGGTCGATCAGCAGAAATGGGTAGCGATGAGGCAGAATCCGCTGGATTTCGTTGATGTCCAACGTGGTCGGCACAGCCTTCGGAGTTTCGGTTTCAGGGTGAGTCGTGTCAGTCATTCGTGGAATCGGACAGCCCCGAGATTATACTGTACCGCGCCTTAAGAACCGAAGATCTGCAGCACGGCTCAACGCGACGCGAACCAAGCGAGGCATTGGGTCGTCAACTGCAGGGCTGAAGCAATCGCAACCAATGACAAAAGACGACGGTAACAGTCCCTTCAAATCCACCCGCCAACAGGCACAAAGCCGGCTTCGTTATTTCGAGCAGCATCGCGATCAGATCGTCGACACAATTGTCCGCCTCGTTGAGCTTGAATCACCGAGCGATAACAAGCAGGCCGTCGACCGTTGCAGCGCCTTCGCGGCGGAAGAATTCGCCGCGCTTGGCGGACACGCCCATTTTCACCGCGTGAATGATTTCGGCAACCACCTGCAGGTGGATTTCAGCGGCGAGACCCAACAGAAACCTGTGTTACTGCTGGGCCATTACGATACTGTCTACCCGCTTGGGACGCTCGCCACGATGCCTTGCCGCAAGGGCAATGGACGCCTTCGGGGGCCGGGCGTCCTCGACATGAAGTCCGGCATCGCCCTCATGCTGCACGCCATCCAGGGACTTCAGGCCTGGTATGGACAGCTTCCGCGGCCGGTCACGGTCCTGCTTGTATCGGATGAGGAGATCGGAAGCGAGTCATCGCGCCACATCACGGAGAGTCTCGCCAAACAGTCCTCCGCCGTGCTCGTCCTCGAGCCCTCCTACGGACCAAAGGGAGCAGTAAAAACCGCTCGCAAGGGAGTAGGTCAATATTCGGTGAAAGTCACGGGGGTCGCTGCGCACTCGGGTCTTGATTTTGAGAAGGGGCAGAGCGCCATCCTCGAACTCGCGCAACAAATTCTGGCCATTTCGAAATTGGTGGACGTAAAACGCGGACTTACCCTCAATGCCGGCCTGGTGCAGGGAGGGACGCGCGTCAATGTGGTCGCCGCAGAAGCCACGGCTAGCCTCGACGTGCGCGTTGCCCGGATGAAGGACGCTGCGAGCATCGACAAGAAGCTACGGTCGCTCAAGCCTTTCAATCGGAAATGCAAATTGGAAATCAGTGGAGCGGTCGACCGCCCTCCGATGGAGCGGACCGCGGGGGTCGCGATGCTCTACATAAAAGCCTCGCAGATCGCACGGGAATTGGGCTGGAAACTGTCGGAAGCCGCGGTCGGAGGCGGCTCCGACGGCAATTTCACCGCGGGGCTCGGCATTCCCACACTGGATGGTTTGGGGGGTGTGGGCGATGGCGCTCACGCTGTGCACGAGTTCATCACCATTGCCGAACTGCCCCGCCGCGCAGCCCTGCTGGCGGGCTTGATGGAAAGTGTGTGAAGGCAGTCGTTAGTCGTTGGTCGTTGGCGAAGCCCGGTTCATACGACTCCGTGGCATGGAAAGCACATCTTCAAAGTGAAAAACCGGTTCCGAGAAACGAGTGCCTTGCCAACGACCAACGACCATGGAGCTCTTCTTTGACTCCCACCCTTCCCTGGCCTACACTTGCTGCAAGGGGACTTGCGTCAAAAAGAGGTTTTGCGAAGGGTTCGGGCGGAGGCCCCGCGGAGGATCGTATGGGTGGCAAATTAGGCTTGCCCGAAATTCTGCTGATTCTGGCAGTGGCCCTGCTAATTTTTGGGCCAAGCAAGTTGGCCGATCTCGGCAAGGGTTTGGGCGAGGGCATCAAAAATTTCAAATCAGCCGTCAAAGATGGCGAACAGGATTCAGAGAAAAAATCCTGAAGGCAAACGGCAGGTACCATCGTATTTTCACGATCACAGCTCAGCCTTGACCGCGTCTTTAATATTAATATTCCAATGCTGCTAAATCCCACCTGCTTCCTTCAACATTCGGTAGACCAGGGCAATCGGTAACCCAACCACGTTGAAATAATCCCCCTCAATGCGCGGAATCCAGCGTGAAGCAATGCCCTGGATCGCATAGGCACCCGCTTTGTCCATCGGTTCGCCGGTTGCGACATAAGCACGAATGTCATCATCGCTCAATGCACTCATGGTGACGAGGGTGGTATCTGAACGAGTCTCTCCAAGCGTGCTCTCGCCTTTGGAACTCGTCGGGGAATTCGCCGCGGATTTCGGCCCCATGAGGCAGACCGCAGTCGTGACTTCATGCTTCCGGCCGGCCAGCAAGCGCAGCATCCGCTCCGCATCCGCGGGATTCACGGGCTTGCCAAGAATTTGTCGGTCCACCACCACGATCGTATCCGCTCCCAGGACAAGGTCGGTTGGCCGTTGCTTGAAGATGGCCCAAGCCTTCTCCCGCGCCAGGCGCTCCGCAAAGGTCTTGGGCGCTTCTCCGTCTAACGGCGTTTCCGGGATATTGGTGGGTTGCACCGTGATTGCGATGCCGGCTGCGCGAAGCAATTCTTGACGCCGGGGCGAAGCGGAGGCGAGTACGAGAGCCATCGACAGAATTCTAGCGGAATTTCGCGCGCTCAGTCGGCAACCAACTCGATTCGGTTTCCAAAGGGATCGAAAATATGACAACGGCGCACGCCTGGGATGTCTTCCGCTTCGATGGTTTCGATCCCCTGAGTTCTAATCCGCGCCGGCAACGACGCAGTCATGGCAGCGCAACGCCGGGTGCGCCTTCTTCGCCGCCCGAAAATCATTTTCCACGCCGAGGTGAACCTGAACTTTACCACTCGCAAACCAGCAGCCACCGCGCTTGGCCAATTCGGGTGGTTTTGCGATTTCCGTCATGCCAAGTACATCAACAAAAAAGCGACGCGCCCTCTCCTCCCCGCCTGATGGCATGGCGAGCTGCACGTGATCGATCTCGAGAAAAGGATCTTCAGACAAGGTTCGTCTATGCGCCTTTCGCGCCTTCAGTGAGCAATGGGCCTTCGGATTTTTGAAGTTGTGCTGCCACCTGTTCCATTTGCCGCATCGCACGCAGATGATTTCGCCCCGCTATTTTGCGAACGTCCTCATCAGAATACTTCCGTCGCAGCAGTTCGGCGAACAGGTACGGATAGCGGGTTACATCATCCAGGCCTTCCGCCATCGAGTTATGGCCAACATCATAGAAATCCGCGCCAATGCCGACATGATCGATGCCTGCAACATCCCGAAGATGATCGATGTGGTCGGCAACCTCGGAGATCGTCGGCCGTGGGTACGGGTTCTTGTCTTCCCACTCCCGTATCCCTTTCTGGATTGCCTCATCGGCATCGAGGTGAGTGTGCAATTCGGCGAGAGCCTTGGTTCGCTGTTGCTGCCAGGCCGGGTTTTTAGAAGAGATAAATTCCTTGATGAAGTTGGCGTGCACCACGCCGCCGTTGGAAGCGAGTTTGCGAAGAACATCATCGGGCACGTTGCGCGGATGCGGGTTGATCGCAAAGGCGCTCGAGTGCGAAAAGATTACTGGCGCGCGGCTGAAGGAAAGCGCATCCCGCATGGTATCGGCGCTCACATGCGAGATATCGACAAACATGCCGAGACGATTCATCTCGTGCACCACCTGCTTGCCGAAGCCGCTCAGTCCGTAGTGCTCGGTCCGGTCCGTCGCCGAATCAGCCCAGTCGATATTGTCCCAGTGGGTAAGCGTCATGTAACGCGCGCCCAGTTCGTAGAAAGTTCGCAAGACTGCAGGCGAATTTTCCATCATGTGACCGCCTTCAACCCCGAGGAGGCAGGCAATGCGACCGGCCTTGTGGATCCGCTCGACGTCGTCGGCCGTGCGCGCCTGCTCGAACCCGGGCTGGCTGCGAATCATGCGAAGGGCCACATCAAATTCGCGCATCGCCTCGTGCAAAGACGTGTGGGTTCGTTGCGTAGCAGATTCGACGAAGATGGACCAGTATTGCCCGCCGACGCGGCCTTCCCGGAGGCGAGGAATGTCAGCACACAAACTGGGTTGGACTTCGCCTAGATCGTAACGCGACAGGTCTCCATGCAATTCGAGCAACATGGTAGGCAGGTCGTTGTGCGTATCAATGAGCGGGGCTTCCTTCAGCAGTGCGCGTGCCCGGTCCAGAAGCGCCGAATCGGGTTCTTGCGCCTGGGACGGGAGCGGGGATCCATACCCCTTCGAAAATGCACCCGGCAGCCCGTTTGCGAAGAGCGGGTTGATCTTCACGCTTGCAAAAGCCGCCAAAGCGCTGCCATACCCGAGAAAATCTCTTCGCGATAGCACGCAGTATCCTCCTGAACCCCGGTGGAGTATATCGGAAGTGAGCGCAACATTTCGTCGATTTGCCGCGATGCACACGTAGGCCCAGACGCCCTCGTCTGGGCAGCCGGGCGCCAGCCCGGCGGGCTCAACGGATGCGCAAAACCCGCGTCGCGCCCAAGTAGGTCGCGGTCTCCTCCATCCACCGCAAGAAGGGTTGCCTGGTCATAGTGTCTGAAGCGGAGCTTCGCTCCGCTGGGCAGACGGGGCGTCTGCCCCTACGCAAACCATTTCGAGCCGTCCGTAGCCGCGCTTGCGCGGTGAAGACGAGCGGAGGAACCTGAATCTCTCCACTTTTTCCGCAACCTGGTTAAATCGGGTAGTGGTGCAGTTTGCACCACTACCTTAAATCGTGCATCCACCTGAGTTCCCGCCGCACCCTGCTAGAATCAAGAATTAACCCTCACTCCGATGGACGCAGCCTACATCCGCAACTTCGCCATCATCGCCCATATCGATCATGGCAAGTCCACTTTGGCCGATCGCCTGCTCGAGCTGACCGGTTCGCTCACGGCGCGCGAGATGCAGGCGCAGGTGCTCGATGCGATGGACCTGGAGCGGGAGCGCGGCATCACGATCAAAGCACACGCCGTGCGCATGGCGTATCCGGCGCACGACGGAAAAATCTACCAATTGAACCTCATCGACACGCCCGGCCACGTGGACTTCTCGTATGAAGTCTCGCGATCTCTGGCTTCCTGCGAAGGTGCGCTGCTGGTGGTGGATGCCTCACAAGGTGTGGAGGCACAGACGTTGGCAAACGCGTATCTCGCGATTAATCACCGCCTGGAAATCATTCCGGTCATCAACAAAATTGACTTGCCAAGCGCCGACATCCCGCGCGTGAAGGAGATGATTGAAGGCGCGGTCGGGCTGGATGCGTCCGATGCCTGCCTGATCAGCGCCAAAACCGGGCAGGGCGTTCCCGACGTTCTGGAGGTGATTGTGCGGCGTATCCCCCCTCCCAAGGGATCAGCGCAGCGTCATTTGCAGGCTCTCATTTTCGATTCCTGGTTCGATCCTTATCGCGGCGTTGTCGTGCTAGCGCGTGTTTTCGAAGGAACATTGAAGAAGGGCCAGAAGATCCGGCTATGGTCGAACGGCCGGGTTTTCCAGGTGGAAACCATCGGCGTGCTGACGCCCAAGCCGGTCGAAATCGAAGAACTGGTGGCCGGCGAAGTAGGCTTCCTGATCGCGAATATCAAGAACGTCGCCGACACCAAGATTGGCGACACGATCACCGACGACGAGCGCCCGGCGATCGAACCGCTGCCCGGCTTCGAAGAAATCAAGCCCATGGTGTTCGCGGGACTCTATACGGTGGATGCTCACGAGCACACACAGCTTCGCGAAGCGCTTGAAAAGCTTCGGCTCAACGACTCATCGTTCTTCTTCGAGCCGGAAAGCTCGGTGGCGCTCGGGTTCGGCTTTCGATGCGGATTCCTCGGCTTGCTGCACATGGAAATCATCCAGGAGCGGCTGGAGCGCGAGTACAACCTCGAGCTCATCACCACCGCGCCCGGCGTGCGCTATAAGATCACACTCACGGATGGCAGTCTCATCGAGGTTGATAATCCATCGCGCTGGCCCGACCAGAGCGAAATCGCCAAGGTGGAAGAACCGGTGATCCTTGCGGTCATCCTCACGAACGAGGAGTTCGTTGGCGGAATTCTGAAACTGGTCGAGGAAAAACGAGGCAAGCAGAAAAGCTTCGAATACGTCAGCGGCTCGCGCGTCATGTTGCAATACGAACTGCCGCTCAACGAGATCGTGCTCGACTTTTACGACCGCCTGAAATCCGTCTCGCGCGGCTACGCTTCGCTGGATTATCACCTCGCGGGCTATTGGGAGTCGCCCATGGTGAAGCTCGATATCCTGGTCGCGGGCGATCCCGTGGATGCGCTCTCACTGATCGTGCATCGGGACTTTGCCTATGAGCGCGGCCGCGCGCTGGTCTCAAAGATGCGCGAGTTGATCCCTCGACAGATGTTTGAAGTGGCAATCCAGGCGGCCGTGGGGGCCAAGATTATTTCCCGCGAGACGGTCGCGGCCATCCGGAAAAACGTTCTCGCCAAGTGCTATGGCGGCGATATCACGCGCAAGCGCAAGCTGCTCGAAAAACAGAAG
>Ga0209577_10007345_pt1 | contig 10138 bp, 9 predicted proteins | sample GraSoiAngelo_109_FD_185874 | JGI IMG/M metagenome (GOLD analysis project Ga0209577, IMG submission 185874) | Grasslands soil microbial communities from the Angelo Coastal Reserve, California, USA - 14_0903_12_20cm (SPAdes) (version 2) | ecosystem: Environmental > Terrestrial > Soil > Grasslands ...
GCGCGGCGCGCCGGCCGAACAGCCGTCCGGAGAGCAGCGCCAGCATGAAGAGCCAGTAGCCGACTCCGACGCCCAGGCGCGCCCAGAGCGCCACGCCCGGATTGGGCGAGACGTAACCCTCGATCAGGCCGCAGCCGACGAGGAGCGCCACGCACGCGATCAGGAGCTTCCCCGAGCGCAGCGCCGCGATCCGGAACGACTCGGTGCGCCCGGCGTGCGTGGGGCGCACGAGCGCTTCGCCCACCGCGGCCCCGGCGGCCCCCGAGAGGCACAGCACCGAGAGCTCGACGCACCCGTGCGCCACGATGAAGGAAGCCAGCGGACCGCCGAGCCCGTGCCGGCTCACGAACGCGAACACCGCGCCCAGCATGAGACCGTTCAGCCCGAGAATATAAAGAGTGCCGAGACCGAAGAGGAACCCGGCGCAGTAAGCGAACAGGCTCACCGAGATGTTCCTCGAGAGGATCTGCACCGAGAGCACCGACGAGGGCACGATGTTGAGCAGGCCTTCGGTCCAGAGCTTGCCGCGCTCCACCGTGGCGATGAGATCGGGCGAAGCGAAGAGCGCGATGAGCTCGGGATACCGGTGCACCAGGGCGTAACCGGCGAGTGCGGCGAGGGCGAATATCGTCATCGACCAGATGATGTACGTCCTGAGCGAGCGCACCACGGCCGGGATCTCGTCGCGGAAGAGCGTCAGGAGCTCGCTCCCGATGTGCCAGGCGCCGCGATGGAGCGTCGCGTGCGCCCGCGCATAGGCCGCCTCGAGATACTCGCGGGTGCGCGAGTCCGGCAGCAGCGTGCGGGCACGCGCGAGATCATGCGCGAGGAGCCGATAATCATCGGCGAGGTGCGTGGCGTCCGCGGCATCATCGCTCCGCCCGCTGCTCAAGCGGCGGGTGCGCGCGTCCGCCTCACGCCAGAGGCCGGCCCGCTGGAGGAGACTCGCGCTAAGCGCACGCTGCCGGGCCGCGCCGTCCATCCTTGACGCTCCTTATCGGGAACTCGCCAGACGCTCGAGCTCAGCGCGCCACGCGGCGTCGGGATCGCCGCCCGACGCGGCGGGCTCACCGCCGCCATAGCGCTCGAGCACCTGCCGCGCCAGGCGCTGCCGCGCCTCCGGGGTGAGCGTCGACCAGCGCTCGAGGAGCTCCGCGACAATCTCCGCGCCCGCGGCATCGAGGTGTCCAGCCCCGGGTGCGGCGGCGGCGGAGCCGGGAAGCCGCGCCTCCGCGCGCTCGAACACGAGCAACGTGCCCGCGGCCATGTCGCCGATCCGCAGGTGATCGCGCGTCAGCACGACGCTGATCAGCCCCACTCCGTAGCACAGCGGCAGGCTGTCGACGAGACGGAAGACGTTGCGGGTGAGGAGGGCGCCTGCGCTCGGGCTGCCGCCGTCGCGGGCGACGAGCCGGACGCCCGCCATGCGCTTGCCCGGCGTGCTGCCGCGCATCGCGAGCTCGAGGACGCAGTGATAGAGGAAATAGATCGCGAGGGCGGGGGCGACGACGGTTCCGAACCAGCGGGCGTCGTTGCTGAGCGGCGGCGCGAGACTCGGGCGTCCGTTATAAAGGAGTGCGCCGACAACGAACCAGGCGAGCGCCACGATGAGACGGATATGCCAGTCCAGGAGGAAAGCGTAGGCGCGCGCCCCGGGACCCGCCACCGGCAGCGACACGTCGATCCCCGTGACACTGTCGACAGTGAGGTCGCGCAGGGGTGCGCTCATACCTCTTCCGCGAGCAGCTCCGCCTGGTGCTCCTGCTGCAGCGGCTCGATGAGCTCATCGAGCTGCCCGTCGAGGATCTGCGGGAGCTTGTAGAGCGTGAGATTGATGCGGTGATCGGTGACCCGCCCCTGCGGGAAGTTGTAAGTGCGGATTCTCTCGGAGCGATCGCCGCTACCGACCTGCAGGCGGCGCGATGCGGCAACGGCGCTCTGCTGCTTCGCCTGCTCGGCGGCGAGCAGCCGCGCCCGCAGCAGCGCCATGGCGCGCGAGCGGTTCTTGTGCTGGGAGCGCTCGTCCTGACACTCCACCACGATGCCGCTCGGCAGATGCGTGATGCGCACCGCCGAATCGGTCTTGTTGACGTGCTGGCCGCCGGCGCCCGAGGAACGGTAGGTGTCGACGCGCAGATCCGCCGGGTTGATCTCGATATCACCGACCTCATCCAGCTCCGGCAGGATCGCCACCGTGCAGGTCGAGGTGTGGATGCGTCCCTGCGCCTCGGTCGCGGGGACGCGCTGCACGCGGTGCGTGCCGGACTCGAACTTGAGCCGCGAGAAGGCGCCGCGGCCGGCGATGCGGCTGATGATCTCGCGGTAGCCGCCGTGCTCGCCCGGGCTCTCGCTCAGCACCTCGGTGAGGAGACCCTTCGACTCGGCGTAGCGCGCGTACATGCGGTGCAGCTCGCCGGCGAAGATCGCCGCCTCGTCGCCGCCGGTGCCGGCGCGCACCTCGAGGAAGATATTCTTGTCGTCGCGCGGATCCTTCGGCAGCAGCAGGCGGCGCAGCTCCTGCTCCGTCACCTCGAGCTCGCGCTTGACGCGCCCGAGCTCCTCCTCGCCGAGCGTGCGCATGCCGGCGTCGGGATCGTCCTCGAGGTCATGCGCCGCGGCCAGATCGCGCTCGAGGTCGCGGTAGCGGTCGAAGCTCTCGGCGAGCGGCTGCAGCCGCGCGTACTCTACCGACAGCTCCCGGAACTGCGACGACCCGCCCGCCACCTCGTCGGTGGCCAGGAGCCGTCCGACCTCCTCGAAGCGCTCGGCGAGCTTTTGCAGGCGCTGGCGGATGGAGTCCTTCATGGCGGCGGCTTCGGGCGCGGCATTCTCCGGGATGTCTGCAGTTTGTGACAAGTTGCTCAATGCGTCATGCCTGCAGAGGCTCTATAGTCGAAGACCCTATGATGCCTGCAGTCCGTATGTTCAACCGCGCGCGTAACTTAACCCTGGTCCTCGGTGCCGTGGCGATGGCCGGAGCTGCGCTCCTCGCGGGATGCGCCGCGGTGCGGCCCGCGAGGCCCAGCTCACCACCCGCCGGCTCGCCGATGAGCGATGCCAGCGCCCAGACCGTGATGGCGGAAGTGGCGCTCAAGCGTGGGGACTGCCGGGCGGCGTCCGAGAGCTATGCGAAAGCGGCCGCCTCGAGCGCCGATGTGCCGCTCGTCCGCCGCGCCACCCAGGTGGCGATGGCCTGCGAGCATCTGCCCGCGGCCTGGGCTGCCGCGACCCGCTGGCACGCGCTGGCGCCTCAAGACCGCGAGGGGAACGCGCTCTACGCGGCGGTGGCATTGAAGCTGTATCACACCGCCGACGCGCGTACCGCGATCCGCGAGTTCTGGCGCAGTGAGGAGCGAGCGAGCGTCGCGACCGCGCCCGCCGGCAAGGCTGGCGGGCCCGAACCGGCCACCGGGCAGGATGCGGCCGGGCACGATCCGGCCACAGGGAACGCCTCGCCCTCCGTACCCGGCGGCGCCTCCGCCGCGGCGCGCCCCGCGCAGCGCGCGGCGAGGGGCATGGGCGAGCTGATGGCGCTGCTCCTCGAGGAGTCGGATGCCCCGGCGGTGCTCATGGCCATGAGCGGGGCGCTCGAGCCCTCGGCCCACACGCCCGAGACGCTGACGCTCCTGGGCGAGCTCGCGCTCGCCGCCTACGACGCGCAGCGCGCGCAGGAATACGCCGAGCAGGCGCTGCAGCACGATCCCAAGGACGCGGCGGCGCTTCGGGTGCTGGCGCGCGCCTACGTGGTGCACGGCGATGCCTCGCAGGCGCTCGCCACCGCGCGCAAGGCGAAGGCCGACGATTCGACGCGCGGCGGCTTCGAGCTCGCCGAGGTCCTCGCCTCGCTCGATCGCATCGAGGAGGCGCACCACGAGCTCGAGCATCTGCGCACGGCCGGCGCACCGGCCGCGGAGGTCGACCGCCGTCTCGCGCTGCTCGCCTTCGCCTCAGGCGACCTCAAGGAGGCGCGGCAGCGCTTCATGGAGCTGCTCTCGAGCGGGCAGGCCACCGACACGACCCAGCTCTATCTCGCCGACATCACGGCGCGCGACGGTGACCCGGAGGGCGCGATCGCCGCCTACCGACGTCTCTACGACTCGTCCGTGGCACTGTCGGCGCGCTCGCGGGCGGCATCGCTCCTCCTCGATCGCAACGCGCGCTCCGAGGCGCTGGCGCTCCTCGACGACTACGCCGCGGATCATCCGGAGGAGGAGCTCGAGCTGACTCTCGCCAAGGCGCGCCTCTTGGCCGATCACGGCGAGGCGGACACCGGGCTCGCGCTCCTTGCGTCCGCGCTCGAGCGCCATCCGCAGCATCCCTCGATCGAGTACGATCGGGCGGTGATTCTCGAGCAGGCGGGGCACGTGCACGAGTCGGTCCAGGCCCTCGAGCAGATGCTGAGCGAGCGGCCCGACGACCCGACGCTCCTCAATGCGCTCGGCTACACGCTCGCGGATCACACGCTCGAGCTCCCGCACGCCGAAGGGCTCATCCGCCGCGCGCTCGCGGTGATGCCCGACAACCCGGCGGCGCTCGACAGCCTCGGGTGGGTGCGCTTCCGCGCCGGCGATAGCAAGTCCGCGGTGGCCATGCTCCAGCATGCCTACACCTTGGGCCACGACGCCGAGATCGCCGCTCATTGGGGCGAGGCGCTCTGGGCGAGCGGCCAGCGGGCCGAAGCGCGCCGCGTGTGGGCGGCGGCCCTCGCCCGCGATCCCGATTCCAAACCGCTGAAGGCGACGCTCAAACGGTTCCTGCCCGATGCGAAGTAGGCGGTGGCGGTGCGCGGGCGCATTGGCGCTCGCGTGCGCCCTCACCGCCTGCCGCACGGCGCCGCCTTCCTTTCTCGTGCCCCCGCCCTGGGAAGTGCGAAAGCCGCAGCTTCAGGCGCGCGAGCACTTCGACCTCAAGGGCCGCGTCGCGGTCGCAACCGGGCGCGAGGGCTTCAACGCGAGTCTCCGCTGGGCGCAAACAGGCCCGCGCTCGCAGCTCACGCTCGAGGGGCCGCTGGGCGCCGGCGCCGTGCAGGTGAGCGCGGCGGACCACGAGCTCGAGATCGTGACCTCGCGCGGTGAGCGGCTCGACGACGCGGCGGCGCACGCCGAGCTCGCCGCGCGCTTAGGCTTCGATCCGCCGCTGCCGAGCCTTCGTTACTGGATCCTCGGTGTCCCGGATCCTGAGCGGCCGGCGCTGGAGGAGCTCGATGAGCCGCAACAGCGCCTGTTGGGCCTGACCCAGGCCGGCTGGCACATCGACTACCCCCTCTACGTGGCGGTCGGCGCCGAGATGCTGCCGGCGCGGTTGACGCTCAAGCGCGATGCGGTGCGGGTGCGGCTCCTCGTAGACGACTGGCAGCCGTGAAGGCCGGCGGCGACACGCGCTGGCCTGCGCCCGCCAAGCTGAATCTCTTTCTCCATGTGACGGGCCGGCGCGCCGACGGCTATCACGAGCTGCAGACCCTCTTTCAGCTCATCGATCTCACCGACACGCTCGAGATCAGCGTGCGGGACGACGGGCGGATCGAGCGGCCGGAGGGCCCGAAGGACCTCGCACCCGAGGCCGATCTCACGGTGCGGGCCGCTCGCGCTTTGAAGGACGCCTCCGGCACGCGGCTCGGTGCCAGCCTTGGAGTTCGCAAGCGCATCCCCCTGGGATCGGGCCTCGGCGGCGGGAGCTCGGATGCGGCCACGGCGCTCCTCGTGCTGAACGAGCTCTGGGACTGCCGGCTCGCGCTCGGGGAGCTCGCGGCCCTCGGGGCGACGCTCGGGGCGGATGTGCCTGTTTTCGTTCAGGGTTCTTCGGCCTGGGCGGAGGGGGTAGGCGAGCGGCTGACCCCCGTCACGCTCCCCTCGAGGTGGTACGTCATTATCCATCCGGGGGTGGCCGTGAGCACCCGGGAGGTGTTCCAGAGCCCTGAATTGACACGAAATTCCCCCCTCATCACAATACGCGCCTTTTTTGAGTCGGGCGGGCGCAACGATTGCGAGGCGGTAGTCCGCTCGCGCTCACCCGAGGTGGCCGAGGCGCTCGAGTGGCTCTCGCGTGTCGCTCCCGCGCACCTGACGGGCACCGGCTCGTGTGTCTTCACGGCGTTCGAGAGCGCCGCCGAGGCGGAGCGGCTCGCGGGGCGGGTGCCCGATCGCTGGGGGAGCTTCGTGGCGCGGGGCCTCGACCGCTCCCCGCTCCACGAGCTTCTCCGGCACACGCGGGGTGGGTGAGGCGGCGTAAGATGCGCGCCCGCCTCCCATCCACGTGGGCTTGGTGCGGATGGTAAGAGCGACGGGTGCTGGGGTGTCGCCAAGTGGTAAGGCAGCGGGTTTTGATCCCGCCATTCGGAGGTTCGAATCCTTCCACCCCAGCCAGTTTTTGAGACCTGGCGCGCCTGATGGCACGCGGCCGCATGCAGGGCCGGTGGACAAAAGCGCGCAGCGCAGCAGTTATGAGCACGACGGACAAACGTACCAGCGACACGCTCGCGCTGTTCGCAGGCAATGCGAACCCGGCGCTGGCGCAGGACATCGCAAAGGGCCTCCAGGCCCCGCTCGGGCGCATCTACGTCGGGCGCTTCAGCGACGGCGAGATCAACATCGAGCTCATGGAGAACGTGCGCGGCCGCGACGTATTCATCGTGCAGTCGACCTGCCCGCCGGCGAACGAAAGTCTCATGGAGCTGCTCGTGATGGTGGATGCCTGCCGGCGCGCCTCGGCCGCGCGCATCACCGCGGTGGTGCCGTACTTCGGCTACTCGCGCCAGGACCGGCGCATCAAGGGCACACGCGCGGCGATCACGGCGAAGCTGGTCGCCAACATGCTCTCGAGCGCGGGCGTCAACCGGCTGCTGACGATCGACCTGCACTCGGAGCAGATCCAGGGCTTCTTCGACATCCCGGTGGACAACGTGTATGCCTCCCCGGTGCTGCTCGGCGATGCGTGGAAGCGTGCGTACCGGAACGTCATCATCGTGTCGCCGGACGTCGGCGGCGTGGCGCGCGCGCGGGCCTTCGCCAAGCGGCTCGACGATGCGGAGCTGGCGATCATCGACAAGCGCCGCCCGCGGCCGAACGAATCCAAGGTGATGAACATCATCGGCGAGGTCGAGGGAAAGACCTGCATCCTGATCGACGATCTGGTCGACACCGCAGGCACGCTCTGCCAGGCGGCGCAGGCACTGAAGGAGGAGGGCGCCGTGAAGGTGGTGGCCTACATCACGCACCCGGTGCTCTCGGGAGGCGCGGTGGAGAAGGTCATGAAGTCCGCGCTCGATGAGCTCGTCGTCACGGACACGATTCCGCTCGGCCCCGAGGCCCGGGGCGCCGCCCGCATCCGCCAGCTGTCGGTGGCGGAGCTGCTCGCCGAGACCATCCGCCGCATTCTGGATGAGGAGTCGGTGAGCTCGCTCTATGTCGACTGATTTTTTGAGGTGTGCCGGTCTGGTCGCGGGCCGGTATCATTGCTGACACTACGGGAGAACGTTGATGCGTATTTCATTCACCTTCGGCGCGGATCTCCGCGAGACGCAAGGCAAGGGTGCGAGCCGCCGCCTGCGTCACAGCGGCAAGGTGCCCGCCATCCTGTACGGCGCTCACCAGGACGCCCAGGCGCTGGTCCTCGACCAGCAGAACCTGCTCACCATGATCGCCGATGAGCGCTTCTATTCCTCGATCGTGCAGCTCAAGATCGGCGAGCGCACCGAAGATGCGATCATCAAGGACGTGCAGATGCACCCGGCGAGAAACCTCGTCGTGCACGTCGATCTGCAGCGCGTGGTCGAGAACGAGAGGATCCGCATTCGCCTTCCGATCCACTTCAGGGGCGAGAGCGTGTCGCCGGGCGTCAAGAGCCAGGGTGGGGTGGTCTCGCACATGCGCGCCGACGTCGAGGTGAGCTGCCTGCCGAAGGACCTGCCGGAGTTCCTCGAGCTCGACCTCTCGGGCATGAGCCTCAACGATACCAAGTTCCTCGCGGACATCCCGCTGCCTCCGGGGGTTGCGATTCCGGAGCTCACGCGTCGCAACGCGCCGGTCGTTTCGATCCATGCGCCGCGCGCCGAGGAGCCCGAGCCGGTTGCCGCCGAGGCCGCTGCCGCCGTGCCCGCCGAGGGCGCAGCCCCGCTCGCCGCGGGCGCGCCCGGCGCTCCGGGTGCCGCACCCCCTGCGGCTCCGGGCGCTCCAGCCGCCGCCGGCGAGGCGAAGAAGGGCGAGGAGAAGAAGGACGCGGCAGCGCCGAAGAAAGAGGCCGCTGCCGGGAAGAAGGAGGGCGGCAAGAAGTAGCCGCCGCACCGGGCACGACACCGGACGCCGGCCGCCCGCGGGAGGGAAGGCTCCCCAGGCGGCCGGCGGCGTTTAGGGCGTGAGTCAACGACATGGCAGGTGAGCCGCTCAAGCTGATCGTCGGGCTCGGCAATCCGGGCATCGAGTACGCGCGCACCCGTCACAACGCCGGCTTCCAGGTCGTCGACGAGCTCGCCCGCCGCCACCAGGCGACCTTCCGCAGCGAGCCGCGCCACCAGGCGGAGCTCGCACGTGCGCGCATCGGCGCAGAGGATCTATGGTTGCTCAAGCCCATGAGCTACATGAACCGCAGCGGCGACCCGGTGCGCAGCGTCGCGGATTACTACAAGGTCCCGGTCGAGTCGGTGCTGGTGGCGTACGACGAGCTCGACTTCCCCGCGGGCGTGGTACGGCTCAAACAGGGTGGAGGCGCCGCCGGCCACAACGGCATGCGCGATGTGATCGCGCACATGGGCGATGCGTTCTGGCGGCTGCGCATCGGTATCGGGCACCCGGGCGATCGTTCGGCCGTGCTCGACTACGTGCTCGGACGCCCGAATGCCGCCGACGCGGAGCTCATCCGCGAGGCGCTGCTCGTCGCGGCCGACGCCGTGCCGGTGCTCCTCACGGAAGGGGCGCAGAGCGCCATGAATCGCCTGCACAGCCGCGGGCCCTCGCCGGGCGAGCCGCCCGCGACCAACTCCTGACATGCCGATCCGCTGCGGCATCGTGGGTCTGCCCAATGTCGGCAAGTCGACGCTCTTCAACGCGTTGACGCGTGCCCAGATCGCCGCCGAGAACTACCCGTTCTGCACCATCGATCCGAACGTCGGCGTCGTGCCGGTGCCCGATCCGCGCCTCGCGCAGCTCGCCGCGATCGCGAAGCCGGAGAAGATCGTCCCGACCACGGTGGAGTTCGTCGACATCGCGGGCTTGGTCGCCGGAGCCTCGCAGGGCGAGGGACTCGGAAATCAGTTTCTGTCGCACATCCGCGAAGTGGATGCGATCGCGCATGTGGTGCGCTGCTTCGAGAGCGCCGACGTCATCCACGTCGCCGGCCGGGTCGATCCGCTGTCGGACGTGGCGACCGTCGATACCGAGCTCGCGCTCGCGGATCTCGCGACGCTCGATAAGGGGCTCGAGCGCGCCACGCGCGCGGCCAAGGGGGGCGACAAGGATGCGATCCGCAAGCGCACCCTCTTCGAGGGTGTCCGGGTGCAGCTCGATGCGGCGAAGCCGGTGCGCGCGCTCAGCTTGAGCGAGGAGGAGCGACGGGATCTGCGCGAGCTGCAGCTGCTCACGGCGAAGCCGGTGATGTACGTCGCGAACGTCGACGAGAACGGCTTCACCGGGAATCCGCTGCTCGCCGCGCTCGAGCAGCACGCCCCCGCCGAGGGCGCCCAAGTGGTGCCGGTGTGCGCGGCGATCGAGGCGGAGATCGCGCAGCTCGATGAGGCCGAGCGGAGCGAGTTTCTCGCCGAGCTCGGGCTCACGGAGCCGGGTTTGAGCCGGGTGATCCGCGCCGCCTATCGGTTGCTCGGCCTGCAGACCTTTTTCACCGCGGGACCGAAGGAAGTGCGCGCCTGGACGGTGCGGACCGGAGCGACCGCCCCGCAGGCGGCGGGCGTGATCCACACCGACTTCGAGCGCGGCTTCATCCGCGCCGAGGTCATCGCCTTCGCCGACTACCTCGCGGGGAAGGGCGAGCCGGGTGCCCGCGATGCCGGGAAGCTCCGCCTCGAAGGCAAGGACTACATCGTCCAGGAGGGCGATGTCATGCACTTCAGGTTCAACGTCTGAGCGTTCGCTCCGCCCGCGCCGCCGACCGAAGGGCGACTCTTCACAGCCGCAGCAACCGCGTGCGGTGA
>Ga0209577_10007346_pt1 | contig 10137 bp, 10 predicted proteins | sample GraSoiAngelo_109_FD_185874 | JGI IMG/M metagenome (GOLD analysis project Ga0209577, IMG submission 185874) | Grasslands soil microbial communities from the Angelo Coastal Reserve, California, USA - 14_0903_12_20cm (SPAdes) (version 2) | ecosystem: Environmental > Terrestrial > Soil > Grasslands...
ATGCGCTGCTCGCGAACTATCCGGACTCTGCGCGAGCCCATCAGGCCATGGCCGAAAACTATTATGTCTTGCGGCAGATGCCACAGGCGGAAAAGGAATTCCAGGAGGCGATCCGGCTCCGACCAGATACCCCGAGGCTTCATCTCGAACTCGGGCTCGTGTACTCGGGCTCTTCGCAGTGGTCAAAAGCCGAGGAGGCTTTCCGCGCCGAGACAAAATTGCAACCCGGAAACGCGGAGGCTGCCTACCAGTTGGGCAATGCTCTGCTGCAGGAGGGGATGATGCGAGAGGCTCGCGCCGAACTCAAGCGGGCTGACACATTGCAGCCAGAAATGCCGGAGACTCTGTATTCGCTTGGCAAAGCTGCGTCGCTCGAGGGCGATGCGGCCTCTGCCGAGAAAGCTTGGGTCAAGGTTATTGAAATCGACAAAACGAGTGATCTTGCTGCCAAGGCACACTTCGCGCTTGCGGGCCTGTATCGCAAGCAAGGGAAGATGGAGGATGCCCAGCGCGAGATGACAGAATTCCAGAAACTGCAAGACACAGCCACTCGACCCGAAGGTCTTCAGAAGCAGTAATCAGTATCACAATCTGAAATCTTCAATCTGAAATTGCTAGCCGCTACGCGTTTACGACTTTGGGTTCCTCTTGCGGAGCCGCCTTCGGTTTCTTGGCACGTTGAAGATTTCAGATTGTGACGGCCGGTGCGATCTCCACTTCTGAGTTTGCATCTCAAGCCAATCTGAAATCTGAGATCTGAAATCACGGCGCTGGGGGATCGTGGTCGCCCGCGTCCTCAAGAGGTACACGGTCAAATCGACAAAGCCTTTGTCTGTACCGGATCTTCAGGCAGCATTGAGAATCCTGCGGCCTCAAGCTCCATCCTGAGCTGAGCCATCGACTTGAATTGGATCCCATGGATTCCCATGTTCCGGGCGGCTTCGATATTGACTTGTCGATCGTCGATAAAAAGCGCTTCCGACGGCTGAACACCCAGACCTCGCAGACAGTGTTCGTAGATCAACGGATCTGGCTTAATCAACCGCACCTCCGCGGAAAACGTAGTACAGTGGGCTCGGCCCAGCCATTGAAAATTTCGACGCGCATGCCGGACCATGTCGATGTGCATGTTGGAGAGAATCGCTGTCCTCATCCCTGCGGATGATAGAAATTCGAGCCAGGTAACCATGCCCGGATTAAGCCGGCTCCACATGGTCACGTCCCGTTCCGACAATTCACGGAGTTGCGCGACGTCCAAAGGTTTTCCGGCATCTTCTGCTAACTTACGCCAATAGGTTTCCGTTGAAAGATCCCCGCGATCGTAAAGATCCCGATTGCGGTGCCAGAGAGCGCGAAATGCATCGCTGCTAATGTCCAGAATTCGTGCGCTGTCGCCGACATCGTCCGCTGTAGGCGGAAGACAGAGCACATCACCATAGTCGAAGATGACCGCTTTCAACTTTGAGAACTTCCCTTGACCAGTAACTGACATCTGGAATCCTTGCTTCAACTGGGTCTTCGACGTGGTGGCAGTTGGCACATTGCTCAATGATTACCAAACCGCTTTCTCTGTGACTCTCTCGAAAATTCATTTGCGGCGCCTTGGTACCCCAGGTCCGCGTCCGTCCTTTGGACGCTAACCTGGGGATCCTCACATTGCTTAGCGATCCCCACCTTCTTCGCGCTTGCATTTTCATTCCCGACCGTGAGTGGACACGCTCATGTCGAACTCTGTGTCCCTGTTGTGAAATCAGAAGAATCATGATTTTCGCTGCGTTGTTCCATGGCGAAAAGCAAACGGCGGCCGCTCAATTTCTACTACGGAGCTTGGACAGCAAGCGAATGATCTCGAGGTAGAGCCAGATCAGGGTGACCATCAGAGCGAATGCGCCGTACCATTCCATATATTTCGGTGCACCCGCGCGAGCGCCACTCTCGATCAGGTCGAAGTCGAGGACCAGATTCAAGGCAGCGACGATTACCACGACCACGCTGAAACCAATCCCGATCGGCCCTGAGCCATAGACGGAATTGAAGCGCACACCAAAGAAACCTAGAACAAAGGTGATCAGGTAGAAGAGCGCAATTCCGCCGGTCGCTGCCACCACGCCGAGACGGAACTGATCGGTGACCCGGATCAGTCCTGATCGGTAGGCGAGCAATAGCGCGATGAGCGTGCCGAAGGTGAGTCCGACAGCCTGCATCGCAATGCCCGGAAAGCGCAACTCGAACATCGCCGAGACGCCCCCCAACACCAACCCTTCCAGCAATGCGTAGGCTGGGGCGGTCACCGGCGACCATTCCTTCTTGAAAATCGTAACCAGCGCTAAAACGAAGCCGCCGATAGCGCCGATCATTATCGAAGGGAGCACCACCTCCGGAGACGGTGAGTTTAAAAAGCGGTTCCAGGTCCAGGCAGCTGTGGCAATCACGCAGATCGACAGGATGCCGGTCTTGTTGACGGTACCGGATACGGTCATCGCATCCGCGCCGAATGCGCCTGCCTGTGTGCGAAAAAAGTCGCCCTTCAATGCCGGGTTCGAAGTTCTCATCAACTGTGCCATGACCAGATTGTACGCGATTTGTTCGTCCGCCAAGCGTACGCGAAAAGCAAGAAGTTCGCGTTGGCGTGGGCGACACGAACCTCTTTCTGGACCGCCTGCACCCTGCCTGAGTTTCTTTCCGTCGAGGATTATGGATAACCCCTGTTCAATTGTGGAAGACTTTACGGAATAAAGAAATCATCTCTGCGAATGCGAGGTCGGTCGCTTCCGGATCGAAACGCGGGCCCTCATCGCGCGCGAAGGCGTGCTCGGCTTCATACAGCAGCGTGTTATAGCGGGCACCGGATCTTTGCAGTCCCCGATCAATCGTTTCGCGTCCCGCCTCGGGCACGTGCGGGTCCTTTGTCCCGAAGATCATCAGAAGTTCACCGCGGATTTCGTTTGCACGGGCTAACGATCCCGCATCTTCGTCCTGACCAAGCTTGCCGTCATGGATGCCGGTGCCGTAGTAACAGACCGTTGCGCGGACATCGGGTTGGAACGCAGCACGAAAGGCGAGGTGGCCGCCGATGCAGAAACCCACGACCCCGATTTTTCCTCTGGCGACCTTAGGGTGTTTGGAAAGCCAGTCCAGACCAGCACGGCAATCGGCATCGAAATGCGCGACCGGAGTCTTCGCGGCATCTTGCTGGCCGCGGATCCGTCCAGCGTCATCGAATGGGATCACCGTTCCCGGGGGTTCGAGGCGGCAATAAATTTCTGGGGCAGCCGCAACAAATCCATACCCGGCCAGCCGTATACAGGTGCGCAGCATTGGGGGTGTCAGCTGAAAAATGTCGGAATAGCACCAGATGCCCGGGTTCTGACCCTCAGCCTTCGGCGCAGCCATGAAGGTTCGCATCGGGGAACCAGGCAGAGCAATGTCCACGTATTCGGTTTTGACGATCATTTGCTTGTTTGCGCGAAATTCTGACGGAGGGGCAAGAGCCAGTCAGCTTCCTGATTATCGGCCGCCTCACGAGTAACTGGATCAACCTGTCAGATGTCCTCACCGACCGAGAAATTTCTCCAGTTTCTCGATCTCCGGTTCGGCCAATTCCATATACTTTTTGGAGCCTCTTATGTCTTCTTTTCGCATCGCGGCCTGGGCTTTGCCTAGGTAGGTATTCATCCGTTCCTGGCTGGATGCAATATCACCTCGTAGCCCCAAACCCTGCGCAGCTTGCTGCCGCCGCAGATTCTCGAGACTATCGTGGACTGAGCCCGCTCGGCTTGCCAGTTGATCCATCTGTCTTTCCATTTCCTCAAGTTCTTTGGAATTGTCCGATTGGGCTTGCACATCAGCTACGGAAGGCGTTGATTTCGAGTCGTGGCCTATCGCCGAGGCTTGTCCACCGTCGGATGAGAGAGGGAAATTGTCTCGCTCACCAGCCGGCACCACCTCTCCTTTTTGACGGGAATGGGGCAGACCCGTCTTGGCAGAGGTTCTGTCAGTTCTTGAGGCATTTGAATCAGTGCCAGTAGCCGCTCTAACGGATGCGGTCGGTTTCGTAGGTCCTGGGGTACTTGCTGCAGACAGCGTGCTCGCGCCCGCACCAGCGACTGCGGAAGCCGGACCAGAGTTCGTTTGCGTAGTATCGATCGAGTCCTTTGCAACGCTGGAAGCCCCGCTGGATGCGGAGGGCAAGTTGCTCGTTTCTGTCTTCACCACCGAACCGGCTTTTCCCTCGGCACTCACTTTACTTCTGCGTGGTAAGTAAAGCCCGCCCGCGACCAGAACGGCCACTACAATCAACGCTCCCAGACCCATGTAAAGCCCACGATGGCTGCTCTGTGGGGGTGAAAGGCCCAACACGCTCGGCAGGGGTTGAGCTTGCAGCGGGGCAGGCGGCGGGGTCGGTGCGGGCACCACAGGAGATGCCTCTACGGGAGGTGGGAAACAGTATGAAGACGCGAGAGTTGACTCCACGGGGTGCATCGAGGCTGTCTGTACCTCTTGAAGTCCAGGTTTTGCGAAGTCTTCGCTGGTGCCCACGGTTTTCAACGCCGCGCGGAAAGCATCGGCGGACTGAAAGCGCTGCGCCGGGTTCTTCGCCATCGCAATCATGATAACGTCGCTAAGGGCCTTAGGTAGGCCGGGGCGCAACTCAACCGGTGGCTTCGGCATCTGCTGCAAATGTGCCGCCATGATCGCCACATCGCTGTCGGATTGGAATGGACGTTGCCCGGTAACCATTTCGTACAGCGACACGCCCACCGAGTACACGTCGGAACGATGGTCGACCATTTCGCCCCTCACTTGCTCGGGCGACATGTAATACAGCGATCCCATCGTGGTGCCAGCCGTGGTGAGTGCTGGATCTCTGCCGGAACGGGCGATGCCGAAGTCCATGAGCTTCACCACGCCCTGTGGCGTCAGCATCATATTGGAGGGCTTGATGTCGCGATGGATCACATTTTGCCCATGCGCATAGCTAAGGGCATCGAGTGCCTGACGGATGTACTCTAAAGCCTCCACAGCCGGGATCGGTCCCTGTTCAACACACGCGGCCAGAGTCCTACCTTCCACATACTCCATGATCATGACTAGCTGGTTATCTAGCGTGAGTGCAGTTCGCAGCGCGGCGATGTTGGGATGGTTAAGAGCGGCGAGGATCTTGATTTCCCGCAGAAACCGGCTGGCTAATTCCTGGCGGCCCGCTAGATCAGGCAGCAGAACCTTCATGGCCTCCACTCGGTCGGAGATCATGTTCCGCACCTTGTACACTTTGCCCATGCCGCCGGCGCCCAGCACTGCCAGGATCTCGTAGTCGCCGACGTGCTTTCCTACTTCCTCGCTCATCACCAGCCTCCGCGGCTAAAAATCCTGTTACCTCGCTGAGCGAAACTCATACCGCAGGTGTGGGATCCCAGCGACTATTCGACATTCCCTGCGAGATTCCAGACTTAGAATCCGCTACTGCGGGTTCTTCACCATGTCGCCCACCTTGGCAGTGTCAGCGCCTTTAAAAGTTGCAGTAGCCGATTGCTCATCCACTTCCGTGACGGCGGCATCGCCTATCTTCGCGGAGATCGTCTTGAGCACCTTTCCCGTGCTCGGATCTTTGATGGTCTTCACTGGCCTGCTGACTTCCAGCATGTCCCCAACTTTAACGCCAGCCTTGCTGCCCACGTTCAGGATGAGTGTGGTGCCGGTGACGTCCGCCACCAGCCCGGAGACTTCAACCTTGTGGGTCGGAACCGCCCCAGTCTTGGTATCTAACTGCTCGGCCATTGAATTCACCGCCTGGTGTACAGCCTCACCCAGGATAGTGTCTCCGAAGTTTTTGCTGGTCATGTCATAGGCGCCACCACCAGAACCCCCGTTGCCGCCAGCACCCACGAGCGAAGTTCCGGAGCGCTTCGACTCGCCGGTTCCGGTTACCGCAGCCAGGATCTCTCCCGTGCTCGTGTCTACCATACGGGCGGTGACTGCTACTGCCGCCTTGGCATCGCGCTTCTGCGCGCCGCCAATTCCGAATTTGCCGGTGAGGCTACCGAAGCCCGCGCCTCCAACTGTGGTGTTCTTGTCGTCGCGCCCGAATTGCGTGATACTTCCAAGGACTACCGCGTCCACACCCAGGACCCGACCTATTTTGGCTGCCGTCGTGGCATCTGCTCGATCGCTATTGGAAAAGTTCTGTTCGGTCAAAACTTTGTCCAGCGCATTGCGCTCGATTACGGAATATTTCCCATCTTCGACCAGCTTTTGCACCAGCAAGTCGGAAATGCCTTTGCCGACATCCTGGTTTGAGCCAAAGATCGCAGCGACAGAACTTTGCACGGTGCCATATTCAAAATTCAGGATTGCCAAGCGTTTCTTCGATGGCGTCTGTTGCGCTACACACGCCGACGCCAGTACAAGAACCATAGCCCAAACCACAGAAACTCGAGACATGGCGGAGAACTCCTTGAATTCGTTGGTCGATTCGGTGAACGAGCAAGGGGGATTCCCAGCGCATCGGGGGTCCGGAAAGGTCTGTCCCCATTCGACGCCAAACACCCATCGATCGCCAGGCGAGCAGGATTATACTCCAGGGTGGTCCAGGAAAGAGAGCGTACTTGCAGCCAATTTCTTAGTTTCCTCTCAAGCCTGCGTAGGCCCAGGCGCCCTCGTCTGGGCGGCCGGGCGTCAGCCCGGCTGCGGAAGTTCGTCGTGAGAGGAATTCTTTCTGAGGAGCTACTGCTTCGGGATGCTCTTGACCAGATCGCGAACCTTCACCGGTTCGGTACCCCTGTACTGCGCGATTGAGGAGATGTCATTCACGCCGGTCACGACTGCTTCGCCGAGAAGCGTGTCGTCGCGCAACAGGACCTTGCCGCTTGCCGGATCCCGAATCTCCTTGCCGGCGCGCCACACCTGGAGGCGATCGCCGAGCTTCACACCATCATGAGCGCCGACATTCAGGACCAGATGTCCAGATTCGTTGGCGTCCGCTACCAGCCCGTCGATCAGCGACGTGCGCAGCGGCAGCTTAGGAAACGCCTGCTCGAGCTGCGTCGCAAGCTGTGCGATGGCGTTGTCCATACATTCGTTCATGAGCGGGTTGTTGGCATTGCCTCCCATCACGCTGATCTGACTCGTGTCGCGGATATCCATCTTTACGCCCTTGCGCTTGACTTCGCCAGCACCCTGAGACACAGCCAGCACCTCGGCCGTGTCGGGGCTGACCAGACGTGTGCTGATCTGCACCTTGGCATCGATGTCGTGCTTGGTTTTCATCGAACTGCCGCCAAAACCGCCGAAGCGAGCGCCACCCCCGCCGGTGGTCTTGTCAGCGTAATCGTAATGCGTAATGGTGCCCAGGATAATGGCGTCGACTCCGAGCACTTTGCCCAGCTTGGCGGCGGTGACCGGATCAGTGCGATCGCTGTTGGTGAGGTTCTGCTCCGCCAGGAGTTTATCGATGGCATTGCGCTCGATCACGCTCACGTTGCCGTCTTGCACCAGTTTAGTGATCAGGAGGTCGGCGGCAGCTTTTCCGAGATTGGGAGCGCTCATCTCGACAAAGGGAAGCTTCATGCCACCCTGGACGGCGGCATTGTCGAAGTCAAAGACGGCTACGCGCTTTTTTGGACTTTGGCCCCATCCTGACACCGCTGCGAGGGCCAGTATCGTTGACCACACGACTACGCGCATCCCCGAACCTCTGGGCCATCATTATAGTGTTGGCAGTGGAGGCGTCAACAGTTGGGATGTTACCCCAACCATCATTGTTCGCATTCTTACGCGGAGAACGCCTTATTAAGCTACCGTTTGACGGCGAGCGAAACATAACACTCAGCGAAAAAGACAAAGATGCTGGCGGGCGAACTCTACCGCTCCACGGGCTCTGAGCTTCAAGCTGCGATAGCAGAAGCCCAGCAGCATTTGCGGCGTTTGAACGCGATCCCAAACGGGGGATGGGTCTTGTGGAACAAGCCGTGGAATCCAGTTTTCGAACATCGCGAAACGTGGGACACCCGTTTGAATGGCGATTTTATAGTTACCGGTCCACTATCGCGAACGGGGCGACTTCGCCCAGAAGATCCATGGGTGCACCAAAGATGCTGTACCAAAGTGCTCCCTGGAGGCAATGAAGGGCCTTCCAATCAAACAGTACAGTTTTATGCTCGTATGGATCGCAAGCTCTTTTCTGGGAGTCGTGTGTGCATTGCCTGCTTGCTAAGGGGAGAGTGGCACTCGCAGAAGCAGAGACAAGGACACAACATAGGGATGAAACCATGACCAAGAAGGAAAACACAGGACTCGTCCTCATGCTCGGGTCAGCGGCAGCAGCTATCCAGTTGACCATCTTCTTTACTCCGATACTGAGGGGATGGTTTTACAGTATTTGCCTTGGAGTTCTAGTCATTGTATTCGCTAGTGGAGCCGACCTGTTTCGGGGAAATGAATGAGCTACAAGATGGAGGAGGAAAAACGGAGGACAACTGGCAATAACAGGCTCTTTCCGCTGAACTTGGCCGGCAGCGGCAGATCGCACGGAAACACCTCGATCTGCCGTGCCCGCGTCTTCCACTCAGGCTGCTTGGGGTATCCTATTCGATCCGCAGCCACGGAGTGGACAATATCTGGATTTCAGCCCCTTGAAGGATCGCCGGGACGGCAGTTCACCAACTTCGACAGCGACCGAATTTCCGACTTCTACTGAGTTCTCGTCCTCACCTTGTTTTCCCTTCCGATAGCGCTGGTGGAGCCGCGGACATTTTGCGCACCATGTCTTCCTCGGATTTGTCGTGCATTTCGCGAACCATGCCAAACACTTTCTGAGAGTCAGCAATTTTCCCGATAACCTGGTAAACGCGTCCCAGACGATAGTGTGCGTCAGGTTCCTCTGGATCCAGTTCGATCGCACGCTGGAACGCTGCGATGGCCTCGTCGTACCATTTCTGTTGCGTCAGGATTCTGCCCCTGTCCACATGGGCAACGCGCAGGTCGCTTTTCAGTTGACCGGCCTTCTGAAGAAGCGTGAGAGCGCCCTCCAGATTATTGTTTTTCATCTCGATATCGCCAAGATAGGCCCACGCTTGCGCGTGCTTGGAATCATTAGACAGTTCGCTCTGGAACTCCTGCTTGGCCTCGTATCGATGAGACTTCCAATACAGTGTTCGCTTTTAACGACATTTGCGCGATGGGCGCAATTCGTGCGTTGCACGAGTTCGGCTTGCGTGTGCCGGAAGACGTTTCGGTTCTCGGCTTTGACAACATCGAGAGCGCCGGCTATGAAACGCGTGGTCTCACGACGGTGCAACAGCCCCTCAAGGAGATGGGAAAGACTGCTGCTCAAATGATTCTCCGCCGGATCTTGCGCCGCAAGGAAGAGCCCGACACGACTCCAGCGCAGATTCTGTTTGAACCTCGCCTCGTAGTACGGGAAACAACGGCCATCGCGCGACGGCAGCCAAAGATGAGCAAGAGACTGGCTGAAGCGTAGCCTGCGACTCTTTCTCGGGTCCGGTTTTGCCGCGATGTGGCACCTCTGCTGATAACGGATCGCCCGACTGGCCGGGACGCAGGTTAAGCCTTGACTCTCAAGGAAGCACGTGCTAAAAGCATCCGTCTAAAACGATTTAGGAACGAAATCGCTGGAGCCCTGCAGCCGTTTCGGGGGAGCCTGCTGACCCCTGCGGGTTCCCCTCGAAGATGGCACTGCCGATCGAGGAGCGGGACCTGATGGAGAAAGGTACTGGCCGAGTATCATCGATTGCTCTTTTGGCCTTTCTGCTTTGTAGTGTGTCCGGTTCTCTCGCGCAAGCGCCACCGCCCTCCGCCGCTCCCCCTTACCTCGACCCAAACGTTCCGGTTGACCTGCGGGTGGATGATCTGATATCGAGAATGACACTCGAGGAAAAAGCGTCACAGTTGGTGAACCAGGCGCGCGCGATTCCGCGTCTCAACGTTCCCGAGTACGACTGGTGGAGTGAAGCCTTGCACGGCGTCGCCCGAGCCGGCATTGCCACTGTTTTCCCGGAGCCCATCGGGCTAGCTGCCACTTTTGACACTCCGCTAATTCATGACATGGCCGTCGTCATCGGCACCGAAGCCCGAGCGAAACACGATCAGGCTGTGCGTGCTGGCCGCCGAGACATCATG
>Ga0209577_10007347_pt1 | contig 10137 bp, 10 predicted proteins | sample GraSoiAngelo_109_FD_185874 | JGI IMG/M metagenome (GOLD analysis project Ga0209577, IMG submission 185874) | Grasslands soil microbial communities from the Angelo Coastal Reserve, California, USA - 14_0903_12_20cm (SPAdes) (version 2) | ecosystem: Environmental > Terrestrial > Soil > Grasslands...
TGTCCAACCTCGTCGGCGTCGTCTCGCAGGAGACGTACCTGTTCCACGAGTCGGTGCGCGAGAACCTGCGCTTCGCCAAGCCCGACGCGACCGACGCGGAGATCGAGGCAGCGGCCGAGGCGGCCCGCATCCACCACGTGATCGCGGCGCTCCCCGACGGGTACGACACGATCGTCGGCGAGCGCGGCTACCGCTTCTCGGGCGGCGAGAAGCAGCGCATCGCGATCGCCCGCACAATCCTGCGCAACCCGCCGATCCTCGTCCTCGACGAGGCGACCAGCTCGCTCGACACCGAGACCGAGCGGCTCGTCCAGGAGGCGCTGGACGGCCTTTCCGAGGGGCGGACGACGATCGCCATCGCCCACCGGCTCTCGACCATCCGCGACGCCGACCAGATCGTCGTCCTCGACCAGGGCCGGGTCGTCGAGAGGGGCCGCCACGACGGCCTGATCCGGGCCGGCGGCCGCTACGCGGCACTGGCCGCCCGGGATGCCGACCTCGCGGACGAGCCTCCGGCCGCGGCCGCGGCGCTGGCATAGCTTCAGTTCTTGTAGCTACTCTTTCTGTCAGAGCTACGACAGAAAGGTGAAGTCTTGAGCGACCTGCTGCTTGTCCCGCTTGACGACACAGTCGTCTTCCCGAACATGAACGTCACGATCCCCGTCGACGTCGGCGACGAGGAGAGAGTGCTGCTCGTCCCGCGCCACGAGGGGGAGTACGCCAGGGTCGGCACCGTTGCCGAGGTGTCCGAGCGCGTCCGCCTTCCCGGCGGCGCGGCCGCCGTCTCGCTCGACGGCCTGCACCGCGGCATCGCCGGTGCGGCCCACACCGACTCCCAGGGCCGGCTCCGCGTGGACGTCGACGAGCGTCCCGACGTCGAGCCGCCCGGGGTCAAGACCCGCGAGCTCGAGCGCGAATACCGCGCGGTCGTCGAGGAGATCCTCGAGGTGCGCGGCGACGACGGGCGCATCGCCGCCTTCGTCCGGTCGATCCGCGAGGTCGGCGCGCTCGCCGACACCGCGGCCTACGCGCCGGAGGCGACCTTCGAGCAGCGAATCGAGCTGCTCGAGGCCGTCGACGTCGTCGAGCGGCTCGAGGTTGCGCTCCGCTTCCAGCGTGAGCGCCTCGCCGAGCTGCAGATCCGCCGGCGGATCCGCGAGGATGTCGAGGGCGGCGCCCAGCGTCAGCAGCGCGAGTACATCCTGCGCCGGCAGCTGGAGTCGATCCGCAAGGAGCTCGGCGAGGACGACGCCTCGGTCTCGGAGGACTACCGCACGAAGATCGCCGAAGCCGACATGCCCGACGCGGTCCGCGAGCAGGCCGAGCGCGAGGTCGCCCGGCTGGAGCGCATGGGCGACCAGAGCGGCGAGTCCTCGATGATCCGCACGTACCTCGATTGGCTCCTCGCCGTGCCCTGGGGCAAGCGCTCGGAAGAGCGGCTAGACCCTGTACACGCGCGCGAGGTCCTGGACACCGACCACGCGGGCCTCGAAGACGTCAAGGACCGCATCGTCGAGTACCTGGCCGTGCGCAAGCTCCGGGAGGAGCGCGACATCACCGAGGACAAGCGCTCCGGCGCGATCCTGACCCTGATCGGGCCGCCGGGAACGGGCAAGACGTCCGTCGGCGAGTCGATCGCGCGCGCTTTGAACAGGGAGTTCGTCCGCATGTCGCTCGGCGGCGTGCGCGACGAGGCCGAGATCCGGGGTCACCGGCGCACGTACATCGGCGCACTGCCGGGCCGGCTCGTGCGCGCTTTGCGCGACGCCGGCACGATGAACCCCGTGATCCTCCTGGACGAGGTCGACAAGGTCGGCGCCGACTGGCGCGGAGACCCATCGGCCGCGCTGCTCGAGGTGCTCGACCCCGCGCAGAACCACTCGTTCCGCGATCACTACCTCGACGTCGAGCTCGACCTCTCCGAAGTCGTCTTCATCGCGACCGGGAACGTCGCGGAGACGATCCCGGGCCCGCTGCTCGACCGCATGGAGGTCATCCGCTTCGACGGCTACACCGTCGACGAGAAGGTCGCGATCGCGCGCGGCTACCTGTGGCCGCGCCAGCGCGAGCGTGCGGGACTGTACGAGGAGGAGGTCTCGATCGACGACATCACGCTGGAGCTGATCGTCAGCCAGTACACGCGCGAGGCAGGCGTGCGCCAGCTCGAGCGCGAGCTCGGCAAGCTCCTTCGGAAGACCGCGACGACCATCGCCTCGGGTGAGGCGCAGCCGCCGATCGAGATCGACGAGGCAGTCGTCCGCGACGCGCTCGGCCGGCAGCGCTTCTTCCAGGAGTCTGCGGAGCGGACGGCCGTTCCCGGGGTGGCCACCGGCCTCGCCGTAACGGGCACCGGCGGCGACGTGCTGTTCGTCGAGGCGACGAAGATGCAGAGCAAGGACGGACTCGTCCTCACCGGCCAGCTCGGCGACGTGATGAAGGAGTCGGCGCGGATCGCACTGTCATATGTGCGGTCGCATGCGGCCGAGCTCGGCCTCGACGAGCATGACTTCGAGGACGCGAGCTTCCATGTGCACGTGCCCGCCGGCGCGATCCCGAAGGACGGCCCGAGTGCCGGCGTCACGATGACGACCGCGCTCGCGTCGCTGCTGACGGGCCGGCCCGTGAAGCACACTGTCGGCATGACGGGCGAGGTGACGCTGCAGGGCCGGGTGCTCCCGATCGGCGGGCTCAAGCAGAAGGCGCTCGCCGCCCACGCCGCCGGCCTGACGGATGTGATCATCCCCGAGCGGAACCGCGCCGATCTCGACGACATCCCGGAGGACGTCCGCAACGAGATGAGCTTCCACCCGGTGATGAGCCTGGGCGAGGTGCTCGAGCTGTCGCTCGAGCCGCGCCCCGCCCATGCGCTGTCGTAGCTGCCCGCCGCTCCCCGAGGAGGTCCGCCGGGCGGCGGATCTCCTCGAGCGGCGCTGGGCGGTTTCGATCCTCTACGTGTCGCACGAGGGCGCCGTGCGCTTCAACGAGTTCCGGCAGGCGCTCGGCAGCATCCCGCCGGCAACGCTGGCGCAGCGGCTGGCAGAGCTCGCAGACGCCGGCATTTTCGAGCGGGCCGTGATTGACGCCCGCCCACCGCTGGTCGAATACCGCCTGACCGAGCGCGGCCGTCAGCTGCGCTCGATGCTCAACGCGCTCACCCGTTTCGCCGAATCAGGGGTCTGACCCCGCAGGGGTCAGACCCCAGCCTTTTTTCTTTTACGGGGCGTTCGCGCCCCTCGCCCCTTCCCCTACGACTTCACTTCGATTCTTCGGCGCTGTGCGCGCTGGGATTTCGGAACGCGCACCGTCAACACGCCTCCGTCGAGCTTCGCGTCGATCTTCTCCCCGTCGACGTGCTCGGGGAGCCGCACGCGATACTCGAAGCGTCCCGTGCGACGCGTCTGACGCCGGAGCACGCCCTTGCGCTCGCGCTCCTTGATCTCGCCGCTAACGGAGATCTCGTTACCGGCGTGCTCGATGTTGACGTCCTTCTCCTTGACGCCGGGGAGCTCCGCCTCGATGACGTAGGCATCGTCGGTCTCCTCGATGTCGACGGGCGGCGCCCAGCCCATCTCCGTCGAGAACGGCTGCAGGGCGAAACCGCCGAACGTCTGGTCGAGCATCCGCCGCATGCGCTCGGTCACCTGATCGAGCTCACTCAGCGGTTCCCACCGTTCGGGCGCGGGCCTGGAACGGCGTTCGGGGACTTGTGTCGACATCCCCAGGGCCTCCTTTCTCTCGCTCCCGAGGCTCCTACCCGTCTGGTGCGAGCACTCCCCGCGACCGGGCCGACTCGTGCGCAATTTCCGACGATTTCGTCAGCGACCCTGGGTCGCGGGAACGCTACGGCGTCGCCGCGGCGCGTCGCGGCCGGGTGGCAGTCCCGGCGGCAATGGCCGGTCGGGCGCGTACTCGACGCCGCTCTCGCGCCCACGCGGCTGCGGGTAGAGATCCATGAGCTTCCGCTCTTCTTCCGGGACGCCGATCGTTACCGGCAAGCCGAGTTGCTGCAGCTCCGTCGCCATCAGCGGGTGGTCGTGCGTCCACACTCCGCCGGCGAGCACGTGCGCAAGCCTTCGTGCGGCTGCCGGCTCCAGGCGCTGCTCGAGCAGCTCCGTCGTCAGAACCTCGACCTGGCGCAGCGCCTTCCGACCCACGTCGGCGAGCAGCAGCGTCCCGTCCTGGTGCGGGCCCGGCATCTCGGCCACCTCCACGAGCGAGCGCGCGGCGTACTGCCCGAGCTGGGGATCAACCGGCCCGAGCGCGGCGTGCCGGTCGATCACGATCTCGTCGGCGGCGAGCGCGATCAGCGTCCCGCCGCTCATCGCGTAGTGCGGCACCACCGCAGTGACGCGCCCCTCGTGGTCGCGCAGCGCACGTGCAATCTGGCTGGCGGCGAGCACGAGCCCGCCCGGCGTATGGAGCACGATCTCGATCGCCTTCCCGGGCGGCGTACTACGGATCGCGCGCAGGACACTCTCCGCGTCGTCGATGTCGATGTGCCGCATCAGCGGGATGCCGAGCAGCGAGATCGTCTCCTGCCGATGTATCAAGGTGATCACCGTCGCGTCCCGGCGTGAGGCGATCTGCATCAACATCCGCCGGCGCGCGGCGGCGAGCAACTGTTTCTGGACGACCGGCTGGAGTGAGCTGAGGATGAAGAAGATCCAGATCGCGTCCCAGGGATGCACGTCTCGCTCGTGCTTCCCGAGGAAGGCGAAGGCAAACCGGCCGGGGCGGCGGAAAGCCGCGACTTCAGCCGACCGCGGCGTAGACGCGCCAGCGTCCCGGCACGCCCTTGAACTCGTGCTCGCCATGTTCCTGGAACTCGATCCCGGAGCCGGAGACGAGGTCCTTCACCGTTTGCGACACGAGCACCTCGCCGCCAGTCGCGAGCGCCGCGACCCGGGCGCCGGTGTGCACGGCGATCCCTGCCACCTTCTCGCCGAGCAGCTCGCACTCGCCCGTGTGAACGCCGGCGCGCACTTCGAGACCGATCGTGCGGGCGTCGGCGGCGACGGCGAGCCCACACCTGATCGCACGAGCCGGCCCGTCGAAGGTCGCGAGGAAACCGTCGCCGGCGGTATCGACCTCGTGTCCGCGCCAACGCGCCAGCTCGCGCCGCACGGAGGTGTGATGCTGTCCGAGCAGATCGCGCCAGCGGCGGTCGCCGAGCTTCGCAGCGCTCGCGGTCGAGTCGACGACGTCCGTGAACAGGACCGTCGCCAGGACGCGGTCGGCTTCCGGGATCGGACGGACGCCGGTCAGGAACTCCTCGATCTCGTCGAGCAGAGCGTCCTGGTCGCCGACCCAAGGCAAGTGGTCACTACCACCGAGCTCGACGAACTTCGCGCCGGGGATGTTTCCGGCGATCCAGCGGCCCTCCTCGACGTTCGCCTCGAGGTCATTCGTGCGGTGCAAGACGAGCGTCGGGACGTGGACCGCCGGCAGGATGCCGCGGATGTCGATCTCGCTGTTCATCCGCAAGAGGGCCGCCGCCGCCGCCGGGCTCGCGCTGCGGCGGAGGTACGAAAGCAAGCGTCGCTTGAACTCGGGGTCCGCGGCCGCGCTCGGTGCGAGGACGTCGAGGTCCATGTCCCGGCCCCATTCGCGCTCGACGAGCTCGATCTCGCGGCGACGTTGCTCGGGGGTCGGCGCCCACGGATAGTCGGGTGTGCGCAGACGCTTCGCGAAGATGCCGAACGTCACCAAGGCGACCGTCCGCTCTGGATACGTCGCCGCGAACAGAACGCTCAGGTTGCCGCCCTCCGAAAAGCCGAACAGCGCCGCGCGTTTCGAGCCCGCCGCATCCATCACCGCGCGGACGTCGTCCATCCGCTCCTCGAGCGTCGGCAGGCTCGATTCGGCCACCGGATCCGACAGGCCGGTGCCGCGTTTGTCGAACAGGATCAGCCGCGAAAAGCGCGCGAGCCGGCGCAGGAACCGTTCGTGGGTCGGCTCCTCCCAGCTGCCTTCGACATTCGAGACCCAGCCGGGGACGTAGACGAGGTCGAGCGAGCCTTCGCCTATGACCTGGTACGCGATGTTGATTCCACCGCTTCGTGCGTACCGCGTCTCAGGCATGCCTCCAACTATGGCGCTTGGGCCGACAGTGTCGAGCCGACCTATCCCGGTTCGAACGCCGAGAACGAGTGCTGCAGCTAGGCAGCCTGGAGCGTTGAGCGCGAGGACGGCGTGCTGGTGATGTCCGCGCGCTCGCAGGCGACGGCGTCCCGACGCTCCACTCGATGTTCACGAACCTAAAGGCTGTCGTCTGACCCCAAAGGGGTCAGACCCCAGCAGTTCGCGTACGCTGAGGCGGTGATCGCCAAAGCCGCGTTCGGGCGGACGGGCCACGAGAGCACCCGCACGATCTTCGGAGCGGCGGCGCTCGGCCCGGTGTCACAGAGCGAGGCGGACGCGACGCTCGAGGTGCTGCTCGAGCACGGCGTGAACCACATTGACACAGCCGCCTCGTACGGTGACTCGGAGCTTCGAATCGCGCCGTGGCTGGCACGCCATCGCGAGCACTTCTTCCTGGCAACGAAGACGGGGAAGCGCGACTACAAAGGCGCGCGCGAGGAGATTCGCCGTTCGCTCGACCGCCTCGGGGTCGACCGGGTCGATCTGATCCAGTTGCACAACCTGGTCGACGTGATCGAGTGGGAATTCGCGCTCAGGGAAGACGGCGCTCTCCAGGCGGCGATCGAGGCGCGCGACGAGGGACTCGTTCGCTTTATCGGCGTCACCGGCCACGGCCTCACGGTCGCGCACATGCACTTCCGCAGCCTCGAGCGCTATCCATTCGATTCGGTGCTGCTGCCGTACAGCTACGTCCAGATGTGCGACGAGCGGTATGCCGCCGACTTCGAGGAGCTCATGGCCGTCTGCTCCGAGCGCGGGATCGCCGTTCAGACGATCAAGAGCATCAGCCTCGCGCCCTGGGACGGCCGTACGCAAACCGCGAACACCTGGTACGAGCCGCTCCGCGAGCAGGACGACATCGACGTCGCCGTGCACTGGGTGCTCGGACGACCAGCGGTCTTCCTCAACACCGTCGGCGATGTCGAGCTCCTGCCGAACGTACTCGACGCCGCACGTCGCTTCAGCTCGCGCCCGCGCGACGACGTGATGGACGAGCTTCTGTCGCGCCGCAAGCTCGTGGCGCTCTTCTCGTAGGCCGGAAAGTCAGCGACGCCGTGGACGCCGCCGGCTACGCGGCGCGAACCACGAGCGTCGCCGTGCGAACGACGCCTCGACTTCCTCCTCGAGGCTCGCGCCGGCCCCCAGTGCAACGCACTCCAGCGGCGACTCTGCGCGCGTCACCGGAACGCCGCTGTGGGCTTCGAGCCTGCGGTCGATCCCGCGCAGCAGGCCGCCACCGCCGGCGAGGACGATCCCGCGGCTGCTGATGTCGGCGGCCAGCTCCGGCGGCGTCGCCTCCAGCGTGCGCACAACCGTCTCGACGATCGTCTCGACGCTGGAGTCGAGCGCAGCGCGGAGCTCATTCGAATCGATCGTCGCCCGTCGCAGCAGTCCTGTAATCCGGTCGCGACCGGCGACGTCGGTCTCGAGCTCTTCCTCGAGTGGCCATGCGGAACCGCAGGCGATCTTCGCCGCCTCGGCGGTCTCGGACCCGATCAACAGATGGTTGTTTGCGTCGACGTGCCGGACGAGCGCCTCGTCCATCTCGTAGCCACCGAGCCGGATCGACTCCCAGACGACGATCCCGCCCAGCGAGAGGACCGCGACCTCCGTCGTGCCGCCGCCGATGTCGACGACCATGCTTCCCTGCGGCTCGCCGACGGGCAGCCCCGCGCCGATTGCGGCCGCCATCGGCTCCTCGATCAGCGAGACCCTTCGCGCCCCGGCAGCGAGCGTCGCCTCCTCGACCGCGGCTCGCTCGACCTTCGTGATCCCGCTCGGGACGCACAGGACGACCCGCGAGAGCGTGCCGCCGCCAACCCGCCCGATGAAGTAGCGGAGCATTGCCGCCGTGACGTCGAAGTCCGCGATCACGCCGTGGCGGAGCGGCCGGATCGCGCGAATCGTCGCCGGCGTACGCCCGATCATTCTCCGCGCGTGCTCCCCCACGGCGTGCACCCGTCCGGTGACCTCGTCGATTGCAACGACTGACGGCTCGAAGACGACGATCCCCTGGCCACGAACGAACACGAGCGTGTTCGCCGTACCGAGGTCGATCGCCAACTCGCGCCCTGCGCGGATTGATCTCATTTCACGGACCCCTACGCCGAACCTGGATGAAGTGTCAGTGACCCGAGGCTGAGAAGTGCATGTAGTCCTTCGTCGTCCCGCTCCACGAGCCTCCCCAGCCCCAGCCGACGGAGCGGAAGGCGCGGACGACCTTCGGCGTCACCATGCCAGGTCGCAGCCGCGAGCGGTTGAGGTACGGCACGCTCGCGCGCTGCCGCGTTTGCCCGCAGCCGACATAGGGATTCTCGATCGGGTTGAGGTCGACGGCGAGACCGTAGGCGTGCTCCGACCAGTGGCCGGTGCCGCTGCCGCCGGAACACGGAGACGGGACCGCCTGGCGGCACTCGAATGCGTCGGAGACATCACCGTCCGCGGGCCGCAACTGCTTCGGCCCGTACGCATCGGCGAGCTGCATGTGCCTGATCGGAAACCGCGAGACGTACAGCTTCCGGAAGACGGTCGCCAGCGGTACGGCGGCGAAGCGGTTGACGACGAGCTGACCCGTCGTGGTCGCACCGTCAAAATCCCAGTGGGAAACGCTTAGCACGCGCAGCTGCCCGAACCTGACCGGACATGCAGCGCGATAGAGGCCGGCGCTGACGATCTGAGCGCGAACCGGCGCCGGCACCGGCTGGATCGAGTAGTGAAACGGCGGCGCGGTGAGTACGAGCGCCAGGGAAGCGAGCCGGAACACCAGCGCAGTATGCGCACGCAAGTTAAGGAGCGCAGGCGTGTCTATCTAGAGGGGCGGGGCCGTCGCTTGGCAGCTCGATCCGCGGCCCCGCCTTTCTAACGACAGGTCCTGGATCCGCCGTGTTGAGTCGCGATGAACACGACTTTCGCGACGTGCGCGCTTCGGAACCGCACGACCTGGAGGCGAGCCCCGGACAGCAGGGTGCCGTACGAGCCGGCGAGCGGACCAGCGACCCGACAATCGAGTGTCTTCACGCCATTGGGAATGATCACTCGGCACCCCAGCGGCGCTCCGGAGACCTGCATCGTGTCTCCCGTATCGAGCATGACCGGCGTGGCCTGTGTTGGCCCGGCGCCTGCCGGCCGCAGCAGCGAGCTATAGCCGGCAAACACGACGGCGAGAAGGAACGAGATCAGGCAGAACAGCCGCATGAGTGACCTCCGCGCTAGCTGGGCATAATCGGGTCGACGTCCTGGGAGACGCTTGTGGATAGCGGAGCCGACGACAACGTCCGGGAAGTTCTGTACCGCGATACCAGCGGTGCAGTTGTCGCGGACCCGGCGGAGGCTGCCGGCGGAGAGATCGTCGAGGAGGTCGACGGCGCCCTCCGGAGGCGCGCTTGGTTCCGGATCCAGGAAGTCGAGCTGGATTGGCTACCGGTCCGAGAGTCGGCCTTCCTGCTCTGGGTCCTGGCAGTCCTGGCCGCAGCCTGGCTCGTCATCGGCGTCGTTCTCCACTTCACCTGACGGACTCCGTGACAAACACAGCGGGCGGCTCGAGGCCGCCCGCCGGGTGGGGAACTGTCCGTCGTCTACTTGCCGGTCCAGCGCAACCGGGTCGCCCAGAACCAGACGGTCAGGAATGCGGCGTAGAGCACACCGAGCAGCTTCCCGATCCGCATCATCAGCGTGCCGTCGCCGCCGAGAGTGCGTTCGACAACAGCCTTCGGCGCAGTGACCAGCCCTCGGAGTCCGCGCACGGCGCCGACACGCACGCGTTCGACAGGTGCCCGAGCCGGCAACGTACTCGCGGCGCCCATCACCTGCGAGACGGCGGTCCCAGAGGCGGAAGCCATCCGCATGATCGGCGCTGCGACTCCGCAACGGATCAACTGGACGTTCGTGAACGTCACGAGCCGGACGCTGCTGAGGCAGCCGGTCGCGTTCGCGTACCAGCGCGTAACCGAAGCGAGCAAAGCCGCAAAGATCGCGAGCTTCCACGCCACATAGCCC
>Ga0209577_10007348_pt1 | contig 10137 bp, 12 predicted proteins | sample GraSoiAngelo_109_FD_185874 | JGI IMG/M metagenome (GOLD analysis project Ga0209577, IMG submission 185874) | Grasslands soil microbial communities from the Angelo Coastal Reserve, California, USA - 14_0903_12_20cm (SPAdes) (version 2) | ecosystem: Environmental > Terrestrial > Soil > Grasslands...
CCCCAAGTGTCGGGCAACTTCCGTCACCAGGACGCCCGCGTCCCCGGCACGTTTCTGCTCTACGCGCGACGGCCATAAGAGCGAGATGGGCCTCCCCGTCAGCCTGATCCTGATCGCGATCGGCGCCGTCTTGGCGTTCGCCGTCCACCAGCATCCGGGCGCGTCGGTCGACGTTCACGTCGTCGGCTGGGTGCTTCTTGCGGTCGGTTTCGTCGGCTTGCTGCTCTCACTCTTTTTGTGGGAGCGCCTCGGCCCCGGCTACTGGGGTTGGGGCCGCGGACCGGGCCCGTACGACGGACCGCCGGGTGGCGGATACGCGCGGCGCGGCCGGGGTTACCGCGGCCGCAGGACGGTCGTCGAGGAGGAAGGCCCGGCGCCGCCCGTCGATCCTTACGACGCGCCGCCACCTCCGTAACGAAGTAGAGGGACAGACCTAGGGGACGTTCTACTCTAGGCGTGCGAGCGCCTCGTCGATCTCTTCGTCGCTGATCGTGAGCGGCGGCGTCGCGGCGACAAGCGAGCCGTCGCCCGCAGGGATGACGACGACTCCGCGGCGCTCCGCTTCCTGCGCCGAGCCTGTGCGCGCGCGCAGCAAGCCCACGCCATGCCAACCCGCGCGCTCGAAGCGATCGCCGACTTCGCGCACGCGCGCGAGCAGCTTCGGGACTTCGTCCAGTACGACGAGCCCGGCCGCACACGCGAGCGGGTTCCCCGTGTGGGTGTGCGTGTACACGTCCTCCGGTCCGAGCTCCCAGGACTCTGCGAGCTCGCGGCGGACGAAGAGCGCAGCGGACAAGGGAAGCCCGCCGCCGAGCGCCTTGCCGATGCAGAGGACGTCCGCGACTTCCTCGCCCGGCCAAAGCTCGCCGACCCGGCCCAAGCCCGCATAGATCGCGTCGACGACGAGCAACGCGCCCGCCTCGTCACAGCGTCGCCGCAGGTTGGCGAGGAACTCCGGCGGCGGAACACGTGCACCGGCTCGGCCTTGAACAGGCTCGACGATCACGCAGGCCGTGTCGTCCGGAAGATCGCCCGGATCTTCTCCCCACCGCCGCCGGTACACCGGGCCGGGAAGCCACTGTGCGAACGGCGCGCGAAACTGCTCGAAGTCCGTCGCTGCGAGCGGCAGCAACGCGGTGCCGTGGTATGCGCCGTCGAACGCGACGATTCCCGCGCGACCGGTCGTGAGCAATGCCGTGCGCAGCGCGATCTCGACCGCGTCCGCGCCGGTGACACCGAGCTTCGACGGCCACGGCAATCGGTCGCGGAGTTGCGCCGTGACCTCCGCGTCTGCGAGATCGCCGAGCGCATGCGCGACTGGCGCCCGAGCGATCGCCTCCATGACCTGCGGATTGCGATGGCCGAGCGCAGCGACCCCGAAGCCGCCCGAGAGGTCGAGGTACTCCCGTCCGCGCTCGTCCCACACGCGACATCCCTGGGCTCGAGACCAGATCAAGCGCCGTTGCGCCGGCCCGGCACGAGCCTCCCGATCGTGTCGGCGGCGATGTAACCGGCGATCTTCGGGTTCTCCTGCAACCGGCGAAGCGAGTACGCGTACCAGTGCCTGCCGAACGGGACGTAGATGCGCAAGCGATGCCCCTCTCGCACGAGCCGGTCGCCGAGCGGCTCACGCACACCGAGCAGCATCTGGAACTCGTACTCGGTCGTGATCAATCCACGCTCAGCGATCAGCCGCCGCGCCTCGGCGATCAGCCATTCGTCGTGCGTGGCGATGCCGACGTAACAATCCGCGTCGAGCAACGCCGTGAGCGCCCGTACGTAGTTGGCGCGAACGGCGCCGAACTCGCGGTACGCGATCTCCGGCGGCTCGACGTAGATCCCCTTGCAGATGCGGACGTTCGGCTTCAGGTCGGCAAGCCCACCGATGTCGGCGAGCGTCCGACGCAACATCGACTGGAACACGACGCCGACGTTGTCGTGGCCGGCCTCACGCAGCTCACGGTAGATCCGCAGCGTGTCGTCCGTCGTCGAGGAATCTTCCATGTCGATCCGAACGAAGTTGTTGCGCGTCGCCGCGTCGGCGACGACGGTGACGACGTTGTCGCGGCACAGTGCGTAGTCGAGCTTCAAGCCGAGCCCCGTCAGCTTCACGCTCACGTTCCCATCCAGCCCGCATTGCTCGATGTCGGCGAAGACATCCTGATAGGCGCGGACGATCGCGGCCGCTTCGTCGGCGTTTCGGATCTCCTCGCCGAGCACGTCGACGGTGGCCATCTTTCCCGCGGCGTTGAGGCGGCGAACGGTCTCGCGCGCGTCTCTCAGCTCAGGGCCGGCGATGTACCGCTCGGAGAGCTTCTGCACGAGCGGCCGGGGGACGGCCGGCAAGAGGCGGACGATCGCGCGGTCGAGTAGCGCCACTCAGCGCTCGCGCATGAATCCCTGCCGGGCGGCGCTCACGAGCGCGACTGCTTCGGGAAAGAGCACGCGCATTGCGTCGCGCAGCGCGATCGCCTGCTCGTCGGACGTCCCCGAGACCTGCATCTGCGACAGCGCGGCACCGGTCAGCTCGACTGCGGTGTTCAGAGTCAGCGTGGCGAACTGCTCACGCTGCGCCTCTTGCACGTTCTCCGCCTGCTGCTCTGCGAACTCCCGCAGGCCGCGCAGCAAATCCTCGGGGTCTCCCCCGAGCGGGAAGCCGAATCCTCCCTCCACGCGCCCAAGCATAGGGAAAGGACACGAGTTAGAGTCGCCGCTGGATGGAGACGGCAGGCGTCCCTCCCCCGGCTTCGGCAGCACGTTCCGAGCGCGTCATTCCGGCATTCAAGCCGCCGGACATCCTCTGGTACTTCGGCGCCTTCGCGACCGCATTCGCGACGTTCGAGGTCATCACCAAGATTCCGGACTCCCAGCGGGATCTCTGGCAGCTGCTGGTGGCGCTCGCATTCTTCGCGGCATTTGCCTTCGCGTCGTTCGTCCTGCTACGGACGTGGTGGATCCCGGGCGGGCTCACCGCCGCGCTCGCGGTCGCGATGGTTCCCGCAATCGGCCACGGTTTCACGTCCCTGATCGGCACATATCCGAAGGATGTTTTCTTCGATCCGACCCAGAACTTCTCCTGGAGCGTGTTCCTGATCGGAGTCGTGTCGATCGTCGCGGGTCTCGTTGCATTCGCGTTAACGCGCTTCTCGTTCATCCTCTTCACCGTCGTCTTGGGGATCTCGCTCACTGTGCAACTCCTCATCCCCGGCATTCACCATCATCCTTCGGCCGACGACCACCTCGTCGCTGCGATCGTGCTCGGCGCCGTCCTCGTCCTGATCGGCCTCATGCTCGATGCCGGCGGACGGCGCCGCGATGCGTTCTGGTTTCACGTCGGCGGCTTCACGAACGTCGCCGTCGGCCTCGCGTACTACTCGGCAGCTCCGAGCGGGAACAGCGAGCGCGGCTGGATTCCGATGTTCATCGCCGGGGCCGTCGTGCTTGTTTGTTCTGCCCCGCTCTGGCGTGGGACGTGGGCCGCTTACGGGCTCCTCGGCTTCTACGCGCCGATCCTCCACTGGCTCACGAACGTGCTCACCGCGGACACGGCCGGCCGCGCCTGGTTGCTCCTCGCCGTCAGCGTCAGCATCTTCCTCCTGGGCTTCGGGCTCGCCCGCTCGGGGCGCTGGAGAGGAAGGGTCGGCGCGGCGCGGATCGACGCCTAATCGCTGTCGGACAGCGGCAGCTTGTAGTGCGACTCCACTTCGCGGGTCAACTCGTCGACCGCCGCGACGGCCTCGCGAATGGCCGCGGCAACGCTCGGCTCCTTCGCGCCGAGCTCGTCGAGATACGCGAGCCTCGCGACGCGCGGCTCGGCGCCGTCGCCCGCCGCGTCGGCCGCGACCTCGCAGAGTGCGGCGACCGAGACGGCCTCGCGCACTCGATCCCGTGACAAGACGGGCTCGCCGTCACCGCGCAGCGCGAGCCAGGTTCGCCGCGCTCCCTCGCCGAAGGCACAGAGGTACGTGCGCTCGCCGTCCGCATACTCGGTGACGAGAATCGCCGCGACCTCTTCGCCGGGCGCCGCGCGCGCGCTCGCGGCGCCCGCGATCCGCGCAAGGTCGTCGCTCAGCGCCATCGGGCGAGCATAGACTCGCGCGCATGAACGAGGTCTCCACCACGCGCGCGCTCTTTGCACCGCTCGGGCCGACATACGATCGCTACGCGGCGCTGCTCTCGCTCGGTCAGGATCCGCGGTGGCGGAGGTTTCTCGTCTCGCGCGTGGACGTCGCAGCGGACGACGTCGTGCTCGACGTCGCGACGGGAACGGGCGCGGTCGCGCGCGAGTTGATCCGGCAAAAGAACTGCACCGTCGTCGGTGTCGACCAAAGTCCGGAGATGCTCGCCGAAGCCCGCCGCCGCTCTCCCGGCATTCGATTCGTCGAAGGGTCCGCGGACGAGCTTCCGTTTCCCGACAAGTCGTTCGATGCCTTGACGTTCACGTACCTGTTTCGGTACGTCCCTGATCCGGCCGCGACCTTGCGTGAGCTCGTGCGTGTCGTGCGTCCCGGCGGCTCCATCGCCGCGCTCGAATTCGCCGTTCCACAAGGAATCCTGCGTCCCGCCTGGGAGGTCTACGTTCGCGCGGCGCTGCCGGCGGCAGGGCGGTTGCTCTCACGCGGCTGGGCCGAGGTCGGAGCGTTCCTCGGCGGGAGCATCCGCGACTTCTACGCGCGCTGGCCGGAGGAACGACTGCTCGAAGCGTGGGTGGACGCGGGTGTCGAGAGCGTGCGCGCGCGCCACCTGAGCACCGGCGGCGGACTCGTGATCTGGGGCCGCCGCGGATGAGCGAGGCGAGGCCCGCGTTCTACGCGCTCGCGCCCGGGAGCTGGCGCGACTACGTCACGCTCGCTCATCCGCCGTACACGCTTTGGCACCTCTCGTACGTCGTCATCGGCGCGACGCTGGCGCCTCGGTTCGATGGCGCCCTCCTCGGCTGGACGGTGCTGGCCTTCTTCCTCGCCCTCGGTGTCGGCGCGCACGCCCTCGACGAGCTACGCGGACGGCCGTTGCAAACCCGGATTCCGGCGGCAACGCTCGTTGGGCTTGCGATCGGCTCGATCGGGGCAGCGGCGGCGATCGGCGTCGTCGTCGCGGTTCGGCGCGACCTATGGCTCCTCGCTTTCGTCGCAGCCGGGTGCGCGCTCGTAGTCGCCTACAACCTGGAGCTCTTCGGCGGGGCCGTGCACGGTGATCTGTGGTTCGCGCTCGGGTGGGGAGCATTCCCGCTCCTGACGGCGTACTTCGCCGAGGCCGAAACGATTCGCGGGCCGGCGCTGCTCGGCGCGGTCTTTGCGGCGCTCTCGAGCCACGTTCAACGGATTCTCTCGACTCCCGTCCGCGACCTCCGCCGCCGGACGCGCCGCGTCTCCGGGGAGATCGAGCGGTCAGACGGCACAACGGTGTTGCTCGATGCCGCAACCCTCGTCCGCACCCCCGAACGCGCTCTACGCCTCTTGACGGTGGCAGTCATCTCGCTCGCGCTCGCCCTCGTCGTCCTGCGCGTAACCTGAGACCGTGCAGCTCTCCACAGCCGTCGAGCTCACATTCGCGGTCGCCGTCATCGTTACCGCGGGCTCTCTCGCCGCCTCGACCGTCGACAAGGCTGCACGATCTGTCCTCATCGGTCTGGCCGGCCTGCTCGGCACGGCTGCTACGGCAGCCTGGGTCGCGCTTGCCTTGCACGAGCGGCGTTCGATCGCCGTTGCCGCCGCGGGGATCACCGTCTGCTTCGCAGCCCAGCTCGCGGCCCTTCGCATCGGTCGACTCATCGCCGCGATCCGTTCGGTCGACGACGAGCTCGCCGACGCGGAGGCGCGACTCTCGACGCTGATCGCGGAGGAGGTATCGGCACGGACCGCCGAGCTCGAGCGCACCCTATCGCGCGCACGAGCGGATTCGGCTTCCCTGCTCGCCGAGCAGGAACGGCGGCTTGCGGAAGAACGTCGCCGAACGGCGGAGGAACGTGCGGAAGCTGCACGCTCGACGCTCTCGGAAGAGCTGACGAAGGTGCAGCAGCAAGTGGACGCGCGCCTCGCCACCTGGGCCGACGATCTCGATCGGCATCAGCGAGCGGTCACCGATCGCCTCACGCACCTCGCTGCTCGACAACGCCAGCTGATCTCGGAGGCTGAGGTACGAATCGCAGCCGACGCCGAGCGTCTCGAGGCCGAAGGCGAGCAGCAGCGCGAGGGCCTCATGCGTCTGCGCGACGAGCTCGCGCGCGCGATCCAGGACGCGGTGACGGCAGGAAACGCGGAGGTCGACACATTTGCCTCGGAGCGACGGCGCGCGATGCACGAGCTCAACGAGCGCCTGCGGCGACGGGAGCGCGCGCTCTCGGAACAAGTGGAACGCGAGGGCAGCGAAGCGACGCGCCGCATCCAGACAGCGTTCACGGATGTGGAGCGGCGTCAGGTGGAGCAGTTGCAGCGCGTCCTCGACCGGGCGGCGACGAGTTATTCCGAAGCGGCCTCGCAGCAATTCGCGGACGCGATCCGTGGCGCGCGGGAAGAGGCCGCAAAGCGCTTGTCGCGGGAACTGGACCGCGCAGTGCAGTCGTTCGCGCGCGAAGCCGAGCGTGTACTCGCCGAGCGACTCGCTCACGTCGGCGACGTGGGAGCGCAGCGACTGGAGAAGCGGCTCATGCAGATCACCGAGAGCCTCGACCGGCAGCGCGCGGAAGCGGCCGCCGGATTCGAGGCGCGGTCGATGACGGTCGAGCAGGATCTCCAGCGGCGTCTCGAAGGCCTCGCCGCCGACGCCGAGGCCGAACGCGCGGTGCTCGAGGCTCGCCTGCACGAGCTCGCGCGGCGCATCGACGAGGCGATCGCGCGCGTCTGATCGGCGTTTGGCAAGCCGGTTCTCTGCCAACAATCCTCGGGAGGGTTCGTCTATGCGATGGCGAACGAGGCAAACCGTGACCGAGGCAAGCGAGATGATCGACTCACCGCAGACAGAGCGATCGAAAGTCGAAAGCTGGCGGCTTCACGTCCTGATGGAAGCCGGTTATCCACTCCCACTTGCCGAGCGTATCGCCGGGAGCGAGGCGGATCTTCATCGCGCGGTCGAGCTCCTGACCGCCGGATGCACGCCCGAAACGGCCGCTGAAATCCTGTTGTAGACACACGTACGATTCGTCGACGCTAAGGCGTCGCTTGCGATGCCGCTGCGCATCCGTCTGAAAACGACCGATCGACACGCGCGAACTTGGCGGGAGCGCCATCGGCGCTCCCGCTATCGTCCGCCGCGTGAAGGTCGAGGCAATCCAGTACGGAGAGAAGAAGGTCTACACCGTTGCGGCGTTCAATCGCGGCGTCGCTGACTGGCTCGCCCGGCTTCCGACTGTGTGGGTCGAGGGCGAGGTCACCGAGCTGCGCAGGCACGAGCGCTGGCAGACCGTGTTCTTCACGCTCAAGGATCCGACCGACGGCGCCTGCCTCGGTGTCACGATCCTGCGCTCGCGCTTCGACGCGCTGAGGCTCGATCTCGTCGACGGCGATCGGGTGCACGTCCTCGGTCGCCCGGAGCTCTACGAGGCCCGCGGTGATTTCCGTCTCCGCGCGCTGTCGATCGAGCGCTTCGGGATCGGCGATCACCTCGCCGCACTCGAGCGGCTGAAGCAAAAGCTAGCGGACGAGGGGCTGTTCGCGACCGAGCGAAAGCGGCCGCTGCCGCGCTTGCCACGTCGAATCGGGCTCGTCACCGGAAACGACGCCGCGGCGAAGCGGGACGTGACCGCGACGATCACGGCGCGTTTCCCGGCCGCGCGCATCGTCGTCGCCGAGACGTACGTGCAGGGGCCACTCGCCGCGCCGGCGATGATCGACGCTCTGCGTGCGCTGTGCGGTGTCGACGAGCTGGACGTCATCGTCCTCGCGCGCGGAGGTGGGAGCTTCGAAGATCTCTTGCCGTTCAGCGACGAGCGGCTCCTGCGCGCAGTCGCGGAGTGTTCCGTTCCGGTCGTCTCGGCGGTCGGACACGAACAGGACACGCCGCTCTGCGATCTCGCGGCTGACGTACGCGCCTCCACGCCGACCGCCGCTGCGAAGCTCGTCGTCCCGGATGCGGTCGAGTTGCACGCCGAGCTCGATCGCCTGAGGACCGGCCTTGCGCGCGGAACGCGACGGACACTCGAACGCACACGGCAACGGCTGATGCACGGACACGAGCGTCTGAGGCGAGCGCCCGCACTGACGGTCGAACGCAAGCGCTCGCGCCTCGAGCACGCTGCCGGACGGCTGCGCGCTCTCTCGCCGCGATCAACACTCGAACGCGGCTACGCGATCGTCCGAACCGAGCGGGAGATCGTTCGCACCGTCGAGCAGGTCGAGAAGGGCGCCGAGCTCGAAGTGGAAGTCGCCGACGGCCGTTTCGGCGCACGCGCGCAGTGAGCGAGCCGTCTTTCGAAGAGGCCCAGCGCGAGCTCGAGCAGATCGTCGAGCGCCTGGAGCGCGGTGACGCCGAGCTCGACAATGCGATCAAGCTCTGGGAACGCGGCGAAGAGCTCTACAAGCTCTGCGTCTCGCGTCTCGATACGGCGCAGGGAAGGATCGAGGAGCTCGGCAAGCGGATCGAATCAGACCGTCCCGGCTAAGCGAGCTCCGAGCTCGACAAGGTCCTCGCGCGCACGCGCCGGATCACCCGAGAGCGCAATCGTCTCTACATCGACAGGCGCTTCAACGACGCGACCGCCGAACAGGACGCAGCGTTTCCGTTCAGCCTGGCAGCGCCGAATGACTTCGCCGGGCGCTTTTCCCTGCATCGTCGTCGAATCGACGGTTCCTTCGCCTGTCACGACAAGGTGGTAGCGCAACGGACTGAAGCCGCTCAGGGTGAGAACCATGTCGGCGCCGCGCTCCAGCCTTGCACCGAGCGCGGCAAGCGCCGCTCCAAGACCGCCCGCGGCACCAGCCCCGGGAACATCGGCGACAGGTCGGAGATCGTCGAGCGCAAGTAGCCGCTGTTCCAAAACGCGCGCGACATCGGGCGTGGCTCCTTTTTGCGCGGCGAACACGCGCGCAGCGTCCACGAGTGGGACATCCACGTCGCAGAGGACAACCGTCGGCGCAGGGAGGCGTTGAACGACGTCTCGCATTCCCCAGCCTCCGTCGACGTTCGCCGTGCCGCCCAGCGCGACGAAAAGGATCGCTGGATTCCCGACCGCCATGATCAGCTCGCCGAGGCCCCGCGACGACGCTTCAAGCGGATCGAGCCGTTCGGGATCCAGTGGAATCGCCTCGGCCGCCTCAACAAAGGCGTCCCCGTCGTGCCATAACCACCGCGCTTTGCGCGGGCGCCCGTAGGCGTCGGACACGACCGCGGTTCGCCACTCGCCGCCGAGCGCGGCATGCAACGCCTCGAGTGTCCCCTCGCCTCCGTCCGCGATCGGCAGCTCGTCCGCCTCAGCCCGCGTGCGCAATCCCTCGGCGAGAGCCGAGGCGGCCTCGCGCGCCGAGAGAACTCCCTTTAAGGAGCTAGGACACGCGAGCGCGCGGACGTTCCGCCTCCGTGCGCAACGAAGCAGGCTCCCGCGGGCCTTCGGGAACCTCCGCCTGTGTCGCCTCCGGCATGACGCGCAACATCGCAACGGACAGACCCTCGCGTGCGAGGAAGATCAGACCGACTCCGACGCCGACGGACGCCTCGATGGCCTGCAACCCGAAGCCGAACGCAACGCCGACCGAACGTGCGACGTTGTAGTACGAGTTGAGCGGCAGGGCGATCGCCGCCTGCAAGAGACCGACGTTGTTGCCTGGCCACAGCGGAAAGAGTGTCGCGACGTTCATCAGCACGAGCACGAGTCCTGCTGCCGGCACGGGCTTGTGGATGTGGAACGCGCGCATCGCAGTCCACACGGCGAAGAGCTGGCACGTCCAACCGAGCAGCTGGAAGAAGCACGCGAGCGCGGCCTGGCCCGGTTCGCGCATCACACCGAGGCCGTGGCGCGCCAGCCGTACGAGGCGACGGATCGACGTCAGCCCGCCGAGATCGGAGACGTAATGCTGACGCGCGCTCAGAACCGCAATCGAGAACAACGCGACTCCCGCGACGACGACGACTATGAGGCTCGTGATCGCCCAGTCCGGAATGTGCGCCGTGGAGACCACGAAGACGATCAATGCCATCGCCGAGACG
>Ga0209577_10007350_pt1 | contig 10136 bp, 9 predicted proteins | sample GraSoiAngelo_109_FD_185874 | JGI IMG/M metagenome (GOLD analysis project Ga0209577, IMG submission 185874) | Grasslands soil microbial communities from the Angelo Coastal Reserve, California, USA - 14_0903_12_20cm (SPAdes) (version 2) | ecosystem: Environmental > Terrestrial > Soil > Grasslands ...
CCCAGCTCGTAGAGCATCGACTCGACGATGTGGGAGACAAAGTTCTTGAGCGGCGCGGTGGCAATGTCGATCACGAAACCGGGAAGCGGCACCAAGAACACCAGGAAGAAAAGCGGGAACCACAGCCGCGTTAGAGCGCGCCGCCCCAAGAGCAGCAGGACCGTGCCGGCGAGAACCGGCAGGTGGGAGCCCACCTCGAACAGGGCTATGCCCTGCGACCGGCCGACGGCGTAAAGCAGCAGCCCGAAAGTGAGCATCGCCCAACCCGCCAGCGGCGCGCTCCTGCCCGCTCCCTCGTACGCGAGCGCGGCGCGCTGGCGCCACACAAGCCACGCGACCACTATGAGGATGATCGGCCCATGGGCGTGAGCCTCCTGCTGCCACAGGCCGTGCGCCAAGTCGACGTAGGTCGGCACGTACATCGCTGCCAGACCCAGCGCCACCGGCAACCACCTGAGGAGACTCTCAGACTCCCGTGTCCGGAAGAGCGGCTGCTCCAGAAGTGTGGACACTCCGCCGTTCCTGTTCAAAACTTGTTGAGCACGGTACCTACGATGCGGGCCCCGCTATTGGTCAACTCCCGCATCACGCCGGTCGTGTCGGCGAGGCGGGTGCGGTCCTTGCGGACGAGCACCACGGCGGTGCCCGCCCGGAAGGCCACGATGCGCGCATCGGCATAGAGCTTGGCGGGCGGCGTATCAAACAAGATGACATCGAACTCGGTGCGCACTTCCTGCAGCAGATCGCCGAGGACATGGCGCGAGAGCAACTCCTGTGGATTGGGCGGGCGCGCACCGGCGGGCAGGACTGACAGCCTGCCGAAATTCGGAATCGGCATCACCGCGTTTCGGTCAGCGCGCCCGGAGAGCACCGCCGAAAGGCCGAACGTGTCGGGGACGTCGAAGATCCGGTGCTGCCGCGGGGCGCGCAGGTCGGCGTCGATCAGAAGGGTGCGTTCGCCAAGCTGCGAAAAAAGGACGGCGAGGTTGGCAGCCAGGTAACTGCGCCCTTCGCGGTGGCCCGGGCTGACGATCGCCAGCACCCGGTGCCGGACCTCCGCTTTGGACCAACCAATCACGAGTTCGGCCCGCAGCGCCCGCAGCTCCTCGGCGCGGGGATGAAAGGGCTCGTATGCGACGACGACTTCCGTGCTGATGCCACCAGTGCCGGGCAGCACGTGGGGAAAGTCATATTGTGCTGCGAGGGCGCTTTGCAGGTCTTCTTTCGTGATCAACCCAACGCGCAGCGCCGCTTCGCCAAACCTCAATCCCTGCCTCTGCTGCAACTCCAGCACCCGCTCGATGTCCCGCAGGCCGAGTTTGCCCTGTTCTGCGAGTATGGTGCCGATGCGGCGGTCCTGGCGCGCGATGACGCGGCTGGACCCTTCGATCGGCAGAACGTTTTCCTGGGCTTTCATCGCCATTGCTCAGCCCGGGCTCGGCAAAGCACGTCTGGCGTCATTCGAGCGCCCGAGCAACGGGTTTCCAGCGGACTGCCCTGCGTTGAGCACGCCAATCAGCGGCACGCTCCACTCGTTGCCCAGGTCATCGGGCGAGCGCACCCGGCGGTCGAACATCTCCATCAGGATCACGAGACCCATGCCAAGCATCGTTCCGACGAGCACCGACAGGGCGATGTTGAGGGCGACCTTCGGACGGAAAGGCCTGCGCGGCGCGACCGCCGGGTTGAGAAGCGCTACGTTGGTCTGGCTGGCGCGACTTTCGACCTGGCTGACGACAGCGCGCTGCATGGCGGCCTCGTAAGTCCGCTGGGCGGTCTCCACATTGCGCGTCAGCACCGCCAGCTCGTTACGGTTCACCTTGTTTTCGAGCAATTGGGCACGCTGCGCATCCAATGCCTTCCTGAGCTCAACCTCGCGCTGGCGGCTCTGGCGCTTTGAATTCGCGATCCCCGCCACGACCTTTTTCATCTCCGCGTCGAGTTTCTCGCGCAGGCTCTGGTTCTCGGAGAGCTGGCGCTGATACAGCGGATAGTTGACGCCGTACTGCGTGGCCAATTCCTGCAGTTTCGCTTCGCCGTGCAGAAGGTCCGCACGGAACTTCTGGATGTAAGGATTGGAAAGAATGTCCGGCAGCTGGTCCGGAGCTGCACCCTGCTTGAGAGATTCGCGCGCCTGGCGATCCCGGGTTTCGAGGTCGAACGTCTGCTCCTGCACACGCACCAGCTGGTTTGATATCTCCCCCAGCCGGGTGTTCTCGATATCGAGCCGCTCGTCGGCCGAGATGATGCCCTTTCGCTGGTGATAATCCGTCAGCTTGGCCTGGGCGTCCTCCAGGCTGGCACGCAGGCTTTTCAGCTGTTCGTCGAACCACACCGCGGCCTGTTTCATCGGCTCCACGCGCAGCTCGAGCATCGTGTTGATGTAGGCTTTGGCGAACGCGTTGGTGACCAGCGCCGAGAACCGTGGATCGGTGGCCGTGAAGCTGACTTGGACGACGTTGCTCTGCGAGGTCTCCACCTTGAGCCACTTGAGCAGGTTCTCCGCCAGCCAATCCTCGATCGACCCTTCGCCTCCCGTATCTTCTTCGAAGGCCGCCCGCGATGCCGGGCTCTCCGCGAGCTTAAGATCCTCCACCACCTTGCGCGCCACCCTCTTGCTGGTGATGATTTCCATTTGCGTCTGTATGTAGTTGATCCTCTCGCGCTGAGGAATGAGCACCGTGCTCAGAGACTGCTCGTCCTTGTAGCCGTCGACGAGCAGCGACGCCGTCGCCCTGTAGGTTTTCGGGAGCAGCAGGCTCACCACGGTGGCGGCGAGTACCGTGCTGAGAAGCAGCAGGGCAAACACGCCGAAGCGCGCACGCAATGCGGAGAAAAAGAGACTGAGGTTCACGTCGTTCTCGGCGTCGTGCGCAGGCTGGCGGGCGGAGCGCAATCCGACCCCAACAGCAACTGCACCGATCGTGATCCCGGATCGGTCATGATTCTGTCGCGCAGGCCTACCTCAGGCCCGCAACGCCTTTCCTGATGGACTGGTCGTGATCGTCGACGGCGCCGTCCGCGGCGCCTGAAGAGGCGGGGTGCGCTCGTGCCGCCTCGAATTCGCCAAGATACTCGATCCTCGCGTGCTCACGCAGTTTCTTCACCTCGGCCTGGGCGGTCGCGAGTAGCTTGCGGCTTTGCAGATAGCGTTCGATGACCGGTTTGGCCTGCTGCTCGCTGAGCAAGGCTTCCTGCGCTTGCAACAGCTGGACGACCGATGCCCCCTGTGAGGTCGGAATCATGGCGATCTGGCCCTCGTGCATTTCGAACACCTGGGCGAGGATATTCAGCGGGATCCGTTCCGCGGGCCGGCTGGAAATCGCCTCCTGGAACACCAGCTTCTGCGATTTGAGCCACCCGGCAACATCTCCGAGGCTTTTCGCCCCGGCCGTTGCAGCTTTCAGCGCGTCGAGTTTCTCCCGCGGTGCGACCACCGCCAGCTCATGCACGCGGTAGATCCGCCGTCGCTCGAACAGCGCGGGGTTGTCCTGGTAGAACTTTCTGATTTGGTCGCTATCCTCCGTTGACAAGGCGGCCGCGGCCCTTTCGACGTAGGCCTGCGCCAGGATCTGCCGTTTCGCGTCTTCGATCGCCTGCATGACCTGCGGGTCGCGATCGAGCTTGTTCTTAAGCGCCTTCTGCACCAAGAGCTCCTGATCGATGATCCGCTCGAGCGTCTGGACGGCCGCCTGCTTGGCCTCATCCGGCGCGATATCGTTGCTGCGCGCGATCGCATTATTGATCTGATGCACCGAGATTTCGTCGCCGTTGACTTTGGCGACGACCTGCCCGGGGGCTTTCTTCACATCGGCCTTGCCGCACGACCACAGTGCAACCACCAGCGCGAGCAGCAGCGATGAGCGGAGGCGTCCCTTGGCCGTGGCCATGAGCCAGATATACGCTGGCCGCTACTCGCGAAAAAGGGCTCTTAGGGGCTAAGGGGCGTCGGACGGCGAGCGACCCGTGGTTGCGCTCGTGCACGACGATCACGACAGGCGCGTCCGGCTCGACTTGGCACGTGCGGCGTCATCGCGGGCAGATCGCCACCCGCGAGAGGCAGCCGCTGCGCTCGGCCACAGCTGCCGAATGCCGACAATTGCAGCTGCTCGAGGCCCGATCGCCGACCGTCTCGCCGTTCTCGAGCCCGTCGCACGGCGCGACGCGGCCGAATAGCGAGGCTCATGGCGCGGGCTTCGTCGCGAGCGCCAGCAGGTTCTTGCCGAACCAACGGTGCGTCAGCATGTCGAGTGCGCGGCTGACGGGGAACGCCAGCCGGTCGTAGAGGCGCAACAGGCTTACATTGACGTCACCGCGGCCGTTGTCGATTGCTTTGAACAGCAGCGTGGCCGCAAATCCGAGCGAGTCCGCGTAGCGGATCGTGCGAACTTCGAAGCCTGCAGCGTCGAGCGACGCGCGGAGCGTGCGGCGCGTGTAGCGCCGAACATGGCCAACCTTGGCGTCCATGCTCGTGAACAGCACCGGGAACGCGGGCACATACACGAACAGCCATCCGCCGGGCACGAGCTTTGTTCGCAACCCGCGCAGCGCTTCCACGTCCGCGTCGATGTGCTCGAGCACGTTCAGCGTATACGCATATTCAAACGCCTCGTCCGGTAGCTCCGCGATATCCGCCACGGCTCGTATCTGTGCCTGCGCCAGCAAGGCGCGTAAGCGCTCGTCAGGCTCGACGGCCATCAAATCCCGCCCGGCCGCGGCGCACGGGATGGCGAACGTTCCGCTGCCTGCTCCAAAGTCGATGACGCGCCTCGCGCTGCGGCCATTCCTCTCGACGAGCGATTGCAGATAGCGGTTGTAGTTCTTGGCTTCGCGCATCACCTCGAGATTCTCGACTCCCGTATAGGGTGACGGCGGGCGAGCGCCTGACGCGGGGTTCATCATTTTCCCGGAAGGCCGACGGGCGCCGCTGCGAATACCCAGCGGCTCGCCGCAGAATAGTTGAACAACAAAGCCAACAATGCTCCGGCCGCCAACGGCAGAACCGGCAGCCGCGCAAGCGAAGGAAGAACCGCGATGATGAGCGCGTAGGTGCCGAGATTGATGGCCGCGCCAACGGCCTGGACGCCGAAATAGGCGCCATACTCCCGCTTACGGTCGCTCGTCCGCCAGAACACCCAGTGGCGGTTGAGATACCACGTCAGAGTTACGGCGGCGGCGAACGACAGCGCGCGCGCCGTGTAGTGGTGCCACTCCCAAACGTGCATGAGCGTCGACAGGATCGCAGCATCGGCGATGAAGCCGGCGAGCCCGACGCCGACGAAGGATCCGAACCGTCGGTGCCGCGAGCGGGGCTGGCTCACGCCGCCTGCCGGTCCGATTCGAAGTACACGCAAAGGGTGCCGCGCCAGGTCAGGACAGCGCCAAGGGGCGCTGGGGCAGAGGACTATCGCCCAGGTCGTTCTCTGCGCGGGTATCGGCGGCTACGCGGCCGCTCGAGCGCATAGGTAAGCTCTCGGGCACAGCGGCCTGCGCCAGGGCCGGTACCGGCCACTTCGGCGCGGGAATTTCCAGGTAGGCCAGGCGTTTGAGTTCGCGCCTGGAGTGCGTCACGGTGTCCAGGATCAGGCCGCAGAAAATCGACAGGAAAGCGAGCAGCATGATGGCGGCCGACAGTATCGCCGTGGGGAACCGCCGCACTAGCCCCGTCTCGAGGAACTCCAGGACCACGGGCGTGACCAGGCCGATCGACAACAACGCCAGTGCCACGAACGAGCTCGCGAAGAACATCAACGGCCGCTCTTCCTTCACCAGGACCCCGATCATCTTCAAGATGCGCAAACCGTCGCGGATGGTGTTGAGTTTGGAAGTAGACCCTTCCGGCCGGTCCTTGTAGCGGATGGGCACTTCGGTGGTTTTCATCCGCAATTCGAGCGCGTGTACGGTGAGTTCGGTTTCAATCTCGAAGCCGCTCGAAATGGCGGGAAACGACTTGACGAAGCGGCGCGAGAACACCCGGTAGCCCGACAGCATGTCGTCGAACTGCTTGCCGAAGATCCATTGAACCAATCCGGTGAGCAGCCGGTTGCCGAAGCGATGGCCGAAGCGGTAGGCCGCCTTGATCGAGGTCACGCGCGCGCCGTTGACCATGTCGAGCTGTCTGTCGAGCAGCGCGCGCACCATTTTGCGCACGGCCTCGGCATCGTAGGTGTCGTCGCCGTCCACCAGCACGTAAATATCGGCGTCGATGTCGCTGAACATGCGGCGCATGACGTTGCCTTTTCCTGGGAAGGGTTCATGGCCGACGATGGCGCCCGCGCGGGCCGCGACTTCGGCCGTGTGGTCAGTCGAAGTGTTGTCGTAGACGTAGATCTTGGCGCTGGGTAGCGCCTGCCTGAAATCGCGGATCACGCGGGGGAGCGCGATCTCCTCGTTGTAGCAGGGAATCAGCACCGCGATTTCAAGTCGCTCGAATTCGTCAGCCATTTGGTATCGCGCCGAAAGATTGATCCCATCGAAAAATGTCGCCGAGACAGTGCGGCCATCCGAAAACTGCTGCCACACCAGGTGCGGAAATCATCGCAGCGGTGCGCTTGTAATCACGGGTAACCCGCATCTGTCTTCAGTCGCGGAAGTCGTTGCCCAAATTAGCTTGCGCCGTTCTCGCCACGCCGCCTTCTTCGCGGAGAAACCAGGCGGCCGCCTGCTTGAGCCCATCCGTATAAGCCGCGGAAGACGAGGCAATTCGTCCCGCCGACGACCAGCCGGTCGCGCTCGTCAGTGCGCATTCTTGCCCGTCGACGACGCAGCGACCATGACGAGCCAGATATACGCCGCCGGCTACGGGCGAAAAAGGACTCTTAGGGGCTAATACTGTCGATGGCCAGCGACCCGCCTTGGAAGCGCGCTTTCGCCAAGACGGATTTCGAGTCCGCCCAAAGACGCCTTTCCCACAAGCCCAACAAGCCGGGCGGCAACGGCTCGGGGATCCATAGATTCAGTCGCAAGGAGCGTGTGGAGGCGAACCTGGGGGCATCATGGAAGACGGAGATGCGCTCGAGCCGCGATACAACATCTGTCCGGGAGCGCCGGATGGGTCATTCGCCACGGCTGGCAGACGCGGGCGACCACCACCAGCTCGCGCCGAACAGCCCGGGCGCCGAGCTCTTGCGCGAGCGCCTTCATCTTCGCGAGCGAAGTGCCGCCGCTGGCGAGACCGAAGTGGACGTCGGTGCGCCCCGAGTCCGTAGACGATATGCCGCGCGGCGCGCAACAGCAGGTCGATGCCTCCCTGCCGGCCCCTCACGCCCACGTAACCGACGAGGTAGCGGCGGCGATGCTTCAATCGCGCCGCGCACAACGAACAGCCGCGCTCGACCGCGACGCGGCCGTAGGACTCGTTGGTGGCGATCGAGACGTCGGCCGTGCGGAAGGTTCAGCGCTCGAGCTAGAGCGACAGGCGGTACAGGAAGTCGCGCTGGCCGAACTTCGCCTCGTAGAGCTCCGGGTTGAGGTCGTGCTGATCGAACACGAATTTCTTCCCGAACGCCTTGAAGAAGCCGCCGATCAGAAAGAATACGTCAGGCGGATTGCACGCGTGAATGACATCGAAGCCACCCGTGAGCGCACCCGCCACGCGAGCAGGAAGGTCCGCAGCAAGCGCGGCCGCGTATTCCGGCGCGTAGCCCATGTTCACGGATGTGGAGGCGGATATCTACGTTCTTGCGGATAGCGTCATGCTCCTCGGCACGCTTTTGTTCAGCGTCGGAATCGTGCTTGACAGCATGGCGCATGTGAGGAGAGAAATCCGTCGCTTTCATTACCTGGCGCTATCCGGCCCAGCGCATTCTCGTCGCTCCAATCCTATGGGCCATTCCGCTCGTTCTCCAGATAGAGTGTAACAATGCGAATGCCACGACGGTCGCGACAGCAAGTGCGGGTAACTCGTAGCGGGTAATGAATACGTTCGACAGCAGGGCGTAGAAGGTGAGCAGCGCCAGCGCGGGAACAATGAAAAGAGAAAGTGCGTAATCCCTTCGGAGCAGGCTGTAGCCCAGAGCTAGAACAAGAAAGGCAAATGACACCGTTGCGCCACGCCAGATGAGCGGGATGGTCATCGCAAGATGTCGCCCCATGTCCGCCTTGATCATTGGCAGCGCCCGCTCCTGCAGGAGCCTGTCAGCCCCGACCTCGGGATTGGCATGACCTGCTTGCTCGAGTTCACGCCGGACCTTCATTAATTCGGCCCTGCCCCGCATGTAATAACTGAGCGCCGCGTTCGGGTCGCCGACGCTCACTGCTGCCACATCATCACTATGAAAGTCCGCGGGTTCGACGCCGTCGTTCAAGCGCGCTAAGCGTCCTCCTCTTTGTAGATCGCTCGGCGAAAAACCCAGAACGCCTCCGATGATCGGGCGCAGCGGCCGACGCCCCCAAGCGTACAACGTGCCTCGATATTCCTCCCAGGACATCTGGTTGAGGAGCGCCCGACTCAGCAGGGTCTCGCCCCCTCTCGCCGAGACCTGAAAGAGCCCAAGCTGGTCGAGATTCCGATACATCCACGGAAGAACAACGACTGCGAAAGCCAGTACCATGGCAACGCTCGCCCTAACACGCTGATTACGTACGGCACGGTCCCCGCTCGCCGCATAGCACAGAAGAAGCAACACGACCAGACTGAGGAAGACGTACAAGACGGCCGCCTTCGTCAGGGCCAGAAGCCCAAAGCAAAAGCCCGATGCGACGAAGAACCAGGATCGGACCTTTCGAGTTCCAATAACGAGCCACGCTGACCCCATTACCAGGAGTACCGCGGCCGGTAGCTCGGTGTAAAGAGTATCGATCCCCGTCTCACTCAATCCTGAGGAGAACGGCAGCGTCGCCCACACGGCGCCTACCAGCGACAGAGCGAACGAGGACGTGAACCAGTATGCTGTAAAGAACACAGCGGTCCAAAGCAGGATCAGCCACAAGACGTTCTGGTACTTCAGGTACCGGGCTCGATCCCCCGAGAAGTGCTCACTTGGCTCGGCTTTACCGAAAACTGCATCGACCATACCGACCGCCAGAGCCGTGGTTACTACGGGCACGGGCTCGCGGTACATTGACGGTCGATAAGGCGGCTCGGAGTCCATCGAAATGACATGATTGCGCTGCAGGTTCAGAGCCAGCATGAGGTTCTGCCACGCATCATCTTTCACCTCAGAGCCGGTTATCTGCGAAAACCAATAGCCGCACAGGCCTGCGAGCACGACAGCCATGATGACAGCGTGGCGAATGGTGACTTTCGGTGACGTCCTCATCCTCGCTTCAACGTAGTCAGTCATGTCCGCAGATCACTTCGCTCGGGACGCTTCAGTAACAGCGTATTCTCCATCTGGCCGATCGGTGGTGGCGTCGGCACGGCCTTACTCGCCCGCGCGGAGATTGCCGGCGGTGTAGTCCCCCGCCCAGCAGCCCGGAGGGCTCGCGCACGAAGGTGAATTCGCCGCTGTGAGCCTCATCGAGCCCCGCTAGGACAAGGTAGAGCGCGGGGAGCGCGAGGAGAACGGATCGTCGTCCTGCCGAGCGATTGATAGTTGTTGACGGCCCGGTGTCGGGGAGGACGATGCTGCCGGTCACGTCCACTCCGTCCACCTCCACGTGGAAGGCGCTGTCCGGGTGGGTTACGACCTCTGAGCTCGATCTGGTAGTCGCCGCTCCTCGGCACGTCGATCGTGTAGCCCAGCCATTCGCCGTTCTCGAAAAACCTCACGACGGAGCCACCGCCGAACGGGTCGGGGAGACGAAGAGATCCACGCCCTCCTGCGGGCGATATCCGCCTCCTTTCGAGACATCGGCGAGAGGCGATTTTCAGCAATGATTCCGTTTGGACTATACGGATGCGGGCGCGGGGGCCACCAAGCCGATCTTGCGCCGCGCGATGAATCCCGCGAACAGGAGGCCGAACAGCAGCAGCATCCACTCCGCCGGCTCAGGGTTCGGGTTCGCCGCGACCGAGAAAGTGAATTGCCCCGGCGTCGAGACGACGTCTCCCGAGATGCGCGCGGAAAAGTCACCCGGAGTCAGGTTGGCATTCAGGTTGAGCCCGGTGAACAGCAACGTGCCCACACTATCGAACAGCGCCAATTGCAGATTGGCGACGTTCGTCGATACCGTGGTGCCGGTGACCATGTGGT
>Ga0209577_10007355_pt1 | contig 10134 bp, 10 predicted proteins | sample GraSoiAngelo_109_FD_185874 | JGI IMG/M metagenome (GOLD analysis project Ga0209577, IMG submission 185874) | Grasslands soil microbial communities from the Angelo Coastal Reserve, California, USA - 14_0903_12_20cm (SPAdes) (version 2) | ecosystem: Environmental > Terrestrial > Soil > Grasslands...
GTCAGAGACTTTTGCAGACGCTTGCGAGCGCGCGCCAGTCGAGACATGACCGTGCCGAGCGGCAGATCGGTGATCCCGGCGATCTCTTTATAAGACATCCCTTCCAACTCACGTAAGACCACGACTTCGCGAAACTCCAACGGCAACTCTTCCAGCGCTCGCCGAACCGCCTGCCTGTCCATGCTCTGGAGGAGCAGCGCTTCGGGACTCAAGTCGCGGCTCTCAACGTCGTTTGATTCGTCGAGGGGGACGAGCAGTTCTGGCGCGCGGTTCTGCCGCATCCATGTGTAACAGGTGTTGCGCACGATGCCGAGCAGCCAGGGGCGACCGTCCATGCCTTGATGAAAGCCGCCGAAGTAACGGAAGGCGCGCAAGACGGCCTCCTGCACCACGTCATCGGCGTCCGTCTCGTCGCGCGTCAGCCAGCGCGCCAGATTATAGGCGGCGTCCAGGTGCGGTAAGACTGCTTCTTCAAAACTGGCGAGCTTGTTCTGTGCTTGCAATCCTGCCTTCCAGATTCTTCTTCTGACAGTTACGTCATCCACCAGTACCGATTCAGCGCCCCTTTTATTCCCGCTTATTCCTACTCCTTAAAACTGCACTTGGGAATATTACTCGCAAGGGAGCGGTATATGAAGACAAAGCCGCGAGGCGGAGACCAAGCGGGTATGACAACGGATGTGCGGCGCGATCAAGCCTGTGTTGTCTTACGTGCTGCCCCGAAAGGGAGTCATGTAAATGGACGTTTCGACTAAAAACGGATGGGGTGATGGCGACGGCGACAAACAGGCTTTTGAGGAGATGTTCCGGCTTCATCAACGCAGAGTCTATTCCCTGTGCCTGCGCATGACGGGCAATGTGACGGAAGCCGAAGACCTGACACAAGAGGTCTTCATCCAAGTCTTTCGAAAATGGGGGAGCTTCCGCGGCGAATCGGCTTTTACGACATGGCTGCATCGCCTGACGGTCAATCAGGTGCTGATGCATTTTCGCAGGAGCCGTGCTCGGAGGGAGCGGGTAACCGAGGACGGGGAGTTGCCTCACAGGGCGACCGAAGGCGGGGGAGAGTTCAACCGGACGCCCGTGCTTGACCGCATCGCTTTGAATGAAGCGATCGCCAAATTACCGCGCGGCTACCGAACCGTCTTCGTCCTGTACGACGTGGAGGGATTAGAACACCTGGAGATCGCCCACGTATTGAACTGCTCGGTCGGCACGTCAAAATCACAACTCCACAAGGCGCGCATGAAACTGCGCCAACTGCTCAAGCGACGGCAACAATCTGCTGGCGTTGAAACGGAGAACCCCTCCGGCGCGACTGCTTTAGAGCATCACCTTTATGAAGCAGGGTACATCTCACGGGCGACCAACTGATGCCGCCGACAAATTATGACCCCGCGCGGGAATATTCGCTCGGCTCAAGCAGTATAGCCAAGTGACAGGCAAGCCAAGTAAGCCAAGTTGAGACTAATCCCTGAGGAGAATCAACGGCTATGGACAGAAGAGGTTTCGTCAAACTCGCCGCGTTAGGCGGCGGCGTCGTGTTCCTTTCCGGCCTCCATCTCGACGCACTCGGGGCAGTGGTGGAGCACGGGTCGAAGCTGGCCGGTCACGAAGATTTCTATTTCGTGCAGCTCTCCGACACCCACTGGGGCTTCGACGGCCCCAAGATCAACCCGGACGCGCAAGGGACTTTGAAGAAGGCGGTCGAGGCCGTCAACGGTCTCGAACAGCCGCCGGATTTCGTCGTCTTCACCGGCGACCTGACTCACACCACGGACGACGCGAATGTGCGGCGTGAGCGAATGAAACAGTTCCGCGAGATCGCCTCCGGCCTCAAGGTGAAGGACGTTCGCTTCATGGCCGGGGAGCACGACGCCTCCCTCGACCGGGGCGAAGCCTATCAGGAGCTGTTCGGCAAACTCAATTACACCTTCGATCACAAGGGCGTGCACTTCATCGTCCTCGACAACGTCTCCGATCCGGGCGCGATCATCGGCGACGCACAACTCAGTTGGTTGGTGTCTGATCTCAAGCAACAAAAAAACGACTCGCGCATCGTGGTGCTCACGCACCGCCCGCTCTTCGACCTCTACCCGCAGTGGGACTGGGCGACGCGCGACGGCGCGAACGTCATCGGCGCGCTCATGCCTTACAAAAACGTCACGGTCTTTTACGGGCACATCCATCAGGAACATCACCAGATGACCGGGCACATCGCTCACCACTCGGCGAAGTCCCTGATGTTCCCGCTGCCGCCGCCCGGCTCTCTGCCGAAGAAAGCGCCCGTGCCGTGGGACGCCGCCGCGCCCTACAAGGGGCTTGGCTTTAGAGAGGTCGAAGCCCAAGTTCGCAAGGCGAGTTACGGGATAACAGAACTGCCGGTCATGAAAGGATAGACAGATGAAAAGCAAAGCGAGCGTGTTAGCGACCCTTCTCGGCGGAATGATCTTTACCGCTCTGTTCGTGCTCAGCGCCGACCACAGTAAGGTGAGCGCCCGACAGTCCGCCGGAGCAATTGCAACTGCAAGCGTGAAGGCGGGCGTCGCGCCTGTGGCGGAGCAGGTGATTCATATCACTGCCAGGAACTTCGAGTTTTCACCGGGCACGATCACGGTCAAGAAAGGCGTGCAGGTCGTGCTGGAATTAACTTCAGCGGATCGCAAGCACGGGTTCAGTCTGCGCGCATTCGGCGTGCGCGCAGACATCAAGCCGGGCGCTGTGAGCCGCGTCCGGTTTACGCCCGACCGGACCGGACGATTCACATTCCTGTGCGACGTGTTTTGCGGCGAAGGTCACGAAGAGATGACCGGCACGTTGGTGGTGACCGATTAGTCGTATGCCTCGTGCGCTAAGCGAGCGTTAGCTGATGACTTTTACTCAGGAAGGACAAAGAAGATGAGACGAAATGTTGCCGCGGCGTTGAGCGGAATTATTCTTGCGGTTTTGATCAGCTCCGCCTTCGTCGCCAGCGCCGTCGCCGCCGGTGTAGCCAGCGCCGTCGCCTCGGAGGAACAGGTGATCTCCGTTAAGGCGAAGACATTCGAGTTCGCGCCAAGCACGATCACAGTCAAGAAGGGCGTACCGGTCGTGCTGGAGTTGACCTCAGAAGACCGTGTGCACGGATTCAACCTGCCCGACTTCAAAGTGCGGGCCGAGGTCAAGCCCGACGGGACCAGCCGCGTCCGTTTTACCCCAGACAAGGCAGGCAGTTTCACCTTCGTTTGTGATGTGTACTGCGGGGAAGGGCACGAAGATATGTCCGGCACCCTAGTGGTCACGGAGTAGAAAAGCGTGCGCCCGCACGCCGGAGACGAACGGGTATGCCCGGCGCGAACGTTTCAGCCCGCTCATTTTGAATTACGGAAGTTCGGATCAACGTCCGTCGTTCTAGTGCCTTCCGGGCGCGCCTGCGTCATTGATTATACGGCACGTAGGCGGAGTGCACTGCAAGGGGAGCGTGGACGTTGTAGGTTCGGCGCGCGTTCGAGGGCAGGCGAGGGCTTTCGGTAAAGTGCGCGCCGAACCGCCATTCTGATCTTGATGGGGCAGTGGCTTACTTTAAATTCTGCGGACTCGCCGTCCGCACGGATGAGGGCGAGAGAGGGACGATGAAAAGATTTCTGATGGGAACGGTTGCTACGGTCGCGGCCCTCTGTATCGCGGCGCTGCTGATAATGAGGCTCGGCCTGGTGGCCGTGAACGCAGACCAGCCGCCGCCGAGTCTGGAAGCATGGCTGATGCCGTTGGCGCTTCACGCTTCCGTGGCAAGGCACGCCGCTGGCGAATCCAGTTCAGCCGACGGAAGAGAATCTGCGTGCCGGAGTAGATACCTACAGGCAGATGTGCGCGCGTTGCCACAGCCTGCCGGGCGGCGAGCCGAGCGTTTACGGCTCGGCTTTCTACCCGCCCGCCCCACAGCTTTCGGGAGGGTTGCCGCAATACACCGACGCGGAACTCTTCTGGACCATCAAGCACGGGATCAGGAACACGGGGATGCTCGCATGGGGCGCGATGCTCTCCGATGAAGATATATGGCAGATCGTAGCCGTGCTGAAGCGTTCAGGTGATCTGCCTCCTGCGGTCGAATCGGAGTGGGCGGGGCGGAGCAAGTAGGTGATTGAGGAGTGGGATCATGGCTACAGGAACGAAACGGGCGATAATCAGAGTAGTCAAGCGTCAGCAGCGCGGCCTCCGAACGCAGGCGCCATCGCTCTCACCTTCCGGGGCGAAAGAAGGCTGCACAGACCGCGACCTGGCCGCGGAGGTTAACTCCTGGATAGACGAGTTTCGACGGCGACGACAGGTTGAGACGGCGGCTCTCTTCGACAAGTTCTTCAAAGTTACGTTGGCAAACGAGGCTCCCTTTTAACCCGCCCCGATGAATGAGGCGCGGGGCTACTGCGTCTGCGGAAGTTGTCGCCTGAGCAGGCCACGGGGATAGGACCAAGGGCATGAAGCGGGATCGAGTAGTCATTGTCGGCGGCGGGTTCGGCGGACTGTTCGCGGCGCGGGCGCTAGCTAACAAGCAGGTGACGGTGACGCTCGTTGACCGCAAGAACCACCACACGTTTCAGCCGCTGCTCTACCAGGTCGCGACCGCGGTGCTTTCGCCCGGCGAAATCGCGTCGCCGATCCGGCGGATTTTGCGCAAGGCTAAGAACGTCGAAGTCATCATGGCCGAGGTCACGGGCTTCGACACATGGTCGCGGCGCGTGCGACTGAAAGACGACGCGGAACTCCGATATGACTACCTCGTCGTCGCCGCCGGGGCGCGTCACGCTTACTTCGGGCGCGACGATTGGGAGCGGGACGCGCCGGGTTTGAAGACCATCGAAGACGCGTTGGAGATTCGCCGCCGCGTGCTGCTGGCGTTTGAACTCGCCGAGCGCGAAGCGTGCCTGACGGGCACGTGCGCGCCCCTGAATTTTGCCGTCATCGGCGGCGGCCCCACGGGCGTCGAACTCGCCGGGGCGATTGCCGACATCGCGCGGCAGGCGTTGGCGCGCGACTTTAAGCTGATTGACACGACCGAGGCGCGCGTCACGCTCTACGAAGGCTCGCCGCGCGTTTTAGCGACGTACCCGGAAAACCTTTCGCGCAGAGCCGAAAGGCAGTTGAAAGAGTTAGGCGTCGAGGTTCACACGAACAGCAGGGTGACGGCGGTCGAGCCGGGGCGAATCAGAGTCGGGGACGCGTGGGTCGCGACGAGCGTGACGTTGTGGGCGACGGGCGTGGCCGCCTCGCCGCTCGGCAAGGCGCTTGCCGCGCAGGTTAACGGCGTGCGATTCGATAGGGCCGGACGTATCTCGGTCGAACCCGACCTGAGCCTGCCCGGTCACCCAGAGGTCTTCGTCGTCGGCGACATGGCCTCGATTAAGGGCGCGGACGGGAAACCTGTCCCCGGCGTGGGCGCGGCGGCGATGCAGGAAGGCAGGGCGGCGGCGGCGAACATTCTGCGCGACCTGCGCGGGGAAGAGCGCGTCCCGTTCAGGTACAAAGATAAAGGCGCCATGGCGGCCATCGGGCGCGACCGCGCCGTGGCGCAGGTCGGCAGATGGCACCTGTCAGGCTACACGGCGTGGCTCATTTGGGCGTTCGTCCATGCGTTCCTGCTCAACGGATTCCGGAACCGCCTGACGATCGTGCGCGAGTGGGCGTGGGCGTATTTCACGCGCGAGCGTAGTGCGCGGCTCATCACCGACCTGGCGGAAAAGTCTGAGAGAAGTTCTTACCAGTCTCAACGCCCGATCGTCCGGTTCGGCGTGAAGTGATGGCCGGGCGCGCGTTCAGTCCCGGCCTCAGCGGGGTCAACTTATTGTGACGCAAGAGGACTCAAGAACTCTGATTCTCGTATGCCGCCGGACTTTCTGCCTGGTCGCCGAGCGCGTGTTGCGCCGTGAGGGCTTCAGCCAATTTCGGCGCGGCGGCCTGAGCCTCGTCGGCAGCTCGGCTGTCGAGGCTCAGGAATATGCCAGCGAGGTGCTTGTGCTCGTAACGGATGCCAGCTCCGCCAGGCGGCTCGTAGAGGTCTTACGCGCATGCCCGATTCGAGGAAGCGCAACGGGCATCTTCGCACTATATACGGTTGGTAACGGGTAGTAATTGCTCTTGCAGGAAACGGATAGAGGACGCCTATGGTGCGCGCATCTTTACAGTAGGGCGTCGAGCGTGCGTGCGCCGCGCGCGGGTGACGAGCGCCGTGGGAGGACTGGGAAGGAGGACTTCATGCACGTCATCCGCCGCAGCCTGATCCGAGGCACACTTGTAGCCTCGACGATTTTCGCGCTCGCCGCTTTCGTCACGCACGCCGGAGTCGCGGCGCGACAGGACAGCCAGGTCGGGAAGTCTTCAGCAGCAACTTCGCCGCCAGCGCCGACTCCGCAAAAGCAGCAGGAACAGGCGCAGCGACAGCGGAAAGCCCAGACCCCCGACAATCCTCCTACGGCTATCATCCCACGGGGCCGCAGGTACAGGTGTCTGAAGACGACGAGCGCAAGCCGGTCATCACGCACAGCGACCTTATTCAGCCGCCGCGCGGATTCCCGCGCCTGTCCGTGCGGGGCCGGGAGGGCTACTTCTCGACCGCCCGGCCTCGCAACTAGGGCAGTGGCGAGCGCGCCTTCAAGCAGGGCCGGGCGACGTTGCCTAAGTATCGATCTCGAATGAGTAACTAGTTCTTGACAGGGAGTTGCTGTTAACTTAGAATCAGTCTAAATTACAATGACTGAGGATACGCGTTCACTGATCGAAGTTCGCGTGCGCGCCGCCGGGTTGAAGCTGACGCCGCAAAGGTTCGCCGTGCTCGACTACCTGCTCAGCACCTTCGAACACCCCACCGCCGAACAGATTCACAGCGACCTGAACCGCCGCTTCCCGCGCGCCTCGCGGGCGACGGTCTATAACACGCTCATTGCACTATGCGACGCCGGCCTCGTCCACGAGATCTACATGGACGAGGCGGTGGCGCGCTACGACGCCAATGTCGAGCCGCATCATCACTTCGTCTGCCGCGTGTGCGGCCAACTCGAGGACGTACCACTCTCCGCCGTCGGCAGGCTGTCGCGTTGTGATCTCCAAGCTGGCTATCGCGTGGAGAACTACGAGGTGGTTATGCGAGGCGTATGTGCGACGTGCGTCACGCGCCCCGCCAGAGGGTTAAAGGACAAACATATAAAGAAGGGTGGAAAGAGCAACTGACGTGACAAGCGGGGCGATGCCGATCTCTATCGGCATCGAGGCGGCGCGGATGTGGTTGCCGAGAAGCCTCTTGGCAGAAGAAGAGGGTGCCGCCAGCTAGAGAAAAAGAACGAGAACAAGCTCGAGGCATAAGGGAAGCGATGGCTTCTCTTCTCTTTTACACGGTTGATTAGAATGAGTCTAAGTTGAGGCTTATTCTACCAAACCGCCAACGACAACCCGGAGAGAAAGGATGTGCCATGAAAGGCGTCACTCGCATCAAGTTATTTGTAACCCTCGCTTTCGTCGCGGCGCTCGGGCTCGCGCTGGTGCTCAACCAGGGTACCGGCGCGCAGTCGCGCTCGCAGCAGGCAGATGGTCAACAACAATCTTCCTTCATGCCGATCATCGAAGAGCCTTTCGATGTCGTGCGCGCACGCGATAAGGCGGCCAAAGCGCGCGTGATGGCCGAGCACCAGAAGCTGCTCGAATCGCGCTACGACTTACGGCGGCACGTTGACGAGAGCGTGCGCATGACCCGCGGCAAACCAATCCCCGTAGGGCCGACGGCGAAGCTCAAGAACGGCGTGACTTGGGAGCAACTCGGGCGCATGTCGCCCGAAGAGATCAGGGAGAAAGGTCTGTTCCCTTATCTGCCGCTGCCGCACGTGAATCATCCGGTCGGCGGGATGGTCTTTCCGCAAACCGAAATCAAATCTCTGCCGCGGCTTGAGCGTTTCGACATGGACTTCGATCTGCCCGATCAATTCCTGCCGGAGTTTCCGCCCGCCATCTTCCTCACTACCCGGCCCGATCTCGGCGATGTCTCAAAAGGGCAGGTGGTCACGATTGATAATTTCTATGAACTGTTCAACGGCATCCTCAATCCGAAGCAGCTCGACGGCCTGCGCCTTTTGGTCACGCAGTTCCCGCAACAGCAGTTCAACGCGACCGCCGACCGCAAGACCGAGAAGTCGGAAGGAATGAGGGGCGTCGCCTGCTTCGACTGCCACGTCAACGGTCACACGTCGGGCGCGTTCCACCTCGTCGGCGACATCCGCCCGCAGGAGAACCGCCGCCGGATCGAGACGCCCTCTCTGCGCGGCGTCAACATCCAGCGCCTGTTCGGCTCGCAGCGGGCGCTGCGGACGGTCGAGGACTTCACGGAGTTCGAGCAGCGCGCCGCCTACTTCGACGGCGATCCCGTCATCGCCACCAAGAAGGGCTTGAATATCCTGGAGCGCGGCTCGCAGATTCACGCGATGGCAGAGTTCCAGGAGCTTCTGGATTTCCCGCCAGCGTCGAAGCTCAACATCCTGGGGCGGCTCGACCGGACGAAAGCCACGGAAGTAGAGGCGCGCGGTGAAGATCTGTTCTTCGGCAAGGCCAACTGCGCGACGTGCCACACGCCGCCCTACTATACGGATGGGACGATGCACGACCTGAAGGTCGAGCGATTCTACCAGCCGCGGATGGAAGGCGGCATGATGATGACGGCGCAGGGGCCGATCAAGACCTTCCCGCTGCGTGGCATTAAGGAGTCGCCGCCTTACCTGCACGACGGGCGTCTGCTGACGCTCGAAGACACGGTGGAGTTCTTCAACTTGGTGCAGGAGTTGCATCTCACCCAACAAGAGAAAGCTGACTTGGTGGCTTTCCTCCGCGTCTTGTGATGTGGTGCTGCCCGCCCGGCCATTACTACAGTTGTAGATAATTGAACTGTGATGTTCTCCAGCCAACGGAGAGCATGACCAGCCGGAAAGCAGCCGATGGTAAAGCGGCGGTCAAGGAAGTTTAGCGCTGGGCACAAGGACTCGAAGCCTTAGCCAAGCGCATTCAAGGGCGCTTCCCGCGCTCGGAGTCTCGACCGCCGCACTACCCCCATCACGGGAATACGTTGAAACCAGCCTTCTCCGCCGCCTCCGCTAGCCGCACTTCACAGCAGACGAAAAATCGCCCACGCGGTTGCTCCTTACACCAGACGAGCGCCGCAGCAAGTTGAAAAGAGTCGAGCGCCCGCAGTCCGTGCTGTCCATACTGTATCGCCGCGATTTCTCTTACACGGTTGCTCGACTGCGCTTCGAGCCATGAACACGATGCACCTCAAGGCGTGCAACGGCTTGCTTCAAACCTAGCACCGACATTGTGTCGTCACACACCAGATGGCTGAATGCGTTCCGCGTTTCCACAATCATGCCCCACAAAGCAGCGACACGCTTGATCCTACGCGCAATGCGGCGCATCTCATGAGATGCGTCCCGATGAGGGCATTTCGCGCAAATGGCGCGCAGTCGAGAGGACCAGACCGATGAAGGGAAGCGGGAGTATGAATACACCTACTGCGAACGTGAGCTTATGCCTATCCGCTCGGATAACGTGCCCGTCTATCCACCTCTTTTCAGAACTCTAAAATTCCCAGATTCAGACAAAATAAACTGGTCTAGCTCCATCGCCGGGAGTAACTCTTCGCGTCGGTTGGCTGGCGGCAGTTCCCCGAACCTTTGCTTGAAGCAGAAAAGTAGTCCGGCTTCTACCGTTCTCGGCCAGTCTTGGAACTCGTCGTTATCAAAGATTAGAGCATACCTGTAAGCAACCAGACGGCATTGACGGATTTCTCTCCTCCAGCGGGAACACTGTAGTAATTGCAATCGCCTTTATAAGTGCAGTAGGTAACGTAATCCGTCCGTTCCAGTTGGGAAAAGTCAACGTCCTCACCCGGTATGTATTGAACGGGCGGATACGCCGCTTCGTGGAGCGTCAGTGCGTTGCTGGTATCGGCAACCACACGGCCCGCGACGGATACGACAACACGAGCGGGATTGTGCTGGATGGAAATCGGATGATCTGGACCCGGAAGCTTGACCTGCTTTTCTTTCATATTTCGGCCTCCCTCTCTGCTCATGCTCACCCCTGACGAATACATCTTTCTTCAGGCCGTTGGACTGAGTGCGTTCG
>Ga0209577_10007356_pt1 | contig 10133 bp, 7 predicted proteins | sample GraSoiAngelo_109_FD_185874 | JGI IMG/M metagenome (GOLD analysis project Ga0209577, IMG submission 185874) | Grasslands soil microbial communities from the Angelo Coastal Reserve, California, USA - 14_0903_12_20cm (SPAdes) (version 2) | ecosystem: Environmental > Terrestrial > Soil > Grasslands ...
GATCATTGCGGATTCCGCGGACGAACCGGCGCCCGCGCCCGGCGCCCTTTCCAAGCAGGCTTCTAGGCCGGAGGAGTGGGGCCCGCCGGCGGGCCGGGTGTCGCCGGCCGCCGGCGGCGCACCAGGTAGGCGACGCCTCCCGCGAGCGCGAGCGCGGCGACAACGGCAAGGACGATGTAGCGGAGCCGCACGTGGGAGCTGCTTGCCGTCTTCTTCACCCGCACGTGGGCGCCGTGAGCGCGGAGCGCGGCCACCGGGTCTGCGGTCGGCGGATAGGTGACCCTGTACTTGACCCCATTGCGGAGCTTCACGTTGGCCGTGTGCTTCTTCGGCACAACGGTGGCGGCCTTCACCTGTCCGGACGAGAGCTGAGACTGGAAGTCGGCGTACGACTCCTGCTTGGCAGTAGTGGCGGCGGCGGGCGCCGCGAGGGCGGCCACGACGAAGAGCGCGGCCGCGAGAGCAGGCCGGCGAAGCAGCCGGGCAAGGCGCGTAGGAGGAATCATTCGAGGCTCGCGACCGTGACATCGGATCCTATGCGCCAACTAAAACGAACAGAGACCTCGGTGACGGCCGGCACCCGCCGCGCCGATTTCGTCGTGGTGGGAGCGGGGTTCGCGGGGCTTGCGGCGGCGGCGCGTCTCTTTGCGGCGGGCAGCTCGCTGGTGGTGGTCGAGGCGCGGACCCGGCTGGGTGGCCGGGTGGAGACGGTCCACCACGAGGGGTACGCGCTCGACCTCGGCGGCAGCTGGATCGGGACCGACCACGTGAGAGCCCGCACGCTCGTGCGCGAGCTCGGTCTGGACACCTGGCCCTGCCACTCGGATGGCGCGACGATCGTGCGCGACGACGGGAGCCGGCTGGACGACCGGCGCTACTCCATCCTCCACCCCCTGGCGACCATCGACTACCGGCTCGCCAGCCGCCGGCTCGATCGCATGGCGCAGAGGGTCTCGCCAATGGCGCCCTGGACCGCGGACGGGGCCAGCGAGCTCGACGGCAGGTCGCTCGAGGACTGGCTGCGCCGGGCGACCCGGACAGAGCGTTCGCGCACCACGCTGCGCAGGACCGCCGCCAACATCTTCAGCTCGGAGCCCAGCGAGATCTCACTGCTCCACGCGCTCTTCTACATCCGCTCCAGCGGCGGGCTCGGCCCGATGCTCGCGACGGCCGGAGGTGCGCAGGAGCTGCTGGTGCGGGGTGGGGCGGAGCAGCTCGCCGCGGGGATGGCCCGTGGGCTCGAGGGCTCGCTCGAGCTCGGCGCTCCCGTGCGCCGGATCGTTCACGGCACGAGCGGCGTGCGCGTGGAGGCGGATGCGCTCACAGTCGAGGCCGCTGCGGCGGTGGTGGCCGTGCCACCGGGCACAGCCGAGCGGATCGAGTTCGAGCCCGAGCTCCCCGCCGACCGCTCGGAGGTGCTGCGGAGGATGTCCCCCGGCGACGCCGTTCGCATGGCCGACGTCTACGACAAAGCCTTCTGGCGGGACGAGGGGCTGACGGGCGAGGCCTGGGGGCCCAAGCTCCCGTTCTCGTTCACGCACGACGTCTCCTCGCCGGGCGGAGCGCCCGGGGTGCTGGCCACGTTCTTCGTCGGCGAGCGTGCGCGCCCGATCCGGGAGCTCTCGCCGGAGCGCCGGCGCGAGGTCGCTCTGGCGGCGCTGGTGGATTGCTTCGGCGACCGCGCCGCACGACCGCGTGCGCACGTGGAGCGCGACTGGGGCAGCGACGAGTGGACTCGTGGGGGGTACTGCTCGTCGATGACGCCGGGGCTGTGGTCGCGGTACGGCAGCGCGCTGCGTGACCCCGTTGGGCGCCTGACCTGGGCGGGGACCGAGACGGCGACCGAGCACGCCGGCTACATGGAGGGGGCGCTCCAGTCCGGTGAGCGTGCCGCCAGCGAGGCGCTCGCGCTCGTCTGACGGGGACCGCAGCCGGCTGACGGGAGACGCCCCGCCGGCTCAGTAGCTTTCCCGCGGCGTGCAGTCCGCCGTGCCGCCAGCCCCGGTCGATGTGCGCCGCCCCGAGCGGGGAGGCGAGCGCGCGCTGCCGGCCCCGGCCACCGGATCCGCGGACCGCCAGCCCATCACGGCCCGGGAGGTCATCGTCGCCTGCGTCGGCGCCTGCCTCCTCAGCATCGGGATGAACTGGCCGATCGCGGCCCATCTCGGCTCGCACATCGGGGAGGACCTGGGCGATCCGGTTCGCACCGCCTGGCAGCTCGCCTGGCAGGGCCACGCCGTACTCCATCACCCGCTTCACCTGTGGAACGCGAACGCGTTCTGGCCCCACCGCGAGACCTTCGCGTTCTCGGACTCGCTCCTCGGCTACCTCCCGGCGAGCCTGATCGGGCACGGTCCCGTCGCCGCGCTCGTCCGCTACAACCTGCTGTTCCTCTTCGCGTACGCGCTGTGCTTCGTCGGCGCATACCTGCTCGCCCGCGAGCTCGGGGTCAGGCGGTGGGCGGCCGTGGTCGCGGGCGCGGCGTTCGCGTACGCGCCGTTCAGGCTCTCGATGAACGGGCACCTGCACGTGATCTCGAGCGGCGGGATCCCGCTGGTCCTGTTCCTGCTCCTGCGCGGCTACCGCCGCGGATCGGCGCGGACCGTGCTCGCCGGCTGGCTCGTGGCCGCCTGGCAGCTCACGCTGGGCTTCACGCTCGGGCTGCAGCTCGGCTACCTGCTGCTGGTCCTGGTCGCGATAGCCGCGGTGGTCTGGCTGCGCCGGGGCCGGCCGCGCCTGCCGCGCCCCGCGGTCGTGGCCACCGGTGTCGGAGTCCTCGTGGTCGCCGCGGTGGTGGCGTTCCAGGCGAGGCCGCTCCTGCAGGTGGCTCGCGACTACCCGAACGCGCACCGCGCCGGGGGAGAGATAGCGCACTACTCGGCGCCGCCGAAGGCCTTCCTCTCGGCGCCTCCGGAGGATCGCCTCTGGGGATCGGCGACGGCGTCCGTGCGGCACACGCTCAACACGCCCAACGAGCAGAACCAGTTCCCGGGGATCGCCGTCGTGATGCTGGCGATCGTGGGTGTGGGCGCCGGAACCGTGTACTCGCGGCGCCTGCGGGCGGGCATCGCGATCGCCGTGTTCGTGCTGGCCGTGACCGCGCTCGGATACGGGGTCCTGAACGGCGACCTCACCTACCGGCTCCTCCATCACGCGCCGGGCTGGGCGGGGGTGCGCACGCCCGGCCGGCTCGCCACGCTCAGCTCGCTGGGGCTCGCCCTGCTGGCGGCCGCCGGCGTGCATAGGATCGCCGCCGCGGCGAGCGGGACCCTGCGCCGGCGGCGAGCCCGCGTCGCCTCCGCGGCGCCGGCCGTGATCGCGTGCGTTGCGGCGGCGGCGGTCCTGGCGGAGGGCCTCGGTACGGTGCCCAACCCGGCGGTGCCGCCGGTCCCAGCGGGTCTCGCCGCGGTCCCGGCCCCGCAGCTCCACCTGCCCACGAACCCGGCCTTCGACCGCGTCTACCAGTACTGGTCGACCGGGCGCTTCCAGCCCATCGTGAACGGCGTCGCCACGTTCAGCTTCACGTCGCAGAACAAGCTCAGGCAGGCGATGAACGCGTTCCCCAATCTGCGTTCCGTGGAGCTCCTTCGCAGAATGGGCGTCCGCACGGTGATCCTGCACCTGGACATCCACCGCCTGCCGATCCCGCTCAAGTGGCTCGCGCCGCACCCGCGCTACGCGCGACTGGCCGCGGCCAAGAGCGTGGCCAGCCTGCCGCTCACCATGACCCGACACGGCAGCTACATCGTGTACGCGCTCGAGCCGCTCCCGGGGGCGGGATCGTGATGCGGGGACGCAGGGCCGCCCTGCTCGCGATCGCCTGCGTGGGGCTCGCCTACTGCACCGTGATCCAGCCGATCGGGTGGAACCAGGCCTCGCACTACGCGCTCATCCGCTCGATCGACGCGCACACGCCGCGCATCGACCGCTACGCCGGCTCGACCGGCGACCGCGCGCGCTACCAGGGCCACTGGTACTCCTCGCGCGCGCCCGGCCTGGCGACGGTGAGCGTGCCGCTGTACGAGGCGTTCGAGCGCGTCGGGCTCACCAGCCACTACCGCCAGCGCCTTGGCGGGCGCAAGAACTCCGAGATCGTCTGGCTGCTGGGCATCTGGGCGGCCACCCTGCCTGCGGTCGTGATGATGTTCCTCGTCTACCGGATCGGCGACCGGCTGGAGCCCGGCTATGGGGTCCTGGCCGCCGTCACCCTGGGGCTCGGCACGCTGGTGCTGCCGTTCGGGACGATGCTGTTCTCGCACGTCCTATCGGCCGCACTGGGGTTCGCGGCCTTCGCGCTGCTGTTCCGCGAGCGGATGAATCCGGAGCGGCGCCGCCTGTGGCCGTTCGCGCTTGCGGGTATCGGCGCGGGATACGCCGTCACCGTCGAGTACCCGCTCCTCTTCGTGGGGATCGTGCTCGGCGTCTATGCGGTCACGATGGGCGACGCCGTCCGCCGCGGCGCGCTCTACCTGGCCGGCGCGATCGTCGGCATAGTGCCGCTGGCTGTCTACAACCTCTGGGCGTTCGGCACGGTCACCCACGTGGCCTACGCCGACATCCCCAAGCAGCAGTCGGGGTTCTTCGGGATCCAGGTGCCCGATCCGTCGGTGGCCATCCAGCTGCTCCTGTCTTCGCGCGGGCTGCTCACGCTCGCACCGGTCCTTGCGATGGGGATCGCTGGAACCGTGATCCTCTACCGGCGCGGGAACCGCGCCGAGGCCGCCGTGATCGCGGCGGTCGGGCTGATCTTCCTCGCCTACAACTCGGGCTACTACCTGCCCTACGGCGGCCGGGTGCCGGGGCCGCGGTTCCTGATCGCCACGCTGCCCTTCCTGGCGCTGCCGCTGGGGATCGCCTACCGGCGCTTCCCCGGACCGACGGTCGCGCTCGGCGCGATATCAGCCATGACGCTCGGAGTGGCCACGATGACCGAGCCGCTGGTCTCGGCGGAGGGCGACGTGGGCATGTGGACGCACCAGCTGTTCACGGGCCACCTCCAGCCGACCTTCGTCAAGATCTGGAGGGTCCACGATCAGTGGCTGGTGACCGCCCCGTTCCTGGCCGCGCTGCTCCTCGGAATCGTGATCGCCGTGCGGGCCGCACCTCGGCTCCGCGTCGGCTGGCGCTCCGTGGCGACCGGCGCAGCGGTCGCCGGTGCCTGGACCCTGTTCGCGATCTTCGCGCCCCACCTGCTCGGCATCGATCACGCCGCCGAGCGCAAGATCGTCGAGGCGGGCGACCCGACCGCCGTCTTCAACGCGTACGGCGTCCACCCGCTGGTCGACCTCGCCCTGATGGCCCTCGGAGCCGCGCTCGTCTGCCTGCTCGGCGCGCGCCTGGTCACCGCGCGCCGGCCGCTCCCGGCGGAGGCCCCGCCCGAGGAGCGCGAGACGATGGTCGGTCCGGCCGCCGCGGCTCAGGGCGACAGGCTGAAGAGCACCGTTTCGCCGATCTGACGGCGGGCAACGCCCAGCCCGGCGACAGGCCTGGTCGCGGCGAGGCGCCAGGGAGTCCGCGCGGCGAAGCCGCGGTGGACGACGACCGTCCGGACGCCCATTCTCCGGAGCAGCGAGACGGTCCGCCGATCGGGGAAGGCGACGGACGCTTGACGCAGGGCGAGCAGGCTGCGCGGCGGGAAACCGCTGAAGCCGTTGACGAGGCGCGGGAACCCGGCGGTCGACCAGAACTCGTAGATCGTGTCGTGCCTGGCCTCGCTCGGCAGCTCGAAGAGCGGCGCCCGGGCGAGCTTGAGCGGGGGCGGAGGGTCCGGCACCGCCGCGGTGGGGACCGGGCCGAGTCCCTCCACGGCGATCGCCGCTGCGAGCACTCCCCCGACCAGCAGGCCGCGCGGCCCGCGGCCGGCCCGCGCGAGCAGCCTCTGCGCGCCGGCGGCGGCGAGCAAGGCCAGCGCGAGGCTGGTGAGCACGAACACCCGCCCAGGTGTCCTCACCCCCTGCCAGCCGGGCGCGAGCTCCCAGAGCAGCCGGTAAGGCGACCACTGGCCCCAGGGGCTGAAGCCAAGGGCGAACACGAGCGTGACGACCGTGCCGATCCCGAGAGCGCGGCGTGCCCGGGCCGGGTAGGCGGACGACCCGATCCCGGCCAGAGCCAGGAGCACGATCGCGACCCCCGGGAAGAGCAGCTGCTCGTGCGGCGCGCGCAGGCTGTGGCGGACTGGCTGGGTGACGCCGCCCCAGACCAGGTCGTCGGGCGCCGCTGCGACCACGCTCTTCAGCGGCGGCGAGAGCTTCGCGACGCGCGCGATGGTTCGGTGGGACTCGGGGTGGTCGTGCAGGACCCGCAGGTAGGGCCGGGCGAGGACGACCGAGGTCGCGACCAGCACCACGAGCCCGACCGCCGTCGGGGCGATCGCCGCACGGTCGAGAGCCGGCCGGCGGCGGAGCCAGCCCACGAGTAGGACGACGCCGATCGCCAGCAGCAGGTAGAGGAGCTGGAGACCGAGCGTGAACCCGATGCTCACCTGCCAGGCGGCCACCACCCAGCCGGCGACGATCTGAGCGGCGCTCCGCCGCCGGTAGCCGCGCACCAGGAGGAGGAGCGACAGCGCGATCCCGCCGGCCGACAGGACGTGCAGGTGCCCCGCCTGCCCCAGCCTCCAGGGCGCGTACGCGAACGCCAGCCCGCCGCAGGCCGCTGCGACGCGGCCGGCGCCGAGCTCACGCGCGAGCAGATACGTGGCGCCGAAGGCGAGCGCGATCGCGCCGACGAACAGCAGGTCGTAGCGCACGACCGCCGCGGTCGGACCGGACCCGATCAGCCCGGCCGGCGTGTAGCCGATCAGCGCGTCCGAGAAGGCGAGGCTGTCGCGCAGCGGCCAGAAGCTGTTGGCCTGGAAGAAGTGCAGCGGCTGGTGGACGATCGCGTGCCCGTCCCAGGCCACCTGCCAGGCCTGCAGGAGCGGATCCCCGGGGTCCGAGGCCACGCGGCTTCCGAGGTGGAGCACGAGCGGCCAGGTGGCGGCGATTCCGAGCGCCACACCGGCCAGCAAGACGAGCCCGACCTCACGCGCCGCGAAGCGCTCAGGGGGCCCGGCCCGCCGCATCGCGCGACATTCTGCCGTGTTGGGGCCCGGTGATGAGTCCGGCGGTTTCTAGATTGTCAGCGGTGCGCCGTCGACTCGGGATGCGACTGGCCGCGGCGCTGCTCGCGACCGCCGCCCTTCTGGTGGCCCCGACCGCGGCGCTCGCGGGCCGATCAGTTCCCCAGGGCTTCTTCGGGATGAACTGGGACCAGGAGGTGTCGTATCGCACCTCGCTGCCGACGCGGGCCGAGCAGTGGGGGAACATGGCCGCGGCCGGGGCCGAGGCGGTCAGGACGCCGGTGCTGTGGAGCAAGGCGCAGCCGAACAAGCACGGCGCGATCAACTGGAAGGGGACCGACGGCCTGGTCACGCTGGCCGCCGAGCACGGGGTCGAGCTGATCCCCGTGGTGACCCAGGCGCCCAAGTGGGACCGGAAGTACGCGAAGAAGCCCTTCTCGCCCCCGTCCAACGACGCGGCGTACACCCGCTACCTCCGCAAGCTGGTAAAGCACTACGGGCCGAAGGGCAGCTTCTGGAAGCACCACCCCGAGCTGCCGAAGCTCCCGGTCCACTCGGTGCAGGTCTGGAACGAGCCGTCCGAGTACTACCAGTGGTCGATCCCCGACGGCCAGGACTGGGGGCCCGGCTACGGGAAGCTCGTCCGGAAGTCGTACAAGGCGATCAAGGACGCCGATCCGAGCGTGAAGGTGGTCCTGGCCGGACTGCCCAACACGTCGCCCCAGTACCTCGACCACCTGTACAAGACGGGCAATATCCACGGCTACTTCAACGTGGCGGCGATCCACCCCTACACGGCCCATAAGCACGGCGTGCTGACCTTGACGAAGCAGTTCCGGGCCGTGATGGACAAGCACGGCGACAAGGGCAAGAAGCTCTGGGTGACCGAGCTGGGCCTACCCGCCTCGAAGGGCAAGACCTCCGACAACGGCCAGCTCCAGACCACCGACCAGGGCATGGCCGACTTCCTCACCGAGTCCTACAACGACCTGATGCAGCACCGGACGAGCCTGAAGGTCAACCACGTGTTCTTCTACACGTGGGCCTCCGTCTACAAGGGCTGGATCTTCAAGTGGACCGGGCTGTACGTCTACAACCGCCACGACGGCCAGGACGTCTTCCAGGAGAAGCCGGCGTACCAGGCGTACGTGGACGTGTCGCGCTCGGGCGAGGGGTGCACGAAGACCACCACCGGAGCCTGCGCGCGACGTTAAGCGGGACGCGCGTACTGCCGACGACTGTCCGGATGAGGGCTACGCTTGACCCAGTGCCCCGCCGGGTTGCCACCGTCCTAGCCGCTCTGGTCGCGAGCGGCGTGCTCCTGCTGGCGCCCCCTGCGTCCGCGAGCCCGAAGCTCCTGAAGGGATTCTGGGGGCCGACTCACCAGCTGAGCGGGCAGTCGGCGTTTCCGATCTATCGCGACCTCGGCGTGAACGTCTTCCAGATGCAGCTGCACTGGAACGAGATCGCGCCGATCAAGCCGGTGAACCCACGGAGCCCGTCCGACCCGGCATACCTCTGGCCGGGAGACGTCAGCTACGGGATCGCGCAGGCCAGCGCGTACCACATGCAGGTCGCCGTGATGATCATCTTCGCGCCGCGCTGGGCGAACGGCGGGAGGTCGCCGGAGTGGGCGCCGAAGAACCCGCAGGACTTCGCGAACTTCGCGTACGCAGCCAGCAAGAAGTACCCGGGGGTGCGCCTGTGGATGATCTGGGGCGAGCCGTCGCGCACCCCGAACTTCCAGCCGGAGACGCCGCAGCCGGAGTCGCGGGCGAACGCCGGCAAGCCGCTGAACAAGGCCGAGGCTAGAGCTCCGCGTATCTATGCGAGCATGCTCGACGCGGCGTACGGCCAGCTGAAGAGCGCGAGCACCAAGAACCTGGTCATCGGCGGGAACACGTTCAGCTGGGGCGCGCAGGGCATCAGGCCTGTGCCGTGGGTCGAGAACATGCGCTTCGGGCCGAAGGACAAGAAGCCGCGCCTCGACTACTACGGGCACAACCCATTCACCACCCGGAGGCCCGACATCCAGCACAGCAAAGGTCCGTTCTGCTTCGACCAGCACCACAAGCGCTCGCGAAAGGCCGGCTGCGCGGACTTCTCGGACCTGGGGTGGTTCGGGCCCGTGGTCGACAAGAACCTCGGAACCAAGAAGCACAAGCACCTGCCGCTGTTCCTGTCCGAGTTCACGATCCCCACGTCCAACCGCGACAGCGAGTTTCCGTACTACGTCAGCCCGTCAACCCAGGGGAGCTGGATCTCCTCGGGCTTCAAGGTGGCGCGGGCGGTGGGCGCCAAGCTGTATGGCTGGGTCCACCTGTACGACGACGTCGACGACCACTACTCGAAGTTCATCAGCGGCGGGCTGCTCCGCTCGGACGGGCAGAAGAAGCCCGGCTACTTCGCCTTCAGGCGCGGCTAGAGCGGGTTAGGGCGCCGGCGGCTTCCGCGCCAGCGCCGCGATCTGCGGGTCGCGTGGGTTGAGCGCGTGCGCGCGGCCGTAGTCCCGCCGCGCCTCCGGCAGGTCGCCGCGGCGCACGGCCAGGTCGCCCAGCAGCCCCCAGACCACGAAGTTGCTCGGCTGGCGGCGCGCGACGCCGAGTAGCGTGCCGCGCGCCCGGGCGTAGTCGTTGAGGCGGGCGTAGGCCGCCGCCTGGGTGTAGCGGGTTGTGGCCGACTCCTGGAGCCGCAGCGACCGGCTGGCATCGCTCAGCGCGGCCACGGGGTTCCCCGGCAGGTCCGCACGGGCATCCGTCGCGTAGCGATCGGCCACCACGGTGCGGGCCAGGAACACCGCTCCCACCGCAATCAGCGCCGAGCTCGCCGCAACCACGACCGTGCGGCGCCCCAGCGGGCGGCGCCGGCGGCCCTGCGGCACCGGAACCGGGGCCGCCTGAGCGCTCGGCCCCACCAGGATCGCCGCCGCCCCGAGGGCGACGCCGGTGACGCCGGGAAGGAGGTGCAGCCAGTCCACGCTCGTGTGGACGAGCCAGGTGAGGAAGACGCCGCCGGCCGCCACGGCGAGACCGGCCTCTGCGGAGCTTCGCCGGGAACGGCGGAAGCGCCGGCC
>Ga0209577_10007357_pt1 | contig 10132 bp, 7 predicted proteins | sample GraSoiAngelo_109_FD_185874 | JGI IMG/M metagenome (GOLD analysis project Ga0209577, IMG submission 185874) | Grasslands soil microbial communities from the Angelo Coastal Reserve, California, USA - 14_0903_12_20cm (SPAdes) (version 2) | ecosystem: Environmental > Terrestrial > Soil > Grasslands ...
CGCCGTTCTGGATCGCAGTGAGCCTGGTGATCTTCTGGCGCCGGTCCGACGACTGGATGGCGCTCTTCGTCGCGTTGTTCCTGGTGATGCTGGTGACCATTTTCTCACCCGCCCTCTCGGCGCTCTCCTATGTGATTGGCTACACCTCTCCCCTGGGGATCTGCATCACGCTGCTCCAACTGTTGGCCATGAGTTCGTTCGGCTTCTTCATCGCGCTCTTCCCCGATGGGCGCTTTGTCCCTGGTTGGACGCGCTGGCTCACCCTAACCTACCTGCTGGTGCTGGTGTTTCTGTGCCTGCCGTCGACCTCGCCCTACTCTATGGTGCGCTGGCCACCTGTTCTGCTCGGCCCTCTCTTGCTGGGCCTGGCCTTCGCCTGGGGCTTCGCCCAACTCTACCGCTACCGGCGCGTCTCCACGACCATCCAGCGGCAGCAGACCAAGTGGATCGTGTTCGGCATGCTGGTAGCTATGCTCTGGGATGTCTCCAATCTCCTGCTTCCGCTGGTCCTTCCTGGCTCTGCTCACACCGTTTTCATCGTACTGAGCGAAGTGACCTTGCCCCTCGCCTTTCTCGTTATCCCCGGCACGATTGGCTTTGCGGTGCTGCGTTACCATTTGTGGGACATCGATCTCATACTCAATCGCACGCTCGTCTACGGACTGCTCACCCTGAGCGTGCTCGGCCTCTATATCCTGGTCGTCGTCGGCCTGGGCGCATTGTTCTCGGCGCTCGGGAATGTGTTCCTTTCCCTGCTCGCCACCGGCCTGGGCGCTGTGCTGTTTCAACCACTACGCCAGCAACTGCAACGGGCCGTCAATCGCCTGATGTTTGGGGAGCGCGACGAGCCCTACCGCGTGCTCTTTCGCCTGGGCAACCGCCTGGAAGCGACGCTGGCGACCGACGAGCTGCTTCCCACGATTGTGCAGACCGTTGCCCAGGCCCTCAAGCTCCCCTATGCCGCCATCACCTACAAGCAACGGGGAGAAGACATCCTTGCGGCCTCCACCGGCGAGGCACGCGAGCGGGAGGGACTTGTGCGCGTGCCGCTCGTGGTTCAGACCGAGCAGGTGGGCGACCTTGTGCTTGTAGCACGGGCACCTGGCGAGTCCTTGACGTCTGCCGATCTGCGGCTCTTGCGTGACCTGGCCCCGCAGATTGCGGTCGCCGTGCAGGCCGTGCGGCTCACGACTGAGCTGAGGCAATTGACCAGTGACCTCCAGCAGTCGCGAACACGGTTGATCACCGCACGGGAAGAGGAGCGCCGCCGTCTGCGCCGCGACCTGCACGATGGCTTGGGGCCTCAATTATCGAGTCAGCCTTTGCTCATGACGAGTGCGCTGATGCTGCTGCGACAGGACCCCGATGAAGCCGAGGCGATTCTCAAAAGTGCGATCACCCAGTCACAAGAGGCAATCAGCGATATTCGCCGCCTGGTCTACGCGCTGCGCCCGCCCGCCCTCGATGATCTCGGCCTGATCGCGGCCATCGGGGAGCTATTCACACAGTATCGGGCAAGCGGCATCACCTTCTCCATTGAGACCCCAGAGCCGCTCCCTACACTACCAGCCGCGGTCGAGGTGGCTTGCTATCGCATCGTGCAGGAAGCGCTGACCAACGTCGTGCGTCATGCCCATGCCCATACCTGCGTCGTTCGCCTGGTGTGCCGAGAGCAGGTGACCATTGAAATCATCGACGACGGGCAGGGCTTGCCTCCCGCCTATCGTCACAGTGTGGGCTTGACCTCCATGCGCGAACGCGCCGAGGAACTCGGAGGAAGGTGGCTGATCGTTACCTGTCCCCCAGACAGGGATCCCGTACCGGTGAGTGCGGGAGCGTTTGGCATCGAGGCGAAAGGAGAGAGACGTATGGTTCGCGTGTTGATTGCCGATGATCATCCCGTCTTCCGCTTTGGGTTACGCACCCTGTTGAAAGCGGACCCGGCGATGGAGGTCGTGGGAGAAGCGGTGAATGGGGAGGAGGCGATCACCCAGGCCTCTTCACTGCACCCGGATGTGATCCTGATGGATCTCAACATGCCAGGGATGAATGGCATTGAGGCGATCCGGCGCATCCAGGCCGATCATCCCCAGGTTCATATCCTGGTGCTGACGATGTTTGATGATGACGATTCGGTCTTTGCTGCCATGCGTGCTGGGGCATGTGGCTACCTCCTCAAGGGCGCTGAGGGCAGGGAGACGTTGCAGGCCATCCACGTGGTCAGCACCGGAGAGGCCATTTTTAGTCCGGCCATCGCCCAGCGCCTGATGCAATACTTTGGGGCATCACCTCTCCCAAGTCCTTCCCAGCCCTTCCCTGATCTGACGGAGCGCGAACGAGAGGTGCTGGCGCTCATTGCGCAAGGCTACACGAATCAAGCGATTGCGGAGCGACTGGTGATCAGCCCCAAAACCGTGCGCAATCACATCTCCTCGATCTTCAGCAAGCTGCAAGTAACCAGCCGTCTGGAGGCCATACTGCGCGCAAAAGATGCGGGTATGAGCTAGCAAGCAAGGAAAGCCTGTTTCAGTGTATTTCCTTGTTGCTAGTTATTTGGTACATTGTATCTTTTCGTCAGAATCACACCGATAGGCCATAACAAAAGAAGATTTTTATTGGCATCAGCACCTACCCTGGCCTATTTTGCCTGTCAATCTGATTACGATTCGTAGTAGTGCCTAATTATACTCTTATCCAGCTTAGGTGGCAATTATAGACAGCAATAGCAGTTAGATAAGACTTCGGTGGCAAAGGATGGCTTTACGGCGTACAATGGCATATGGGCCTATGGTATATGGGATAAATACAGGGGAAGAACTCCTCTAAACAGGGAGGACATCTATTGCGTCTACGAGGCTGGTTATATATCGGCACGACAGCATGCGTATTTGGGCTAGGCGTTGTACTCGCGAAACTGATCACCAGTGTCTTGAACTCATTTCTCATCAGTTTCCTGGCGCTTTTTGGAGGTGGGGTGCTCGTTGCAGCATATTTACTCGTCAAGCGACAGGCACTGCTGCCTTCCCTCTCGTGGTCAGCATGGAGTAATATGCTCTTGCTGGCCGTTTTTGGAACCACTCTCCCTCTACTCCTGGTGATAGCCGGCTTTGCTCGCACGAGCGCTATTATAGGAGGGGTGATGCTGCAAGCCCAGGGACCGGCGGCAGTACTCTTCGCCACCCTCTGGTTACACGAGTGGCTTACCTGGCGGCAGGTGGTCGGTACCGGCTTGCTGTTGATCGGCAGTGTCCTGGTCGTCCTGCAAGTTGGGCAGGCGCAGGTGTGGCAAGGTGGCGGCGTAGGAGCGCTACTGGTGCTAGGCGGCGCCCTGGGATATGGCTTCGGCCTCATTCCAGCGAAAAGACTTGTCGGGCAGGCAGATGTCCTTCAACTCAGCGCCCTGCGTTTACTGCTGGGAGCCTGTTTCGTGGTACCTCTGCTCTTCTTCCAATCATCGCTGATCCAGGGAACGCTTTCCTGGTCCATCGCCTGGACGCTCGTACTCTACATCGTCACCAGCTATTGTGTAGGGTATATTACACAGCAAGCAGGACTACGTTTTGTGAAAGCATGGGAAGCATCAGCTATACTGCAAACGATCCCTCTATTTACAGCTTTCTTTGCCCTGGTGCTGTTGCACGAGACGCCCACGCTCCTAGAGGTGGCGGGAGGCGTGCTGGTGATTGTGGGCGGGGTCATCGTAGCCCGTGGAGGACCAACTCCTCAGAAACCAGCAGAAGAACAACTCTAACGGATTGCCGTCCACTATCGTAACGTAACATATGAGCAAGTTCGTGATACATTATAGTAGGAGCAAGTACGTTGTCCCTACTAACATAACACATAACTCGCTAACCATAACTATGGCATCACCAACGCTGATGCCAGAAAGAAGGTAGTTTGTGGCAACACTCGTTTTTTTACTTGACGTCGATAATACACTCATCGCAAATGATGAGGTGAAAGAAGACTGGGATCGACACCTCCGGGCCGAGTTAGGAGACAAACTCGCGGACCGCTTCTGGGAGCTGTATGAAGAGGCGCGCAAGCAGGAGGATGTGGTCGATATCCCGCTGGCACTGAAGTGGCTACGTGAAACAACGCCGTTGACAGAATTGGACGAGGAAACATACCAGCATGTCGTCTCGATCTTTGACAATTACCCGTTTCATGAAAAGCTGTACCCTTATGCTCTGGAGACGCTATATCACCTTAGAACCCTGGGATTGACCATGATTGTTTCCGATGGGGATTCGTGCTTCCAGCCCGAAAAGATTATTCGCAGTGCCTTGGCAGAAGCAGTGGAGGGCCGTGTGCTGATCTACAAGCATAAACAGGAGCATTTGGATGAGATCAAACAAATGTATCCTGCTGACCACTACGTGGTGATCGATGATAAGCCGCAAATTCTGGCCGATGCAAAGTCGAAGATGGGGAATACACTAACAACGGTGTTTGTGCAGCAGGGCAAATACGCGGTGAAACTTGAAAACTTTACGCCGGATATCACCGTGCCACACATTGGCGACTTGCGAACGTTTACAGCCGAACAGTTTTTAGAGCCGAAAAAAGGAGCACGATAGCTTATGCGTTTCCACATTCGAGAGCGAGCATGGAGCCTGACCGAGGCATTTGTCGTCCGCGATGACACGGGTCAGCCCGTATTTGAAGTGCGCGGCAAATTTTTTCATATTGGCGACGACCTGGTGATGTTTGATATTCGCACCGGGCAGGAGCTGGTACATATCAAACAGCGCCTGCTTTCACTATTGCCCCACTACGAAATCTACCGCAATGGTCAGCTTTGGGCCAGCATGCACGAGCAATTCAGATTGTTCGGCGAACGCTTCAAAATCGAGGGCGCCAACGGCATGATTTTCCACGTTGATGGCGATATTTGGAATTGGAATTTCTCGGTCAGCGACGATAATGGCAACTTGCTGGCACAGATAGGCCGCCAGTTCTCCCTGTTCCGCGATAGCTACGCGGTCGAAGTCGCCCAGGGAGTCGATGCACCGTTCGTGGTCGCCCTGGCCATCGTCATCGACATGGTGCGAGAACACCACGAACGCCGCGACCATTCGTAGGGACAAGAGACCACCTCATAACGTACTTTACGTAGATGGCACTCCAGTATGACCAATCTATTTGCCATTCCAGCGGCAATTACTTATTCTTACAAAGGAATATATGGTACAAGCAAGCCTACCAACAAGATATCGATAAAGGGAGCAAATATGGAGAACGCAACAGTATTCATGCCAGGAATGGAAATGACCGGCACCACCTTTATATTCTACCCGCTGCAGAAGACCGTGATACTACTATGGAAGGGCTACGCATAGACTACTCATGGGGGACTTGGCAAAAAGTTCCCCACTGCGCTCGTTGTCGTAGGTGGGAATAGTTGCGGGAAAGGAGCCTAAGACGATGGCACGAACGACTCCGGTGGTACGAGCCGGGACACTGATTTTGTATGTGGGTAAACACGAGCAGCAGTTCACAGTGGACACGCCTGTCTGGTACGCCTGGCTGGAGGAGGTCTCAACGTTTGCCTTTATCAGTGACGTAGGTACTTTCACTGCGCGCAAAGAACCCAGGCAGCATAGCGGAGCCTATTGGAAGGCCTACCGCAAACGGAATGGGAAATTACACCGCGCCTATCTCGGCAAGTCGCACGATGTGACACTCGAACGTCTGAACTCGGTGGCAGCATTGCTTTCTGAGCTGAGCGCCACGTCAGATCGGGAGGCGTCTGGAAACGAGACGTTGCAGGCCCGCCAGGCTTCCATCACCCCACAGCCTCCGAACGTGATCGCCACACAGCGGCTCACATCTCCAGAGTCCGCACCAAAACACAACCTCCCGCCCCAACTCACCTCGCTCGTGGGACGCGAGCAAGACGAGGCAGCAGTAGAGCAGCTCTTACAGCGTCCCGATGTGCGTTTACTGACCATTACAGGTCCTGCTGGCGTTGGCAAGACGCGTTTGGCTTTTCAGATAGCGACTGATCTGCTTGAGAGCTACCCTGATGGTGTCTATTTTGTGAACCTTGCACCGCTGCGCGACTCCGATCAGGTTCTCCTCACCATTGCTCAGACCCTGGCACTCAGAGAAATGGGAGGCCAAACGTTCCAGGTTCTCCTGAAAGCGTCCCTGCAAGACAAGCACCTCCTGCTGGTACTCGATAACTTTGAGCAGGTGATCACTGCCGCTCCCTTGCTCACTGAATTGTTGGAAGCGTGTCACGAGCTGAAGCTGCTCGTGACCAGCCGTGAAGTGTTGCACCTGCGTGCCGAGCACCAGTTCCCGCTCCCGCCTCTGGGCCTGCCAAACCTCACCCACCTCCCGGCGAGCGACGCCCTCGCAAAGTACGCGGCGGTAGACCTCTTCCTCCAACGTGCGCAGGCCGTCAAGCCCGGCTTCCGGCTGACCTCCGCCAATGCCAGTAGTGTTGCCGAGATCTGTACTCGCCTGGATGGCTTACCACTTGCAATAGAACTGGCCGCTGCTCGCATCAACGTGCTCACACCACAAGTCCTCCTTGCACGACTCAGCCACCGCTTGCGGGTGTTAACGAGTGGAACAAGAGATGTATCAGCCCGGCAGCAGACGCTGCGTAACACCATCGAGTGGAGCTACCAGTTGTTAGATGGACCAGAACAGCGACTGTTCAGGCGGCTCTCCGTCTTCGTCGGCGGCGGTACGCTCGAAGCGGTGGAGGCAGTTTGTGTTACGCTTGGTGTTGAAGCGGAACTGGTCTTGGATGGAGTGGCTTCACTCACCGATAAAAGCCTGCTGCAACCACGAGAGCGAGTGGAGGGGGAATTCCGCCTCGTGATGTTGGAGACGATCCGTGAGTATGCATCGGAGGTGCTTGCCGCTAGTGGGGAGGGAGAAGCCGTTGGGCAAGCTCATGCCACGTATTGTCTGCAACTTGCGGAGAAGGCAGCACCGGAACTGTTCGGTACTCAGGGGCAGGGGTGGTTCGCCCGGTTGGAGCAGGACCATGAGAATCTGCGAGCGGCAGTGCATTGGCTGCTCGAGCGCAAAGAAGCAGAACAGGCCTTGCGGCTGTGCGCGGCGCTGTCGGATTTCTGGTTTGTCCAGGGCTACTGGAGCCAGGGACGGGCTCTGCTGGAGCGGGCGCTCGCCCTAAACGAGGTTACCCCAGCTGTGCGCGCAGCTGCACTCCATGGTCTGGGGAGCCTGCTCCTGAATCAATGGGACTACGTGCAGGCAGAGAGGCGATTGGAAGAGAGCCTGGCACTCTACCGGGCACTTGGTGATACGGGCAATCTCGGGAAGCCGCTCCAGATTTTGGGGATGCTAGCCTCTGGCCAGGGTGCGTATGCGAGAGCCAGCTTGCTGCTTGAGGAGAGCCTGACACGCTTTCGTGAAGCAGGAGACAAGCTGATGTGCGCCTATGTACTCTGCAACCTGGTGGAGGTCTACCAGGCGCGGGGTGAGTACTCCGCAGCCCGCGCCTGTGCGGGGGAAAGCCTGACCCTCTTAAGGGAGCTCCAAGACAACTTTGGTAGCTACCACGCGCTTCTCGCTTTAGCGGAGGTTCTCTTTGTCTCGCAAGGCGATGCAGCGGCAGTAGACGACCTGATCGAAGAATGTCGCACGCGCTTGAGCGAGAGTGGAGTTCATGAAATGTGGTTGGCCGGAGCGAATCACTTGGCGGCGAAGGTTGCCCTCAGCCAGGGCGACAGGAACAGGGCACGCTCCATCCTCGAGGAAGGACTGGCCTTCTACAGGGTAAAAGGCTACCAACAAGACACGGCGGATGCGCTCCTTATTTTAGGGCAGGTTGCCACGGCCGAGGGTGACTATGCAGCGGCCCAGGCGTGCTATGAGGAAAGCCTGGTCATAGCGAGACAGATAGGCTATCAACCGGTGATCCCTCCGAATCTTGAAGGATTGGCAGCAGTGGCAGCAGCTCAGGGAGCATTCGAGTGGGCAGCGCGCCTGGGAGGTGTGGTGGAGTCCCTACGTAAAGCTATGGGGGCGCCTATCCCGCCCGTCTATCGCGCCGACTTTGAGCGCTCGGTCGCTGCCGCGCGTGCCCAACTCGGCGGGAGAACCTTTGCCTTAGTGTGGGCGCAAGGACGCACCATGACGCCAGAGCAAGTGCTTTGGGCGCAAGGACGAGCAACGATGCCGATACCCTCAGAAGCTCGACCAGTTCCTCAAACGAGGTCAGGTGACCCTCCTGTTGGGCTCACGTCACGTGAAGGAGAGATCCTTCGCTTGCTCGCCCAGGGCTTGACCAGCGCTCAGATTGCCGAGCAGCTTGTCATCGGTGTGGTCACCGTCAATTTCCATGTACGCTCGATCTATAGCAAGCTGGGAGTGACCTCGAGAGCCGCTGCAACCCGGTATGCCATCGAACACCACCTTGTGTGAGGCTGCCACGCCTTTCAGGTACGTTCCCTGGCACAGCCCGGTTCACGACGACCGCCATCGCTTCTTCCTCTTCATCCCGCATGCTCTTTTATTGTCCCCACCTCCCCCTCAAAACTGAGGAGGCATCCGCTGCGAGTATCCCGCTCCTCTTGCCGGAAAATCCCTCAGTTCTGACGGCGCATTCTCAGCCACCATGGACTAAACTAGTGAGAAGAAAGGCGACAGTCGAGATAGAAATGATCGGAGGGGAAGCCATCAGAGAAGAGCGCAGCGGCGAAGCATTCGCAGGCACCGAGCAGCTTACGGTCCAGGGCCTGCACCTGCATTTGGGAGAGGCAGCCCCCGACTTCTCCCTGGATTACCTGGATCTAGTGGATATGGTCGTCCGCACTATCCACCTGGCCGACTTGGCAGGAATGGTGCGCCTGCTCAACATCGTGAACGGCCTTGAACGGCCGCTCTGCCAGTTGGTGACTCACCGGTGGGAGGCTCACTGTGCGGCGTTGCCACCGGATGCGTGCATCTACACCGTGAGCATGGATCCGCCCCAGATGCAAGCACGCTGGCAGGAGAACGCGGGCGTGCTGCACCAGGCTCTTTCGGCTCATCGCAGTGAGCAGTTCGGTCAGGATTATGGCGTGTGGCTCAAGGAGTGGTGTTTGCTGCAGTCGGCCGTCCTTGTGCTTGATCGCAACGCGCACATCGTCTACGCCGAGTACATCGCCGATCAGCTGCGTGAGCCAGATTATGCAGCGGCCATACAAGCGGTTCAGCAGGCTATAGTGGAATGATGGTTAAGAGGAAGAGACCCTTGATCACTCTGTAGAAAGGGCGTTGCACCAGTTGGAACACAAGGAGCATCAACGTGAGATGTGATGGAGACGAGACGTTCGAGGTGTATAGCCTGGGACTCTTGCGCCGTGCGATTGCACGCGGCGATCAGGATGCCTGGGCAGGGTTCACACAGTGCCTGGAGGAGACCGTACTGACCTGGCTGCATGAGCATCCAAGCAGAGGGGCTGCGTGTCGAGGGCTGTGTGAGAAGCACTTGGTGGGACAGGCCTTTGAGCGATTCCGGCAGGCCGCCGTCCAGGCGCAGATGGTATTCGAGACGCAGGCCGCGATGCTGGTGTACTTGCGAGCGAGTCTTCATGGGGCCATCCTGGACACACTGCGGACCATTTCCCAGCCAAGAGAAATCTTGAGGCCTGTGTCAGGCCTAACAGGTGAGCCCCGCGTGGAAGACCAGATTGACAGCAACGAGATTTGGGAGGGCCTCCAAACTATGCTGCCCAGCGCGCGTGAGCAGCGACTGGCTTACCTGCTCTACCACTGTGGGCTGGGTCCGAGAGAGATTCTACATTGCTGTCCACAGGAGTGGAGTGATGTCCAGGAAATCTATCGTTTGCGGCGCACCATCGTCGAGCGGCTCCTACGTCATGCCGATTCCATGCGCTGCTGACTCGAATGAATACTTTCAAGATGCGTCACCCATCATGTGAGTCGGTGTCGAAACGGGGGTAGGTTAGCCAAGTTGGGATGTTCATCTACGTAAAATATGTTATGAGGTGGTCTCATCCGCACCCCTCCCTGTCCCTACTCATGAGGAGCGAGGTCTGTCTCGATATACTTCGTCATATGCTTCACCGCCCGCTGCATATGCATACCATCTTTGTAGAGACTGCTCAGCATCACCGCGCCCTCAAGCATGCAGATAAAG
>Ga0209577_10007358_pt1 | contig 10130 bp, 8 predicted proteins | sample GraSoiAngelo_109_FD_185874 | JGI IMG/M metagenome (GOLD analysis project Ga0209577, IMG submission 185874) | Grasslands soil microbial communities from the Angelo Coastal Reserve, California, USA - 14_0903_12_20cm (SPAdes) (version 2) | ecosystem: Environmental > Terrestrial > Soil > Grasslands ...
GCCGTTGTGCCGGATATCTTCGATGATCTGCAGGATCAGGCTCTGGGCCGCGCTCCGATCTTTTGGATCCAGAATCGCATCAACACCGAGAAGTCCGGGATCGCCCGGAGTGTAGGAAAATGCGGAAATGGCAAAGGCTAGCCCCGATTCCTCGCGCACCTTGCGATAAAGACGCGAGCTGTGGCCTTCACCGAGAATTACCGACAAAAGATCGAGCGCTGGAACATCGTGGTGGCTGATTTCCGGAACGTGCCAGGCCATCGCGAAATGAGTCAATTCCGTGGCGAATTCCTCGTGAACTTCGCGTAGTCCAAGTTGGGGCGGCTCGGCTGGGATATAGATTGGGGCCAGAGATTTTGCCGGCTGTTCTTTGAACAAATTTTCCAGCTTTTCCCGCACTTCCGCAGCCACAACGTCGCCCACCACGATAAAAGTGAGATTGTTCGGAACGTAGCGCGTCTTGTAATATTCCATCGCCTGCTCCTGGGTTAGGTGATTGTAGATATCGATTAACCCGATTACCGGCAGTCGATAGGGATGTCGCTGATAGGCGGTCGCGAAAAGCAGGTGCGTCATCGTGCGATCGGGATCGTCCATGCCCATCGCGAACTCGCGCCGGATGACCTCCTGTTCTTTGGCGTACTCCTGTGGTGGCAAAGTCGAGTTCATCATCGCGTCTGCCAAAATATCGAGCGCGGAAAGCGCGCCATCCTTCGGCACATCGATCCAGAAAACAGTGCGATCGAATGAAGTGTAGGCGTTGATATAACCGCCGACATCCTGAATTTTTTGCGCAATCTCGTTAGTCGAGCGCGTCTTAGTTCCTTTGAAAAGCATGTGCTCGAGAATGTGAGAAAGGCCGGCGCCAAGATGTTTATCCTCGGTCGTGCTGCCGGTTGCGCACCACGCCTGCACACTGGCCACCGGCGCGCTGCGATCTTCCTGCACGATGAGGGTCAGACCATTCGCAAGCGTCCACCTTTGCGCCGTGTTTGGCGGGAAACTGATTGCCGGCGACGCCATCGTCGCGGCAGCCTTGAGGTTTGCACGGTTAAGCATGAAAGAAAAACTCCGTCTCGCAGCGACGGCGGCTCAACTGCCTTTTGGGGCGGGCAGACCTAATGACAATTTCTTGCCGGCAACGGCAGACTCGGGTTGAAACGGTTTCACAAACGCATCACGGAAATCATAAACCGTTTTGAAATCATCCATCGAATCTTCATCGGTTTTTCCGAAAATCCCGGCCCCGATGAGATTAAAGACCATGTGCCCAATATCCTCGCAGCGAGTGACGCCCCAGTGGGAAAGAACACTCAATGCCATTGGGCCAAATTCCTTGAGCGCGTACTCCCGGACACCTTCGAGTAATTCCGGACCAGCGACATGACGAATGGCCGCACCTTTGAGCTTTTTCTGTTGTTTGGTCGTAAAATCGAGCGCGTCTCGCAGAAAAATATAGGCCTCGCGCTGGTAGCGTGGGTCGCTCGCCACAATCGAATCGAGCGCTTCGGTAAATCCAATCTTTTGCATATGTGGTATTGCGCCAAAGCGCTTAACAGGATAACGGCCAAGCCTCAATCGAGCAAATCACGCGCCGGATTTTATCACTGCAGCTGCGTCTCGAGAGCGTCTAAATAAACCGAAAGAGCGTCGCGCCGACGCGGAACCTGTTCGCTACTGTCCGCCGCGTGCAGGTAATCGCGAAAGGCTCCGCTCGCCGTCTTTGCCTGTGTCGCCTCATACCAATTCATGAAATCATCAACCTCGCTCATGCGAGCTGCGATCTTCTCGCGAAATGCTGCGCTGTCCGCGAGTCGCCTGGCCAGACCATGTCTCTTCTTCCGAGCGAGCAATTCCGCGGCCAGTTGATAATCAACAACTACTGGGCGCAGCAAGGGATGCGCGCGAGCGGCCAAAAGGGTCAAACGCTGCCCTAATTCGGTTGCGCCCTTGGAATCGACATTCGGCCGACTGGCGCGGACGGTCTCCTCCAGATTGAGCGAATTCTTTTTCTGCCGGTCCTGTGCGATTTTCGTCCGCAAACATTCGTCGAGCTGCTCCGAAGTAGCCGCAAACGTAATAAGCGCGAACCGCCGTTCGTTGGCCACCCGGACGACGTTTTCGCGCCAATTTTTTTCCGTCGAATCCGGGTCCTTTCCGAGCCATGGAAAATGCGCCTGCAAGTCGGAAAGCGCGTCGACCGAAGCGCGCGGCAAGTCGGCGATGTAACGGTTGAGCTGCGCGCGCCCATTGTCATGCTCGAGCAAAATTCTCACCAGGGCACTGGCGCAAGCGCAGTAAAGAGCGCGCGACTGGGAATCAAGCAATCTCGGATTTTGAGCGAGAAGATTTTTCAGCGCCGGCGGACTCGAGGCAACGCTGTCGAGGCCCTCAAACACTTCCGGGCTCTCGTTATCCAAAGTGAGAATTCCATCGACCAGCCAATCTGGGGGCGCAACGTAGGGCGTGCCTGCTGCTAACGACGGCAAGGCGCGATAGCTCAGTTCCAGTAGAAGAGCGCGCAAGACTTCGCGCTGCAAAACTGCCGGCTGAAAATCGCGGTCGACCAAAAGGTCGAGTTGAATTTTCAGTCCAGCACCGGTTTGGCTAAAGTTGAGCAGAACTGGCGGGACCTCGGGTGCGTTGGCCTGTGGTCGTTGCAGGTTCAGCAAAATAGGAACCGACCATCGGTCGCGCGATTGCAGGAGCCCTAGCAATTTTGATTTCACTCGCTCGGCGACATCGGAGACGGCGCTACGCAAAATCCTGTTGCCGCCGAAAATGATGAATTGCCGGGAGGGGCTAATGCTTCGCTCGAGTGGCGCGGCCGGGAGGGCGCTACAAATCAGGATAAGCCCCAGCACAATCAGGCAACGAGCTCTAGACACGATTGGATAGTTTATCCTTTAGGGCGCCGATAACCAGCACACATAAGGGTAGTTCCGAAGTTTGCGGAAAAATTTGAAAGATTTCCCTCTCTTGCCCGTCTAATTCTATAAAGGATAATATGAAGGCAAAATTACTAATTCTCAGTGCCATTTTCGCGCTTTCGTTGACGACGCCGCCCGCGTTCGCCAAGACGCGCGTTGTCCAAACGCGGAACGGCCAGGCAGTTGTAACGAACGGTGGCAATCACAGAAATCACTGGCGCAGCGATCGTTGGCACAGTGGTAGCAGTGTATTTTGGAATGTCGGAATAGGCCTTCCGTTTTATGGAGGATACTACGGCGGATACCCTTACTACGGCAGTTCCTATTATGGGGGATATCCATACGGTTCATACGGGTACGGATATTACCCCTACGGATATGGGGCCAACGCCTACTACGGGTGGACTTATCCGTCCTACTATAACCGGAGCGTCTATCGCGGTTACGGCGGATCAACGGTCGCGCGCGTCCAGGAACGGCTCGCCCGTGCCGGATATTATCGTGGCCCGATTGATGGCGTAATGGGTCCGCGCACTCGCTACGCGATTCGAGTCTATGAGAAGTAACAATCACACCAGCCGGCGGCAGTGTGCAAATAAGCCGCCGGCTTTTTACGCACATGTTTCAGCGGTAACGAAACCGCTTAAACCGCCCCTTCTCGTTCTGGAGCAAGGGGAAGTCGAAAGATGGGATTCCCATCCTTGAATGAGCCAACTCTGGAACACCACCCCCAACGCTAAGCAGATATCTCTTTACTGCGCCGAGGTAACCGCGATCTCTTTCTCGCGCAGCTGGATCGAACCGACCTTATTAAGCAGCTTATGTTCGGGATCCATTGCAGCCACAACATCGCTGAATAGAAAACCAGCGTATGGCATAACGTTGGGATCAATTGGCATTCTTCCAATGGCTCCGCTTCTTGGCGACGCCTTTACCTTCCCACCTTCGACTTGAACGCCATAATCGCCGGAAGTGAAGATCGAGTAACCAAAAATGGAACGCTCGATGGTGACCCGGCAATTCCCTTCGCTGAAAGCGACTAGCGCCCGCTCAAAACTGATTAGTGGATGATTCAGTTTTTCCTTTTTGCGCTTCAGGGCGCTGGCCAGGTAAGCGTTGACACTTTCTTCGGAGAATTGCATCGTCTGCGGCTGGCGCGATTCCGTCAGCGTTTCCAAGTTCAGATTGATTTGCGGTGGGAACCCTTCGGATTTCACTGCTGGCGGAACCTCTGGCGCAATTAAGATCGCCAACAGCGCCGCGGCGGCGAACGCGATCACTATTAGTTTGGCGGTCTTGAAGAAAAGCAATCGCGCTTTGACTCCGCGTTGACTGAACATCCCTCGCATCCGCTTGTGCACTTCTGCCGCGGTTTCCATCTTTCCCGTCTTGCGTCCCGCCAGCGCGGAACGGTCGAGCCGGGCCCCGCAGTCGTGGCAATAGATGCGCTCGGCTTCATTATCGCGCCGGCATTCCGGACACGTTAGTTGTATGGGGGTCGCTGTTTTCATTCGCTCTTTATCTCTGGTTTAGCGGCTGCGGGTTTTCCCGACTTTGTCTTGGTCTTCGTTTTTTCCGAAGCCGGCGTTTCCTTTTTCGCCGCTTCTTTATAGGAGTCGCTGCGATAGTCGGTGGTATAGAAACCCGAACCTTTAAAGATAATTCCGGCCCCCGTGCCTGGCAGCCGTTTCACCTTGCCGCGGCCCCATTTTTCCAGCCGGCAAAGATGCTTGGGACATTCGCGAAAGGGTTCGTCCCGCATCGATTGAAAAGCATCGAAATGTTGCCCGCATGTCAGGCAGGCATACTCGTAGGTTGGCATGGGAAGATCGCGGAGTTGCAAAGTAGATGCGTTCAAAAGCAAAATTCAAGCCCAACAGCGTTGTCGGGCGGCGGCATTTGCCGACGGTCCGAACCCGGGCATTCCTTGACTTTAAACGCCCGCTACGGAACGTCCTCTCCGATTGATGAAACGGGGGAACAGACCGCTAGTTGCAGGGCTAGTTGCGACAGTTTGCACGATCTTGATGGTCGGCTGCGGAGAGGATCCCCGTTTTTCCACCCAAACCCAGTATCTCGGAGGGGTTTATGGCCCGGGCCCGGTCTCGTCGAGCGCCCCACAGGACAACGTTTCCTATTGGGACGGTGACGATATGGACGGAAAACCGAGCGTGAAAATCACCCTCGGTGAGCAACGCGCCTATTTTTATAAGGGCGGAAAACTGGTAGGTATCTCCCAGTTATCCACTGGGCGCGAAGGATTGAACACTCCGATCGGCCATTTCGCGATTCAGCAAAAGGATGTGAACCATGTTTCGAGCAAATACGGCGATTACGTCGATGCCGCCGATAACGTGGTAAAGCCAAATGTCGAATTGGGGGTTGATCCGAAGCCGCCCGGCACTCATTTCAAAGGCGCGCCTATGCCTTTTTTTATGCGCATTCATGGAGGAGTTGGAATGCATGCCGGCTATCTTCCTGGCTATCCAGCGTCCCACGGTTGCATCCGGATGCCGGAATTCATGGCGGAAAATTTCTTTAAGTCGGTCAGCGTCGGCACGCCAATCACGGTCACTAATTAGCTGTTTGTTCAGAGACGCGTGGACGGCGGGGCTGTAGCACAGGCATCTTACCTGTGGGTAGGCCAGGCATCCTGCCCGGCTCTTTATGGTTGCAATCAACGGGCAAGATGCCCGTTGGCCCCACAGCCAAGGTGGCTGTGCTACGACCGGGCTCGCCCCAGCTCACCCCTCCTCCTGTCGGCTCATTGAAGTTCACGCACTTTTCGGCGACAACTTCTAGTGGAAAAAAACAGCGCGGAATTCCTGCGGCTGACCGCCGCAGTTGAACCGATCCAACATAAACTCCGCCAGATCGCTGCGGGCAATTTTCCAGTTTCCTTCTCCCATGTGATCGAGAGCGCACAACCGTTTCTCGTCGCAACCATTGCCGAACATGATCACCGCAATATTTGGGTTATCTGCCCGACGGTACGCGCACAGGAGCTTTTTTTCGAGAGTCTATCGAATTGGACTTCGAATGCCTCGTTCTTACCCGAAGCGGAGTTCGCAGCGGTCGAAAACATTTTGCCGGATCCCGAGATTGCAGCGGAGCGCCTGGCGCTCCTGTCACAAATTGAAAAGGAGAACGTTTCCAAACTAGTCGTCACGACCCGAGCGGCGCTGGATCAGCCCGCTCCCAGCCGCGGGATGTTGCGCTCGGCTTCGCTTGAAATTCAACGCGGGTCGAACATGGCAATGCCGGCGTTGTTGAGCGCATTGTCCGGTGCTGGCTATGAACGAGTCGCCCAGGTCACGACCCGGGGCCAGTTCGCAGTCCGCGGCGGTATTGTCGATATTTTTTCATGGCAAACCGCCTTGCCGCTGCGAATTGAATTCTACGGCGACGAGATTGAATCGCTGCGTGAATTCGACCTCGATACTCAAACTTCCGTCCGCACTCGCGAACAGGCGAGTGTGCTGCTGAGCGCGGCTGACGATATCAGTGGTCGCGTCCGGGATTACATCACCCAGGATGCCCACGTAATCGAACTCGAGCCCGCATTGGAGGGCGGAGCTCCCGCGACGTCGGGCTCGCCGCCGCTCGCCCCTCCAAGCCGCATTCAAATTAGCGAAAGCTGGATCGAAAACGATGACGCGGCGCCGGAAGATTTTTCCAGTGCGTTTGTCGAATGCGACATCGGTGAATTCGCCATCGGCGATTTCATGCTCGCAGAAACGAAGCGCGCGCAATTCATCGCGCGGCTAAAGCAATGGCACAACAAACACGCAACCGTCGCGATCTATTTTCAAACCGAGGGCGAGATCGAGCGTTTTCGAGAGATCATTTCGGCCGACGCACTGGCTGGCATCGACCTGCTCGAAGGAACATTGAGCCGCGGCTTTTGTTTTCCCGCCGCCAATCTCATCATCCTCTCGGCCAACGAACTGCTCGGGCGTTTTCCCATCCATGGCCGGCGACGTTTGCGTCGCGCGGAACGACGCAATCGCGCGCAAATTGATTTCAGCGAGCTCAACGAAGACGATCTTGTCGTCCACCTCGAGCACGGCATCGGAAGATTTCTTGGTCTCATCGAGATGCCAGCAATAGAGGGGCGAGCTCCCGCGAGCCCGGCGTCGCTGGAGCTCCGCCCTCCAGCACCAGTGCCTGGCGCCGGACAGGAAGTCCTCGTTCTGGAATTCGCTGACGACGCGAAGCTCTACGTTCCGCTTGAGCAAGCTTATTTGGTCTCGCGCTACGTTGGCGTCGGGAAAAGGTCGCCCCCGCTCAGCTCACTGGCGGACGCAAAATGGGCACGCGCGAAGAAAAACGCGACTGCCTCGATTTTCGATTACGCCGGAAAAATGCTCGCACTTCAGGCTGAGCGCCAGACCAACCCCGGTCATGCCTTTGGGGCCGACACCAAATGGCAAGCGGAGTTTGAACACTCATTTCCGTATCGCGAAACCGCCGATCAATTAACCGCGATCATCGATACCAAGACCGATATGGAACAGCCGCAGCCCATGGATCGTCTGATTTGTGGTGACGTCGGCTTCGGCAAAACCGAGATCGCGATCCGGGCCGCCTTCAAGGCCGTGATGGATGGCAAACAGGTGGCGGTCCTCGCGCCCACCACCGTGCTGGCGCAACAGCACTTCGAAACCTTCCGGCAACGAATGTTGGATTACCCGATCCGAATCGAGATGTTGAGCCGGTTCCGGTCGCCGGCCGAGCAAAAGAAAGTCTTACAACTATTGCGGAAAGGCGGGGTCGACATTGTTATCGGGACGCATCGCCTTATTTCCGGCGATGTTCGTTTTAAGGACCTCGGCCTGGTGGTGATCGACGAAGAACAACGCTTCGGCGTTCTGCATAAGGAAAAATTCAAGGAGCTGTTCAAGCTCGTCGATGTCCTCACTCTTTCGGCCACCCCAATTCCGCGCACACTCTATCTCTCGTTAGTTGGGGTCAAAGACATGTCGACCATCGAGACGCCGCCGCAAAATCGGCTTCCGGTCGAGACCGTGGTCTGTGGTTACGATGAGAGAGTTATTCGCGATGCCATCAATCGCGAGCTGGAGCGGCAGGGGCAGATCTTTCTTCTGCACAATCGCGTCCAATCGATCGAGAAAGTGCGCGATCGGATCGCTGAACTTTGCCCGAATGCGCGGGTCGAGTTTGGCCACGGTCAAATGGATTCCGACGAATTGGAAGCGGTCATGCATCGCTTTGTCATGGGAAAAATCGATGTGCTGGTCTGCACCACTATCATCGAGAGCGGTTTGGATATTCCAAACGCCAACACCATTATCATTGATCGCGCCGATCGCTTCGGCCTGGCTGATTTGTATCAACTGCGCGGGCGGGTCGGGCGTGCCGAGCACAAAGCGTACGCTTACCTTTTGCTACCGCGCGAGCTCATGATGGTCGGCGCCGCGCGCAAACGAATCAATGCCATCAAACAGTACAGCTCCCTCGGCGCCGGTTTCCGGGTTGCCATGCGCGATCTCGAGATTCGCGGCGCCGGCAGTATTCTCGGCACCGCTCAAAGCGGCCACATCATGGCGGTGGGTTTCGACCTATATTGTCAGTTGCTCAAGCAAGCGGTCGCTCAAATCAAAGGACAAAAACCGCGCTGGCGCCTCGAAGTAGAGCTGCGGCTCGATTTCGTCGCCACGAACGAAGCCGAATTTGTTCACGGCGACGCCCGCGTTTCCGCTTTTCTCTCCCGTAGCTACATCAACGAAACCACTCTGCGCATTCAGGCTTATCGGCGAATCGCGGAAATCACCACCGCGGAACAATTAGACCGGTTGATCAAGGAATGGCGCGATCGCTTTGGCGCGTTTCCTGAGGCCGTGGAGAATCTCATTACCCTCGCCCGAATCAAACTCGCCGCCGCCAAACAGGAAATCACCAGGATCGAAACGCGAGAGGACAAATTGATGTTGACGAGGCGTGGGGATTTTATACTTGTCGCGGGCAAATTCCCTCGTTTAGTTGCCCCGGAAATCGAAAAGCGGCTGCAGGAAATTCTCGGGCTGCTTGGCAAACTCTGAAAATATGGTTCGTCCCCTCCTGGTTGCATTGTTCACGGCAGCTCTGCTGTCGCTGTCATCGCTCTGTCGCGGAGCATTGGCGGCTGAACCCGAAGTGATTAATGGCATCGCTGCCGTCGTCAAAAGTAATGACATCACCGATGTCATTACCTTTTCGGAAGTGCGCGTGTTGTCCGCCCCCAAAGAAAAGCTACTGCACGAGCAATTCCGGGGCGAGGAGTTGCTCGCAAAAATCAAAGAAGCCCGCGCCGCCGCTCTCAAGGATTTGATCGATCGGCAGCTGATCATTCAGGCGTTCAAAAAAGAAGGCTTCCAGATTCCTGATCACTTCCTCGATCAACGTGTTCAGGACATGATCAAGGAGAACTTCAACGGCGATCGTAACACCTTCATGAAGACCCTCCAGGCGCAAAACTACTCTCTCGGAGAATTCAAAAAAATGGAGAGCGAAAGGATGATTGTGCAGGCGATGCGGCACAAGAATGTGGAAATAAATACCATCATCTCGCCTAACCGAATTCAGGATTACTATCGCAAGCATGCATCCGAGTTCACCAGTAAAGAACAGGTTAAATTGCGCATGATCATGATCCCGGTCGGCGCGTCCGATCCGGCGGGACAGAAGGCAATGGCAGAGGAGATTCTGGGCAAGCTGGTTAATGGCGCCGAATTCGAGCGCATGGCGCAAATTTACTCCGAAGACAGCACCCGTGATCTTGGCGGCGACTGGGGCTGGGTCGATCGTGGCACCTTGACCGCGCCGCTCGAGAAGGTCGCGTTTAACCTGCGACCTGGAAAAGTCAGCAACATCATCCAGCTCGCCGGCAACTATTACATTCTTAAAGTCGAAGATAAACGCGGCGGCGTCACCCGCCCCTTCGCCGAAGTCCGCGACGAGATTGAGAAAAAATTGGTCGCGGAAGAAGCGCAGGCCAAGCAGGAACGCTGGCTGGCTAGTCTGCGTCAGAAAGCCTACATAAAGATGTACTGAGGTTTGACGTTTGGTGTCAGCGTCGCGCGTTAGCGTTTCGGCGTTGGATGTTGGATGTTGGATGTTCGACGTTCACGATTCTCGATTCACTGATCACGATCCATAATCACTCGTTCGTTGCGAAGTAGGTAAACTTTCGAGACAATG
>Ga0209577_10007360_pt1 | contig 10127 bp, 10 predicted proteins | sample GraSoiAngelo_109_FD_185874 | JGI IMG/M metagenome (GOLD analysis project Ga0209577, IMG submission 185874) | Grasslands soil microbial communities from the Angelo Coastal Reserve, California, USA - 14_0903_12_20cm (SPAdes) (version 2) | ecosystem: Environmental > Terrestrial > Soil > Grasslands...
CGCGGGCTCGCTTGTCGCGGGCGTCAGTCCGAAGCAGCTGTCGAGCAAGGTCGCAGGTGCTTCGCTGTATACGTTCGCCCTGGTCCCCCTGCTGGTTGGTGTCTACTACCCGCTTCTGCTTGAGGTGGCTCTGCTGGTTTTGATCGCCGCTTCGCTTGAAACGATGACGCGTGCCGCAACGAACACCATCCAGGCAAGGGGCAATGCAAGCAAGCAGCGCTCCCACAACCCCCAGGCATCGAACGAGGTCGGCAGTAACGGCAGCGCCACGATCAGCAGGCCAACCTCCACGGCACCAATCACGACCGAGATCGGGCCGTAGCCGAGCGGGGCGACGACAAGCCCTCCGACCGCGACGCCCGACGCCAGCCTGTGCAGGACGGTTGAAGTCGCGGATGTGTCGTCGAGCCGAAAGACATCTGTGAGAAACAAGGCAACTCCCGCCACGATCAGAGCCCAACGGCTAACCCTCCCGTGAATGCTCATCGCCACCACCAAACACGAAAGTGCCACAAGACACGTTGCGACCAGGGCCGCAGCGGCGGTGGTGCCGCCCGGCGCCGCCAGGCGGCTTATGGTCCGGTCGACGGGGTCATAGCCGGGCGTGAGCACACCGGCCATCAGAACCAGGACCGCCGCCAGCGGTGGCGAGACAACACCCAACAATGCCCACCTGCGTCTCGTCATGGGCCGGGCCACGAAGGCGGATCCCAGCCGACGTTCGGCACGGTGCCGGTCCGCCAGTACACGCCTCGCTTGCGCTGCATCAGCTCCTCGTCCACCAGGTATCGGCGGAGGGCGGCGAAGTCTGGGTGGTGGCGCGAGATGACTCGATTGACCTCGGCCTCGGTGTACAGACGGCCGGGTTGAAAGTCCTCGACGAGCCAGTGCAGGACCGCGAGGCGCTTCTTGCGCTGGACCGGGATGCTGTGCAGCCGGCCCGCGACGTCGACGAAGGTTTCGAGCACGCGATCGCGATCCTGATCCTCCGGTGGGGAACCCCGCGCCACGACCTTATTTTCCGAGTCTCGGGGCTATGCTCGGCGGGATGAAGCTGGCGAACCTTGTCACGTGCATCGTCGAGCGCGACAAGTCCAAATGGAAGCTCATGTGGGTGGCAGACGGCACCGCGCCGCGCGATTTTTCCGCCGAGTCGCTGACGGCGGCGCTGGATGGAGCCTCATCGCAGACTGCGGCTCTCTACGCCAACCAGGTCGAGGCCGCCGAGGCCGAGCTGCAGTTCGCCATCTATCCGTGGAAGGGAAAGCCGGGAGACGTGATCCTGGACATCACGAAGGAAGGCGGCGACATGAAGGCGACCGACATCCAGGGATCAGGAATCACATTCACCGCGCCATCGTTCGATGGTCTCGTCGAAGCGGCCGAGCGGTACGTCCCTGACACCAGCAAGGCCATGTTCCGCTGGATCCGCCGCGTCAGCGACCTCGCCTAGCAGGCGCTCCGACGGGCGTCGGCAGCCTGTGCGTCAGACCAGTTGAATGCGGCGGGTGCCGGCGAGTAGCTGCGCGCGCCGGCGCAGGCGGCCTGGTTGATCTGCCCACGCAGCGCAGGGTCGAGTGCGGACCGCGATGCGAGCAACGCCGGCGTCGCATCACTCGACAGCTGCGCAAGATACTCACTGTCGATCTTGTGAGTTGTCTGCGCATGGCTCGTGTTGAGTGAGACGACGACAGCTTCAGGGTTGATGAAGTTGAGCACGAGCAGGACCGCTGTCCCGGTGGCAATCATCGCTCCGACAAACCAGCGCCGGCTCTTCCATACCAAGAGAAAGTCGACCGCCAACAACAGGAAGACGGCTGCGATCCAGCTCGCAAAGATGTGGCTATACAGACGGAGCATGGTGAAGCCATAGGCCTCTTCGTAAAGGCTCAGGCGGCGAAACGCCACCACGACGATGAGCAGGGTCAGCGCGATGGCGCATTGGGCGAGAACCATGAACGCGACCTCGCTTCGGCGATCGGAGAGCCGGCTGATCCTGCTGAACAGGAAGAGGACCGCCAGCGTGATACCACTCACCCAGAGCAGCTGAAAGAAACCCGACCGCGCATAGTCGGAATATGTGACGCCCGCCTGTCTCAAGGTATCCGCGGCCGCGCCTGTCGCCGCCAGCACCTGGGCCAACGCAAAGGCTGCGAACACGGCGTCGAGGACCGCAAGGACAACAAGCGCTTCGGTGGCGCCGAGCCGCCAGACCGGGCCATCCACGCGCCCTACCGGTTCAGAGGCCGCAAGGCGAAGCAAGCCTGCAGCTGATAGTGCACCGACGGCGACGAGGGTCACGTCCAGTACGAGCTGGCCGAAATCGACGTTCAGGTTGAAGAAGGACGCGAACACCGGATCCGCAGACGCAAGCAAGGCGGCAAGAAGCGCGGCGATCGGCAGTGCGATGAGCACACCTCGAATCAGCGGGGCGGCTGACCGCAGACGACCTCGAGCCTGGAGCGCCGGGCGCGCAACAAATCCCGCCCCCACGGCGATCTGGATCACGGCCTGAACTGAGCGCGCCGCCAACTCGGAGACCCCGAGATCGAATATGGAACCTCGAACCGCAACTGAAGCAGCGAATCCAAGAAGCGAGATGGCGACAAGCAGGTCCGGCAGCAACAGCCAGGGACTCGCCCGAAGGGTGAACCAGCATGCGAACAACGCCGCGACAGCCACAAGCGCCCGCGATTCACGCCGCTCCAGACCCCCGACGCGAATCACAGCCGCAGCTCCGATAAGGAAGGTCAGCGTGGCGGCCAGGCCAAAGGTGCCGGTGCGCAGCCACTGGTCGGCCATCACTCCGATGATCAGGACAGAGCCCAGGGCGGTGAGTGTTGCATTGGATCGAACGCGGGCGTTGGCCCAGGCGGGAACCGGTGCCGGGGCGCCCGTGACAGGCAGCCATTGCGTGCCATCCCAACGCCAACGTCCGTCCAGGGACAGCTGACCGACGTGAGTTGGAGTGACGTCCGCCACCTCTGCGTGAAACGGCACAACCCAGCTGGATGGTTACGCGCCTGGCTCCTTTGGCTCTCTGGGCAGCGCGTTAGGAGAAGCGGCGGACGAACATGAACATCGCTGAAATCCAATCTTCGTCGGCGAGGCGCCTCCGGCGACGTCTTCGCCGACGGAGAAATCCCCAGACGGCGAGCTCACCGGCGCGCGTCGGGTTGGTCTCGTCGTCCAGCGCAAGTTCCCGCGAGAGTCCGTCCTCGCCGTCGAGTGGGGCGAAGATCGAATACATGCTCTCCCGCTCGAGGCTGCGCAGATCCCGCTCTTCGAGCCGGCCCATTACTTCGCTCGATTGTGACACTGGGTAACCTTTTTCGGTGATGCGGACGGAGTTTGCCGCTGGCGCTCGCAACGCCGTGCGCGCGTGTCTCAACATCGGAGACAAGGACAGGGTCGCCATCATCCGCGACCGGACGCGGATGGAGATTGCCGAAGCCATCGAGGAAGAGGCCGTCGCCACCGGCGCCACGGTGCGCGTCTGGACGATGGAGGAGATCGTCGAGCGGCCGGCGACAACGTTTCCCCGCACGCTGGCCGACGAGCTGATCGGTTTTCGCCCGACCGCCTCTTTCTTCATCGGCATCGGCCTCCGCGGCGAGCTCGGGTTCCGCCAGCCGATGCTGCACCTCCTGGCGGACGACCTCCGCTGCCGGCACGGACACATGATCGGGATCAACGACGTCGTGATGACCGATGGCATGGCCGCCGACTACGACGAGATCTACACGGTCACCCGCAAGGTCTTCGAGATCGTTCGGCACGCGACGCGGATCTCGGTCAACACGTCGCTGGGCACCGACCTCGTCGCTACGTTCTCCCCCACCCTCCACTGGATCCCATGCGATGGGCGCTACTGGGAGCAGGGACGCTGGGGCAACCTGCCCGAGGGCGAGACGTTTACATGTCCGGTCTCGATCGACGGCGAGATCGCGGCGGAGGAGATGGGCGACTGGTTCACCGAGAAATACGGCATGCTCTCGCCCCCGCTGCGGCTGCAGATCCGCGCCAGCCGGATGGTGTCGGTGGACACGCCCGACGCGCAGCTCGCCGCCGAGGTCCGCGATTACATGTCGCAGCATCCGAATTCAAATCGCGTTGGGGAATTCGCTGTCGGCACGAACGTAGGTCTAAAACGCATCGTCGGGAACTTTCTCCAGGACGAAAAGTTCCCCGGCGTGCACATCGCATTCGGCGACCCGTACGGGTTCGAGACGAAGGCCGACTGGGCGTGCCCGTCGCACGTCGACGCCCTCGCCTCGCACGCGACCGTCGCAGTGGACGGGCGCAAGATCATGGAGAACGGCCGCTTCCTTATATGAAAAGCCTCGAGTGGGCCAAAGGGGGTCGAATCGGGAGGACTTGAAAGACCCCTTTTGGCTCAGTCGCGGCGCGGGTTGGCGGAGGGGCTGGGATTTGAACCCAGGATAGGCTTGCACCTATAACAGTTTTCAAGACTGTCGCCATCAACCGGACTCGGCCACCCCTCCGTTGGGCGGAAAGCGATTATCGCGCCCCGATCAGCTCGACCCCGCCCATATACGGCTTCAGCACATCAGGCACGGCGACCATCCCGTCTGATCGCTGATACGTCTCGATGATCGCATCGATCGTCCGCGGCAGCGCCAGGCCTGACCCGTTGATCGTGTGCGCGAACCGCGGCGGCGTGCCGCGTCCCGAGCGATACCTGATGTTCGCCCGCATCGCCTGGAAGTCGTTGAACGTCGAGCAGGACGAAACCTCCAGATACCGATCGAGTCCGGGGGCCCATGCATTCAGGTCGTATTTCTTGTACTGCGCGAACCCCATGTCACCGGTGCACATCGCCATCGCCTGGTAATGCAGACCAAGCCGCTGCAGGATGTCCTCGGCGTCGGCAGTCAGCTTCTCGAACTCGTCAAGCGACGTTTCCGCCGTCGTCACTTTGACGAGCTCGACCTTGGAGAACTGATGCATGCGGATGAACCCCCGCGTGTCCTTGCCGGCCGCGCCGGCCTCGGTGCGCCACGAAGGCGAGTACGACACGTACTTCAGCGGCAAGCGGTCAGCGTCGAGGATCTCTTCGCGGTGGAAATTGGTGACCGGCACCTCGGCAGTCGGTATCAGCCAAAGGTCGCGGTCTTCGACCTTGAAGAGCATGTCGGCAAACTTGGGGAGGTTCGCGGTCCCGGTCATCGCGGCGGAGTTGACCAGCATCGGTGCCCACAGCTCCGTGTAACCATGCTCGCGTGTGTGGACATCGAGCATGAGCTGGACGAGCGCGCGTTCGAGTCGCGCCCCGTCACCGACCAGGAACGCAAAGCGCGATCCGGCAATCTTGACGGCACGCTCGAAGTCCATGATCCCGAGGGCTTCGCCGAGGTCGTAGTGCGTCCGCGGTGGGAAGCCGAGGTCGGGCTTCGTCCCCCACTCCCTGATCACGATGTTTTCGGCCTCCGTCTCACCGATGGGGACCGACTCGTGAAAGATGTTCGGGACACGAAGCAGCAAATCGTCCAGCTCGCGCTTGACGGCATCTGCCAGCGCCAGCTCGGTCTTGGCCGTCTCCGCCATCTCGCGCAACCGCGTCTTCAGCGCTTCATCTCGCGTCCTCGCGAACTCTTTTGAGAGGTCGTTCTGCTGGGCCTTGATCTCTTCGGCTTTGTGCTGGTGGGCGCGCCACTTTTGATCCACCTCGAGGATCTCATCGACCGGTGCCGGCTCCCCTTTGAGCTCCGCCGCCCTCCGCACGACGTCGGGGTTCTTGCGGATGAATTCGAGCGACAGCACGATTACGTCTCGGCCTTCATCACCGGGAAAAGGATCACGTCCCGGATCGACGGCTGATCCATCAACAGCATCACCAGCCGATCCAGGCCAAAACCGAGCCCGCCGCACGGCGGCAGACCGTACTCGACGGCACGCAGGAAGTCCTCATCCATCGGATGCGCCTCCACGTTTCCGGCCGCTCGCAACGCCGCCTGCGCCTCGAACCGCGCCCGCTGGTCGACCGGATCGGTCAGCTCCGTGAATGCGTTGGCGTATTCACGGCCGAGAATGATCAGCTCGAAGCGCTCGACAAACCCCGGATCGTCTTCTCGCCGGCGCGCCAGTGGAGAGACCTCGACCGGGTGATCGAGGACGAACGTCGGCTGCCGCAGGCGCGGCTGCACGTGCTCCTCGAACAGGTCGTTCAATTCCTCGCCTGCCGCGTGCTTCCCCGTGTATTCGAGCACCAGGTCCGTCATTCGCTCCCGCCTGAAGGGCGGCGTCAAGTTGACTGGCTCGCCGTCGTACGACGTCTCGAGCGGCCTGTTCGCCGCCATCGCAGAGACGACGACGAGGTCTTCGACCAGCTGCATCATGTCCTGGTAGTCGGCGTAAGCCTGGTAGCACTCCATCATCGTGAACTCGGGATTGTGTCGCGGCGAAAGGCCCTCGTTGCGGAACACACGACCGATCTCGTAGACCCGCTCGAATCCGCCAACCAGCAGCCGCTTCAGGTGCAGCTCCAGTGCAATTCGCAGGTAGAGGTCGCGACCCAACGCGTTGTGGTGCGTTTCAAACGGCCGCGCGTGGCCACCACCGGGTATCTCCTGAAGCACCGGTGTCTCGACGTCGATGAAGCCACGCTCGTCGAGCAGGCCACGCATCGCGGTGATGATCCTGGTCCGCGCCCGAAACACCTCGCGCACCTGGGGGTTCGCGATCAGGTCGACGTAGCGCTGCCGGTAGCGAATCTCCACGTCCTTCAAGCCGTGCCACTTCTCGGGCAGTGGACGAAGCGATTTCGTCAACAGCTGGAATGACTGGACCTCGACTGTGATCTCGCCCCGTTTGGTGCGGAAAACGGCCCCCGTGACGCCAATGATGTCACCGAGGTCGAGGTCGGCGAACCGCGCGAACTCCTCCTCGCCGAGGAGGTTGCGGTTGGCCATCAGCTGGATCCGGCCATGCCCGTCCTGCAAGTCTGCGAAGACCAATCCGCCCTGCTGCCGCTTGACCATCAGGCGGCCGGCGACAGAAATGGGTTCGGTCCTCTCGGCCTCGCCGAGGAGCGCTTTCGCGGCTTCAGTGGTGTGAGTCGGTTGGAATCCCCGCGAGTATGGGTCGATGCCGGCTGCGCGCAGACGGTCCACTTTTTCGAGCCGCTCGCGCATGAACTCTTCCGTCACGATCGGAAAAGGTTAATCGCTAAAGGGCGAGCTCCTGCTCCTCAGCCGCCGGAAACGAGTTCACATCAGCGCCGCCCGCGGCCCGGTGATTACCAAGTGCCTGCTCGATGAGCGCGTCGACGTCGGTGTCCGAGTGGAGGGGGTCGTGGTGGAAGAAAGCGAGCTCCTTGACGCCCGCCTGCTCGGCCAGCGATAGCGACTCCTCATAGGTCGAGTGGCCGAAGCCCGCGTGCGTCTTGTACTCCTCGGCGCTGTACTGTGCGTCGTGGACGAGCAGGTCCGAATCCCGGCACCAGTTGGCAAAGTCCTTCAATGTGCCGTTTGTCCCGTTGGCGAAGAGCGCGATCTCGTTGTCGGTGGCAAACGAGAAGCGTGACGAGCCCTCATCGATTCGGTAACCGAACGTGGGGATCGGGTGCATCAGCAGATGGGGAGTGATGCGCAGCGCGCCGACCTCGAATGTCTCGCCCGGGTTGCGCTCGATGAACTCCATCTCCGCGGGCATGTGGCTCAAGCGCACCGGGAAGTAGGCGGGGTCGGTTTGATCCGCAAACGCCGCCTGCAGCGACTTGGCGGAGCCAGACGGTCCGACGATGGTAAGCATCGTGCCCGGCACGAACGCGGGCAGAAAAAATGGAAAGCCCTGGATGTGATCGAGGTGCGTGTGCGTGATCAGGAGGTGCGCCTGCAACGGTTCGGTCGGGCGGAACGTGCTCCCGAGCTCTGCGATGCCGGAACCCGAATCGATGATGAGCAGGTTGTTCTCTTTATCCCTGACCTCGATGCACGTCGTGTTGCCGCCGTAGCGAAGGGTGCGGCGACCTGGGGTCGGCCGGGTGCCGCGCGTGCCCCAGAACTTGATCCTCATCGCGCGCCGGCCGGCTGATAGATCTTCTTGGTGATGAAGACGTCGAGCAGGTCCTGGTCCAGCTTGCCCTGCTTCGCCTCCTCGCGGAGGATGTCGATCGCGGTGCTCCCAGGCACCGCCCTCTTGTAAGGGCGATCCTGCGCGGTCAGCGCGTCATAGATGTCGGAGATGGTCATCATGCGTGCCTGAATCGGGATCTGGTTCCCGGTCAACCCGCGTGGATAACCAGAGCCGTCGAGCTTCTCGTGATGACCGTAAGCGATCTCGGGGATGCCTTTCATCACGGGCGTCCACGGGATCTTGCTGAGGAACTGGAAGCTGTGGGTGACATGCGACTCCATCTCGAGCCGTTCCTGGGGGTCAAGCGTGCCCTTGCGGATGCTCAAGAAGCGAAACTCCTGGGGCTCGAGCATCGGATGCGCACGCCCCGCGATGTCGTAGTAGGTCTGCTGAGAGAGGAACTCGAGCATCGACGCTTTGTCCTCGGGCATCACCGTCGGCTCGTTGGCCGCGGCGATGCTCGTCACCCATTCGTCGAGCTGCTTCATCTCTTGTTCGAGACGGCGGTCGATCTCCGCAAGCGAAGAACCGTTGCGCCCCGCACGCATCGCCTCGAGCTTCTCTGTCGCGTACTTGACCTGGACCGACCGCTCGATGAACTCGAAGCGCGACTGGATCACCTCGAGCTGACCCGGGACGAGCTTCTTGGCCTTGATCAATATGTGCTCGCGGACGCCGACCTTGCCGAAATCGTGCAGGAGGCATGCGTAGCGGAGCTCCTTCAGCTGATCGTCGCTCATGAAGAAATCGCTGAACTTCCCGGTCCCGATCTCGTTGAGCACGCGGGCGAGGCGCGTGGTCAGACCTTCGACACGGCCCGAGTGACCGGCGGTGCTCGGATCTCGCTGCTCGATCGCGGTCACGCTCGCCTGGACGAAACCGTCGAACAGCGCCTGGATCGAATCGATGAGGGTCTTGTTGTCGAGCGCAACCGCGGCCTGGCTCGCGATCGATTCGATCATCTCCACGTCGTCCGGCTGAAAGCTGACGACCTCACTGTCGACGGTGGCCACGGTCAGCCGCGTCTCGAAATGGCGCTTGGCGTTGATCAGCTGCACCGCGCCGACGACATCGTTGGTGTAGTTGCGCATCGGAACGGTGAGCATTGACTTCGTCCGGTAGCCGAACTGGGCATCGAAGCTCTTGCCTCCGACCGGTTTGCCGGGCGGGGGGTTGTAGGCGTCGTCGTAGATCTGGCTCTTGCCGACCGAAACCGTGTAGCCGACGACCGACCTCTCGTCGACCGGCACCATGAAGGCGGAGTAGGTGTTCTTGTCGATCGAGTGGTTCTGGCTCGACGCGAGGAAGAGCTTTGCCTCGCCTTCCTGGTCCATCTTCAGCCACAAGCTCGCGCCGTCCGCGTGGGTCAGCTGGCGCATGGTCGTGAGGATGAAAGACTGGAGCCGGTCGATGTCCTTCTCCGCCGAGAGCGCGATGCCGATCCGGTTGAGCTCGCGGAACTGACGATGCCGCCGGTGAGCCTCGCTTTCCAGCTGGGTCACCTGCTGTTTGAGAGCGACGTTTTCCATCGCCACCCGGACGAGCTCGCGCAGGGCGGAGGGCGAGGCGTCCTGCGGCAGCTCGATCGCCATCTCGGCCAGCCGCTCGGGTGCCTTCTGCCCGGCGCCGAGCAGGATCAGAGCCGGGTGCTCGATCGCGGCAGGATCGGGGAGCTCTTCGGTCTGGAGCCCGGCCGCGGCCAGGCCGGCGGGCAGGTCGTCATCCAGGACATAGAGGTGAAACCGTGGCACTGTCTGCATCAGAGTGTCCCGCCCCCGCCGTTCCTTGCATCTTCGCGAGCCAGGCGGCCGGGCGCCTTCGGCGCTGAAGCCGGCGTCAAGGGGCCCGGCGCTTCGTCGTCACGCATCTGCGATGCGCTCGTCCTTGCGCCACCCTTTCCTTGGCTCCGACCGCCGATCTCGCGAAGCTGCTTCGGACCACGGGGATGTGACACTCACGGGCTCTTATCTAGCATCCCCGTCAGAGTTTTGAGCGTAGATAAGGCGTAAACCCTCCAGTGTCAGCAACGG
>Ga0209577_10007362_pt1 | contig 10126 bp, 7 predicted proteins | sample GraSoiAngelo_109_FD_185874 | JGI IMG/M metagenome (GOLD analysis project Ga0209577, IMG submission 185874) | Grasslands soil microbial communities from the Angelo Coastal Reserve, California, USA - 14_0903_12_20cm (SPAdes) (version 2) | ecosystem: Environmental > Terrestrial > Soil > Grasslands ...
CGCACGATCCTGCTCGAAAAGTTCTTCACGCTGCCGTCCGAAGGCAACATCAGGCGCGAGAACGTGCTGCGCAACGACGAGATCATCACGGAGATTGATGTGCCCGCTTCCGGCTTCGCCGCGCACTCGACCTACCTGAAGTTCAAGGAGCGCGACTCGCTCGATTTCGCGCTCGCGTCCGTGGCCGCGGCGGTCGAACTCGGCCCCGAAAAGACGGTCAAACAGGCGCGCATCGTCCTCGGCGGCGTCGCGCCTATACCGTGGCGCGTGCCGAAGGCCGAAGGCTATCTGGCGGGCAAGACTCTGAGCGCCGACGCGCTCGCCGGGGCGGCACGCCTCGCGCTCGAAGGCGCGGAGCCGCTCGGAAAGAACGCGTACAAAGTTCCTTTGACTGAGACGCTCGTGCGCCGCGCGCTGGCGAAGGCGGGCGGCCTTTCGGTTTAAGAAGTTGGAGTTAGTGGGTTGGTTTAGAGTTCAAGCTTTAGCTTGCGCACACTCGAAGGCTACAACCTGAAGGCTGAACTCTGAACTAACCCACACCGAAGTGGGAGGGGAGTCGAGATGGAGGACGAAAAGAGTTATCATAGCGGGCAGGTCGCGGAGAGCTTGAAGGAGGCACGCGCCGGTGTCTCGCTCGAAAGCCCGTTCTGCGGCTCGCTGCGCTCGAAGAAGTTTTTCATGACTAACGGGCTGGCGACGGACGCGGGCCAGTACCTCGACAGCACCGAGCACTGCTGGTGCCGCGAGACGCAGTTGGTCGTCGGGCCGGACGGCGCGCGAGCGCACCCTTCGCGCTGCGTGCCGGGCAGGTCTTGCTACGGCTCGGCGCTTGAGGGTTGAAGGGAAGTGGCCGTGAGTTTTTGAGGAGGTGTGTTGATGAGAAGGTTTTGGTACGTCGGGATCATGGTGTTAACTCTGGCGGCCTTGTGCGGGGCAGCGCTTTCGTCGTCGCGCGCCGAGGCCAACAACCTCAAGGGCGATTACGTCGAGGCGCGCACGGCGAGCGTCTTCGCCGGGGCGTGCCACTACAACGGCGAGCTGACCGTCACGGGCCGCGACGCGTTAATGGCCTGGAACGTCACGGCGGGGAGCTGGGACGGGGTCAATCTTGCGGGCGTGCGAGCGCTGGCGGTCGTCAGCGCCGACGCGAATCTCGTGGACGCGCGGGCCGCGCGCCGCTCCGAACTGATCATTGACAGCTCGGCCACCGACGCGCAGGCCGCCGCCCTGGTCAAAGCGTTCAAGGGCAGGTACGCCGACGCACTCGGTCAGGTCATCTCCGTGCGCCGCGCGCCCGTCGTCTTCAGGCACGACGGCAGCGCCTACTCCGTCGGCGCTTCCTCCGTCGCCCTTAACGTCGAGGCGATGCCGGACAACCTTTGCTGCCGCATGCCGCAACTGGTCTGGTACGAGCCGCTCGTCCCCCTCAACGGGCGCAAGGTCGGCTACACCAGGAAGGCGACCTACGCGGGCGGCGCGGCGGGCGACGCGTGGGAGAGGGCCGGCGAGAACGGCGCTTTCTACGGGAGCTTCTCTCTCTAACGCGAGTCCGGGGGATGACGCTTGAGGTCGCCGGAGGCCGCCCCTGCGGTCGAAGTCTTCGCCGTCGGCTCGACCATTGCTAAAACTCTTTCGTCGGCCTCACGCGATAAACCTGCCCGCCGCGCTCGCCAACGAGGGCGAGAGAATCAAGCCGGCAAGTGATCGGTCGCGACAGGTGACGCGACGCGCGCTGTAGTGCCCTCTTGGAAAGAGGGCGTCAACAGAATTGCCTTGACAGTAGCGCCAATCTGCCTTTATAGTGCGAAATGAAAATGAAATCCATTTTCATTTCGCACTATTTTTTAACTGAGGCAAAGGTGGAGCCGATGTTCATCTCATTCATCCCCTCCCTGAAATTCGGCGGCGGACGCATCTCCCGTAAACATCTGAAACTATCGCTCGCGACGATGGCTCTACTGATGACGGCGGCGGCCCCGCTTGCGGCTCAACCACCGCAACAGGCGGCCCCAGAGCAGCCACAGCATGGTGAAGTGGAGCAGTTGCGCAGCGAGGTTCGGCAACTGCGCGATGAGATCGAGCGCTTGCGCTCGCTGGTAGAGAAGAAGGGAGCCGCGGAAATCGGCGCTGACAACAAGACGGAGGCAAATGCTCGGCCGCGGCCTTCACCACAAGCTGAGATGACAGGTGCGCCGCAGTCCACCGCCGCGCCGGAGAGTCCGCGTCTCGCCGTCGCGACCAAAGCGCAGGGCGGCGATCTTTCCGGCGCGGGGAACCTTCTGCGAACCGACCGCATCACCATCGGCGGCTACGGCGACTTTCAGTTTCGCGAGTCTTCTGTAAGCGAGCGCGCCGACGGCGGGGGCACGCCGACCTTCCAGAACACGCGCCTCGTCCTGAGCGTCGCGGCGGTGCTCGCGGAAAAACAGAACATCGTTTTCAACTCCGAGATCGAGTACGAGTTCGGCTCGCGCGAGATTGACGTGGAGCAGGCTTACGTCGAGTGGAAGGTGCGCCCGGAGTTCGCCGTCCGCGGCGGCATCATCGTGCCCGCCTTGGGTCGCTTCAACACCTTTCACGACTCGTACCTGAACCTGACGACCGTCCGCCCGCTCGTCAACCAGTTCATCGTGCCGTCCGCCTACCGCGACGCGGGGCTGGGCGTTCGCGGGCGATTCAGGCTGCCGCGCAAGATGAAGCTCAGTTATGAACTCGATCTCGTGAACGGGATGCAGGGCACGAACGCCGACGACGAGCCGACGCCCTTCTCGCGCCTCCTCGGTCAATCGTCCGCCGCCGAGCCGGGAAGCATCGCCTTTCAGGACACGAACCGTAATAAAGCGGTGGTGGCGCGCCTTGGCCTCTCGCCGCTGAAGGGTTTCGAGTTCGGGACTTCTCTCTACAACGGACGCTTCAACAAGTCCACTGAAGCGCCGCAGTCTGCCACGATCTTCTTTTTCGACGCTTCCTATCATCGCGGGCCGCTCTCAATCAACGGCGAGTACGGGCGCTCGAACATCGTCGGCGGCGGCATCCCGCGCAGGAGTCCTGCGCCCCCGGTCGTTGACCCGGACGACCCGGAGACCGTTACAAGGCTGGCGGAGTTTGTCGCTGAGCGAAGCCCCGGGCAGGACGGTTTTTACGTCGAGGGAACGTACCAGCTCAGGCCGCGCTTCGTTAAGGCCGGGTTTGACGAAGGCGGGTACGTCGCGCCCGTCGTGAGGTATGAGGCGGTGCGCCTTGATCGCACGATTCCTAATTTCTACCTGAACCGCTCGCGGACGACTCTGGGTCTCAACATCGCGCCTTCCTCAACCGTCATCTTCAAATTGGATTACCTCTTCAACCGCACGTCCGGGCCTGTGCCACGCGTGCCCGCCGGGGTAGGCGGGCCGCTCTTCGGCGTCAGCCCGCTGCCGCACGTTGACTTCGGGCGCAACGGCTTTGCCGGTTCCGTCGCCTACGTGTTTTAGGAGTCGAGAGGGAAGTGATCAGGCAAACGATCAAAGCCGTCGTGGTGCTCGCGTTCGTCGGGGCGTTCGTGCTCGCGGGCTTGATCAAGCCCGCCTTCCTGGCGCGCGCGGTCGCGGCGAAGCCGGCCTTCATGGATCGTTACAACCGGGACAGTTACTCGAAGGCCGAGCTGCGGGGTAAGTGCACGGTCTGTCACATCGGACACGGAGGCGGCGAGCGCAACGACTTCGGCGAGGCGTTCGTGGACGCCGGCTTCCGCATCACGCCGCGCCTGCGCGAGAAGTTCACAGACCTCTTCAACAAGCCGGCTTCAATCCCCGCGCAGCCCTAATTTGCATGGTTACTTGGCTCACAGCGCCGGGCGACGGGCAGCACATACGAGGCGAAGCGGTTCGATTAGCCTGTACGTCGGCGCAAACCAGGACGCTGCCCGCTACCGCGGCGCGGGAGGCGCTAGACAATCACGTTTGCAGCGCCCTATCCTGACGCGGAGGACAAAGGGTTCGCGCATGGGGCAGAGCGACGAAGAGCTTTTGCGCGCTTGCAGGCGCGGCGACGAGGCGGCGTGGGAGGCGCTCGTGCGCCGTTACCAGCGACTCGTCTATGCAGTCCCGCGCCGCGCGGGGCTTGACGAGGACGCGGCGGCGGACGTTTTCCAGGAAGTGTTCGCAACGCTTCTGGAGAACGTCGAGGCAATCGAGCAGCCGTCGCGCCTGCACGCTTGGCTCGTCACGACGGCGCGGCGCAAGACCTGGCTCACGATCAAGAGGGCGCGCAGGACGCGCCCCATCGAGGGCGATGAAGAGGGCGACGAAATCTCTGCCATTGCGGACGAGAGCCTCCTGCCCGACGAGGCGCTCGCGCAGTTGGAGGAGCAGCACCTCGTTCGCGCCGCGCTCGCCGAACTGGACGAGCGCTGCCGCCGTCTGCTGACGATGCTCTTCTGCCGCGCCGACGCGCCGCCCTACTCCGAGATCGCCTCGGCGCTCGGCACGAGCGAGGGCAGCATCGGCCCCACGCGCGCGCGCTGCCTCAAAAAGCTGCTCGGCGAGTTGAAGAAGGGCGGGCTGTTCGGCGTCGAGGCCGGGTAGCGCACCGCCGCCGAAACTCCTCCGTTGAAAACTCTCACCCGCCGACAAAAGGCCGTCCTCCCGACGTAAAACCTCCCTCTCACAAACTCCCTTCCAAGCCGACGACGATTTTTTTATTTGCGACGGGCCGTATTTCCCCGGCCCTCGCCGGCACTGTCTCGTCGGCGACGTTAGTGTCGCCGTCTAAATCAACAACAAGGGTAAGTCTCCCCGGAGGAGCTGAAAGAACATGAAAGCAAAGACGAGCCGCCCCGTACCCACAACCCGAAAACTCTCGCCCGGCCACCCACGCCTCGCACTGACAGCCGGCGTGCTGCTGGCGTGCCTTCTCTTCCTGTCGTCCGCGGCGGCGTTGGCGGATTCCGGTTCGCAGGGCACGAAGATCGAGGCCGCACTTTCGGGCGCGGCGATAAACGGCCTGACGCCGACGGGCAAGGCCGAGTTCGAGCAGAAGGCGGACGGCAGCCGCAAGCTCGAAGTGGAGGTCGAGCAAGTCAACCTCCCCGCGGGCACCGCGCTCGACGTGTTCGTTGACGGCCAGAAGGTCGGCACGATCACGCTCGGCCCGCTCCAGGCCGGGGAGCTAGAGCTTGAGACCGAGCACGGACAGACGCTCCCGCTCATCAACTCGCGCACGCGCGTCGTCGTCGCCGGCGCGTCCGGCAACACCGTCGTCGCGGGTGCGTTCGGCGACATCACGCCGACGCCGACACCAACGCCAACACCAAATTCAACGCCGACACCCACACCGACTCCCGGATCGAGTCCGAGTCCGACTCCCACGCCGACTCCGACTACGACACCCACGGCGACGCCGACGCCCACGCCGGGCAACGAGACGCGCATCGAGGCGCTGCTCGCGGGCGCGCCCATGGGCGGGCTGACGCCGAAGGGCAACGCCAAGTTCCGCGCACGCGATGACGGCAGGAGCGAGTTCGAGGTCGAGGTCGAGAAGGTGAACCTGCCCGCGGGCACGGTCTTGAACGTGCTGGTTGACGGCGTGAGGGTCGGCCAACTCACGCTCGCCCCGACGCTCGAAGCCGAGCTTGAGCTTGAGACGGAGCACGGCGCGAGCGTGCCCGGCGTGACCAGCACCTCGACCGTCGTCGTCACGAACGCGCAGGGTCAGACGATCTTGAGCGGCGCGTTCAACTCCGCCGCGACCGCGGCCACCGGGCACGACAACGACATTGACGACACGGACTTCTTCGTCGAGCAGCACTACCGAGACTTCCTCGACCGCGAGGCCGACGATGCGGGCCTCGACTTCTGGGCGAACGGCATCAAGCAGTGCGGCTCGGACGCGGCCTGCGCCGAGCGCGCGCGCGTCAGCGCCTCCGCCGCGTTCTTCCTCTCCATCGAGTTCCAGGAGACCGGCTACATGCTCTACCGCTTCAACAAGGAGTCGTTCGGCACGATGCCGCGCCGCAACCAGTTCCTCGTTGACATGCAGGCGGCGGCGCAAGGGCTGGTCGTCGGGCAGCCCGGCTGGGAGCAGAAGCTCGAAGACAACAAGCGGCAGGTCGCCGACGCCTGGGTTAACCGCACCGAATTCCACGCGCGCTTCGACGCGATGACGGACGACCAGTTCGTTGACGCCCTCTTCCGTAACGCGGGAGTCCAGCCCGCGGAGGCCGAGCGCAGCGACCTCGCCGAAGGGTTGCGCCAGCACAGCGAGACGCGCGCGACCGTGCTCCGCAAGGTCGCCGACGACGCCGGGTTCAAGCAGAAGGAGCAAACTTCGGCGTTCGTCTTGATGCAATACTTCGGCTACCTGCACCGCAACCCGGACGAGGGCGCGGACGCGGACATGAGCGGCTTCAACTTCTGGCTCAAGAAGCTCGACGACAACGGCGGCGATTTCCAGAAGGCCGAGATGGTCAGGGCCTTCATCGAGTCCGCCGAGTACCGCAACCGCTTCCGCTGGTAATCGGTCAGCGGCGGCGTGTGAAGGGGGCGCGCCTGACGCGCCCCCTTTCAACCGCTGGGAGGAGTTAGCGGATATCCTGTTATAATAGCCTCCGAATCGGGCACGCGGACGTTCGGAAAGTCCGCGGCGAGGCAGGCCGCGCGGGCGCGCATTTTTCCTTCGGGCGACCGGCGGTGTATTTTTCGCCGCCGGTCGCGCACTGTCTTTGCGGGGCGGCCCGAAGGAGGCCGCCCGCGGAGATAAAATTATGAAGCTGGCCCCACAACACGTCCCCTTCGAGCGGCTCGTTGATCTGGCCGAAGGACGCCTCGCGCCGGACGCCTCGCGCGACGCGCGCACGCACCTCGACGCCTGCGCGGCCTGCGCCGGCCAACTCGCGCAGGTCGAGCGTCTCGCCGGGTTGATGCGCGCGGACAGTTCGGAGGACGCGCCGCGCGACGTGCTCGCGGGCGCGGTCGCACTGTTCGGCGCGCGCCCCGTGCGCGTGAACGCCGCGGCGGGCCTCCTGCGCCGCGTCATCGCCTCGCTCAGCTTCGACAGCGGCTCGCAGATGCCCGCCTTCGGTGTTCGTTCGGGCCAGCCCGGCGCGTCGCGACAACTCCTCTTCAGCGCGGGCGATTTGGACGTTGACCTGCGCCTTGCGCCCGCCGCGGAAGGCTGGGCCGTCTCCGGTCAGGTGCTCGGCGAGTGCGTCGGCGGTTGGGCCGAACTCGGCGGCGTCGAAGGCGCGGGCGAGGCGGCGCGCGTCCGACTGAACGAGCTGTGCGAGTTCGCGCTGCCGAACGTGCCCGCGGGTAGCTACACGCTCCGGCTCCGGCTGGACGACCTCCTGGTCGAGATTCCGAACTTAGACCTCAGAAGTTAAAGAATGAACCGGGCGGAACTGGCCGCGCTTCTCGCGTCGGCTGAAGACGAGGCGGGGCGGCTCGCGCTCCTCGGCGAGCACGCCGCGCTCGCCGACTCCTGCCTGGCCCACGCGCTCAAGGACATCTGCCTCGACGCCTGGAGCCGCGAACCCGCGCGCGCCGTCGGCGCGGCTGAAGGTCTGCGGGCGCTCGCCTCTGTCAACTCTTCGGAGGAGGTCGCGGCGCTACTTGCTTGGTCGGAAGGCATCGCCGCGCTCGTCGGCGGGCGGATGGAGCGCTCCGTCGCACACCTCGAAGAGGCCGAGTCGCGCTTTCAACGTCTCTGCCTGCCGCACACGGCGGCGTCCACGCAGGTCAGCAAGCTCATCGCGCTGGCGATGCTCGGTCGCTACGAGGAGGCGATAGAGACGGGACTGCGCGCGCGCGATATCTTCCTTGAGCACGGCGACCAGCTCGCCGCGGGGAAGGTCGAGCACAACCTCGGCAACATCTGTTGGCGTCGCGACCGCTACCGCGAGGCCGAAGAGTTTCTGAAGTCGGCGCGCGAGCGCTTCGTCGCCGCGGGCGATCAACGTCAGGTCACGCTCGCCGAAAACTCCCTCGCCACGAACTACACTTTCCTGCACGACTTCCGCCGCGCCGAAGAACTCTACCGGCAGGCTTACGCGCGCGCCGAAGAGGCGGGCCTCGCGGCCACGCAGGCCGAGATCGAGGCCAGCATGGGAAACCTCGCCCTCTTCCGCGGACGCTATCGCGAGGCGCTCGACCTTTTAGAGCGCTCGCGCCGCCGGTACTCGACGATGGGCATGCCGCACCAGTCGGCGGTCGCCGAACTCGAACTCGCCGACGCCTATCTCGAACTCAACCTCGCGACCGAAGCCCTCGCGATTTACGAGCGCGTCGTCCCGACCTTCGGCGAGCTGGGGATGCGCGCCGAGCAGGCGCGTGCGCTCGCACAGGCCAGTCGCGCCGCACTCATCACGGGCGCGGCGCGCGACGCTCACGACCTGCTCGAACGCGCGCGCACGCTCTACGCCGCCGAGGGCAACACGGTCGGCGAGGCTTACGTCACGCTCACCGAGGCCCAAGTCCGCCACGCCGAGGGCGACGACGCCGCGACCGCGGTGCTCGCGGCGCAGGCCGAAGCCCCGCTCGCGCAGGCCGGGGCGTGGCGTCGCATGCTCCTGGCGCGCTGGCTGCGCGGCGAGGCCGCGCGCGCGCAGGGGCAGGAGCGCCTCGCGCAAATCCTCCTCGACGCGACGCTCCGCGAGTCGGAGCAGCGTGCGCTCCCGCAGGTCGCCGAGCGCTGCCACACCTCGCTCGGACTGCTCGCCGCCGCGCGCGGCGAGTCGGCGAAGGCCGAAGAGTCTTTCGGGCGCGCGGTCGCTCTAATCGAAGACCTGCGCGCGCCGCTCCCGGCGGAGGAGTTTCGCACGGCCTTCGTCGCCGACAAGCTCGCGCCGTATGACGAACTCATGCGCTTGTGCCTGGCCGACCCCGCGGGCGGGCGCGTGGCCGAGGCGCTCGCCTACGCGGAGCGCGCACGCTCGCGCGCCCTCGTCGAGATGATGAGTGGGGCGCTCGCCGTCCGCCCACGCCCGCGCGACGATTTCGAGGCGGAGCTGTTCGCGCAGCTCGACCGTCTGCGCGAAGAGCTGAGCTGGCTCTACAGCCGCATCAACCGCCCGCCCGACGGCGAGTCGCCCCGTGCGGAGGCGTCGCTGCGCGCGCTCCACGACGCCGTGCGCGAGCGCGAGACGCGCACGCTCGAACTGATGCGCCAGCTACAACAGCGGGGCGGCGAGGCCGCGCTCGGGCGCGCCGAATCCCTGGACTTGCACGCGCTCCGACGCGCACTGGGTTCGGACACCGCGCTCGTCGAGTACGCGAGTCTCGACGGCGGGCTGCTCGCCTTCGTCGTCACCGACGAGGGCGTCGAGGTCGTACAGGGCCTCGCGGGCGAGAGGGAAGTGAGCGAGGCGCTCGGCCAGTTTCGTTTCCAGATCGGCGCGCTGCGCCACGGCTCGGCACGCGTGCGCGCGCACCTCCCCACGCTCGAAGCCCGCGCGCGCCAACACCTCCGCGCGCTCTACGACCTCCTGTTGCGGCGCGTCGAGCCGCGCGCCGGCAGCCGTCGTCTCGTCGTCGTGCCGCACCGCGCGCTGCACTACGTCCCCTTCCACGCGCTCCACGATGGCGAGTCTTACGTCGTCGAGCGGCGCGAGGTCTCTTACGCGCCGAGCGCGGGCGTGCTCCTGCGCTGTCTGGCGAGGCCGGAGCCGAAGTTTGAGCGCGCGCTGCTCCTGGGGGTGGCGGACGAGCGGACGCCGCGCGTGCTCGACGAGGTGCGCGCGCTCGCGCCGCTCTTCGCCGAATCGGAAGCGCTGCTCGACGCTCGCGCGACGCTCGGCGCTCTGCGCGAGGGTGCGCCGCGCGCCGACGTTCTACACTTGGCCTGCCACGGCCAGTTCCGCCCCGACAGTCCCCTCTTCTCTTCGCTCCGGCTCAGCGACGGCTGGCTCACGGCGCGCGACGCCTACACGCTCGACGTGGGCGCGTCGCTCGTCACCCTTTCGGCCTGCGAGACCGGCGTGAGTGCCGTCGCGCCCGGCGACGAGCTGATGGGATTGGTGCGTGGCTTCTTCTATGCGGGCGCTCCAACGCTCCTGCTGAGCCTCTGGACGGTTGACGACGAGGCGACCGCCGGGCTGATGGGCGACTTCTACAGACAACTCCGCGCCCGCTCGCGCCCCGCCGCGGCCCTA
>Ga0209577_10007363_pt1 | contig 10126 bp, 6 predicted proteins | sample GraSoiAngelo_109_FD_185874 | JGI IMG/M metagenome (GOLD analysis project Ga0209577, IMG submission 185874) | Grasslands soil microbial communities from the Angelo Coastal Reserve, California, USA - 14_0903_12_20cm (SPAdes) (version 2) | ecosystem: Environmental > Terrestrial > Soil > Grasslands ...
CGGCGGGGTGCGGGCGTCGCTGACAGGTTTGACGACGGAGCAGGCTTTTCGTCAGGCGGAGGAGTCGGAAGTCCGGTGTCCCGATCCGGAGGGCTCCACCAAGATGGTCGAGCGGATCCGGGAGGCAAAGCATAAGGGTGACACGCTGGGTGGTGTCTTCGAAGTGGTCGTGACCAATCCCCCGATCGGACTCGGGAGCTACGCCCAGTGGGATCGACGCCTCACAGCCCGGCTGGCCATGGCGCTCATGAGCATCCAAGCCATGAAAGGGGTGGAAGTGGGGATGGGCTTCGAGGCGGCCCGCCGGTTCGGTTCTGACGTGCATGACGAGATCTTCTACGACAAGAGAAAGGGCGGGTTCATTCGTCCGACCAACAATGCTGGGGGACTGGAAGGCGGGATCACCACCGGACAGCCCATCGTCCTGCGGACCGCGATGAAACCGATCTCGACGCTGTATGCGCCCAAGAAGAGCGTGGACATCCTGACGAAAGAGCCCCTCGAAGCCACCATCGAGCGTTCCGACATCTGCACGGTCCCTGCCGCTGGCGTGGTGGGGGAGGCGGTGGTGGCCTACGAGATGGCCGCCGCCATGGTAGAGAAGTTCGGCGGGGACACCCTCATGGAGATGCGGCGGAACTTCGACGCCTACCAAGCGTACGTCAGGGACTTCTGAACGCCCGTCAGTCCCTCCGAGAGCCATCGTGCAATGACCACCGACCGAGACGAGACGGACCGGACGCCCGCAGTCTGTGACCAAATCCACGTGGACTTGGGGGAACGCAGCTACGAGGTCGTAATTCGCGATGGGCTGCTCGATCACGTCGGGGAGTTCCTCGCGCCGTTTCAACTGGGGCCCGACACGGTCATCGTGACGAACCCCGTGGTCAAGCGACATTACGGAGCCCGCGTCATCCGTAGCTTGAACGCGGTCGGCTTGAACCCGACAGTGTTGGCTCTCCCTGACGGCGAGCGGACCAAGTCTCTCAAGTGGGTCGCACGGGTCCTCAACGAGCTCCTTCGGCGTCGTTACGAGCGCAAGGCTTGGCTGGTTGCGCTGGGAGGGGGCGTGGTCGGAGATCTGGCCGGATTCACCGCGTCGATTTATCTGCGGGGGATCCCCTTCGTGCAGGTGCCGACAACGCTGGTCGCACAGGTGGACGCCAGCATCGGCGGCAAGACGGGCGTCAACCACCTACTGGGGAAGAATCTGATCGGGGCCTTCTATCAGCCCAAGCTAGTGCTCATCGACCCCGGCGCCCTCCGGACGTTATCCCCGCGCGAATACCGGGCGGGCCTGGCGGAAGTCATCAAATACGGGGTGATCGCAGACGCCGAGTTCTTCGAGTTTCTGGAACGGGGCATGGCCCAGATACTCAAGCTGGAACCGGCCGCGCTTCACCGGGTCATCCGGACCTCCTGCGCCATCAAGGCCGCGGTGGTCGTCGAGGATGAACGGGAAGGAGACCGCCGGCGTATCCTCAATTTCGGGCACACGGTCGGACACGCCCTGGAGACCCTCGGTGGCTACCGCCGGTACACGCATGGGGAGGCCGTCGCCATCGGCATGGTCGTTGCCGCCCGGTTGGCCGAACGCCTGGGACTGGCGGACGCCAGCGTGGGTATGCGGATCCGAGCTCTCATCGAGCGGACCGGGCTTCCGGCCGATCTTCCCCCGCGCTCTGCGTCCGCACTGCTCCGGGCCTTGCGGCAGGACAAGAAAGTCCAGGACAGACGGATCCACTTCGTGTTGCCGGACAGGATCGGGCATGTCGTCGTCCGTCCGGTCGAAGAGCCGGAGATCAGGCGAGTTCTCGCCGCCCGCCAGCCTAGCGCCTGAGCCCTCCCTGTGTTATAGTCGCGTACCCGAACGGAGCCGCGACAGATGAAGCAGCACGGTGGGGCCTCCATGGCCGCCCTTCAGCGGGCCTTCCGCGAGAAGACACGCGAAGCTGAAATCCTCCACAAGATCAGTGATACGGTCAGCGGTAATTTGGATCTCGACGCCGTCCTGCATGACATCGTGGACATCGCCGTCGAGGTCACGAAGGGGGATTCCTGCCTCATTTATCTGCTGAACTCGCACCGGGACGAGCTCGTGCTCAGGGCCTCCAAGAACCCCCACCCCAAGTTGATTGGGCGTATCCGGTTGAGTCTGGGAGAAGGGATCACCGGCTGGGTGGCCCAGCAAGGCCGCGCCGTGGCCATCGCCAGCAACGCCAGCGATGATCCCCGGTTCAAGTTCTTTCATAACCTGCCCGAGGACCGCCACCAGGCGTTCCTCTCCGTGCCCCTCATGGCCAAGCGGGAAGTGATCGGCGTCATCAACGTCCAGCACAAACACCCCCACCGGTATCGTGCCCATGAGGTCGCGCTCATGACCACGATGGGACGGCAGGTGGGCGGAGCCATTGAGACCGCGCGGCTCCATGCCGAAATCACCAAGAAGGCCCGCCAGGTCGAAACCCTGTCCCAGGTCAGCGCGACGATCACGTCCGGCCGCCTGCTGGAGGAGATCCTGCATCTGCTAGTCACGATGACGGCGGAGATGATGGGCTCGACCATCTGTTCGATCATGCTGCTGGACCCGGAACGGGAAGAACTGCGCATCGCGGCCACGCAGAGCCTGAGCGAGAGCTATCGGCGGAAGCCGAACCTCAAAGTCGGGCAAAGCATCAGCGGGCAGGCGCTCAAGGAGCGCCGGCCGATTGCGGTGCTGGACGTGACCAAGGACCCTGGCTATATGTATCCCGACCTGGCTCGAAAAGAAGGCCTGTGCTCGCTCCTGTCGGTCCCGATGCTGGTGAAGGACAAACCGATCGGCGTGATCAATAGCTACACATCGAACGAGCACCTGTTTTCGGCCGAAGAGATCAAGGTACTCCAGGCGGTGGCCAGTCAGGCAGCGATCGCGATCGAAAATACGACCCTGATGGAGAAATCCTTTGAGATGCAGGAGGCCCTGGAGGTGCGCAAGCTGGTGGAGCGGGCAAAGGGCCTCCTCATGCGGAGCAAGCAGATTTCCGAGGAGGAAGCCTTCCGGATCATGCAACGCCAGAGCATGGACACCCGGCGGTCCATGCGGGAGATCGCGGAGGCCATCCTGCTGGCGGGGGAGCTCGAAAAACGGCTCTCCGGAAAAGAGCCTTGACAGCCCTTACAGGCTTCTGCTATACATCCCATCCATAGCACGACGATGTGCTAGACGACGATGGCGTCTTTCCCCGTGTGGCAGTTAGGGGAAGGCGCCTTTTTTGTTTGTCGGACGATGACGTCCTCCAGCCGTGCCTTCAGGAGGGGCTCCGGCTTGAGGACGCTTTCTTTTTGACTCGGAAGAGAGAGTGGGATGCGACTCTTACGGATTGCGCTGGCTCAGGTGAACACGACCGTCGGTGACCTCGACGGCAATGCCGCGCTGGTGCTCACAGGACTCGAAGCAGCCCGTGAGGCACAGGCCGATCTGGTGGTGTTTCCGGAATTGACCATCACGGGCTACCCTCCCGAAGACCTGCTGCTGCGCCCCCAGTTCATCACCGACAACCTGACGGTGCTGCACCGCATCGTCCGAAAGGTCAAAGGGATCGCCGCCGTGATCGGCTTCGTGGACCGCCGCGACGATATCTTCAACGCCGCGGCATTCGTGTCGAATGGCCGGATCGTGGCCACCCAGCACAAGAGCCACCTGCCGAACTATGGGGTGTTCGACGAGAACCGCTACTTCCAGGCCGGCACGCGCTCCGTGACGGTGGTGCTCAACGGGATCACCATCGGCTTCAACATCTGCGAAGACATCTGGTTTCCCGAAGGCCCCACACGCGCGCAAGCACTCGTCGGGGACGCGGAAGTCGTCGTCAACATCAGCGCCTCGCCCTACCATCGGGGCAAACTCCGGTTCAGGGAAGAAATGCTGGCCACGCGCGCCATGGACAACCTTGTGGCGGTGGCCTACGTCAACCAGGTCGGCGGCCAGGACGAGCTGGTCTTTGATGGCAACAGCCTGATCGTGGATCAGAGCGGCACCATCGTGGCCCGGGGACGGGCGTTTGAGGAAGATCTCGTGGTGGCCGACGTCGATGCCGACGCCGTCGCGCGGGCCCGTGTGCGCGACACGCGGCGCCGGCGCGCGCGCCGCATGCTCGAACGGAGAGGCGTTTCGGTGGATCGCGTCGTCCTTTCCTCACGTTTCCGCCCGACGCATCATCGCCCTGCCCATGGGGGCCTGCCAGCCGTTCCCTCCCCGCTGGAAGAAGTCTACCGAGCCCTGGTGTTGGGCATCAGCGATTACGTCCGTAAAAACAGATTCGAAAAGGTGGTGCTGGGCCTGAGCGGGGGCATCGATTCGTCCTTGAGCGCAGTCCTCGCCGTGGACGCAATGGGAGCACCCAACGTCATCGGCGTCTTCATGCCGTCCCCGTACACGTCGGACGAGAGCCGCGAGGATGCGCAGGCGCTGGCTCAAAACCTGGAGATACGCTTCCTGACCCTGCCGATCACGCCCATCTTCCAGACGTACACTGCCGTCTTGGTGCAGGTTTTCAAAGGGCAGCAGCCGGACGTGACTGAGGAGAATCTCCAAGCCCGGATCCGCGGGAACCTCCTGATGGCCCTCTCTAACAAGTACGGGTGGCTCGTCCTGACGACAGGGAACAAGAGCGAGATGAGCGTCGGCTATGCGACGTTATATGGGGATATGGCCGGCGGGTTCGCAGCCCTCAAGGACGTGCCGAAGACGCTGGTCTATGAGCTCGCCCGGTGGCGAAACGCGCGGGAGGCCGATCCCATCATTCCCAAGCGCGTGTTCACCAGGCCTCCAACGGCCGAACTGCGTCCCAATCAGACGGACCAGGACTCCCTTCCTCCCTACGAAGTCCTCGATCCTATCATTAGGGGATACGTGGAGGAGGACCAGAGCCTTGACGACCTGATCGCTGCCGGCTTCGATCGCCGCACGGTGGAGCACGTCGTCGCGCTCGTGGACCGCAGCGAATACAAACGCCGTCAATCGCCGCCGGGGGTGAAGATCACGCACCGGGCATTAGGGAAGGATCGGCGGATGCCGATCACGAACCGTTATCGTAGTCGCTGAACATAGGTTTCTACACAATGACGTGTGGAGGGGGACGATGGTGTCGCCGTTAACAAACAGTCAGTCATGCTTGCTGAACCAAGAAAGGAGACGGCACAACCATGAAACGACTCGGACGCATCATCATACCCATGTTATTTCTGTCTCTCCTCGCGGCGGGAACTGTAACCGCAACGCCCTCCACTACATACTGGACGCCTGCTACCAGTGACGTCCAACCCTACAATGTCTGGCACATCGGGGTGGACAACTATTTTCGGCTCTCTCAGACACAAGAAGACAGAGACAAAGGGCAAGGAATGTCTTTACCCACCGATGTGGGCTTGACTGTGGGTGTCTTACCGTTTGAAAAGCTCAACATGGAGGTGGGCATCGACTACCTCGCGCCAGGCGTCTTCGCCCACCCGACGCTCCGCTCCATGGGGAGCAGCGCCCTGTTCAACGCGAAATTGGGCACGCCGGAGGGGGCGTTTCTCGGGAGCTGGTTCCCGGCCCTTAACTTGGGCATTTTCGATGTGGGAACAAAATCCCAAGTGACGAGCATGAACATCGTAGACTTCCTGGTGGGGAAAACGCTCGGACCGTTCGGGAGGATCCATGGAGGCGGATATTACGGGAATCCAGGTTCGGTCTTAATGAATGAAAATGGATGTAAGCGGGGGACCACGGATCCGCGTTTCGCATGCCTTGCCGGTCAGAATGGCTCCCATCAGAATGCCGGTGGCATGGTCGGCTATGACTATGGCTTCTGGCCGGTCAAGGACAAAGCAGGCAATGAGTACAACAAGTGGGTGTTCGCGGCTGACTACGCTAGCGGGAAGAACTTTATTGGCGGGGGCGGGTTCGGGATGTACCACTACTTCAACAAAGACATTAGTCTCCTGACCGGACCGGTGTGGTTCAACGACCACGTCATCAACGGCCAGTGGAAGTGGACAGTCCAACTGGACATTAACTTTTGATCCTTGGATAACGCCAGCTTGCAGGAGTCGTAGGTCAACGAGAATGGAACGGCCGGTCGTCCGACGTCGTACGCCGGGCGTTCCTCGTGAATCAGACACACAAGGGGGTGTGAGGCCATGGGGATGCGGACAAAGCCTGGAGGAATTCTAGCTGTGGGCGCAGCGACTTTTCTGATGTGCATGCTTGCAGCCAGTATGAATGCTGCTCAGGAAGCGGCACCACCAGCCACACCGGCGGCGGCCGCTCCTAAGATCGATACGGGAGACACGGCTTGGGTGCTGACTTCCTCCGCGCTGGTGCTGGCGATGACGATGCCGGGCCTGGCCCTCTTCTATGGTGGTCTGGTCCGGAACAAGAACGTGCTGGGCACAATCATGCATAGCTTTATCATCCTCTGCCTGGTCAGCGTGATGTGGGTTCTCTGGGGCTACAGTCTGGCATTCGGACCCGACGTGGGGGGCGTCATCGGAAGCCTCGCATGGTTCGGCCTGAGCGGGGTGGGAGGAGACCCCCATCCCGCGTATGGCTCGACCATCCCCCATCAGGTGTACATGCTGTTCCAATTGATGTTCGCGGCGATTACCCCCGCACTGGTCACGGGAGCTTTTGCCGAACGGATGCGATTCAGCGCCCTATTGGTGTTTGCTGCTCTGTGGTCGACGTTTATTTACTGCCCATTAGCTCATTGGATCTGGGGCGGTGGATGGTTGGCCAAGATGGGCGCGTTAGATTTCGCAGGCGGTGCCGTCGTGCACATTAGCTCCGGATGGGCAGCGTTGGCCTGCGCCCTGGTGCTGGGCAAACGGAAGGGCTATGGGACGGCCTACCTTGTTCCCCATAACCTGCCTATGACCTTGCTGGGGGCCGGTCTCCTCTGGTTTGGTTGGTTCGGATTCAACGCCGGGAGTGCGCTAGGCGCGAATGCACTGGCGGCGTCGGCATTCCTGGCCACCAACACAGCCGCGGCTGCTGGCGCGCTGAGCTGGATGGTGGCGGAATGGCTACACCGTGACAAACCGACCACGTTGGGCGCGGCCAGCGGGGCCATCGCCGGGCTGGCGACGGTAACGCCGGCCGCAGGTTTCGTGGGGCTTTTCCCTGCCCTTTTGATCGGGCTGACAGCGGGAGTCGCCTGCTACGCGGCGGTTGTGTGGAAGGGACGATTCGGCTATGATGATTCGCTCGACGTGGTCGGCATTCACGGAGTGGGCGGCGCCATCGGGATTTTTGCGACGGGGTTATTCGCCTCCAAGCTGATCAATCCGGCAGGGGCAAACGGCTTGTTTTTCGGAAATCCAGGGCAGGTGTTCATTCAGCTTGCCACGATCGGGGCATCCCTGGCCTTCACATTGGTAGGAACCTTCATCATCTTAAAACTGGTCGACTGGACGATTGGGCTCCGGGTCGACGCGGAGGAAGAGGAACGAGGCCTTGACCTCAGCCAACACGAAGAGCGGGCTTATTCGTAATGGACGGCCACACCGGTCAAACGGCCTTGCCTCATTGCATCTGGCGGGCCTGAGTAAAGGGGGCAAGTGCTCATGAAGAAAATCGAGGCGATTATCAAGCCATTCAAGCTGGAAGAGGTCAAAGACGCCTTGACCGAACTGGGCGTCTATGGCATGACGGTCTCGGAAGTCCGCGGGTTCGGCCGCCAGAAGGGACACAAGGAAGCCTACCGGGGCACCGAATACACCATCGAGTTCGTGCCCAAAACCAAGATCGAGGTCGTCGTCGTGGACAGTTTGGCAAACAAGGTGGTCGAGACGATCATCCGGACGGCCAAGACCGGGAGCATCGGAGACGGGAAGATCTTTGTCTCCAATCTGGACGAGGTCGTGCGCATCCGCACAGGCGAAACCGGAGACCGCGCTATTTAACTGCCATGGTGCAATCTCTCCTCAATCGGACACCGGGCGTCTCGTGGACCAGGGACGTCTTAGAAACGCGTCGCCAGACGATCGCGGCCGCCCATGCCCGCGGCGCGAGCGGTGTGGAGACCGTCACGGCACTGACCGACTTGGCGGATGACATTCTGCATGACCTGTACGCGCTCGAATACGCGGGCACGTTCAACCCGACGGGTGTCGCGTTGGTCGCCCTGGGCGGCTACGGCCGGCGCGAACTGGCGCCTTATTCAGACATCGATCTGATGTTACTCTACGAACCATTGCACGAACGGGAAGCCCGGGCCGTGTCGACAGCGATTCTCCATGTCCTGTGGGATCTCGGCTTCCTGGTCGGTCACAGCCTGCGGACCATCGCGGACTGCCGGTCCATGGGTCGGTCCGACTTGACCGTGCGCACGGCGCTGATGGAGGCGCGCTGCCTAGCCGGAGACCAAACCCTCTTTGACGAGTTCACGCGCACGTACCGCGAACAGGTCTCGGGGAAAAAGGTGCAGGAGTACGTAGCCCAAAAGCTCGCAGATCGGCAACAGGAATATGGGAAGTACGGGTCCACCAACTTCTTGCTAGAGCCGAATATCAAAAGGAGTCGGGGCGGGTTGAGGGATCTGCATCTGCTCAAGTGGACAGCCCTCGCATGCTACAAGACGTCGTCATTGGAAGACCTCTCCGCCGACGGTTTGCTGTCAGCCGGGGATGTGACGGCGCTCTGGGACGCCCAGGAGTTTTTCTGGCGCGTTCGGAACGAGCTCCATTTCTTCGCCTTGCGGGCCCAGGATATCCTGACGTTCGACGAGCAGATCCGCATCGCCGGCCTGTGGGGATTCAAAGACCTGCCCCACCTCCTGGCCGTCGAGCAGTTCATGCAGCAGTACTACCGGCATTCCACCCGTGTCTGCGACATTACCAGCCGGTTCGTGTCCCGAGCCATGCCACGGTCGGCCTGGCAGCGGCTGGTCGCTTGGCTTCCGGCGCGGCGTGTCGAACGCTACTTTGAGCTGACGAACGATGAAGTCACGGTGTCGCCAGACCTGAGGAATGAAGCATTCTCGGACGGAAGCAGGGTCCTCCGACTGTTCCAGTTGGCTCAGACTTACGGGCTTGCCATTGCCGACGGCCTCGTCCAGGAGTTACCCGATCGCGTGGCAGCCGTCACAGACGATGTGTTTCGACAAGAGCCGTCACGACGATCCTTCCTGGCTATCCTCTCAGGGCCGGCGCGTGTGGCCGCGACTCTTCACGCGATGCATCGGGTGCATCTGTTGGAACGGTTCATCCCGACGTTCGGGACCGTCCGCGGCCTCATGCAGTTCAATGCCTACCACAAGTACACCGTGGACCAGCACAGCCTGCTCGCGGTGGGTCAGGCCGAAGAGATCGGCGCTACGAACGGCCTCGTGGGCCGGGTCTATCGCGAGATCAAGCGGAAAGACCTGTTGCATCTCGCGCTGCTCATTCACGATATCGGCAAGGGGCAGGAAGAGGACCACAGTCTCATCGGCGAGCGAATCGCTGTGGATGCGGCCAAGCGGCTCGGTCTGGACGATCACGAGACACAGCTCGTGGTGTTCCTGGTTCGCTACCATCTCCTGATGTCCAGCACCGCATTCAGGCGAGACTCGTCCGACGAGAAGGTCGTGCTGCGGTTTGCCCGCCAGGTCGGCACGCCGGAAGCGCTCAAGATGCTGTTCGTGCTGACGGCTGCCGACATTGCGGCCGTGGGCCCCGGCGTGCTGACGCGCTGGAAGGAAACGCTGCTGGGCGATCTTTTTATCAAAACACATAAAGAGCTGGCTGGGGGGGAAGAGGCGGAGACGACCTACGAGGGCCTACTCGATCAGGCGAAAGAGGTTCGGCAGGCAGTCCTTGCCCGATTGGGTCAGCGGCTGCCCCAGGACTGGCTCCGCAAGCAACTCGAGTCGTGGCCTGATCACTATCTCGCAGCGATGCCGGTCGAGCGTATCGTGACGCACCTCGAGTGGCTGGCGAGGCTGGCCGACGCGTCCGTCCTGGTGGATGCGCAGCACGATCCCGCCTTGGGCACCACCGACTACACGGTGTATACCCAGGAAAAGATCATTCCTGGCATCTTCTCCAAGATCGCGGGCGTGCTGGCTGCGAAGGGGCTGCAAATCCTGAACGCCCAGATCCTCACCCTGGCTGACGGCAT